>Ga0209443_1000055_pt1 | contig 66087 bp, 64 predicted proteins | sample LauGreBMM110DCMD_2_FD_187571 | JGI IMG/M metagenome (GOLD analysis project Ga0209443, IMG submission 187571) | Freshwater lake microbial communities from Lake Michigan, USA - Su13.BD.MM110.DCMD (SPAdes) (version 2) | ecosystem: Environmental > Aquatic > Freshwater > Lake | place: Lake Michigan... | reverse complement strand
ACTGGCATTAAAGACTTCCAAACTGGCATTAAAGACTTCCAAACTGGCATTAAAGACTTCCAAACTGGCATTAAAGACTTCCAAACTGGCATTAAAGACTTCCAAACTGGCATTAAAGACTTCCAAACTGGCATTAAAGACTTCCAAATATTTCGAAAGATTTCTATTCCCCATAAAAATATTTCTTGAACAATTATTTTATTTCTTATTTTTTATTTCCAGCAAATCCTATTATTTTTTCTCCCCCCCCCCTCCTTTTCGAGATGGCATTAAATACTGCATAAAATGCACTATAGATTATGCACTGATATACAGCAAAACTATAAGAATATACTTACTAAAATTATTACGAGTCAGTAAGGAGGTGGCATTAAAGACTGCATAAAATAAGGCGAAATTTGTAAGCTGATATACTGCTAATAAATTAGGATTGAGTATCAAACGTTATTCCGGGACAGTAAGGGGATGGCATTAAAGACTTCCAAACCGGCATTAAAGACTTCCAATCCGGCATTAAAGACTTCCAAACTGATATTAAAAACTCATATAAAGGCAATAAACTCTTACATTTAGGCATTCGCTCCTTCGCAATATCTGTAACTAAAATATAGATATGGATCATAAATGCAATTCATGTCATATTTCTTTTAAATCAAATAAATGTTTACAACAACATTTCAAATGTAAACGACATAACGACCGAATAAACCGAGCAGTTCCTACGTTTGCGTGTGAATGTTGCGGGAAGAAATACTTTCATCGGCAAAGCTTACGTAAACATAGTGATTCATGTTTGGTGGTGCCAATGCAAACGGCCGTACCTTCTATGCAGGAAATTATCGAACTAAAAATGGATGAGATGAAACATGCGTTTGATATAGAGCGACAAGAAATGAAAAAAGAGTTTGAAGAAACGATGAAAGAACAGATCAATAAAATTCTGGAAAAACATGCAGGAGGAACCACAAACAACAACACCAATAATATCGAAACCCAAAATGTGAACATCATCAACATAAACGCATTTGGCAACGAAAATACCGACTATATAGACGACAAAGCGATTCTGGCGTGTATAGGCCGTGTATATAAATCCATTCCGTCTTTATTGGAAAAAATCCATTTCGACCCAAAACATCCGGAAAATCATAATATCAAAATCACAAACAAAAAACTACCGTATGCTTCGGTTATGGGAAATAACAAGAAATGGAAAACGGTGGATCGCAAAGACGCCATCGAGGCAATGGTACTCAATGGGTACAATATGTTGGACGAAAAATACCCCGAAAACAAAGAAAAATTCCCGGCCAATAAACAACAGAACTTTGAAGGATTTCAAACCAAATTTGAAGCGGAAGACAAAGAACTCCTGAAACAAATCAAAACCGAAGTGGACATGATGGTTCTGAATGGGGTTTGAAATTTCTACAAGAGTTTTTGGGAAATGTGTGTGTAATTAAAATCTCAATATATTCAAATGTTAAAGTGGAGTAATATAATCATTCAAATTATATTAGGTTTTTTTATTGCAGATTTACTTACTGGAATGACTCATTGGTTTGAAGATTCATATTTAGGATATTGCACTGACGTTCCTATTCTTGGCGATATAGCAAAAGATAACGAATTGCATCATTACTTCCCACGAAGTATTCTTGCGTATTCATACGTAGAACTCATGACGTTTTCTTTTCCAATGACTTTAATGGTGATAGGTTTATTATTTGTCTTGAATAGAAAGGCGTTCAATTCTTATTATGTATGTATTTTCTCATACGCTTTTTTTTCTTCAATCGCAAATATACTTCATATGTTTTCGCATATGAGGGATTGTGAAACAAGCAACGTATTTAAACATGTCCAAAGACTTGGAGTATTATGTTCGCATAGCCACCATTCGACGCACCATACAACAAATAAAAACGAAAAATATTGTATCATTTCTGAGTACAGTAATTATGCACTCGACAATATGAAATTTTGGAGGTTATTGGAATATATAATATACACATTAACCCATATAGAACCAGAGAGAAAATCACCATATAAATCATACAAATCGATTCATAATCATATGCACGAAAACGCGAAATTGTCTTGTCCAGACAAACCAACACGAAATGACGTTGAAGAACTGATTATAAAATTAAAAAAGTACAAAAAATGTGGCAAATAGACTGTTTGGCTCAAATAATTGATGATGACATTCGCGTCACAACAATACATGCGTTTGAAATATATTAAAAATATAATGATTACAGATAACAGAACAGTAATCATGATAAAAGAATGTTATATGAACGACTATTTCGACCGAGCAAACACGCGCGAAAATATAATAAATATCCTTACTCATTTTGAATCGGACAAGACTACGAAAAAAGGCATATATATATTTGGCACACCAGGCTGTGGAAAATCCGTGTTTGTGAAGGAAATACTGACTTTTTTAGAATACGACACGATAGTATATGATGCAGGAGATGTGCGCAACAAATTACTGTTTACAAACATTGACAGCAATCATATTTCGAATTGTAATGTATTGGATCTGATGCGACGGAAAAAAAGGAAAATCGCGATATTAATGGATGAAATTGACGGGATGAACAATGGCGACAAAGGCGGAATCGATGCGCTGATAAAACTGATACGTCAAAAAAAAACAAAAAAACAAAAATGCGAGAACACGACTCTCAATCCGATTATATGTATTGGAAATCACGGCAACGACAAGAAGATACGCGAACTTATGAAAGCGTCACATGTCTTTGAACTGAAAACTCCGTCTCATGCCCAAATCTCTCTTTTTCTGGAGAAAAACTTAGCACCGTACAACACGTTCGACCAAGAATTTAAATCGGACATGTTGCATTATATTCAAGGGGACTTCAGGAAATTGTTTTTCATTCTCAAAATATGGAAACACAAGCCAGAAATTATCGACAAACATATTCTGAAAAACATTTTCCACGTGAAAATGTTCAACGAAGACGCGAAAACGAATGTATGGAATTTACTGAAAAAGCCGATTCCACTCACTGACCATAATGTGTTTATGAATGAGACGGATCGAACCACCGTATCTCTATTATGGCACGAAAATGTGGCGGAAAAAATGAAAGGACCTTTGGAAAAAACGTTTCCGTTCTATAGAATGTTGCTGAGTAATATTTGTTTTGCAGATTACATTGGGCGAATCACCTTCCAAAGCCAGATTTGGCAGTTCAACGAAATGACGTCGCTCATAAAAACCTTCTATAATAATCGTCTATTGCACGATGCGTTTCCCGTAAATGATCCGACATTTACGATTGATAAAGTAGAATTCACCAAAGTCTTGACGAAATATTCGACGGAATACAATAATCAAATATTCCTTCAGAGTTTGTGCCAGAGAATGAATATGGACAAAAAAGACGTACTTCATTTCTTCCAGGAACTGAGAATTCATTATGGGGAATATTTCTATTTGAATTCGGAAAAGTTAAAGCATCTGGAACTTCATTTCCAAAAAGACGAGATTGATATTTTAGACATTAAACGAATCTATCGATTCTTGGATAAAAATATCAAAAAGGAAGACAATCTCATCGTGTTTGATGAAAGTACCAGCGACTCTGAGTAAGATTTTCTTTAACAGAATGGAATGGGCACATGGACTTCAGGTATTACTTTCGACATTATTATCGGCCGTTTCTCTTCTATCGGCCGTTTCTCTTCTATCGGCCGTTTCTCTTCTATCGGCCGTTTCTCTTCTATCGGCCGTTTCTCTTCTATCGGCCGTTTCTCTTCTACCAGTTTAATATTTTGCCGTTTTATCTTTATAATTTCCTCTTGAATACACTTTATTTCCGCCGATTTCTCCGACAGTTCTTCTCGTAATTTGGACAGCAATCCTTCTAAGATTTGGATTCGTCTTCCACGTTTATCGAGTTCTTCATATACTGGGTTCTTTAGGAGTTCCTGCAACTTCATTCCTCTGTCGTCCAATTCACGTTTCTGACCTTCTAATAATTCCACAATCTCTTTGTTATTCAATGCTTTAGGCTGTTCTCCTGGACGTTGAATCACAATCTGACCTTGTCCTTCGTCCATCATTTGTTGTCGCATTTTCTCTCTCTCCACTTCCAATTCTTTCGTTTGTTTCAATACATCCGGTTTCATAATTGGATCGCCCGGCATATATTTCTCCAACTCCTTATCAATATCCACCAGGAAATACTGTTCGATATTTTTCTCATAATCGAATTTAATGAAATCCTTGACTTTTTTGGAGGATTCGCGAAACAAATCGTTCGGATTATCGAGGAGTTTCTTTTTGTCAAAAGTATTTTGGACATGGGAAAATACCAGTATGGTTTTGAGCGAGTCCAATTGAACAAAGGGAATGGAATAATTTTTCAGAAATTCTCGCTCTTCTGCGAGACACGATTTTTCGTTATATTTCGTCTGGTTCAGTAATTCTCGTTTAAAGGCAAAAGTTCCTGCCGTCGCGTGAGTCGGGCCATATGGACCGCCCTGATACATTTTCATAATATGCTTGAAGAATACATATATTTCGCTTGAGCCTGCACATAAAGCTTTGGGATCACCTTGTAATCTTTCCACGGCATGAGCAACTCTTTCGGGAGGGTAATAATCGTCGTCGTCCATATACACCAGGATAGAACCCTTGGTTTTTTCATGGGTAAGATTTCTTTTCGCACCAAGCGTCATTTTCTTGTCGATTTTGAAATATTTAATTTGGGGGATGTTTGAGGCGAGAACAAGATCTTCGATTTTATCGGTCCCGTCATCGACGATGATCCATTCCATTTTGTCTTTCGGATACGTTTGGTTTCTAAAACACTCAAACATGATGGGAATAAAAGGACGGCGATTAAACGTGGGCGTGCAAATACTCACGAAAGGAAGAATCTTGGTTTTTACAATGGTGTTTTTCTTCGGTGCCATACTTCTAATAATAAAAACAATAGATGTATGTTGTTTATATGATTTTGAGAGAGATATAACCTAACAAGAAGGCAATGTGTAGAATCGTTAGTTACTAGCTCCTCCATAATCAATCAGGACCACCCATATTTAAACCAGCCAAAGCAGCAGTAGGATCTAAACCAGCGAAAGCAGCAGTAGGATCTAAACCAGCCAAAGCAGCAGTAGGATCTAAACCAGCCAAAGCAGCAGGATCAACAATAGGATTTTTTGTTGGGAAGATATCAGACGCAGAAATGGAGTTATTCGGATCTATGTTCGCTGTATCATTCTTGGCATCTACAGGAGTTCCTATAACTACCTCCTTATCAAAATACAAATGAGTGGAATACACGACGGCCATTGTGGCAGTCACATATGCGTTTATTATAGTGACGGCTGTCCTTAAAGCAAACAATTTCATCTCTACTGCAGTCTGAATCGTTTTAAAAAAGAAAAATATCATCATGACAAAGAAAAACCAATATTTATATCCGAAAAGATATGCATAGTAATCTAACCCGCCCCAGAATTCATTTATTTTGGATGAAACACTTTTTTCACAATCTTCCTCAACTTTTATAAAAAAACACTCCTTATTTACAACAAATAATCTTATGATCGCATCAAGAACATCAAACGGTTTACCAAAAAACGCATATGCTATATAGATCACACCAACAAGCTGGCATAAAGGGGCAAATAAAAAAGATACGGCCAAATGAATAAGAAGAACAAATATATATAAGAAATTTGAACGAAACATCATTTCAAGCTCAGAAGGAATTGTTCCCTTAATTGACTTAGACGCCGCTTCAACCTCTTTCTGTAACGCGACAAATGGCATGGATAAAAGATGACCAAACCAGGCTAAAACGATCATCACATAAGTAAATGCGGATGCTTTGAATTCAAACACCTGCAAAAACATCTTACACAGTCGATCAAGAAAAAAATGTGTAATGCCGTAACATACTATGAAAATAACAATAAATTTCAACGTCGGTAACCCATCAAATGGAATTAACATGTTCTTAAGAATATGATATAACAAAAAGTGCACCATTGTTGGAAGGAACGTAAGATATAAAAACAAAACATGAACAATAAGATATTCATCTATTCCAGTTACCGTCACATATCCAATAAATTTCTGCACATTAGGCAATTGATACTCTTCAACATCGGACAGTCGAGCGAATATCATATGTGAAAAATAGATGGCCAGAATCGTATATCCAAATTCATACGCGGTTCTCTTCATTAATGCCGCATCATGTGCTTTTTGTTTGCGAAAAGATTCCCCGCTGATATTATTCTTTTCCGTCGTTTTTGGTACTGCTGCAACGATATCATCCACGATAAGTCCTACTAATATAGGATATATGTAAAAAATGACTTTGAATATCTTCCCCCATCCTTCCGCTTTCGGTTTAATCCCTTCAAACTTAATCTTCATATCTTTCGGTTTCAGTTCGGTCACAAATCTAAATGCGTCTTTCCATTTCTGTGCTCGGGTTCGATGAGATTGTTTTATGTCATCCCCTATAGTATTCAACGTACTTTTTTCCTCGGTCAAGTCCGTAAAACCCTCGGTCAAGTCCTTAAAACCCTCGGTCTCGGATTTTTCTTGTACCGTATCGATTGTCTCCATGTTTCCAAAATTGTTTTTCACCTTTTTTCTCTTCAACATGGCATCGATTTTATTTTGCAATGCCGTTGTTTCTGAAATCATCTATTATCTATCTTTATAATTTGGTATATATTTATTTAGCGATTCGAGCAAATGTCTAAACATCTCTTTATCGAGCATACATCATTCCACAGTTTCCGCCGATGACCGATAATATATTGTATCTCTCTTCAAACACGACCAAGTTATATGTATATTCGTACAGTCTCCAATTCGATTTATTGACGGCGACTGGTTCATTGGCCTCATTGCACATAATTTGATAATTTGAATTTACCATATCTATAACGGGAGTGTGCGTAATGAACTCGAGTTCGATGTTCTTAAATTTTCCTAAATTGATTGCCCCAGAAGGTTGATAGGTTCGTGGATTTGTATCGAGGCAAAACTGGTAACAATACAGACCGTCTTTGGCAAATCCGTTCGTTCGTGCGTATTTCTCAATGTATTCAAATACCCCTCGCGGCAATGTATTCTCGCGGTACTTGCCATCTAATAAAATCCCCATAGATTCCATGATTTCCTTTTGATTTTCCACATTATAATTTCCGCTGATGTAAAACCCGGTATTGTAGGCGATTTTAGAGCCGTTCTCTCTCGGATGAAGTAGAAGAGATGGTGGTGGGACTTGAATATCTCCTGGCATATTTTTATACGGCCAATTCGTATGATTCGCCCATTCGTTTCGCATATTCACATCGTTCCGTTGAAAATACCACATCCAATTGGAAACCATTCCGGTCGTGTCTAATTTCACTTTTTTGGCGCCGTAAATGTTTTCAAACTTGTGCGTATGGACTTCTTTCACCAAATAAACGAGATCCTCTTGCGCGAATTTTTGGGTTTCTTCCTTTGACAAAAACGCATAGGTACTGAGAAGATGGACATCCGCGTTCCATATATTGATTCGATTTGAGTATGCTTCTTCGTCTGGTTTTCCGTAATCCGGACTGGTCTCATCGTCATTTATAATAATATTCTGTTTTAAAGGACCTTGTAAAAAACGATACATTTGGAATCGGTCTAAGTTGAAGTCGGGTTTCACATACGGATAAAAATACGAATCAGGATCCACATCCAGCACATCACGGACTTGAAACATTTCCTGTATAGGTCGTAAAGTAACACTGATTTCCAATTCGTTGTACTGTAGAGATACCAAGGGAAATGCACATCGACTTTCTAAAGTAAACCATGCGTTCAACGGAACATAAATATTTCGTCCTCTGATTGACGGTTCAATTCCACCTGCTCCGGGTGGGTTCGAGTCGTCATAAAAAGCGTTCGGGTATGTGTTTGTACGTAGATGAGCGAGTGCGGGATTATTTAGTTCGGGGACATTTCCCGACATTCTTTTGAAATTCGTCTTTTTTTCTTCTGTAAAGTCACGTTCCACCATCGCGCTGATATAATCTCCGCTATACCTCGCCAACACAAACGACCCACATCGAATTTCCACTTCTTTGATGATCTGAGCCCCTAAATCTTCAATCCATCGAAATTCATAGGGAACCCACTTATTATCGTTATGTTTCCCTTCGTTTGTTACCTCATCGGCTTCCATGAGTTTTCGAATAGGTGGGTATATAGGACTCCAAATATCCGGGAGTGTCAGAACTACGTAGGTGTCCATGAGAAGTTCCGCGTATCGAGGGATTTTAAAAGTGAATATGGAAGGATCGGTTAATCGCAAATCGCGCGTTCCATTATAATCGATGCGAAATTTCTGCAGCCCGAAGTTCGTGTATTTACAATACGTCGCCCGGAAAAATGTTTTTATTGGATCCCCGGTTAGAAATATATTTGCATTGCCGAGAGCAATTAAATTTAACAAACCACCGGCCATGTTTGTTTTATAAAATAGATTTCTATTATATAGTTTAGAGGAAAGATATAATGGAATTACCTAACTTTAAGAAGATATTGTTATTAATCGCAATCAGTATCAGTTTTTATATTATTTATAAATTGGTCCAGCGTCGGCAAACATTATCTGAATTGAAAGCAAATGACGATTTGACAGTTGAAGGCTTTGCCATGCCTACGATAAAAAACACTGGGAATCTTCGGCATAAACTGAAAGAATATCAGATTTTTAGTTCATGGAATAGCTGTGCGCAAAGTAATAATAATGTAAGTATAGGTCAATTAGAAACGGTTTTACTAAATGGTTGTCGCTTTTTAGACTTTGAAGTGTATTTCATCGAGGGAAAAGCAGTCGTGGGATTCTCGAAAGGAAAATACCAAAGCCATGAATCTATCCAGCAAATCGATTCGGATGACGTGATTCCGATTTTCGACGTATGTAGAAAGATCGTTTCAGGAAAATGTCCGAACCCGAACGACCCTTTATTCATACATTTCCGTATTAAATCGAATAATGCGACTGTTTTCGAGAAAATGGTGGAAGCGTTTATTTCGTCTGGGATACAAGACAAACTGCCTAAAACCAAAGTGACCAAGGATACCATTCTATCAGAATTGCAAAATAAAATCATTGTGGTGGTGGATAAAACGTATGTCCCGTCAATCCCCAATGAGAAATTCGCGGATATGGTCCAAATGTACAGTGGAACATCTGATCTGACCAGTTTTAAGATACAGCAAAAACTGGTGCAGAATGCTCGCCCTCTTGCCTTGACAAACGACAATGAAACCAACACAGACTCGCTGGTGATGGTCACCCATGAAGTAGGTATAGATTTTGAATATAGGAATGTAGAGAGATCGTTTGAGAAGTTGATCATTGACCATAGCGTACAAATTATTCCACACAAGTTTTATTCAGATGACGGAGAATTAACCGACTATAAAAACTTCTTCTCTGATAATGGCCACACTGCCTTCACGACGATGGCAGTGGCACACAGTGCATTGGTCCATAAATAGAGATATCATCATCAACCTCGTTTTTTCTTGGTTTTATTTTTTTTGGAGGGAGGTTTGTTGTAGGATATGCGGTGAAACAAATCTTCAAATTTCGAATCGTTTATCGACGGAACGTTTTCGACCATTTCCTCTCGTTTTTCATCTTCGACCAGAAATTCAATCTGATCCGGCATCACTAATCCGAAAGGGACACACAAATCCGGACTGAGCCCAGGAAATCGTATATGACTACCTCCACTATATGTACCCATAATACCACCAATAGAACTCATGGACATGTATATTATATAGAATACTTGTCTATATTAATCTTTTTCTTTATTCGCCAAAACGATTTCTTGGCGCATTTTTGTCTCACGATGGTCTTTTAAATATTTGATGACGTAATCTATCTGCGCTTTATCTGGAATAATCTGGGAAAGTGTTTTTTCTAAATAGGTATAAGATAGCGAGGAGTAATGTTTTTTTTCAGCCATGGTCAAGATACATTTATTACCGACGTCGATTGTTTTCCACTTTCGCTCGACCATGGTAGCCATAATATCTTCTTCGGTCTTCTGTTTTTGTTGCCGGAGATCTCTCAATTGATCTTGCAAGGTATGAATCTCTTTGTCTACTTGCAATAGGGTTTTCACATGCTGCGCGAAAGTAGTGGTGGGTTGCAATGCCATGTACAAATGAATGTATATATTAGATAGGGGATATATTAAAGATTTTTGCCTGTGCATTATTCACTCTCAGCAGCATGACTAAAATGGATAGAATGAGAAACACGAGAAAAATGTGATAAAAACAAATCAACCATACATAAAAGTATAGTTCGTGGTATAAGATTTGACCCATAGGATGTATGATGGATTCTTTTACATTTCGTTTTGCCTCGTCTGTTTGGAAGTAGTCCAAACAATTCGACCAAACTGTTTTCATGAGTTTTTTCGACTGTATTACTTATTCACAGGAAATAAATAGTCTCTAAATGAACGCGCGTCTATTTCTCGATGAATGGCGTTCCAATTCCTTTTCCGTTTTCTGGTAATAATACAAAATGGAGCAGATTTTAGAACCGAATGCTTCATTTGACTTCTCTCAGATCAGTTGTATATCCCCAACTTCACTTAGCGGAGGTAATTATTTTATACGCACCTTGACCAAGAAACAAGAGCCGTTGTACATCCAGTCTCCGAAATGTTTGACAAAACAAGGGATCGTGAAATCGGGGAAAAAAATGTACTGCGACCTTCTTCTAAAACACGAAGATGAGTCTTTCCTGGAATTCTTGGAATCTTTAGAAAGTTTTTGCCATAAACAGATTTTCGAACACCGCGACAAATGGTTCGATGCGGAATTGACCATCACCGATATCGAAAATTGTTTCGTGTGTCCTACTAAATCTTACAAGTCAGGAAAAATGCATATACTGCGCACGAATGTACCGATTCGTTTAGGGAAATGTGATCTGCGCGTATTTAATGAATTGGAACAAGATGTACCCATAGAATCCGTGACCGACACGACAAACGTAGTGACCATATTAGAAATTCAAGGGATTCGTTGTCTCGCTCGGAATTTCCAGATAGATTTAGAAATAAAACAGATGATGATTCTGAAACCGAAAGATATCTTTGAAAAGTGTTTATTCGGAAAGCAAGGTGTTGCAAAGGTTGCAAACACCGACAAAGTGGCAAACACCGATAAAGTGGCAAACACCGATAAAGTTGCAAACATCGATAAAGTGGCAAACACCGACAAAGTGGCAAACACCGACAAAGTGGCAAACACCGATAAAGTGGAAAAAACGGAAAAAGAAGTACTCAAACAGGAACTGGAAACACAGGAAATAACAGAACCGGAAACAGAGGAAAAAAAAGATTCTGAATTAGAAGAAATTATGTTTGAAGAAGAAGAAGATATAAAAGAAGAAGAGATAGAAGAAGAAGAAAAAGAAGAAGAAGAGATAAAAGAAGAAGAGGAAAAAGAAGAAGACGAGAAAAAAGAAGAGAAAGAAGAACCTGCACTGACAGATGGCTTGTGTGAAGTCACTTTGGAATTGCCAGAAGATGATGACAAATCAGAAATAAAACTGAAGAAACCAAATGAGGTGTATTACGAAATGTATAAAAAGGCAAAAAAGAAGGCACAGATCGCGCGAGACATAGCGATCGCGTCGTATTTATCCGCGAATCAAATTAAAAACAATTATCTCAAAGACGAAGACATTTCGGATGAAGAAGAAATGAGAACCCAAGAAAATGAGTTAAGAGGACTATAACTATAATTCTTTAGCAAAAAAGTGAAATTCGGTAAATAATTTTGTATAAGGTGTATATACAGAAGACATGTCTGGGTTCATGAAAGGTTTGCAAAAAGTGTTCACAAAAGATCGTGTCATGATTTTGGGCGTTTTTATTTTATTGGCCATGTTCCTTTTATATTACTCCACCGGAAAAACGACTGTGATGGATACGATGGATGTCGGAATGCACAACATGGATTCGGATTCTATCATCCACGAAAATATTGCCAAATCGACAGAGGCGGCCTCCTCTTGCCAGTCTAACTCGGGATATGCCGTTCAAGAAGTGGCGAATCCGAGCGAGTTACTACCCAAAGATGTGAATAGTCAGTGGGCTTCATTAAATCCATCCAGCCAAAACAGTCCTCAGACACCTGATTTATTACAGGCCGGATATCATATTGGACTCGACACAGTCGGGCAAACCATGAAAAACCCGAATCTTCAGCTGCGTTCCGACCCGGTCATTAACAAAGCCGATGTGGGACCATGGAATAACAGCACCGTAGAACCCGATTTATTGCGGCAACCATTAGAAGTCGGACAATGTCGGTAATTTAAGCGAGAACATGACTATATTTTATATTTTAATATAACATATCGATGAACAATAATAATAAGAAAATAAACCGAAAGGAAGGTGCAATCGAAACGTCTTCATACGTGAACGGATTTCATTTCGTCCATCAATCGGCACTCACCGATTTGAAAATATGCAGTGTTCATTTATTTTGCGACGTGGGGTCTTCTTACGAAACCGACGAATTACGCGGAGTGGCTCATTTTTTAGAGCATTTGTTGTTTCAGGGAACTACGAATAAAACTGCGGCGGAATTGTTCAAAGAATATGATAAAATGGGCACTGAATTCAACGCATTTACCACCAAAAGATTCACTTGTTTCTATGTGAAATGTCATATCGAAAATGCGCAAAAAGTAATCGATATATTTACGGATATCATGAAAAACTCCATATTGACGAAAGAAACCATGGAAAAAGAAGAAAAAGTGATCAGACAAGAAATCCGCAATAAAATGTCGAATCATAACCATTCCGCCCAGACGTTGTTTGATTCACTCGTGTATAAGAATAGTTCGTTTGAGTATCCGATCGATGATATGCGCTACCATCAAGCGAAAAATAAAGTCGACAGAGATGCGATGAATGCGTGGTATAAATATTTTTATCGTCCGTCTAATATGGTATTGAGCGTGGTTTCGAACGAACCAATAAAGTTTTGGAAAGATATGTTACATAAATCAGAATTCACAAAACAGACGGAAACCATTGCCACGATTCCGAAAAGTGCGGCGAGTTTTCCTTCTACCGAAAATATTCCGTATAATGCAGACGTGGATATTATCATCAAAAACGAACCCACTGCAATAAATACCCATCTGATATTTGGGTTTCGAACGGTGAATCAGTATTCGGATAAGAAACATATATTCGAGATTATGACGCATATATTGAATGGGATGAGTGGGAGAATTTTCACATTGTTGAGACAAGACACGAATATTGTCTATAGTGCCGTGGCGAATTCTGAAGAGGAGGAGTTCATCGGATATTTCTCGATCGTCACGGAATTCTCGACCAAATATTTACTGCGGGTATTGAAGATCTTAACTGATATGTTCAAGGATATAGTGAAACGAGGATTTACGTCAGAAGAATATAACATCGGGAAAAGTAGAATGCGAGGGCAGTATAATATGCTCTTGGAGGATTCCAATACGATGACCAGGTATAATGGAAAAGAATTTTTAGTGTATATGAGAGATAACAAAAACTCGCTCCACCATAAAAAAGAGAGCATCGTACCTTTTCAACATCGTTTAGAAAAAATTTATAATGCCATCACGTTGGATCAAGTGAATATGGCGGCAAAAGAATATTTCAAGGCAAATAATATGGTCATTTCCCTGGTCTCGTCTTCCAAAATAAAATTGTCCGACGTTCAGAAAATATCCAACGGATTTTCGCGGCAGAAACGATAAAAAATCGAGCCATAGTATATAGAATACAAATGGCAAGGGCTTATGAAAATCTCATCTTTTATGCGACGATTATCTTTGTGGTAATGACATGCGCGTACATGTATTATAAAAACAGTGATACCATGCAATTAAAATGTATTGTATCGAGTGTGGATGGAAATAAATATTGTGTGAGAGACCGAGAGAAATTGTCCGATGCGGCAGATCTTTTAGCGAAAGTAACTCAAAAATGCAAAGAACTTGTAAAATACGTGGTGAAAACCAATCCTACCGATGAAAGATCGAGATTGCTGCATTCAGGGTTCAATCCTAAAAAAATAATGGAGACGTTACCGACGAGTTCCTTTACCGCATATAGTGAAAACAAGGGAGAGAAAATCGCGTTCTGTTTAAGCCCAAAGAAACAAAATGGAGAAAACGAGTTGATCGATGAACATACTTTAACCTTTGTTGCCATTCATGAATTAGCACATGTATGCACGAAATCGATTGGACACAAAACGGAATTTTGGGATAATTTCAAGTTCCTACTCGAAAATGCGAAACAGGCAAATATACACGAGCCCAAAGACTACAGCAAAACCCCTGGACGATATTGTTCCATGGATATTCATGACAATCCTTATTTCGATATGTAATTTTATTTTGCTGCTATAGAAACGAAAATATCATAGTATATTATACCATGTTTTTTTCCCAAAATACCAAACCAGCAACAAAATCATCCTTGAATTTCCACGAAACCCCACCGCCAGATATAAAAAGAACAACCGCCTCTAATATTTCAAAAAATTCGAATCATACTTCTCAGGTAGGTACAATTCCTCTTGATAATATTGTGTTCGAAGTAGTGAAACCAGTTTCATCCAGTCAAAAAAAACAGAATGTACAAACAACCGAAATAAAGAGGAGTCCAGAACATACATTCATTGCTCCTTCTTTACTTCCCCCGGGATCTATGCAGGTTCCTTTCCCACCTCTACGAACAAAATATACCGAAGTGGTGATTGAAAGCAATCTGAGAAATTCGGATAATAATAAACCGCAGATAATTCATTTTCCGGTTGAAAAAATAGTGCCCATAGTGGAGGAACAAATGAAAAGAACTATGCATGAACGAATTCAACCCAAACTCGATTCACTTGAAAAGCAAAATACCTTGCAAAACCAAGAATGGTACACATTCATTGAAACATTCGTGAGAGATACTGAGCTCAAATCGAAAGAGTATGTGACAAAAGCAGAAGTGGTTGAATTGATAGAAGAACGAAAAGAACAAGAAAATATAAATTCGGACGTCACTGAACTTATAACGAAAGAGTATGTCACGAAATCAGAAGTGATTGAATTGATCGAAGAACGAAAAGAACAACCACCTGAATATAATACCCTGGTTGCGGCGATTCAATCTGACGTAAGCGAACTCAGGACCAAAGGGTACGTGACGAAAACGGAACTGGAATATGTCACCAAAGAAAACTATGCGTCGATTCAATCGGACGTCACTGAACTCAAGACGAAAGAGTATGTGACGAAATCAGAAGTGATTGAATTGATCGAGGAACGAAAAGAACAACCACCAGAATATAATACCCTGGTTGCGTCGATTCAATCTGACGTAAGCGAACTCAGGACCAAAGGGTACGTGACGAAAACCGAAGTGATTGAATTGATCGAGGAACGAAAAGAAAACTACGCGGCTATTATTTCCGAGATATTGGAACTGGAACTGAATGTGAAAGAGTATGTCACGAAAAAAGAAGTATTGGACTTGATGGACGAGAGAAAAGCGGAAGTGTTGGAGGTGGTCGACGGTAAATTGTACGCACTCAATATGGAGTTTTTAGTGGAGAAGTATGTGACAAAAATGATTGAACGTGGAGAAAATGACAAAAACAACTCCGCAGAAGAAGACGACGAGCCCAAAACAAAATTCGAGGAAATAATACAACCATCTGTCGCGCGGATTATTCATAGAGTAATAAAGTATGATCAAACTACTCAACATACCACAGCAGTAGAAGACGAAGAAGTAGATAAACAATTTGAAGTGGACGAAGTGTATGATATGGAAAGACAGGAAAAGAGTCATTTTACAGATTGTGAAGCGAAAGGAAATATATATAATCCGATGTATTCATTAAACGAATCGAATAATGCAATCCATGTGGCGGCAGACGACGCGATCGTCGAAATGGGATCTGTATATAAAGGAGAAGAACATGGAAGTTTTCAGTACGAAAACGAGTTACGGAAAGTAGGAGAGAACCGAAGATGGAATCGGTTTGGTAATGGGGTTGAAACGGGAAATGTGATTGATCTTTTCCTGGACAAGAATAATCGGAAAATATACATTGTCGGTAATTTCAAGTTTGTCAATCGCGTTCCCTTGGAAAACATTGCAGTATATGACTTGAACGAGAAAAAATGGAAACATGTCGGTGAAGGAATTCCACAAGTCGCCACAGCCATTGCGGTCGATGAAGAAAATGAGATTGTATATGTAGGCGGGGTTTTCTCAAAAGTCGGCAAAGGAGACTGCGAAGTTAAGGCGAATAATGTGGCGGCCTATCACGTGAAAGAAAATAAATGGTATGCATTAGGAGAGGGATTGAATCGCGATTGTTCGTCTATTATATTCGACAAACACACTAAGAAATTGTACGCTGGCGGGTCATTTACTCAATCTGGATGTAAAATACTGAAATACGTGGCCATGTATGATATAGAAAACAATGAATGGCAGCCACTGAATGGAGGAAGTGTGAATGGTTCCTGTAGAATCATATTGAAACCCAACGACGATGATTTATATTTAGGTGGGCTATTTACTCACGCCGGTTATGACGACATTCACGTGTCATATGTAGCACGTTATCACTTGAGAACGGACAGCTGGCATTCATTAGGAGGTGGCTTACAGGGATATTGTAATGCAATCACATACGACAGTGCGAAAAATAAGTTATATGTAGGAGGAACATTTACAAGTGTTGGATCAATCGACGCTTCCATAAACGCAAATCACATCGCAGAATATGATATCGGGGAAAATTCGTGGAACGACATGGATGGCGGATTAAATAATATAGTCCAGTCTATTTTTTACGACGCGAATAATGAGTGTATATACGTGGGTGGGACATTTACACATACTTTCGAAAACAACATCCAGTTGAATCATATTGCGCGATACGATCTGAAAGAATCGAAGTGGTATTGTTTAGAAAACCATTTTTCCAATAAAACCCAACCGAAAGATGACGACGGAACCGATAATGTCGGGCTGAACGGGATATGTAAAGTCATGTCCGTAGATAATAAATCGCTGTTCATCGCCGGATCGTTTCAGATCGCTGGGAATATCACGGCGAATTCTATTGTCCGATATTCATTGAATTCGTAAGGTTAAAATAATTTTATATTATATACAATTAATTTAAATAAATGAAAGAAACCTGCAGAATTTGTTTCCTGGACGACAACGGCGATCCATCCGAAGTATTTTTATTCCCCGATGAAAATAATAAAATATCCATCTATTCGGATGATTCCGTGCGTCTGATAAAACAAAAAATATTATACGGAATTCGTCAAACAAAAACAGATGTGAGTATTGACGAGATGTATTTGTTTGTGGTGGTCGAAAAACCGTTTATATTATTGAACTGGTATAAACAGATCACGAAGAACGAAACGATTCCGCTCACAAAAGAGTATTTCTGCCAACTTCTCTTGAACTTTTCCGTGACTGAAAAGTCGCAGAACGAAAAAGAAGACGAATTAGTGTCGGTATTACACACGATAAGTCAGACGGAAAACACGGTGATTACCTATGAAGAAATATTGGAGATCCCTTGGTTTCGCGATAAAACTACGGTGACTCAAAAGATTCCGTTGGGATTTCGAATGGAGTATTCTCTCACCGAAAAGAAAAAACGAGTATTGCCGATAGATGAATTGTTTTCTGCAAACCCATATGATATTCTCCCTACCATCAATCTATTGAAATTGCACGAAAACAAAGAGCCTATTATTCTGGACAACGAGTTCTTATTTCACTACGGAAATAGAATAATAAACAACACTATATATGTATGCACTGCGTCGCAGGTGTTGAGAGAAAATATAGCAAAATACTACTTCCCACAATTATTTAAAAAGGGAATCACTTCCAAAGATCAATTGCGGGTTGAGAAGGCACAACTGGATCAGTTGACAAAGGAAATCATTCTTGACCCGGCAAATATCTATAAATATACGGCGAATGATATATTCTACAGTGTCGCTCGCGAAGCGAGCCAGCCTTTCCCGTACAAGAAAAAAGGGATCTCTTTATTTGCACTTAATATTGAAAACAATCGTTTTTTCCAGTCCTCTCTGAGAGTCCCTTTAGAATCAATCTTTAAAAATATTCACGCGACAAAAGCGGTGCCTTATATGGGATATTATAGCGGATATAAACAAGACCAGGTTCTTCGGGTATATTACGAAGAGGAAGCTCAGAATGGAAATAAAATCCCCTATTTGACCAAAGACGTGATTATGGATATCCAAAAAGAACGGCATGGACATAAGCCCCATATTATATTGTACGTTTCTTGTGGCGGCGGTCCGAAAAAGAATGAGTTTATACAGATTTTACTGGAACAAAACGGAAATATACAAATGCAAGGTAAAGTAGAGCCTCCTTTGCCATACGTCGAGTTCGAAACATGGTTGAAAGAAAAAACTCTGTCTGTTTTTGAGAGTATAAATGACTATTTGATTCAATCCGGATATAGTATTCGTACGTTCGAATCATTATTAGATCCGTATTTGACGGTGTCAAAGTTGAGCTATTCGTGCTCGTTGGAACTCACCAAACAATTGAATTTGAACGCACACCTGAAATGCCTGTCCAGCTTGTTCGCGGTAGAACCTGATCAGACCGAAAAAAAAGAGTTTCAGTACAGATATAAACGAATAGAGTATTTTCAGGCGATGAATGAAGAGGAAGAGTTTATCTCTCAACTATTGAAAATTACACAGGAACAAGGAGTGATTGAAAAACAAATGAAGAAACGATTCCCACAATACAGTTCTGGTGAAATACGAAATTTATTATTATCGTATGCTGCGAAATACCGCACCATTCATGGACGGTTTATAAATAGGAAAACAGAGTCACTGGCGAATGCCGGATTTCCAGTGGTGTTTCTCAACTCCATGTTCGGCAGCAGTTGTACAGTAGAAGTGACGAAAATCGAAATGATGGAGTATGTTTTGCTGATTGAAAAATACATGGACAGTATATTGTGGTTGTCTCAATATCCCGAGTCGGTATCGTCGAACTGGTTGGCTATTTGGAATGAAAAGGGTACTACAAACGCGATTGAGATTTCCGCTCCTTCTCTCGAAATAAAAGATACAGTGGAACCGAATTTATTTTTGGAAAAGGAAGTGGTAAAAGAAGATGAAGATTACGATGAGGACGAAGAAAATGAAGATTTGGAGAATTATTTGGCGCTGCTGGATAATGATGATGATGAGGAGGAGAATAACCTGACTCAAACGATAGAAAAACAGGGTCCAGAAGAAGCGATAATAGAAGAAGAGGAAACCAAAGGGGAAACCAAAGGGGAAACCAAAGAGGAAACAGACGAAACAGACGAAACAGACGAAACAGACGAAAAGGAAAAAGAAGAAAAGGAAAAAGAAGAAAAGGAAAAAGACGATAAAAAAGAAGAAGACGAGGATGAGGAAGAAACGAATTTCTCTTTTTCCGGAGGCAAAAAGGATACGATCGGAGGCAAAAAGGATTCAATCCGAAATTATTTGACGAATCGAATAAAAGGCAAAGACCCCAAATTATACGAAACCATGGAAGGATACACGAAAGTTTGTAACGAAAACCAACGAAGACAACCAGTCATTATTACAGATAAGGAAAAGAAATTATACGAAGAAAAGTATAAGGACGGAATAAAACCATACGGGAAATCTCTCGAATATGGCAAAGATGCAAACAACGAAGCACTGCATTACATCTGTCCGCGTTATTGGTGCACGAAACCAGGACAGGAAGGGCCATTGACAGAAGAAGACGTCGAATCGGGAGTATGTGGAACGATCATTACGAATCCATCCGCCCCACAGGAAAACGAATATGTATATAGTCGAAATTATGCAAAAGCCAGATTTCGCGGAAACCCAAGTTTCGTGAAAAAGAAAACCACCAAAGGGACAGACGTGTGTTATCCTTGTTGTTTTCAAGAATGGGACGAGGCGCGTGCAAAAGAATGCAATCCAGAGGTATATGATGTCGATAAGGAAAAAAATCCGGAGAAAAAAGAAAGTGAAGTGAAACAAATGTATGTATTGGGATATAATAAAGTAGAGCCTTTGCCACCAGGTCGTCACGGGTTTTTACCGCTACCTATCCAACAATTCCTGAATGTGGATTCGAATATGTGTATAGATAACAATGAATTAAAAACAGTGAAGAAAGATTGTCCTGTACTGCTACGATATGGTGTGGAAAACACTCCGAACAACGAACAATCGTTTTTAGCGTGTATTGCAGATGTCTATTGTTTTGAGAGAAACATTAAGAAAACCATGCCCCTGACCGAATTTCGCGAGAAAATAGCCGATGGTTTGACGTTGGATGTCTTTGTTCAATTGCAAAATGGAGCGCTTGTCTCTCAATTTGCCAACAAGAAAAAGAAAGGAACCGAAATAGATTTTAAACAATACATGGATCAGAAACTATATGAGAATATTGATAAACGGGAAGAAAGTCAAATCAACTTTTTAGAACATTGTATTCTATCGTATGAAACCTTTCTGGACTACCTTACCAACCCCACCGTAAAAATCGATCATATTTTTTTATGGGACTATGTCGTCAAACCGAATCCCAATTTCTTTTACGCAGGGGTGAATTTATTGATTTTGGAAATGACACAAGACGATATAACCAATAAAGTCGATTTAATATGTCCTACGAATCATTATCAGAGCCCGCTGTTCGATGGGAAAAGACCGACCATAATCCTACTGAAATCCGGAAACATTTACGAGCCGATATATCAAGTAACTCGTAATTCAAACACGAATGTAGCGACCTACCTCAAATACTTTTCAAAATCGAATAATATCGGGGATATGACCACTATACTAACGATGGTCCAAAATCTCACGGAGTCTCAATGTCTTCCGTTTTCGAGTAAATCGACCACGTACAGATTCGATACAAACATATTGGCCATTAAATCATATAATATACTGAAAGAATTAGACCTGACTCCAAAAGATCGGGTGATTAATTTCCAAGGCAAGGTAATTGCACTGATGGTTCCATATAAAAAAAAGAAGTTCTATTTGCCCTGTTTTCCATCTACGGATGATAAAGTCAATGAACTGACAAACATAAAATGGATGGACGACGGATCGTTATGGAACGACTATCATTCTACCGTTGGTTTTTTAAAGCATATGCATGTAGCATCGGAAAAGAGAATACCAAGCAAACCGAAATTCCGTATTGTCGAAGACGGAATGATTGTCGGATTACTGACCATGACAAACCAATTTGTCCAAATAAATCCACCAATACAGAATCTGGAAAAGGAATTTCAAGAAATGAAATCTTCGAATTACATCTTAGCCGAAAAAGAAATGATGAATACGAAACATGATGAAGATAATATTGCCATCAACAAGAACGTCAAGTTTATTTATTTAGAGAACCAGTTTTTCAATTCATTCCGTACAACTATGCGCATCATCATTCAGTTGTACAAGAATCGAAAGATCGTGAAAAAAATGCATAACGTGGTACATAACAAAGATATGTCGTTGGAAAAAAAGGGGGAGAAAATGCAAAGTTACTTGAGGAGGATGGGAAAAAATCATATATCTTTCCATAATTACGCAGAGGACGTTTTACTCAGCTTACATGAAATATTTACGTGTGAAAATAGTTCAGAAAATAAGTCATATTGTTTGACCGCCGCTGCATCATCTCCAAATAAAAGCGGCGAATTGTTGATTCCACATAAGCACTTATTGACCGGCGAAGACAATGAATACATATATTATACTCGGTTAGCAGATGAGTTATTGAGACATCGCAGAGTCCATTTATTCATGTTTTATCCAGAACAGTATTTGAATATAAACGACCAAGAATACCAACTGGCTCCCAACGAATTCGTGGCATCGAAAACGGTATTATCGCCCGAATACTTCAATGATCTCAAACCACACCTGTACAAAAATTATGCGCAGAATGTACCGTTTGATCATTCGGATCCGTCGAAACCGTTTAATCGAAAACCGGTGAAGTGGAACGAAGAGTTTGATAATGCCAATGGCAATGGCAATGGCAATGCCAATGACAACATATAAAAAACCTATTATCCAATTAAATCCGATATATCCGCATTAATTCGGTGAGAATGGATATGGTGTTGTAATCGTTCTTTCAGTATTTCAGAATGGCCAAAGATAGATTTTATTTTTTCGCGACAGATCGGACAGTTACATTCTAATTTGTGTTCGGCAGATTTATACTGCGTAAGAACTGTGTTCAATATACAATGAATACAGAAAGAATGTTCGCAATTCAAATGTGTCACGTTTTTCGCCTTTATATTTTCATAACAAATGGCACATTCTATAGAGTGGGGAAGATGTTTGTCAATAAATTCGATTTGCGGTCTGGTGAGATTGGGTGGAAATAAAGCCAGTTCATCCAATGCGATCGCTCGTCTCTGTGAAAGTGTTTCTGTTTTGCTTAGCAGCCTCGTCATTTCAGCTTGCATTCGTGACAATTGTCTTTGTGTGTCGCGGATTTGTCGTTCATATCGAGTCAAATCCTGACTAAAATATCGTACCATACGACTATTGACGCTGTGTAGTGCTCGCATTCTTTCTTGTCGCGAAAAAGCATCATGCGTCACGTTGTTAATAAATCCAAATTCTTCTGTCATAAGATCGACAAACTTGAAAATTTGGTCATTCGCGAACTCTAACTCGACAATATAATTGGAACTGTGAATCAGATAAGGTACTGCCTTTCCAATATCCATTGAATCTTGCCAAGCTTTATCTGCTTCTCCGATAAAAATATAATGTAGGAGCTCGAGCTTCTTTTGCCTCGTCCCTTTTTTATTCATTTTGTATCCATAGATTAAGCTTTTCAGAGCCAGATCGTCGATAGTATTCAACCATGGTAGAGGTTCTTTTAAAATATCTCTTAATGAAGCTGCGCTGCGGAGTTTTTCGAGGGTTTCTGGAGAGATTTGATCGATGAAATCGTCCCACTGATTCGAAAACCCACATATAGTCTGATGTATCCAAGTCATGTAATGGTACATGGCATCTCTTTTGACCGTATCGAATAATTGACAACTTCGGACATTATGCCCGGTTTTCGTACATAAACTGCATTTAATTGGTCGTCTTTGTACTTCTGTCATTACTATTATGTATATAATATTTATGATATATTATTCATATGGTTTTTGATTCACTTATTCTTAAACTATAAGATTACATTTCTTAAAGTTTAATATGTCACTGATCTCAGGATCATTTTTTTTGTTTGTAAAAAATAAATTATTTAGGCCTTGACATCCTTCTTGAAGTGGACCTTGAGGAACTTCTGGAGGTTGAAGTAGCTGAGCTCATCGGTGCCAGAAGTCTTCAGGAGTTTCTTAAGCTTGGCATCGGGGATAATAATCCGGCGATTAGTAGGGTTCTGAAGATTGTTACTCTTCACGTACTCGTGGATTTTCTTGCTGACTGCAGTGCGTGCAAGCATAGTTCCAACGGGCTCACCGACAAACTTGGCGAGCTCGTCGCTGATAGCAGTAGGCTTCTCGAAACCAGAAACCTTGTTCTGGCTGGACTTTCTCTTCTTGGTGGATTTCTCCATGAGCTTTGTCATCTTGGCCACCTTCTTCTCGATGGACTTGGCGTTAATCTTGATGGCGTTGTCAAGAGCTGAACGAGACTGCAGGTTCTTAAGAAGATCAGAGATTTCCTCGTTCAAATCGGCCGAAAGGTCACTTCTGTCAGAAACAGACACCTCCATCGAAGGGACCACCTGGGCCACCAAAGCATTGAGCTCAGCAACAGTCTCGGTCACCACGGCAGCGGCATCCTTCTCTGCCTTTACCGACTTCTTCTTGGGCTTTTTCTCCACAACAACGGGAGGAGCGACGACGGAATCAACAACAACGGACGAATCGAGGGGGGGAGTAGTAGTCTTTACCATTTATGAGATACAATAATAAGTAGCGTGACTTTAAGTCCATTATCGACTAAATATATTTATCGAAAAGTATGCTCAAATTTCGCGCTTGTTACAGAGTCTACAATGAGAATTTATTGACCTTGCATCATTAAAAAATTATTGGAGCCAATTCGACGAGAAAAAACGGCTGTTCGCACACCGTGGGTTTTCACATGGTTTGTCGCAAAATTGACTATATAATAAAAGCGCAAAATTGATTTAAAGAGAACGTTCATGATATATACATACCAACACAACAACCAACAATGCAATCATCTCAGGCAACTTCTTCCAAATATATCAAGAGCACCCAATGGGACACTCATGCGAACAGATATATGCAGCCCAGATCTACTGAACGCGGATTGAAAAGCATTGCCATTATTAGTACCCAGAGGAATAAGAAACTTCACATCCAACTTCCGTCGATGACTTGTTGGGGAATCACGGATTTCACTGATCAGACCACCGGTGAATCCGACGGCAAGTTTTCCATCAAGCTTCATTTCTCTGGTAAGGAGAACTACCAGAGTGAAGAGAGCCAGAAGACCCTCGAGAAACTGAAGGAGTTTGAGCAACAAGTTCTCAGAGACGCGGTCACCAACTCGGAGGCGTGGTTCGGCAAGAAACAAACCCGTGAAATCGTGGAATTCAGCTACTTTCCCTTCTTGAAGCCTGGAAAGAACCCGGAGACGAAGCAACCGGATCCTGAGAAGGGTGTCTATTTCCGTCCCAAGGTGAATATCTACAACGGGAAGTGGGATGTCGAAATTTTCGATCCGGAAGGCACTCCTCTGTTTCCTTCCGAGGTCGAGTCGGAGACTCCGATTGATTTCGTCCCTTCTGGTTCCGAGGTCACATGCGGAATCGAATGCAAGCAGATTTGGGTCGGGGCAAAGGGTTGGGGATTGAGTTGGGCACTGAAGCAGTGTGTGGTTATTCCTAAGAAGACGGAGAACAATACAGGCCGACTGCAACTCGATATCTCAGACGACGACAAGCAGGTCATGTACAATGCGCCACCTGCGGAGAAGCCGGACGACGTGGAGGATAACGAACACGAAGAGATCGTAGAGAAAAAGAAGGAGGAGACGGATACGTATGCAGCGGACAGCGATGATGAGGACACAGAAGATATCACAGCAGCAGTGCCGACCCCGGAACCAATCCCACTCCCAACACCAACTCCTGTCAAGAAGGTGGTAAAGAAGGTAGAGGCGATCGTCGAACCACCAGCAGTGGTTGTCGCGGAAGAAACACAGCCGGTTAAGAAGAAGGTGGTCGCTCGCAAGAAGTAAATGTAGAATAAATAAATTTATAATTGACTTAAGATCTTAAAACAAAAACGAGACAATTCTTTTTTGTTTTATTCACATCTCTTCGTATCCATCTGTTACTATAAGTTGCGAACACACTTTTGGGTTATTTTATTTCGTCTATAATTCTTTTTACATCGCCGTATATTATCCCCTCGTTTCGTAGGTTGAGCACTTCTTTTCTTGCCCAAAGCTTTCAACACAGATAAAGACGACGAGGTCGGAAATATAGATTTTTCATTTTTTAAACTTTCTTGTATTTGAATGCTTTTCGAAGATGGATTCGGCCTTTGGTCGGTCCATAAACCGTGTTTCACAAGCAGTTCTTTATATAGCCTCGTCATATCATGTATATTATAATCTCTTCTCTGTATATCTCGCTCTCCCAGCATACTAAAAAACAGGTATAGTTCTTCGAATACGGCGGTGGATATTTTCGTTTTCATGTACAATTGTCTCGAAATAGATTTCATCATATCGCCGAGAGAAAACCAGTCAAATGTATAGACCAGACGTTTCAAGAACAAATCGTAATCCATTTCGAACCCACTGCGTTTATATTTGTGATAGTTGGCGATCCCGTTTTCAGGTGGAAAATTTTTCCAATACTTCGCCAATTTATTTTTACTTTGTTTGCTTTCCTGTATGATGGCATTCGCGTGTTTCAATAGCCCAAAATCAATAAATCGAATGACCCCGGTTTTTACATTATACACTACATTTCTTCCGGCGATATCATGATGTACAATGCCTTTCTTGTTGAAATACAGCAAGCCTTTCATCAAATGATGTATTTTCGAGAGAAACACATGCACCTCGTGGTCAGTAAAGGAATCGAAGAATATGTCGGTCAGCGTTTTCAACGAAACCCCGCCATCATCCAGGACCAATATCAAAAAATCTTCCTCTTTGGTTTCCGGGAAATCTTCGTTCTCGCACTTTTTCACCGTATCATGAAACACTTCGTTTATAAGCGGTTTGCATATTTCAGGCTGCGGGATAATATACTTATGAATACTCTTGTTTTTAGAAAGTTCTTTCATCTCTTCATATTCCTTCAATGCATCGTCTCTCAACATAATCTTGGATACTTTGTTGTCATAAGCGATCGATTTGTTTTTACAATGAATACTGGGTTTTGTTACACAGCCATATGTTCCCTCCCCGATGACTTCTGGATTCATACAAATTATATATATTAATACGAGAGATAAGATATATAATCATTCTATTATGATCGTCGAACGGACATTAACGGCACATAAGCAGCATTATTGTACCCGCCAAAAGACGCATCATTATAGTTTTTATTCATTGCCGTTTGTTTTTTAAACGTAGTGTAGTCACTTGCATCAGGGACAAAACGGGAATTGCAGTTACTGGACTCAACTCCGCTATTATCGCACTGAGAAATGATCGAACCGAATCTATGCCGAATGCCACCTCTATGCACCGCATTCGGATTAGGCCCACCGCAAACATAGTTTTGGCGCGAAAGAAAATCACCCGCGTTATTGATTGCGCGAAACGGAGTAATGATTCTTTTTTGGCCATTCACCACTCCAGTTGCATATGAAGTATTCCACGCCGATCTTAATTTTCGTCGCATTAAAGCTTGGTCTCCGTCTTTGTAATTGAGTATCGTCTGCACCGGTGATATTCCTTTGATTCCTCCTCCTAAAGACATGATCTATATTCTTTCCATAGAAAAGAACTTGGACATTTTTTTGGTGGAAACAGTATTCGATGAGCGAACAGTTTAATTTAGATGAGGTGTCTTTGCAATGTTTTACAAATAAGCGTGTGTACAAAAAGTATTTAGAGAAGAAGTATCCTTCGGACACGAATGCAGTTCTTACAGAAACGCGAAAAAAAGCAGTATTAAAAGCCGAAGCATTAGTAGATCTTTTCACGAAACTTATTCATCATTCGTCTGAAGACAAATATAATGTATTGGACTCTCATTACTTTCCCTTTATAGAAGCGTGTATCGATTATTTAGAAAAAGATGAGAGACGAGAATTGGCCTCATGTAATAAAAATGAAAGTGGTCTCCCCATAAAAAACACAGATAATGTATAGTATTATTATGCGTGGCGGAAACACACAAAGAAAAAGAGTGATGAATCATAGTAAAACCCAAAGACTTCGGTGTAATACGATATCCAGAAAGAATAAGATCTCGAAAAACTCTTGTTTTACCAACGAAGCGCTTCTTTTACTAAAGGATTCATACAACGCAAACAACCCAAATATGAAAATCACTGCAACGGACGGGAAAAACATTTTGAGAGAAATCCAGACGAAATCAAATCAGGTCTGTAGAGAAGATTTGTGTCTCATTGATCAATTCGCGAAAAATAAGCGAGATACGGACATGTTAAAAACGTTGCTTTTTCCACCTCCGAAACCGAGTGAATGGTACTCTGACCCAGATGCTTGGCTAAGTAATTTCGATATAATGAAAGTATTGAATCAATATCAGGTGTCGTATCCTCATTTTGCATTTATAGGCCCATCTCCGATTGATTACGACACAAAACTGAATAAAAATACATGTGTGTGTAAAAATTTGTGCGAGTTCCAAATAAAGAAATATCTCAAGAAAAATATTACGAAAATTGGAATAGTATTTAATTTAGATCCACATACGAAAGGAGGCTCACATTGGGTGGCCATGTTTATCGATTTAAAAGACGATTTCGTGTTTTTTTTCAATAGTACCGCTGAAAAAATACCAAAGCGAATTCTACGGTTTGCGAAAACGGTAATACAGCAAGGGAAAGAACTACTTCCTCCGAAAAATATTACATTTCACGAAAATACAAAAATGGAACACCAGAAAAGCGACACGGAATGCGGAATGTATTGTCTCTATTTCATCATCACCATGTTGTTGCGGAAAAAAGAGATCGGAGACGAGAATGATGAACCGGAAATGAACAAACAACAATTGTTTGATTTATTCCAAGGTGCAAGTAAAAGTGGACGCTTACCGGATAAAAAAATGTTTGAGAAACGAAACGAATATTTTTCGCATTTCAAAACATCGTCGTCGGGCTAGATATTAGATAAAACATCGACCAATTTCGTGGCACCGAAAAAGACTGCCGCAAAAAATCCACTTTGCCAGATAAGCCCATATGTATTGAAATGACCATCCACATCGTGTAGATTTAAAAACGCCATGTTTTTATAAAGAGTAGATGTTACTATCGGCATATGGAATATAAAAAACAGCACGGCGACTAAAACGGGAATTTGTCCTTCGTCGTACAGTGTGTCCATTCTCGATTTCTTTTCCTTCTCTTGGGTATGCGCAACCACTTTTCTTTCAGTAAGATCATCATATTGTTTCATATATGCAGCAGTTTGTTTTGCGGTTTCAGTAATGGGAGGAATATAGCTTGCCTGAACTTGAGGGTCTTGCACCAAGGGGGATTGATCCATAGGGATATCTCTGGAAGGAAGACGTTGTTGTACTTTGGGGAATGTGGAAGGAGTAGGTATCGAAGGAACGGAAGGAGGAGGATGACCGTATGGATTTGGATGAATATCCATGGGAGAGTAAGATGTATTCATTCCATCCCCGCGGGACGTTGAATTTCCACCGGTATTTATTTGCATGGTTATATTTTCAGGTAGATCCATGATACGAGTACTACTACTCTCTGCCATCTTTATATATCTCCAATAATATCTAAAGATGTGGAAGCCAACGAATTATCTGTTTATTCATTTGAAAAACGAAAGAATGCCGGATTTTTCTTCTTTTTTCTCATTCGATGAGGGCTGATTTCCACCAATCGTCTTTGCCACTTCTTCGTCCATTTCCACCGTTTTACGCGCAGAATCGCATTGAACGGGAAATAAACTATATTTATAGCAATATTCGCCAAATCGATACGTTTTCCCGTCAACTTCACTTATCACTGGTCCGTTAAATTGTAAACACGTACCGTCTGAGCAAACTTTTCGGAACAAACTCGCTAAACCTAATCCTAAAATGATCGAAATGAGCATTTGACCTGTTTTGGAATTCAACAAACGCACAAAATTCATACTATAGGATATCATTAGACTTTTTTATTTATTCCTTATTTAGCTGGATTGTATGGGCGTGAAGAATAACTCTTTGTTGTCAGAAGGACACTTTACGCTTTCTTGTTTGAATTGGAAACAATTTCCGGCTTTGTCTTTATATTGTACGTTTTGGTAATTATCCGGAGACGGGTACACAATGATTTTTTTTTTGTCGGTTGCGGTAATATATACGGCGAACACACCAATCGCAAAACTGACTAAAAATACCGGAATGTTGATAAACTTTAGCATATAATTATATCATTTCGTGATAAATTAATTTAAAGAAAATGTATGGTTGTATATTGTATATAAAATATACCACAATCCGTTTTTGTTCCGCGTATATCTACTATTTCACACAAAAACAGTATTCGCTTTTAAGCTCAATGGAAGAGCAACTGGTTTCCTGTAGAGGAAATCCGTAGGAAAAGAGTTCAAATCTCTTTAAAGGCATTGAAATGTAAAAAAAGAGACAAGAAAAATAAAAGGGTATATAAAATGATAAGTTTTGATACGGTAAAAATAGGGCACTGGTTAAAAGATATATCGCCATCGGCTATTACCGAAAAAATTAGTTCTTACTCGATAGCAGGAGTTCCTTTAGTGACTTATGGATTTATTGGAGTGACGGCTATATTATTGGGAAGTGTTCATCTATTAGAATCGGGGGGAGAAGCATCTAAAGAAGAAGGTAAAGAAGATACACCTGAGGAAAAAAGCAAGAAGCAAGAAGGTGAAGAATCCACAAAAGGAAAAGAAGAAGAAGCAGGCGAGACGGAAAAAGAAGAAGAGAAAAAGGAAGAAGAGGAGAAAAAGGAAGAACAAGAGAAAGAGAAAGAGAAAGAAGAAGAAGAAGAGGAGAAAAAAGAGGAAGAGGAGAGAAAAGAGGAAGAGGAGAGAAAGGAAGAAGAGGAGAAAAAAGAGGAAGAAGAAGAAGAAAAGGAGAAGACGGGAGGTCGAAAAAAAAGAAAGACGAAGCGGAAAAAAAGAAAGAAAGGCGTTCGAAAAAGCAGAAAACTAAAAAGAGAAAGGAAAAAAAAATAATGTTCTATATAAAATAAATGAACCCACGTCTATTTATTTTAACTGGTATGGTGTTGCTTTTATTAGACAGTGTTTATTTTATGGTGACGAAGACGTATTTCAATAATCAAATCAAACGAATACAAGGATCGTTCATAAAAATGAATATCCCCTCCGCCATTTTATGTTATGTATTTTTAGCGTTTGGAATCAATTACTTTATTATTCATCAAAACAAAAGCATACAGGACGCTTTTTTGCTCGGACTTATTATATACGCAGTATATGAATTGACGAACAAGGCCATATTATTGAATTGGACATGGCTCACTGTATTGATAGATAGTTTATGGGGCGGTATCTTGTTTGCATCTACGACATACATAGTGAGATCTATAGATAAATGGTGATTTTATTTTTTAAAAAGAGTTCATTTCATTTTAATATAATAGCCGCAAATAATAAATGTCTAAACCGCATAATTTAGACATTCAGTCTTATACTTTTTACGAAATACTCGACCTATTTCAATTAGATGTCGATCATATTACTACGGACAACTTAAAACGTGCGAAAAAAAAAGTACTCATGATGCATCCCGACAAATCCAATCTGCCGAAAGAATATTTTTTATTCTACAAAAAGGCGTTTGATATTGTGGTCAGAATGTTCGAAAATCTACAAAAGGTCTCTCAGCCAGTAGAAGACTCAAACTATTTCCCTACTGAAACTGACTCGTCTGACGTTACGGCCAAACAGTTCCAAAAGACGCTCGGCAAAATCTCGCAGACCACATTTCAACAAAATTTCAACGAACTATTCGATAAACATATGAAGAAACCTGCGCAAAACCCACATAAAAACGAATGGTTCACAAGTACCGACGCGTTATATAGCGATCAAGCAGGGTCTTCAGGGGAGATGGGGTCTGTATTAGAAAAAATAAAAGAACAGCAACAATCTCTCACCAAATACAACGGAGTTGTATCTATGCATTTATCAGGTGGCGGCGGAAGTTCTTTTTATGACGATGACGACGACGAAGACGATGAGAACGGTCATTATAAATGCAGTGACCCATTCAGTAAATTGAAATACGATGACTTGCGTAAGGTGCACAAAGATCAGACGGTGTTTTCTGTGCGCGAGTCGGATTACAGTAAAGTTCCGACGTATAAATCAGTAGATGATTATGAACAAGCGAGAGATGTGCGTTCGATTAAACCAATGGAAAAAACAAGAGCACAACAAATGCTGCAAGAACAAGAAACCATTTTACAGGGGAAAATCATGCAAAAACAATATCAGTCTGAGCTGGCTACTATGCGAAATATAGACGCGAACAAACAAGTCATGTCTAATTTTCTGAGACTCAATTAAAAGTCGAAAAGGATATACCGCCATTTCACGTAAAAAACTGTTAATGATTACATATGAAAACCATCGTTATTTCATATTTAGGAAAAATAATAAAAACATAGTATATAGAAGAATGAATTACAGAGTAACCTCTTATAATACGAGTGTTTTAAATGCTATGCGCAAAGTAGATGCACATCCCTTTTTAAGCGAATCCGCTTCGCTTATAGCGAAATACCAGAAAATGAACACAGCAGACGCAACGTCAGAAAATGATACAGATGTTTTTAAAGAAAAAGTTCTTGCCTTTGGTGGAGAGCTCGATGATAGGATAAATACATATTTGCTAGAAAGGATGCCACCTTCAACACAAAAACAAACAACCAAACACATTTTGTGTTTAATAGAACAAACGATTTTTGTACCAGATAATTACCATCATGCTTACTATGAAGATTTAGATCACCGAAAACAATACCAATTTCCAAAAGATTCAATACAAACACCAAGTAACATGGGTATATTAAAAAGAATTACCGCTTTGAAAGCAATTGATGTCTCAGTAGTTGGCAATGAATCTTTGAACGCAAATCAATGCGTTTTTGATAATGTCTTAAATACACAAAATTCCACTGCAGAAGGCATAGCCATATTTTTTAGCGGAAATGTATTTGACAAAAAAGTGCAGTGGGACTTGTCAGCAAATCCAAATTTTAAAGTCTATCAAACATTACTAAATTCGGAAAATAACGTCGAAACCAGAAAAATTCATTTTTTTAGTGAGGACATGGGCCTGGCTTTATGTGGTGAAAATTACAGAAAAGAAAACGACGCTATGGATTTGGGTAGACCATTCATCATGACGGCGGGTACAGACCGAAACAATAATCTGGTTATCATCGTTGCATTTCATGGACCAAATTTCTCAAAACTTAGAAATATTCACGACAAAAAAATGTCGATCGACACAATTAAAAAAGAGATGAGCACAGCGATGGCAGATACACTTCGGTATCTCATCCAAAAAGGTATTACAAATGCAACAAATCTGAAGACGATTTGGACAGATACAGAACGTAAAGATAAACAAGTGCATGTCATCATAGGATGCGATTCAAATGATACAGATAAGCAATTTTATGACCAATTCACCAAAACTGAACAAACAATAATGATAGACGGTACGGAAAAAATAATTTATTATAAATACAACGATTTAAAAGCAGATCAAATAACGTGTTGTGCTAACTGCGACAGTTCTTTTCCAAATACAGACAAACCAGGCAAGTGTGAAGGTAACGGTTTGAACCCGGTTTCGATAGAAACGCTCACTAAAGTCAATGATCCTACCATATACAGCCCTGATTTTTTAAATACTGCGAATTATAAGAACTATGGTGATTATATTATTGCCGGAAGCTCTGTACCGAAAGACGTGGAAAATCAAAATTTTACAAGGAATGATGTACCATACATAAAAGATCATAAGGAAGTAAGTTCTTCTGATCATTTTGCAGTCGAATCGGACATTGGTGACTGCTGGAAGTTTAAACAACCGCCCTTTACCAGCGGTGGAACCAACAACCGTCGACGAAGTACCGTAAAAAAACAGAGGAAAACTCGGCGACGATCAGGTGGTCCTACCCGTCTTCAAAAAAGACGAAAAAATCGATCACGTGCAAAATGATTTTTGCGCTATGCGTGACTATTCTTTTATATTATTCGCTATTCGACGTCACTTGTTCAACGGTGAAACAATGCCCACACTTCGGATACAGTATACAGCATAAAAATGCGATGAGAAAAGGGGATTCGATGTTAGTTGGAAGACTTGCGGTGGTATTCAGACAACACGTCTTCAAAGACTGTTTGCAACATAACCTCGGATGCTTTAAGGTCAGTGCATCACATAAACACCCCAACCGCGCAATATTCCCTTCTTCTTTATCCAAACAAGTAAAGGGATGTTCTTCATTTAGACAACATTCGTGTTGGCAACAACAACATTCATTCGACATGGCCATACCACGTGAAAGATTATAAGTTAAAAACACGGTCATATTGATACAACAACATCCGCAAAGAATGTATTGTTTGTCTAGATGTAAATCTTTCATCTATACAAATATCCATTATTTTATTATCCTCTTTCCTTATTAAAATTCTCTCCTTTCAAAAATCTCGTCGAACTCATCTGCGCGTTTCTTAATAGCATCGGATTTGTTTAATCCGTATAATTTATATTTCCTTTCCATAAAATCGATAAACGACTGTTTTATTTGAGCAGTTGTGAGCGTTTCGGCAAGCTCTCCGGTAAAAATAACAGACCAATCCTTTGTCAGTTCGTTCATATCAGGCACTTCTTTCTTGAACAATCTGATTAGTTTACGGTATGTTGCATTGTCGCATTTGACAAATGCAGATTTCCCTCCTGTGATTTCAGCGACGCTGGTTGTATTCCCTAGGTTCCTCGCGGTTCTCGCCGCCCGACTCTTCATGTTCCTCTTTTTGGTTTTATTTCTCTCCGTTTGTTTTGTTTTCTTTTTATTCTTTTTTTTGTATTGAATGCAATATAATATACAAGCATCTGCGATGGACAATAATAGCCGTTCAGATATGCCCTTAGGACAAGATAATTGATCGTCTCCCGTATCGTATGCTAAAAAAGTATCGTTGATAAATAAATCAAGATATGTGAATTGGAAAGCATCGGATTGTCTCATGACGAATTGAATCCAGGTAAAGATTTCGTTTCGCTGGGATGGGGTCAAAAACTCTCTGTTCGCCAAATATAATCTATTCAACACTTGGCTGACTTTATTATATTCTTCGCCTTGTTGAAAAGGAGTCCCATATTTCCTCGAAATTGCATCCGCAAAGAATAAATCGATTGCTTGAATAAACTCCAAGGGTCCGATTGTCTGTAGAATATCCAATCGGATACGTCCGCCGAAAACCTCCATGATTTCTTCATAATTATCTTTTATATTCTCAAACACATTATGAACATGCCAAGCCATACCGTATTGTTGAGCTTGTTGAGCTTGTTGAGCTTGTTGTTCTTGCTGAAGACGTTGTTGTTCTAATAATTCAGCCGCATTATGATATACTAATTCGTAACCGACAGAAGCGGGACTTCCGCTTAGTAAGGGAGATGGTAAATCATCTTGTGATTGATGAAATACTTCCCATTGTCGAGGGCTGGGAATAGAACTTTGAATAGAAGAGAGATCTCGAATGGAGAGAGGTCCCTGTGAAGGCGGGGAAGGAGTATAACTCATTTTTAATTATATACTATAATGACTAAAAAGAAATAAACGTAAAATATTTTATACGGAATATACTGAGATGATCCCAAAAATAATCCATCAATTATGGATCGGTCCAAAGGTCGCCCCGACAAAATTCATGGATACGTGGAAAACCAAACATCCGGATTTTGAATATATACGTTGGTCTGAGTCTGAATTTAGATCTCGACGGTTGTTTTTCTCATGTCAGAACCGAATCGACGATATGGAAGAGATAAATGGAAAAGCAGATATTATGCGTTGGGAAATCTTGTATCATTATGGAGGTATTTTCTTAGACGCAGATTCGATATGTATTGAACCATTGAATGAAATGGTGACAGGATGTAAAGCATTTGCGATATGGGAAAATGAACAATGCAGACCAGGATTAGTCGCTCCAGGGGCGATGGGATTCCCGCCGAAACATCCTTTGGTCCGTGCATGTATTGAATGGATTCAACAGAACGACGTGAATGTAAAATCAACTGGAAAACGTGCATGGCAAACGGTTGGTCCCGGTCTTCTGACACTTATGTACCATACTAATCTATATAAGGATATGACGATACTTCCCAGCTATCATTTCATACCACAGCATTTTACCGGGCTGGAATATAGAGGGCATGCGAAGATATTTTCTCACCAAGAATGGGGATCGACCAAAAAACACTACGACACGATGAATACCATCGAAATACCGACACAGTTTTTACCGACTACTTCTTTTGATCAACGTGTTTCTATCCTGGTTTCGAGTTATAATACGAATATCCAATATGTACAACAATGTCTCGAATCTATCAAACAACAAATCGGCGATTTCTCTATGGAACTGGTATGGATCAACGACGGGTCAGATGTATTTTCCACTCAACTATTGAAGAAAGCATTGGAACATTTTGAGAGAAGTACGAGATTCACCAAAGTGGTTTATAAAGAGAATGAAACGAATATGGGTATCGGATATACATTGAATCATGGAATAGAATTATGTAGTCATGAGATCATTGTGAAAATGGACAGCGATGATATCATGGTACCGACGCGAATCCAGCAACAATTAGATTATATGAAGGCGAATCCGAAAGTGCAAATTTGCGGAGGTCAGATTGAAATGTTTCGGGAAAATGCGAGTAATAAAAAAGAAGTGGTGGGGAAATCAAGTCATCCTTCCATTACATGGGATCAATACAAGGCGAAACCGAATCATTGGTTTATGAATCATCCTACTGCATGTTATCGAAAGAGTGCGGTTTTGTTAGCTGGAAATTACGATCCAAACTTGAAACAAATGGCGGAGGATTTCGAGCTCGAGCTAAGAATGTTGAAAAAGCACGGATTTGTATATAACACAACAGAAGTATTGATTCGATATAGATTGCACGAGAATCAAGTCACGCACAAAGGAGGAAAAGAAGGATCAACTTACTGGAACGAGGTCCGAAATAATATTATTAGAAAAATGTTTTGAGTAATAAAAATATATATGTTTTCTTGTAAATAACATATATATGTATAGTTCAATTTTCCAAGTACACTCGACTAAACAGGTTCATTATATTCACTGGTGAATAATCCAAATAATGATTTCCATCCATGTTATATTTATTTTTATTAAATTCAGATAGTACTTTCCAAAGAGACTCTGGATCTTTATACAAAACTGCTTTATCTCCCAGAATATTAATGTGATTCCTTTCCCTTGATCCGCTATATGTGATGACTACTTTTTTCTCTATTGCGAATTCTCCGCAAGTCAAACCAAATGTTTCGCCACCAGCCCGCGCATGTAAGAGTGCATCTGAAGTATTGATGAATTTACGTTTATATTCCATGTCCGTTGTGCCTTTTAAGTAAATAATTTGAGGATGTTCATAAAACCGATTAGTATTCATAAATATAAAGAATATATCAGATCTTGTTTTCAATATATTCTCTATCACTTTGTGAACAAAGGTTATATCAAACGATTCCAGTCCTCCGTATCTTCCGAATACTATGGCATCTCGCGAAATGCCGAGTTCTTTTCTGAGATCTTCCGTTGTATTGAAATTTCGAATCATATGAGGTACAACCGGAAAATTCGTGTTACATAATCTATTCACATCTGAGGAGATCGCGCTGTACACGTCACCATGAGGTTGATTTGTACTGAAAACACAATGAATTAGATTAATGCATTTGGTTGAAAAAAGACCATCCATTCCACCTGCCTTTATAATATATAGATGCGTAACTTTATGTCTCTCGACGATTGCATCAATGTCTGATTGATTCGCATAATATTCGACCAAGAACCTTTTTGAAAATTTAACATATGCATCCGAACTAACGTCGTATTCATGTTTAATAAAATCATAATTCCTTGTTATGATAATACTTTTATTTCCCAACAGAAGTTCATTGTAATCCGCATAATCATACATTGCTACTTCAGTACCTCTCAGTGTAAGCTTATTCGACAAAAATGCAACTACCTTTTGAACCATTTCGGATATAGTCAATGTTTGTTTATATTTATTAGATGATTATACATTAAAGATTTGGCGTGCGCGTGTTTCAAATGCGTTTTCAAATACAGCACCTCGTGGTTCAGTAACGATATTATGTATAACTACGTTTTCGGATGTGGTTTCGTAATTTTTTGCGGCGTCGTAACATTTAGTGCATAGCAGCATCACGTGTATCTTATACCTTAACTTACCGTACTTTGTTTTCAAAACGCTATCTAAATGTTCCGCGTTGGCTATTTCACACGAAATATTATCATGTTCTGAATGATGGTCACACGAATGACCTCTTCGACAAAAACAAATTTCTTCCTTGCTTTCCTCGAGAATACTGTGCATTCGGTTTATTCTTCGCTGGTACTTAATAATATCGGCTTCGAATGAAGATGTTAAAAAATCGTGATTAAAATATATATCGTACTTATTTATTCTGTTACTTTTTTCTGGTACAAATTCTTTGAAATTATTCTCAAAACACGAAGAAACTCCATTATATGTCATATTCCAATCAAATGGAAAGGAACAATGTCGCAACCCGTATTTATTTAATAAAGTCGCCAAGCCACAATCGACTCCGATAGGAATTATAATCATTATATTATCCTATAAAAAACATATGATTATATTCGTTTAACAAATATAATATAAAAAAGGGTTAAATACTTATGGATAACAATCTTATTAACGATGACAACATTGACCTTACGTTCCCACTATGCCGGTTTTTTTTCAAGTTGTTCGCTTCGACTTTTTCAGATTTTGATATATGTATGTGAAAATAAACGGTTACCGCTACAAATCGACAATAGACCATCATTTGTATGGTATAATCCAGATAGAAATAGAGATGTTTTTAAAGATTTTTTCGATATTCACGAGAATGTTATACCCCCCGAACACTTCTTAGTAGAGACTAAATTTATACCATATGAGTCTTGCGGAAGCAACATCTCAGTATTGGGACATTTGTCAGGTGCTATGCAATACTTGAAGTATGGCGACCTTCAATTAGATTTATATTATACTTATGTTGAAAAATATTTCTCCCCTACGCCGCTAATAACCTCAATAAAAGAAGAATTAATTATGAAATACAGCATAGACTTTTCGAACATTTGTGTGTTATTTTTGCGTGGAAACGATAAAAACAAAGAATGTTCAACGCCTGGTTACGATTTGTATAAGAAAGAAGCAATGAATATTTTACTCGAAAACCCATCTATTCAATTTTTAATTCAATCTGATGAAAGAGAATTTGTAGAAGAAATGTCGAGTGCATTTCCCAACAACATTGTATTCCGCGATGAGATTCGTTTAATTTCAAGTGATCATACCAAAACTGTTGACAATGATACCCCTGTTGCCAATTATCATTTCGTCAAAAACTTTATCGCTATTGTACTCATTATGTCTCAATGCAAATATATTGTATGTAATTCAGGTAATATCTCTCTGTGGATAGTGTTATTCCGGAGAAATACGCGAGATGTTATTCAATTATAACTTTTTGTGCATTACGGTAAAATATTATAAAGTGAAAACCAAGTATTACATTGTATCAAATGAAAAAGATCAGGCGAATCGTAATATAATTGCAATATCAAATTCTGATCATCATCCGTTATTCCACGTTTCAGCCATTCTTTTATTTTGTTTTCATATAGTTCTTCATATACACCCACCATTGACGCGTGTACAATAAACGATGACCCAGTTATATATATATCATTAGATTTCAACATATCTTCAGGCTCTATTTTTTTGGTAGGGTTTATAACACAGTGATATATAATGCTTTTTGGTAATCGGGATGTTTTAATGCCGCGTGGTATGCTACGTTCATCGCGAACATATCCAAAATCAATCCAAGAATAAAAATCAAAATCAGGATACATTTTTTTACTGGCACTGACAAAATTAATTTTACTATGATTTATAAAATTGTACGCGGAATATAAATGTTCCGGGTTATTTTTACGTTCAGCAGGTATCATACTTTGATATTTTTTTGATGACATTGTAAGTAAGTCTTGATCCAAATACTTCTCACTAAAAGTTTCCGTGTCGTCCAAATTTTTAAAAATGATATTAGGTGTAAACTCGTGAATTGTTCTCAAATATTGTTGAATTTCATCAGATACAAAAACAATCAAGTTGTAATTTATATTTTTAGCTAACATAAGAAACAATTCAAAATAACTTTGGTTCCCTCTACTACAATGATTCCATTTATTTCTTCCTATATCTTTGAATGCCGTAATAAATAGAATAGATTCGTCTTGATTTGCCATATATGTGTCGTATATATTTCTATTTATATACATTTTTATATCTTCCCATATTGCGTAACATTTAATCTGAAAAGCACAAAAAGGTAGTTCAATTGCAACTTTGTTGTAATATCGCATCTTGTAATACTTTATAATTTGTTGTTTTCAGTTCATATAAAAGATGTTTGTTTTCAGCTGAAAATATTTCATTATGATAGAAATCATACTTCTCAATGACTTCTCTCGTTTTCTCAATTATATTGTCATAATCCGCCCAAATGATTAAGTTATTATACGGAATCAATTCGTTTAGTGGCGACCTTTCCGAAATAACAACAACACCGCATTCCAATGCCGGTAAAACTCTTAACTCTTCGAATGTGTGATGGTGTGGTGTTTGGTGAATATTTATAAGAATTTTCGTTTTTTTTAATATATTTTGTAACTCCGTTTTATTGAAACAATTATTTATATTGGTGTGGCCTTTAAGTTTATTCAAGATTTCCGCTCTTCTTGGTTCATTTGTATTTATAAACGTGGTTAATGTAATAATATTTCGGTTGGGTGTGGTAAAATACGGTTCGTAAATAGACGAGCTGATGTATATGTGTTTGTCTGAAAAATTCTTGTATTTTAAACATGTTTGAACATTGTGAATATTAGGAATACTATAATCTATAATTATATCTGAATTATTTAAATTCTCAAACTGATCTATTCGAACTAAATATTTTTCGTTATCATCCGTCTCAATGTTTCCAACTGGCGTATTCGGTGGAATACTTCTGCCTTGAGATTTCACCAGGGTATGTTCATAGTTAATTTTTATATAGAGGGTTCTATTTGTATTTTTTAATTGAACGGTTTTATTGCAAATAACTATATTGACATTAACGTGGCTGTTATTCATGATTATTTTTTTTAGTAATTCAATTACGTTCTGATAGTAACCGTCGACAACATCATTCTCGTCGTCGTAGTGTAAGTATGAACCGTTTGCGTTAAATATCATAATGATTTATATTTTGGTTATATATATTTAACATTAAATGTCTTTAAATGACATTTCTATAAAATATAAGCTTGATAAGAACATTGCATCCGGCTGTCATAATTATATACCTGGTTATACTCGACTTTTTGAATGTAGACGGTATAATGCTAAAACTGTGTTAGAAATCGGTATTGGTTCAGTAGAAAATGGTCAAATGTCGGGGGTTGTTAATTCTGGTTATAAAACCGGTAATAGTTTAAAATGCTGGAGCGAATATTTTTCAAATGCATTTATTTACGGCATTGATATATATAAACACGACGAATTGAACAAAGACCGAATTAAAACATTCCAAGCAGACCAAAGTAATGGCGACGATTTAGAAAAAGTAATGAAAGAAATTAGCGAAACGTTGGATGTAATTATCGATGACGGGAGTCATATTGGCGAACATCAAGTGTTTTCATTTTTATTTTTAAATAAGTACTTGAGTAAAGACGGAATATATGTAATAGAAGATATTCAACCTCAGTATATTAATGGATTTTTAGATTTGAGTATTTTCCCTGTAAATACAATCGAATTTATCAAATTAAATTTTAATATTGAGTATATTGATACAAGAAAAGATTTTGGACGACTCGACGATTTCATGATGTGTTTTACCAGAAAATGAATCATATCATCATGTATAAAAGGAATATAAATATTTAGCATTAATATTTATATTGTTAAATGAAAATTTATTTCAGTGGTTGGTTCAGCGGGTTTTTCGAAAAGACAAATCCAGGATTACACGTTGAATTTTTCTTGGATCTTTTCGAAAAAGTGTATGTGGAGCCATGTGAGGTGGGTACTTTTCAGGAAAGCGAGATTTTATGCGAGTTTGACATGTTAATAAACACGACAACGGCTTTGCAAAAGAAACATTGGAAACATTCCCTTCTTTTTTCTGGCGAATCCTCTTTGAAATGTAAAAAAGAACTGTACACTTGTGTTTTATGGGGGGAACGCAATCATAAAAATGTTGTGAATCTTCCGTTATTTGTTGCATACACATACACAAATGGGTTTTTGCCACAACTGGAAAATAAAAATAATAAACGAGTGACAATCATTCCGCAGAACGACGTGTGCGTTATCATCTCGAACCCAGGTGGTCAAATGCGTAATGCTTTTTTAAATGAATTAGAAAAAAACATGAATGTTTGTTATGCGGGCCGCTACCGAAACAATATCGGTGGACTGAAATATGACTATAACACAAAAGAATTCTTGGACTTTGTACGGCAGTTTAAATTTATTGTCTCCATGGAAAACTCGAAAGAAGATACATATATTACGGAAAAAATTGTACATGGCATGTTGGCGCATACCGTTCCTATTTATTGGGGATCGGATCGAGTCCACGACTATTTCAATGCTGGTCGTTTCGTTCGTTTGCAAGAGGATGACATTCAATCAACTGTGCAAAAAATCATGGACATTAGTAACGACGATGCACAATGGTTAGAAATGGTGAATGCGCCAGTATTTGCAAATAATAAGCTCGAACGGACAATAGATGCCATTGCTCGCGATATTCGATGTATTTTAAAAGGCGGTTGCTGGAGTCATATAGAGCGAGTTTTTTGTGTTTGCAATCCGGAATTCGAACCGGACCGATATGAAATGATTCCATTTATTTCTTCCTATATCTTTGAATGCCGTAATAAATAGAATAGAGTCATCTGTAAGGTGATTGTTTTCCATATATATTTTTTCCCCAACTATATTTATATTATATTTTTATGTATAATATAAATCGTTGGCTGTCATCTTTAGGCGTAGGCGTTGATATGTCGAATTTATTGCATATCTACTATTTATAATGGATTTTTATATTAACGAAAATCAATCAACGCCATTGTGTGAAATTATGGGGAGAAATAGAAGCGACAAAGGTCATTCAAATATAACTAAAAGTCATCACAACTACACAACCTTTTATTATAGTATATTTAAGCCCTTATGTAATAAAGAGTTAAGGATATTTGAGCTAGGTTTAGGAACACATAATATAAATATCCCTTCTAACATGGGACCAAACGGGAGACCAGGCGCTTCTTTATATGGATGGCAAGAATTTTTTCCCAACGCAGATATATTTGGGGCGGATATTGATTATGATATATTGTTTAATACGGATAAAATAAAAACATTTTATTGTGATCAAACAGACCCAGAAATAATTACTAAAATGTGGGATGAACCTGATCTACGAGAAAACTTTGATATTATTATTGAAGATGGTTTGCATACCTTTAATGCTAACGTATGTTTCTTTGAAAACAGCATACATAAATTGAAGACAAATGGTTTTTATATTATAGAGGACATACACCGTTCTGAATTTGATTTATTTGAAAATAAAATTATAGAATGGGAAAAAATGTATCCGGGTTACTTATTCACTTTATTAAAAATACCATCTTTATGCAATTTCAGTGACAATAATTTGTTGGTAGTGTATAAGTCACATATTTAATTAAATTTATAGAGAGACTTTGTAAACCATATAAATATTAAACATTCTTTATCTTACTTCATGAAAATTTATTTCAACGGTTGGTTCAGCGGGTTCTTCGAAAAATCAAATCCAGGATTACACGTTGGTTTTTTCTTAGATCTTTTCGAAAAAGTGTATTTGGAGCCTTGTGAAGTTAGTACCTTTCAAGATAGTGATATTTTATGTGAATTTGACATGTTAATAAACACGACAACTGCTTTGAACCAAAAAAAATGGCTTCATACGTTTCTTTTTTCTGGTGAATCCTCTTTGAAATGTAAGAAAGAACTATACACTTGTGTTTTATGGGGCGAACGCAATCATAAAAATGTCGTGAATCTTCCGCTATTTGTAGCATATACATACTCAAACGGCTTTTTACCACAGCTGGAAAATACAAAGGGGGACAAAACACGATCATCTGTTCCAACGAACGATGTGTGCGTTATTATTTCGAATCCAGGTGGTCAAACACGTAATGCTTTTTTAAATGAATTAGAAAAAAACATGAATGTGTGTTATGCCGGGCGTTACCGAAACAATATCGGTGGAAAAACACTGAAATCTGACTATAATACAAAAGAATTCTTGGACTTTGTCGGGCAGTTTAAGTTTATTGTCTCTATGGAAAACTCGAAAGAAGATACATATATTACTGAAAAAATTGTACATGGCATGTTGGCGCATACCGTTCCTATTTATTGGGGTTCAGATCGAGTACATGACTATTTCAATGCTGACCGTTTCGTTCGTTTGGAAGATGACGAAATTCATTCTACTGTCCAAAAAATCATGGACATTAAAAACGACGATGCGCAATGGTTAGAAATGGTGAATTCGCCAGTGTTTGCAAACGCTCGGCTGGAACGGACGATAGATGCGGTTGCCCGAGATATTCGATGTATTTTGAAAGGTGGTTGCTGGAATCATATAGAGAGAGTGTTTTGTGTTTGTAATCCGGAATTCGAACCCGATCGATATGAAATGCTAACAACATTATTCGCGTCTCAAAATATACGCTCGGATAATGTTCATTATATAAGCAGTACGTACAAACATACGATTACCGAGGACATCTATAATAAAAACATCAAAGACCAATTAGTACTACAATTAAGAAGAACTCCTATGAAAAAGGGCGAACTGTCATTGTTTTTAAATTATAAAGAGGTATTGGAATACATTGTCAAGAATTATAAAGATGGAAATTTCCTGATCTTTGAAAGTGACGCGATGTTGAGTAAGGACGTATCGCAATTTAATGATTTCATGGATGAAATTAAAGAAAAAGATTGGGGAATCATACATATTGGTTCATACAGCGATCAGATTTGGCGAGAAGATCCAAATATTAATGGTCAAACCGGTTATAAAAAAAGACGGTTGTATCAGAAAAAATGCATTGAAGATATTACAGATAAAACCGATAAATATAGGCTAAGCAGAAAGTATCATACGAGATGTACAGACTCGTTTGTGTGGAGATACCATTCTATCAACACATTCTTGAACCACCTGAATGTTGAGTCAAATTTTGGTGTTCCATTTGATTATTATCTCTGTAACTTTTTAGAGCATCATAATGAAATAAAACATTACTGGAGCGAGAATGAGTTTTTCAAACAAGGAAGTAATTTAGGATTAATGCCAACCACTTTGCAAAATTAATCCCTCTAGTGTTAATGACTTTATAATGGTTAAGATAATAATTCCATAAATCGTTTTGCACATGGTTTCACCGACAATTGTTCCAGAACGAATTCTCTTGGTCGATATGTTTGTAATTTCCCCATAAACAATTCGAACGTTTTCTCCAATTCATTTGCTTCGTAAAAATACTCTCCGCAACGTTCATCCCAATAACCAATTGTGGTTGCAGGTAAATTTGCGTAATTGCATCCAACTTCTTGATTTAAAGAACGGACATTCCATACCAATAGTGGCACATCACAAGACATCGCTTCTTCTACTGCAAACCCCTGACTTTCATGCGCTCCCAGTACTATCCCAAATTTCGCGTGTTGTAAGAATTCCAAGTAATGTTTTTCATCGTAACGAGCGACATAATTAAAAACCTCAAATTCTATTTGTCGGTTCTTCAAGAAATGCATTACATAAGATAATTCATCTTGGCGTCGTCGTTTGAAATAAATAAACACTTTTTCCCTTTTATTGCTTGGTACAGCCGGAGAAAACTTATCAACATCCACCGGAAATGGAAAAAACTGAATAGGGAGAAATTGTGTGACACCGAGTCCTTTCCATAAATCAACACACCATTCGCTTGGTTGGATATAGACAGAATTTCCATTGGTATTTTTTATCGCATGCAGTTTATTATCAGGAAACACTGAAAAGTGAGGACCGAATATAAATTTCTGTGTCGGATATCTTGACGTATCAATTGCAGTCGATGGACTATAAATGATATCAAATGTCGAATCTATTTTCGAAATGTCATTTGCGAACGCATAATCTACTTTCATATACTTGAATAAAAGTTCGATTCCAATTCGGTTTTTGTGATGGAGTTGGTCGATAACCAATATTCTCATTTTTTACATATGGTAGAAATATCCACTTATATCCTTTATAACCTAAACACTAATAAAGAAAACGTACTATACTGATTATCATTATTATATGCTGATTCCACTGACTTACTTATTGGATCATTTTAATCCTAAAATCAAAGGAATTTTGCACGTGGGTGCGCATGAATGCGAGGAATTGAGAGCATACCTAGACATTGGCATTCATCCCGCTAATATATTCTGGGTGGAAGCGATGCCGGACAAAGTAGGTTTGATGAAATCAAGAGGAGTCCCGAATGTGTTCCAAACGTTGGTTGATGATATCGACGGAAAAACAGTTGAGTTTAAAGTAACAAATAATGGTGAAAGCTCGTCCATGCTGGATTTCGGATCACATGCAATACATCATCCACATGTCCATGTGGTATCCTCTAATCCAATGACCACGACACGACTGGATACTTTTATCGAATCTAATAATATACCCATTCAGTCGTTGAATTTTTTGAATCTCGACATTCAGGGAGTAGAACTAAGAGCGTTGAAATCCATGGAAAAATACTTGACCCATATTGAATATATTTATACAGAAGTAAATAGCGAGCATGTCTATAAAGATTGCAATCTGATTGGAGAAATCGATGTATTTCTTTCGAAGCACGGGTTCTCACGTGTATGTACAAAAATGTGTGGTAATTACGGATGGGGAGATGCATTTTATGTGAAAACCATATAAACGTTTTTTTACGATAAATCTTATTATATTATATCATGAAGATAGTAAGATTGGGTATGACGGAATCCGGGATTTTGTTACTTATATTCGCTTATAAGTACTGTAGTTTCCCCCCTCAGATAAAGCAACAAATTACACAGTTTTTAATGAGCTTAGTGAATTGGTTATATACTACATCGGGTTATTACGACAAGGCGGTACAGGGATCGAAATTTAATTTCGACGGATCCGCATTTACGGAGAATTTCGATGAACTTATTAGTCACTGGGAACTTGCAGTGAGTGGTTGTCAAGAAACCCAGTTTTATTTTCACGAAGGGTTTATTCGTGGATTGTATGATCAGGTCAAAGAAAGATTTCACAGCCATTATAAAATAAACAATTTCAAATTACTGAACGATACCAAGATCATCGATCGATTTCCGGGACTCATGAAACAAATAAAAGGGAAAAAAATACTGGTGGTATCTTCTTTCGCGGAAATGTGTGTGGAACAATATACTTCGGGAAATGTATTTAAACTTGGTATTGGGTTTCCTGAGGTGAAGGGAGTGGTTGGAGTGACTCCGCCTTATTGTTTTTTGAACACGGGTCCGCATCAAAACTATTTCGAGACGGTGTCTGCCATTTTTGAAGAGATTCGACAATTAGATTTTGATATCGCTGTATTAGGATGTGGAGTGTATGGACATATGTTGACTCATCGTATTCATAGTGATTTAAAGAAAGACGCGATTTATATTGGTGGATGTGTGACGAATGTATTCGGTATATTATCGACTCGTGAAAAAACGGTAGGCATGGGAAAAGATGTCAAAACGAACGAGTTCTGGGTTTTAACCATTCCCGACAAATATAAACCGGCAAATTTCAAAGATATTGAGGATGGATGTTACTGGTAAAAGACATTTATATAAAGACTTTCTGCCAATCTGCTGGAAATAAATCTTCCATTTTCTTTGGACCTTGAGCGGGGCCGAACCAGATGTTCGGATAAAACACTTTTTTGTCAGGATTGTTATTGAAATATGCACCAAACCAGCTGAATGTACTATTGGCGATAATATGATGACGGCAAACACTCATTGCTAACATTTGTTCCCAATCGGCCAGACCTCCATCGAGTTTATTGAACTGTAAAGAAGGAAATGTTTTTTTAAGCTGGGTGATCATTTTATCTACCAAAAGAATATCCTCTTCTTCGCAAACATATAAAATATTCCAGTCCTTTTTTCCTGACTGCTGGCAAACCGCATTCAACGCTTTTTCATAGTATTTCAAGGGTAGAATCGGATGATGTTCCTGGATTTTTTTATAATCTCCTATTCTGAAATGCATACTGATCGTATTTTCAGAATCGACCGTCCATTTTTGTCTCAATTCCGTCTTCTTTTTTTCCAAATCCAGAAGTTCGAATATTTCGGTTTTATATTCATCGAAATATTTATACGATTGAAAATATCCCAATAATTTCAAGTCGTCATTGCCTTGTCCAAGCAAAGGTATTTCAGTATAATGAAAATCAGGATCTCTATATCCAAGACGTGCTTCTCTCGATTTAAGATAGGGACGTAGTGACGATAGAAATGTATCCCAGTATTGTGTTTTCCTCCACCCTATAGACATTCCTTTCGGTTCAAAGAAAAACGGTGTGTAATAGCGGTACGAATACCCAATAGCGGCGAAGATCTGGAACAGTTGATTGCCCAATCCTCCCATTAATTCAACGGTTATCATCATTATATATTTTTGTATATAAAAAGATGGTTTTAAGTTCAATATATCCTATTTATTAACTAACTACATATTACGGAAATAGAACCACCTTTCGGCCGAATGTTTTGGGTATTCATTTTTCCCCAACTCGAACTTTTCTTCATTGCGTACTATACAATCCAAAATAATCATCTGATCATCTTTCACTAAATAATCGTTTTCAAAATATTGCCGCAAACGAGTATAATATATAGTATGCCACCATTCCAGGTTATTTTTATGACTCACGAAAAAACCTCCTGCGATCGATAACTGTCCGGGTGGGATAGGTTGGCGAGGCAACGTGTTCACGATAGCCTTCAGTTCCGCCCATTCCTCCACGTCACAAACAATCGCATATTTTATTTTTTCGTCAGACATGATCGAGGTATTCGGCCATTGGACGGGAACTGGTGTATCGCGAAAATAGCCTATATCCATCCATCCATAGAATGGAGTATTGTATAGTTTGGAAGCGTCCTGTACGAAATGTATTTTTTCGTTCCAGATCATGTTTAATTTCCAATCGGTTATTTGGTTGAGAGAGTTGTTAAGAGTATGATTCTGTATCCATTTATCTTTCCACTGGTAAGTATGAAATTCCTCGTACTCGCGTAGTACTATTTTGATACGTGTATTATCCGTTTTCTGCACGTATTTTTCGACCATTTGTTTACTTTCTTCGTTGGTGAATATAACGAGGTTGAATCGTTCATTTACATGATTCAATAAGTTCTGCATCCACCTGTCATATGTGTCCGAACTGAATTTGGAATGTACTGAATACCAACACGTCGCAAAGGTTATTAATTGATTTTTTTCTGTATCTGCCACCGCTTTGTATTTTTCTATTAACGCCGGCACATGCGCTGAATTTCCTTTTGAATTGAACGCACTGTGAGAGTGAATGCGATGATATACCTGAATGGATCGTACATTATAAAACGCACGTTTCTCTTTCCAGAGACGTAGCCACATATTGTAATCTTCTATCGCCCCATCTTCCCAATGACACAACTGTTTCCGTACTAAACAACTGCTATTTATGATCGGATTGAATTCATAAAACGAAAAATCAGTCAAATCTCCTACCGGAATATTCGGTACATTTGTCGAGTCTTGAAAGTATTGACACATCGTACCAATGACATCGTATTTTCGCATATAATGCAATTGCGATTGAAGTTTGGTAGGAAACCAAATATCGTCCACGTCTAACAATGCAATCCAATCAAATTGGGATGCGAGGAGCATTTCATTCAATGCATTCGATTTTCCATGTTGTTTTACATGAATTACCCGAATCCGCGAATCTTTCGCTTCGTATTTTTTTGCCGTTTGAAAAACATCCGAATCTTCCGAATGTCCGTTTATCCCTATAATTAACTCCCACTCTCGAAACGTTTGACGTAAGACGGAACTTACAGATTCTTCGATAAATTCGATACCATTGAAAACGGGTATCAATACGGAAATCATATGTATAGTGAAAAAACAATGATTGTTTTATATATTTTTCGAGCTCAAAATTATATAAACCGATTTTATGTTATTAGGCAGGGATATATGTACAATCCAACCTACGACGAAACATATAATTTTTACGACATTTTCTATTGTAAAGACACACTCTATGTGATTCGACCGACTCTCAAACCAGGGATAAATATTAGAACCACCGACACGAATGAAACGTTTTATACCATGGTTTGTCCGGGGAATCATTTCCATCTCCATTATTTAGAAACAAAGTACCTTCCTGTAATGGAATTGTCTATAAACGACGAAATCAAGACATTTCGGGTAAACTGCTTTCCATCCTATGCAGATAAAATGATTATGTCTACCTTGGTTAAACGCGAAGATAATTATCTCCCTCAGTGGATTAAATATCATAAACAACTGGGTATAGAGCATTTTATTATTTACGACAACGTTTGTTCCAACAACGCCACCGAATTCGACGCATTAACGCACGACGACATTCGGATCAATTCGACACATACGGATTTGAAAAATACATTGAAATACTACATAGATGACGGTACTGTTATTGTTATAGATTGGCCATATCCATATTGTTTAAAAGATTGCGAGGGACGTGCGCAGACGCTCCAACAAAATCATTCTTTGTATGCATTTCGGACAGCAAAATATATTGGATACTTTGACGTGGACGAATATATTAATCCGCAAGAAGGGTACTCTTCGATCTCCGCAGTATTAGACGAAACGATACGTAATCAGGTCCTACGAAAAGATGAAATAGGAAGTTTTTCTCTTAAAAACAGATGGTTCTACAATCCTTTCGAATACGATGCAACGGGACATCATTTCTTGTACATTGATCATTGTGACACGATAACAAGAGAAGGCCATGAAAAATCGTTTGTCATTCCAGAAAACACGACCAGCTATAATGTTCATCATTCGACTTTAGGAAAGGAAAGGGTGTGGGTAGACCCGAGTCTTATGAGGTTCAACCATTACTGCTATTTAAACAAGAAAGACAGAGGTCGCATACATAAAAAAATATACGACAATTCGATCACTGCCCATTTGAACTATTTGGGAATTCAACCGAAAATAGTCATGTTTTTGAATGGAGGATTAGGAAACCAGCTGTTTCAAATCGCGTCTGCCTATAGTACTGCCAAAGCACAAAATAAAGAGTTTGTTGTACGAAACACTCTCGGGACGAACCATTCTCCTATCAATTACTTTGAAAATATTTTCCGGAAAATAAAGATAAACAATATTATCGAATGTGAATGGTATAGAGAACCAACCCCGCAGTTCGCAGAGAGACTTCAGTTACCGTATTTCAGAGAGGACACGTTGTTGTTTGGTTTTTTCCAGAACGAGAATTATTTTATCCATAACCGTGCGGAAATACTGAATTTATTTAAAATAGAACCGGACCGCGAGAGATATTTAGAGTTGAAATACCCCGATTCGTTGCAGAGAGGTGCATTCATTCATTACCGTAGAGGTGACTACTTACGCAATCCAAACTATAATATTGTCAATGATGGATATTACATACGCGCCATTGAAAAGACCCTGAAAAAAGAACCAGACGTGCTTTTTTATGTGTTTTCTGACGATTTAGACTACTGTCGATCACTGGATTATTTGATTGCACTTGGACATCGAAACCGAATCATCTTTGTAGAAGAAGATGATGTAAATTCGCTGTACCTCATGTCAAAGTGTTTCTACGGAGGGATTGGGACAAATAGTACTTACAGTTGGTGGGGAGGATGGTTGAATACAAATCCGGATAAATATGTATTGTACCCGGATAAATGGTTAGGGGATCGCGACGATCTACATATATGGTGGAAAGGGTCGTTAAAAATGAGAGATCGCCCGAAATTGTATTTTCTGACCTTTGGCGGAGGACCTATGGTATTCCTTCATGCAGTCGATCGACTGGTGGCTCAGGCCAAAAGTTTGAATATATTTGATCACGTATATGGGTTTAAGGAAGACGATTTAAAAGCAGATCCGGATTTCTGGAGCAACCAGAGACAATTCATACTCATGAATACTCGAGGATTTGGATATTGGATTTGGAAAGCGTATCTTATCAAAAAGGTAATGGATGAGGCCCAGGAAGACGACGTCATTTTATACTGCGATTGTGGAAACGAAATCGATATACGTAAAAAAGATAAAATACTGCAGGTGATCGAAATAGTGAAAAAAGATCTGTTAATGGCGACATTTCCCGGTCAGACGGACACTACTCTATTAGACGAAATCAAATGGAATAAAAGAGATGTATTGAATTTCTTTGGGATCGAAAACAGATATCATCCTGTATTAAACACAATGCAACGACAAGCCAATCCTATATTACTATGTAAAACACCGGTAACCGAATCATTTGTGAATGAATGGAATTCTATCGGGCTGAACAACAATCATTACTTGAACGATTACCCAAGCTATACACAGAATTTTCCTGAATTTATCGAGCATCGGCACGATCAATCTATTTTCAGCTTGTTGTCGAAGAAATATGGAATTTTTAGTGAGACCACCATGGAAGGTGTAATAGAAACTCTGCGTAATAAGACTGGTATTTCACAGTTATAAACGAGGATGATCCGGAAAACCTTTCCTTGAATTCTCTAGTATTTCCAATCGATGTTCTAGGTTTCGAATAGACACCAAAATCGACTGCAAAGGGTCTTCTTTTTTTATTTCTTCTGTACTACTACTACTATTAGAAGAAGGGGCATCGAATTTCGGCAAATCTCGTTCTCGTTGTTTTTGGAATTCCTCAATTCTTTCATCCATATTTGTAATGGCACCCTCTTCGTTCTGATTCGGATCTTGAAATAATTCTGAAGGTTTCGGCACAACTATTTTTTCCGTCATTTTGTCATATTGTTTTTGTTTGCTTTCAAAATTCCGCTGCGTTATTTCTTCGGCACTTTCATATAGCGTCGTAGTAGTCGTACTATTATTGTTGTTTTCATGGAATACATACTGCAACAATAGTTTCATGGCTTCTCTGTTCAGTTCTTGCAATTGTTCTCGGTTGATGCGAAGATTCGGATTTATACTGTGGTATATCGTAGCTATTGCGTTTTTAAATATGACTTCTTTCTCGCTATAGTCCAGCACGGAAACTCGAGGAATCTTATGAAATGATTTCCATAGAATTTCCTGGTTTGAATTGTCGATGAATTCTGCCATAATAATAATCTTATACTTTACCACAAGATATTCTTATATTTGTACATACAAGGAATATAAATATAAAACAGGAAAAAAGGGACAGGAGGCAGAGAAAGTACAAAATGGACACTACTACTACTGTCGGTTTTATCATTCTGAGATGTGTACACTCGGAAAAATCAGATCTGTTTTGGAAAGAATGTTATCATTGCATCCGAACTATATATCCTGAGAATAAAATTGTCATTATAGACAGTAAAAGCGACCTAACGTTCGTAACCCACCTAGACCTGTATAACACCGAAATCATATATAGTGATTACCCGAATAGAGGAGAAGCACTTCCGTTCTACTACTACGCGAAACACAAATGGTTTGATACCGCGGTTATTTTCCATGACAGTGTATATATCCACCACTATGTGGATTTTTCCACCGACACTTACAAAATACTCTGGGGGTTCGAATCCAATAAAAACGAGAGAGAAGAAGAATCGACCGAAATCATCAGATCACTCGATAATTCCGACGCATTATTGAAATTCTACCAAACTCGAAATTGGACCGGCTGTTTTGGGTCTATGATGACAATGAAACACGATTTCGTCAAGATGCTCGACGACAAATATAACTTCGAAAACCTTCTTTGTGTCATTCTCACTAAAAGATACCGCGAAGCTCTCGAACGTGTTTTTGCCTGTATGGTTCAATTAGAACATTCACCACCGGAATTCGCCGTTGCCGCAGATATGTTCGCGTATTTACCGTATGGAATTCCATTCGAAGTTCGCAATCATTATTCACATTTACCAGTGATCAAGGTATGGGGAAACCGACAATAGATAGAAGATAACGGGAAACAATAATAAATACGTATCCCTTATACATATAAAATGAATTCCACGCATCATACTGCAGGGAGATTCGGAAATCATTTATTCCGAAATATGGCTGTCCATTTTATCGCCAAACCAAATGACCTGGTGATTCATTATACGTACGAAAAAGAAATGAAAGAATTGGGAATCGAATTGTTTTCAGGAGGTACGTCGTCTTATCCCGAGAGTTTGACGATCAAAGACGACAATTTCTTTTCTTTACTCAATGTTGTTTTCCATAAAAATATAATCGTCGAACCGCATACATACTGCCAAACCCGCGAATTTGCACATTTCTTATACAACTATTTTATTCAAGAAGATGAATCGCATAAAAATAATGTGATTCGTGCCAATCTGTTCAAGGATAGGTATAACAATAACAATGACGTGTTTATACATGTACGTTTAGGGGATATTCCGCAGTTCTCGCCAGGATTCCAGTATTATGACAAAGTATTAAGTAGCCTCGAGTTTTCTCAGGGATATATTTCATCGGATTCAATCGGAGACGTGATCTGTACAGATTTGATTGAAAAGTACCAATTAAAGGTAATTGAAATGTGCGAGGTACAAACGATCATGTTTGGCAGTACTTGCAAACATGTAGTTCTTTCGCACGGGACGTTTTCATGGTGGATTGGATTGCTCGGATTTTATTCTACGGTCTGGTATCCAACGCTATATAACCGGTGGCACGGCGATATTTTTGTATTTCCCTCGTGGAATGAGGTGAAATAAAGAAAAATAAAATGTTACAAAAGCACATATAAACATATTTTTTATATATGCATTCATTCACATGGAAATCGTATTTGTGGTTCTTGTTAATTTTCAGTCATATGTTTTGGACAATATTGAGAACTGTAAAAGATTCGGCAATCATAACATCACCGTTCTGACGGATGCAAAGTTCTCTCCTCATTTCGACGATAAGGGTTGTCGTGTAGTCACCGTAGAATCTCTCATTCAGAATTACCATGCGTTCGCCAACGGATTGCAACATACATTCTGGAATGGATTCTATGAACTCACTTCGTATCGGTTTTTAGTACTGTATCAATATACTCTACAGCATAACCGGACAAACCTCTTGCATTTAGAAAACGATGTAATGATCTTCCAAGATTTCAACGAATTCACATTTCACGATATGAATAAGATTCTCATCACGATGGATAATAATGAAAGATGTATTCCTGGAATCGTGTATATTCCAAATGCGGTTTCCTTGAAAACGTGTTATGACCTGTTTGACAAGCATCAAGGCGACATGTATAACTGGGCGAAATGTTATTACCATTTAAGAGATCAAAATATAATCGATACATTACCTATCTTCGTCGAGAATCATGCGCATTGCGACAATAAAATCCTCACAAACGCGTTTTCGTTCTATAAAGGAATTTTCGACGGTGCAGCACTTGGTCAATACTTGGGTGGAATAGACCCGAGAAATAATCCTCACGATGATCCGAAAAATAAGGAAGGAGTCGTCAGTTTAGACTGTATAGTGAATTACTCGCATTGGGAAATTATCTGGAAACCATCCGCCAGTCATTTTTATTTAGAACCGTTTATCGTTATCGACGGGGTCGATGTCAAAATATTCAACCTTCACGTACATTGTAAAGATCTCAAGAAATTCATGAGAGAACCTAAAGTACCCACCGTGATTTCAGGCGAACGGATCCAGGCCTTATGCGACTTTTATATAGGAACACACGACCAAATACATGCGAATCCAGTGTTTCGAAAAGACATTCAAAAAAAACATAAATACATCCATGAACCGATTGATTTTACCGGCGACACTTCGATCCAATCCATTTTTTGTTTTACTGATATCCTTCATTCTCATTTCGACGCATTAGTGTGTGCGCTACAGACCATCGACACTCCGTTTTATTTATATTTCCATAACTCGGATTGCGGATTCAATCCCCAACATACATCGCTTCTTTCTATTATACCGAATATACAAAAAATATTCACGCAGAATTTAGAAACGGAACCAACCGATAAGTTGAAACCTCTTCCGATTGGGATTGCGAATTCCATGTACGCTCATGGCGATCTATATTGCTGGGGGAAAATACTCAGAACAACGCCCTGCAAAAAAACGGGAAAAGTGTATTCGCAATTTAGCATAGATACGAATGTTATGAAAAGAAAGAAATGTTTGGATATCATTACCAGTAAAGGATTGGTCACCCAGTCTTCTTGTGCGTATATGGATTATTTGGAATTACTGAGAACTTTCGAATTCGCGATTTGTCCCGAAGGGAACGGTATAGACACGCACCGTTTCTGGGAGTGTTTATATCTAAAAACCGTCCCGATTTGTTTGAAAAATCATTTGACGGAATATGTCAGCTATTTTTTCCCAGTGGTTTTATTGGATTCCTGGGAAGATTTAGACGTCACACAGTTGGTTTATGATGGACCATCATGGCCAGCAAATTCAGCCGAGATGTTGGATATTGAATTCTGGATGAATCCGATCAAACGATAAGATAACTACTATGAATCAACGCATAATACTGGTCGCATTTTTCATTATTATGTAAAGGGATCATGGAGAAAAGAAGACATTTGGTGATCGCCTTGACGTAACTGAAATGTACATGTTCATCGAACAACTCTTCGAAATAATCTTCAAAACACTGTATCATTCTTTTTTTGTACTCGGTATTTAAATGGACGTCTTCGTGAATCTCATCGTACCCAATAAGAGATTGATACATTTTTGCCCAGTCATACAAGAAATCGCCGTGAATCGTCAGTTTGCTCGTACCCATTTTGCCACGCATGTCGATGAATTTGATTTTCCCGTAGTCATTGATGAGGATATTGGTGAATACCGGATCGCCATGAATCACCGAAAGGTTGCCCCAATACGAATCTAAATCCTGTTCGATTGAATCGAATACCTGTTTATGGTCTGGAAATCGCGAGTAGTCGTAATTGTCATATCGTTCTCTCATTTTGGGCATATAGTTATCTAAAATATGGAGTTCTGGATCTACGACAGGTGTAACTTGCTGCAGTCGGTAAATAGATTTCATTATATGTTTCAGCTGATCTTCTGTCAGTAACTGAGACAAATACAAGCTACTGGCGGTAATTCCGTTTATTTTCTCAATGCTGTACCATGTATTGTTCGGATCATAATCCAACAGGATGGGAAACATATCTTTTATCGGAAGTGGGATATGCGTATAGTAATAAATTTCCCCCTCTAAATTGGCCGATGTCTTCGTGCAGACTTCTATCGTCCCTGATCGGATCGTATTGAATTCTCTCGGCTGAATCATTGTTTTATAGTATCCCAGTTCTTTTTCCAAATCGTCGAAACAATTCAATGCCAAATCGTCAATATAGACATTCGCCTCTGGTTTGCCGAAGTATATCTCGTCATACGGAATGTCGAATTTTAGCAGCGTATCAAATGTCGTTTTCCCGATATCTTGCATGATTTTCCCCACGTTTCCTTTATGTGTCTTCATTCGCCGAGCCGTGTATATAATAATGGTATGCCCGAATCGTTTTAAATAACGAAGAAGTTCAATGTTTTTCTGAATCGGCTCGACGGTAGTATAATCATTCGGAATTTTCGGGAAAGTCACCAAGGTATTATCCAGATCGAAACAATACCTTTTCGGCTGAATCAAACAATGATTGTTCAGCGAACTATACAGAGGGTAGTTGTGGCAAAACAAGCGAACTTGTGTCGGTGTTCCCAGACATATATACTGTTTCGTCTCAACCGAAACGTGATCAAATCTCTCCCCGTCAGTAATCATTTCTCGAATGACCGTCGATGTATAGAACTCGCCTTTCTGTCGAATATCCTGGTCGAGCACGTACTTGCATTTCGCCTGGAGTTTTTTCCACGATTCGAATCCATATGCTCCGCAACTGGCATGGTTGGAGACCTTTTCTTTTTCTACAATATCCAATATACGACAAGATCCAGATTCTACTTGTATATAACTATAGATCGGGTGTGGTTGGGTATCGAAAAAAGAAAACACGTTGTTTTTCCCTCCCCACATTCCGATCACGTCGCATGTATAAAAATTGTCACTGTCTAAACACAGTACCGGTTGGTCTTCTTCTTCTCCCTTGATAAGTTCGTTCAAACATTGATAGATTGTATCTGCTGCTCCGCCAGTATCTGTATGCAAACATAAAAATTTGAACTGGATATGCGGATATTCTTTAATCAACATCGATTCGAGCCGGTACTGCGCATATACTTTGTTGTAGGGAACGCAGACGGTTGTGTTTGGGGGTATTTTAAGATTGTCCAGTAGCCAGTAAAGGATTGGTTTTCCCATGACATTTATGAGCGCTTTCGGTTGTTTATATCCGTTCTGAGAGAAACGAAGACCGATTCCACCTAAGGGAATGAGAATAATCATGTTTCGATGTATCTTTGTAAATGAAATACTGTTTATTTTGATTTACAGAAAAAGAATATTATTCGTCGTCGTCTTCGGGGATATTTGCGGCATTGCTGAGTTCTTCTTCTATATGATATTCTTCCTCCATCTTTAAATCCACAGGTACAAAAGATAAGTTTGAGCCAGTTGTCATTAATGTGTTAAGGAACATTTCCACACCAAGTATATCATAATCCGTTTGATCACCTTTTACTTTTTCAGTCAGTGTCATTATCTTGCTTCCGTATGTGTGGTTGTCTTTTTCACCGTCCGTATCTTCGGTATTGTCTCCTGGGTTTAAACGAATAGTTGGAAGCGTAGGGTATAATGTGGTTTTGATGATGGTATCTTTGCGGATTGTTTTAGGGGGTGGACGTTTATACGGGATGGAATCTGCTTCTGGCCAAAACGTCGAGATGAATCTCTCAAAAAAAGGATCCAACACTGGTTTGGTGTTTAGTCTGGTCATTTGGTCAATCAGAAGGTCTCGCCTTTTTGACGCAGCTGGCATAGACTCTTCCTTGACGTTATTTTCCATCCATCTACCGACTGCAGAACTGGCTGTATAGTCAATAAGATTATTCATGACATTTTTCACAAGGATATTATTTTTATTATTACCAGGATTTAACTGTGAAGCTATCCCATCATAAACGAAGGCGATGTATGCCGTGTCGCTTATCTTACTAGAACCATTATCAACATACTGAACCCCCGTTTTAATAAACAATTTAATTTGCTTTCTACATTCCGCCTCAATTTTTTTAGGATTTGGGTTTGTTGATCCTGGTTGCTGTAGTTGTGATTCTTGTTTTTTTTTACTTACCAGCTCTTTTACTATTTTATCTGCTGTAGTTGATTCGATAGCTTTGATGACTTCTTTTGGTTCTGACATTATAGCGGTTATTATTATAATATAGATATAGAATATCGAATCTAAAATAGAAATTCATCATTTTTCTCAGAAAAACTCAAACTCTTTTTCCTCGTTTTTGAACCGATAGTTCTCAGAGAACTCTTCGTCATCGATAGAGCTGTCTTGTCTGGATGAGATGACATGTCTTTTTGGCTTTGTTGGCTCATTTCTTTCGTTTTCTTTGTTGTTCTCGGCGTATTCTTGTTTTTGTCCGAAAGTTCTCCTGGTGTATATTTCAAGAACCAAGAATCCCATTCCGCCGTATTCTTTTTCCCTTTCAACTTCCTAAACATATCTGCTTTCTCCGACCGAATACTTTCCAACGTTGGTTGTTCTCCATAACATCGAAGACTAAACCGTTTCAATAACCCTTTCTGAGACAATAGATTATGTTGCTCCACTTCAAACAGGAATTTTGACATGCACATTAATCGATCTTTATGGTGTTGTCCTTGGTCTGTAAATAAAATCGCTAAATATAAACTCAATATCGTATCAATCGTGGCGACCCGTATTTTCTGTTTATCCACCTCAATCTCGTTATAATTATGACAAGCAATGGGTTCATATATAAGAGCCAATGTATCTTCACCGACCAATATTTCATAATGTACCGGGACGATTTCGCCAACTGCGTCGTGTTTAATTATGGTTGAATTCGCGTGTCCTTTCTCCTTCAGTTTTTCAATCACTACATTCGCACATAATTTGGCATTTTCGCACAACACGTCGAAGTCCGGAATGGATTTCACGATTTGTTGTTGTTTTCTGGGCATGTATTCTGAATAGAGCGCACTGGCATATCCACCAAAGAAAATCACTTTCTGTTCGATAAACGCATCGCGGACAATAAAATAAATGGCAGACCCGTCTTCTTCGGATTTGGTATCCATTGACCGCTGAAAATCGATGGTTTCGCAGCTGTTCGCAGATAATGGATAATGTGTATTCAGTAAAGTAAGCCGTTTCAGCACCTTCTCCCATCTGGAAACATCCCCATTAGGCCTGGACAATTCCAAAAACATATTCATGCGGAGGAAATTGGGCGGGGCATATAAAATATCGTCAATGATTATCGCATCTTTTTTAATGTTCTCGTATAGTTCGTCGTGCAGCATAGTGATATCCGCCATAGGAATGAAATTCACAAATACTTTATACGTGCCAAAATGCACACCCGCTTTTGCCTCCACGTCCACATATCCCATCTTATAAAAAGTATCGGCCAATTGTTTTGCATGTTCCACGGGAGTGCGAGAGAAAAAGTCATAGTCAGGAATTTCAATGTCTCTGTCGTAAAATTGTACTTCCGGAGGCAATATATTGTTAATTGCGGTCCCGCCGTAACAAATACATTTGGTGTCTTTTAAAAACGTTTCGACGATCTTGATCATTTTTTTCACTTCGGGATTTTGTGCGCTGACCTGTTTCGCATTCACTTCAATGGTGTCAATCGCTTGTCGTAAAATAGCCAATTCGCATTCATGGAAAGTCATTTCTGATTTACATGGCTCGGGGAAACTCCGAACCTGTTTTTTTTTCTGGGTTCTGAACTTGTTGTTTTTACCTCTTCTTTTTTGTCGCATCCTTGTCTTATATAATATCAGAGATTTACTAAATAAAATTGATAATGAATAGATAGTTTTATTATACACAACTAAAGAAAAGAAAATGCATGGGCAACAAGAATCGATAATAGAGGACGCCGTGCGCGTGGCGGAGAAAAGCAAGATGCACGTCCAACATGGGTGTGTGATTGTTAATTCTAAAGGCGAGGTGATTGCCAAAGCCTATAATAAATACACCTATCTGCACAACGTTTGTAAACCCTGGCACAAAGGACAACGATTGTCGTGCCATGCAGAAGAAGGTGCGTTAAAAAATGTGGATCCTAAAAAATTATGTGGCGCCAAATTGTACGTGGTTCGAGTGTCGTTTTGTGGCGAATTAATGAATTCGAAACCATGCACACGATGTACTGCGATAATAGAGAAATATATGGACAAGTATGGACTGAAAACTGCCTATTATTCTTAATGATACATATGCATTAGTATGGAGAGAAGGAAACTTTCCAAGGTTGACATGTATATAAAATTGTTCTTGTTTTTTATATAGTGGTCTGAATATACTTGTTTGAAAAGCGGATTTTTAAGACACAAATATTCCACCGCGCAAGGATGGTTCAGTAGCCGTTTGGCGGGAATGAGCAATGGTTTATAGTCCAAACTACTCGACGATCTTGACTTCAGCATATTCAGAAAGGCGTCGCATGAATCTTTTACCAGAAAATACTCTTCGTATATATGTCTCGCTACATCGTCCGGCAATGCATTGATCATACGGTTCAGTTTTTCGGTCGCATAATACTGCTCGAGCTGATCCAAGTGATTGGAATCTTCGTTCATCATTCGGTTTCTTGTATATAGATCGATATGAATGATGACAAAGTTCAATTTTACTTGAAGTCTATTATAAAGAGAACAAAATAACAAAAAAGATCTAATCATTTTTTAACTACCGTCTTTTTAACTTCATCATGCATTCTACGGCGTTCAATCTATCCCGGATATTAACGACTGGCAATTTCTTATCGTACATATCTCCCTTCAAATATTTCATTTCATGCTCGGACCAGAACCGATCCGTGATTTCTATGTGTCCGTCCTCGACGACGTTGGCCATTCCTAATACGCGTGCGATTTCCTGTACTGAATATTGTCTCTGAACTTCTTCTTGCGTCTTCTTATCGGACACATACAAAAGCATCCACTCGTGTTTTTCCTCTTCTGACATGATTGAGGTCGAGTTTTGTATCATTCGTTTTATTTTTTTGTGGCATTGGATGCAAAAAAATAAAATTCAATTTTGTATGTCGAATAGACTTAAACGTAATTATTACCATATTTTTATCATGATGAAGTGCGTGTTACTGTTGGTTTTCCTCGCTGAAATATTTTCTTCCACTCCCACAATAAAACCCAAACTATGTTGCGATTGCAAGTTTTTTATAAAAGACTTTATGACCATGAATAAATTCGGCAAATGCGCTTTGTTTCCAAAAGATCATGAAGGAGATAATATGGATTATTTAGTAGATGGAGTCAAATCCAAAGCGGATCTAACCTATTGTTCGATCGCAAGAAGGTATGCAAACATGTGTGGACCAGAAGGAGCTTTTTATGAACAAAAATAATGTATCGTCCAAATGTATAATAAAATGGATTTAGCGAATCCGTTTGCGACGTTATGTCTTCCTGCCCAGTATTTTTTAATCTTGATATTTGTCGATGTAATATATGTAGCGTTTTTCAAAAAATCTAAAAAGAATTTATCTTTAACATCACGAAGCATGGTATTCTTTTTCATTTTAATGTGTTCTATTGGTTGGTCCTTCGTGATCAATTATGCATGTGGGTACGAAGAAAATGTTGCTTGGGTCTTCGCCGCTATACCTATATTGTATTTGGCGTTTCGTTCTTTTCTCAAAGGATGAAGAAGCCCTTTTTAAAAAGCCGGTTCGCGGGCTGTAGCTTTTTTGTTTCTGCAATAAAAGGGCGGTAGGCGGCCCAACGCCTCTTTCAAAAATTATTTTACGAGTATAGTTTATAATGAAAAAATATACTCGTAAATTAAAGCAACGACATGAAAAGAAAAAAAGAGGCGGAGGAATAAAGACGAAATGTGTAGATTTTTGTAAAAATGATTTTGTACCTAATAAAGAACTTATTTGGCGAAAAATTGCTAGAGATGAAAATGAAGTTTATTTAGAACGAACACCTAAGCAGAAAAAGTTTTCGTTAAAAGTTTGTAAAAAAGTATTTTGTAATAAAGGTTGTAAAAAAAAAAATCAAGGGACTAGATCATATAAAGACATCTCTGGATTTTATAAAGACATTGTTAACGATTTCGATATTAATTATACCAATAAACAAATTAATAAATTACAAGAAAAAGGCGCTTTATCTGGTTGCTTGAAGGATGATAGATATGTAGACAATTATATAGACCGCAAAACTTAATAAAGATGAGTAGTCGGTTTATACTTTTATGTTTTATTCTTTAGAACAACACATAAAATGATCTGTTTTAGCATCCGTTGTTCTGTAAATACGTAAGAAGATCTTCATCCAAGAGAGGGTATTTATCGTATGCATACATATCAATCATCTGTTTAACCACTTTACTTCGCTGAACATCATTTGGATCGAGTGCAATGAGCTCCACCAATTTATGTATGGTCGGATTCTTTTCGTAATACACGGACATTTTATGTACGATATCATGCAATCCATTACATTCTCTTCTATCCGACTGGTTCAAATCTCCGGTGATAAACAATCGGCTTCCTCTTCCAAGTCGGGTGACCAGCGTTTGCATCTGTAAAGGCGTGCAGTTTTGCATTTCGTCCGCAATAATCACCGCATCCTTAAAAGTTCTTCCCCGCATAAATCCCAATGGTGCGATTTCGATGGTATGATCTCGGAGCAGTTTATCCAGTTCAGATTTGGTAAAGGTCTCCAAAAATACATCGAAAATCGGTCTGGTCCAAGGCGACATTTTCTCGTCAATATTTCCCGGCAAAAAACCGAGGTCTTCCTCCACGGTTACCAGAGGTCTCGTTAAGACAATCTTTGAGATTTGTCCTAACATCAACATATCGATGCTTTGCAAGCAAGGGAAAAGAGTCTTTCCTGTTCCTGCGGGTCCAGTGGCAATGATGATCGGTTTGTCTTTATTATTCAACGCATCCACGTACTGTTTTTGTTTGAGACTTCTTGGATTATACAAATCTTTTTTCTTAAAAACAGGTTCTTCGAACGAACATAGTATGTTTCCCTTTCGTCTAGGAACCTGAAGTGCGTTAGTTGGGTGGAGACAACACAGACAAATGGAAACAAGAAGACCCGACCACATTCTACAGTATAGTGTGATTTACTGTTTAAATGGTTTGACAAATAAGTATTTCGTATATGTATAATAGGAAAAGAAAAATGGAAATCACTCCGAATAGGCCAGACCTTGTTTTTTCACACTGGATATTCCTGTGGTTTTTTCTTTACATCTCGGGGATTGTGCCATACAATCCACTGTACCTTTTTTTCATGGGGATCAGTATAGCAGTTGTCCAATTATCAATCATGATATTCTATAGTAAATCATTCGCATATATACTTTCGTTTGTCTTTGCAACTCTAGTGACAAAGGGCATCCCTATTTACTTTCTTTTGTACTATACAATTGATATAAAACAGGACGATATATACGTGATGGTTTTCTCCGTGATTGCTTACTTCGTTTGGTTGAAAATAAACGGCAAACAAATCAACCGAATTATAGATGAGTACTTCACGGCGAGCGAGAACGGGAAAAAAATGTTTCCGATATCCGTTTTTTTTTATAAGCTGCTTAAATGAAAAAGGATTTAGCTGCCTTAATTTATCAAATAATCATCCATGTCTCCGCCTAATTCGAGAAACCGTATAATACGTCTTGGATGCAGCGTATTCTTCATAAGATCTTCTAATAGAATCATGGTTCTCTTTTCCGACATTTTTATGTAATCTCTCTCAAATATATTGGGATTTGACGACAACCATTCCATACAAACTTTATCTGGATGTTGTATAAGCAATTCTATTGCCTCTTCACATGGATTTCCAGATAATCTATACCAATGAATCTTATCAAAATATTTTTCTTTTAGCAGCTTGATCGCCTCCGGATTTGTATTGGAAGATAACATACAATAGTCAATTTTATCTTCGTTTTCTTTCAATATCTTTATTGCCGCATCACACGGATTTTCAGACAAATACCCCCAACATATCTTGTCGAAATATTTTTCATTCAGCATTTGAATCGCCTCCGGATTTGTATTTGCTGATAATCTATAGAAATCAATCTTATCTTCGTTGTCTTTAAGTAGGTCTATTGCCTCGTCGCACGAATTTTCGGATAATTGTCGCCAATTAATCTTTTCTTTATTTTCTCTTAGAATTTCCATCACCTGAGGACATGGATTTTCAGACAACCAATACCAAGTTTGGTAACAAAAACAACCAATATCATCATTAAAATGTTCGTTAAGCATCTCAATCGCTTCAGGATTTGGATTGGCCGCCAACCGAAACCAAAGGATGTGTTGTGGATTTTCTTGAATCATCTTAATCGCGTCGGGACAGGGATTGATTAAAATCCACCACCAAACGATTTCGTCTATATATTTTCCAAGTAATTCTATTGCCACCGGATGTGGATTTCGCGATAAATTCGAAATGTCAATCTGATCCATGCTTCCCATTTTTCCGCGTAGTTTGTATAAATCGTAGTTCATTACGTAATTAATTCATTATATATATTATTTTTTTTGTAATGAATTCAATTTTTCTGTGAAGGTACAAAAATCCAAAATGAAATTATTTATAAAAAAATATTTTGAGAATATACCAAATTCTTTAAAAAAATCTCCCCCCCCCCCTCCTCCCAGATTTCTACAAAAATACCTTACAATACTTACACCATGCTTCCAAATTTCCAACCTATTCACAGTAACAATCTCTGTAAAATATAACAAGAAAAAACAACCAC
>Ga0209443_1000054_pt1 | contig 66737 bp, 66 predicted proteins | sample LauGreBMM110DCMD_2_FD_187571 | JGI IMG/M metagenome (GOLD analysis project Ga0209443, IMG submission 187571) | Freshwater lake microbial communities from Lake Michigan, USA - Su13.BD.MM110.DCMD (SPAdes) (version 2) | ecosystem: Environmental > Aquatic > Freshwater > Lake | place: Lake Michigan... | reverse complement strand
AAACCGTAAATATGGAAAAAGCCACTCAAGAAGCTAACGCTTTTATCGAAAACCAATTAGATTTTTTTACTAAAAACAGTTTAGAACTTGCTAAGTCAACCTTTGCCGATGATGCTGTCATGATAGGTACAGATGCTGCCGAGTATCATATAGGATGGTCAGAATTGGAGGCTCCCTTGAAAGCGCAACTTGCCACTATTAAAAATGCTCAATTCACTTATCGAAATTTAAAAATAGTGATGAGCGATGACGGAAATATGGCTTCTTATACTCAAAAATCGGATTTTGCCTTTGTTGTTGATGACAAGCCTGGTGAAATAAAAGATCTCAGAATGAGTGGGGTAATTAAAAAAATAAATGATGAATGGAAAACTGTTCAAATTCATTTTTCAATTGGCGGAAATGAACAAGCTGTTGAATATGATATAACTAAGTAATAGTAATTTAAAATAACCAATTAAAATTATTTTATTTAATTATAGTAAGAAATAACATAAACAATTACAGAATCAAATTTCCTTCAATTTTCATGAAGTTTACCCTATAATTCTCAGATAGTCAAATATCCAATCTTCTGATTATAGTTGCAACTTAAACTATGAGAGGCAGTTTTTTAAAAACCTTTACAGCATGTAGAGGTTTTTTTGTATGTAAGGGAAATACATCTGGTTGTTACAAAAAATTTAATGCAAATTAGAGTAGCTGTATTTCACCCCGATTAAGTTTAATTATTCTTTTGTTTTCCATTTTTTTTAGAATTCGGGATATTACAACACGAGTCGTTCCTAATTTATTAGCTAGATTTTGATGCGTTATTTTTATTTCATTATTTAAAGAGTAGTCCATCTCTTTTTTTAAGAATTTCATTATTCGGCATTCAATATTGTTAAAGGTAATTTCATTAATTTTATCTAATAATTCATTGTATCGACTAAAAAATACTTCAAGTATTAAATTATTCCATGACGTATATTTTGTTTGCCAAAACCTGATCTTTTCAGCATCAATAGTAATTAACTCAGTATCGCACTCGGTTCGACTATTTGCTAGACGTTTCGTATCATATATGCACGCAAAAAGACCCATTGTACATATCTCATTTGGTCCAACTTCATAAAGTAATACTTCTTTTTCCGATTCATAATCTTGTATATAAACACGAATAAGTCCGGATTTTATAAAAGAAACTTTTTGTCTAGTTTCGCCTGCATTAACTATAACGGTGTTTTTTTTTACTAATATTGATTTATAATCACGCATGATCTCATGAATGATTTCTTCTGGATAATTGTAATTTTTAAATTTCATTTTAAAAAAATTGAGGGTTATGTAACTAAAGATACTAGGTTAACAAATCTTTTTTTTTAAATCTAAAAAGACCTCACTGCACGAACACCACTTGAGGATTGACTTTTACTATAATTGTAATTAGCTAATCCACTATTAAAAAATAAAAAAGCATAAACTTGGTCGTACTCTGTGCTACTCCAATAAGTACCAATTATTGGCAAACTAGTTGCTCCTGCAATCGTAGATAGTGTTTTATTAACATCAAATCGTGCGTGAATAAGTAAACTTAATTCGTCAATAGCGGGCAAATACCAGTCGCTTTGGTTACTATTTGTAGAGTTTAAACATGCTTGAGCAGCACTATTTATGTGACCTATTTGACCAACTATGGCATTGCTATTACCTAGACCATTCCAGTTGCTTTGGGCTTGAATTCCAATTAAACCAAGAACATTACTCCATATTTGCGACGCACTTAATTCAAAAATATCCACTATTAATCCGTGTTCGATTCCCTGAGAGTCTTTCCAAAGATGAAATATTATACCTCCACCAAAAGCTTCACCAATATGATGGGTAAAACCACCTGCGGCGGCGTTTGCACTATACAAAGCGTAAGGCACGCTTATTAATTGTCGCGTACCTGTGATACTATAAACAGAACCTCCGTTTGGATCTGTTTCTGTTTTAATAAAATAGGGTCCTGTTGCCCAATTAATAGCAGTAAAAGTTCCACTTACAACTGTACCAGTTCCAATTTCCAGAGTTACTAAACCGTTTGCATTGGAAATTACATTTTGGGTTTCAACATAAACGGGTAATCCATTAGATGTTCCTTGTAACACACTTATTTTCATACTTACAGGAGTTGATGAAATTAAAGTGTTGTTAATATTACGCAACACAGCTTGGTAACTGAACTTTTGAGGAGCTTGAGCATTTATTTGCTGGGGATTTAAAACACAGACAATTAAAAAAAAACTATATATTAAAAAGGATATTTTTTTCATAATTTTAATTTTTTATGATTTTAAACAATTTAATTTCATTTTTGTCACTAAATACTTTTAAAAAATAAGTTGAACAAGGCATATTATCTAAACTTAATATTTCGTTTAATGATGTAATTTTCTTTTGTTCAATTAATTTACCCATGACATTAAATAATTGAAAATACAAATTTGAAAGTTCATTATTTTGGATATTTATAATTAAGTAAGAAGTTGTTGGATTTGGATAAACTTGAATTTTTATAGTATTAAATGTATCTTCAACTACAGACAGCATTGCAATTTCATAGGGTTGTTGAACTCCTTGAGCTACTATTATGTCTGAATTTGAAATGTACTTGTAAACAGTTTGCCCTATACTATAGGTAACACTACCACCAGCACCTGTAGCAACTCCACCAGCTGCAACAGTAGATTGTTGTCCTTGTATTGCAAACACTGTTAAGCACAAAAAAAGTGTTATAAACCTATTTTTCTTCATCTTTCAGTAATTTAAAATTATTTAATCCTTAAAAATGTTAATATTCAAAAAAAAATTAATAATCCTAATTTTTGTTTTTTGTTTATGCATTTGTTTTCAATTTAAACATAAAAAACGTCAAAAAGATCTTACAGCTCTAACACGAAACTGGGCAGATTTTCCGTAATCTACCCCCCAACCCATGAATGAAAAATAACACGCATTATTGTTAGGAATTTCTGTACTACTTACATACTGGTAAAAATTAACTGGTAATTCTGATGCGTTAGGAATGGTTGACAAGACTTTGTTAATAATAAACCTGTTATGCCACAACAAAAAAAGCTCGTCTATGGCTGGTAAATACCAGTCGCTTTGACCGTTGTTTGTTGAATTTATACAGAGTAACGCAGCACTATTGGTGTGGCCTACTTGACCTATTATAGCGTTACTATTGCCTAAACCGTTCCATAAACTTTGAGCTGTGGTGCCAATTAAAACGGTTTGAATATTACTATAATATTCTGCGGTACTTAATTCTAAGGTATCTACAATTAAACCATGTTCAATATTCTGTGCATCTTTCCATAGATGAAATATAATCCCACCGTTATAAACTTCGCCTTTGTAATGGTTATATATACCCGATAGAGCATTAGCACTATGCATGGCATAAGGAACACTTAATAATTCGTTAAAACCCGTAACACTGTAAGAATTTCCACCAGAAGGATCTATTTCGATTTTTATAAAATACGGACCCGATGCCCAATTAATTCCTGTAAATAAACCAATTATTGGCAATCCTGTCCCAATTTCTAAATTAACCAATCCATTTATGTTTGTGTTTGTATTTTGTGTCTCGACATATACTGTTTGACCTGTTACTGAGCCTTGAATAACGCTAATTTTAATTCCAATTGAAGCTGATGAAAGTAAAATATTATTAGCATCTAAAATTACACTTTGGTAATTCAATTTTTGTGGTGCTTGCGCAAATGAAGTTTGTAGATTCAAAAAAAATATTACTATTGATAAGTAAATCAAATAATTTATTTTCATAGATTGGGTTTTTAATGACTCTTAATATACTATTAGATAATTTTATTATTTTTATCTTAGTTATGGCTATTCAATAATAACTAACAGATTTATAAAAAACTATTAATTAATTTAAATTAATTTATAAATTTAATAAAAAATTTGATAAAAGTAGCAAAATTCATTTTTTTTGTAAAGTCCTGTTAAGATTGAATAATCTATATATTTTAAAATATACCTTTAAAATAATCTAAAGGTTTTTCGTCAAGGCATTTTCTGCAGAAAATCCGCTAGAAATTCTATCATTTGGTTTGAAAATAAGTCAATAGGGTTAACAGTCGTACCAAAACACTTTTTAGTAATTTAAAGTTTTTGGTTAAGGCATGTTTTCAACAAAATGAGTTAGAAATTCTAACATTTGGTTTGAAAATAAGTCAATAGGGTTCACATTGTTAAACCAAAAGCCTCTAGAATAATCTAGAGGTTTTTTTATTACAATTCTAGAATTTTATTTTCAAGAAACTAGATAATCTGATTAGAAAATTGGTTGATGTTGTTCGCAAGACGTAAATTTTTGGATTTACTTTTTTTTGTACAAAATCCACATAAAAACTTACCTTTGTTTTTTAGATAAATTCATTTGTTTTTTTATGAAAAAATTCTATTTATTTTTATTTTTAATTCCTTTGTTTTCTTTCTCTCAAACCAATTTTGAGAAAGCGGAAAAACTATTCAATGAGGAAAAATATGCTTTGGCAAAGCCACTTTTTGAAAACGAACTTAAAGATTCTCCAAATCATTTAAAAACTATTGAACGCCTTGGTGATATTTCAGTTCATTTAAACAATATAGACAAAGCTATTTCCTATTATAAGATGCTAATAAAATTAAAACCTAGTGAAGCTAATTTTTATTATAAATATGGAGGTGCATTGGGTTTAAAATCTCAAGCTGGAGGAAAATGGGTTGCCATTCGATTGATTGGTGATATGAAAGACGCATTCGAAAAAGCTATAAGTTTAAAACCAAATCATCTTGAGGCTCGTTGGGCAATGATTGAGTATTATCTGCAAGTTCCTGGGCTTTTTGGCGGAAGTGAAAAAAAAGCGCAAAACTATGCGAACCAATTAATGACATTTTCACCAATTGATGGTTATTTGGCACGAGGAAAAATTGATGAATATTTTGAACGTTTTAAAATTGCAGATAATAATTATCTTAAAGCCATTCAAATAGGTGGATCCAAAACGACTTATGATCGACTTACAGCGCTTTATAAAGTAAAACTTTTACAGTCAGAAAAGGCCCTCAAAGTCATAGAAGAATACCAAGAAAAAATAAGTCATAAAATGGATTAAATTGTTATTTTTTAGAATACTTAAACCAAAAGCCTCTAAAGAAATCTAGAGGCTTTTTTATACTATTTTTTCAAAAACATTTTAAGGATCAAGGGTGCTAATAAATTTAATAATCAAACAATATACTATATGCATAATAATTACCCCTAATTTAAGTTATTTAATTATTATTTATTTTGTATGTTTGAAATCTTTAAAATTAAATACCATTACTATGTTTAAAAAATTGCTGCTTTTTTTCTTATTATTTTGTTTGCAAAACACTTGGAGTCAAGTTAATCCATTACCTGTGAGCGGTTCCTATTCATACATTACTATGAGTCCCAGTACATTAGATGATTCATCAAATAGAATTGAAGGTTCACCATACATAGACAATACCTTTTATTCCTCTACTTTTACTTGTATTTCTGAGGCTACTCCGCCAATTCGTTACAATACATATAAAGAAGAAATGGAATTTATGGTTGATGGAAAATTATATTATTTAAATAAAAACGAAAATTGTGAATTAACTATCAATAATAACACCTACAAGTATTTTGTAAATTATGATAATATGAATAATGATGGTTACTTAGTAATTTTAACTAAATCAAAGGATTCTAAATATATTCTATACAAAAAAGAGAAAGTTAAATTTGTACCTGCTTATACTCCTGGTTCAACCTATGCACAGGAAAAACCAGCCAAATATGTTGTTGATAAAAGTAAATATTTTATAAAAATTCAAGACAGCTTAACTGCATTTCCAGAAAAAAAATCGGAACTTTTAAAACTTTTTCCTAACTCTAAAGATTCATTAGAATTGTTTTTAAAGGACAACAAAATAAAATTTAATGAAGATGCTAGCCTGTTGTTACTAATAAATTTTATAAATACATTATAGTAAAGCTTTCCATTCTATTTGAGTTATAATAATAATAAAAAAGCCTCTATTTTACTTTAGAGGTTTTTTTTATGGTTCTAAATGTCAAATTAATTCTTGGCTCTTTTACTTTTTTCTGCTTAGGTATTTGGTGAACCCAATTGTGTTGTATGGCACCTCTCATAATAAGTAATGAGCCGGAAGTTAATTCAAATTTAAATTGTAAATCTTTATTTTGTTTGTGTTTAATATCAAACCGTCTGGTTTCTCCAAGACTTACTGAGGCAATTGTAGGGTTCATTCCAAGTTCTTTTTCATCATCAGCATGCCAACCCATTTTATCATTACCGTTATTATATAAATTTAATAGAACACTTGTAAAATCTTCCTCTGGGATGAATCGTTCAATTTGAGATTTTATTTTCAGCAGTTCCTTGGTCCAAATTTCAGGAAAACAAGTAATACCGGAATAGGAATAATTAAAACCTTCATAACCATACCAGGCAGTTTTTCTTGGAACAGGATAGGTTTTTCCATAAAATTTTACTTCTTCTTGTTTCCAACTAATGTTATTTTGCAACAAATCAAAGTAGAGTTTAGCTTCAGTAGGAGTGAAGAGGTTTCTCATAAACAAAATTTCTCCATCAGGTAATGAAATTACTTCAAATACTTTTTCTTGATCTTCTGGAGTAAATAAATCCATAACTATAGTTATAACAAACTAATTTTATATCAATTACGATTTAATTAGTATTGTATTTTTGATACTGGTTCACCACAATAGTGGCTTTTAAATCAAACATTAAATTATACAATCCGAAGAAGGTGCGGTTCATGTAAATAAAATGCTTGGATCCTCTATTTCCATTCATCTTTCTTATATTGGTATCTTTTGCAAATCGTTCTCCCAATTTAGCTATGTTACCAAAAAATTCTGGGTTGGAAAAATCAAAATGTTCTTCTTGGAAAGGCAAAGTAAATAAATACATTAAATCGTAAAATACAGTGGTAAAATACTCAACTTCTTCTTTTGTATCATCACTTCTTAGGATTTCTAACTCAAAAAGTTTCTCTTTAAATAATTTTGGATTATTAATTATCCTTTTGTCAATTAACTCAAAATAGGGAACATAAAAATCATTCGGAATTTTTTTCATGCATCCAAAATCTATAGCAATAAGTTGATTATTGTCGTTTACTAAGAAATTTCCTGGATGAGGATCAGCATGAACTTTTTTCAAAACATGTATTTGATACATATAAAAATCCCATAAGGCTTGACCTAATTTATTTGCAATTTCTGAATTATTATTAACTGCTGTAAACTCAGAAAGGTGTATTCCACTCATCCAATCCATTGTAATAATTCTCTCAGAAGAATAGTCAGGATAATAGTGTGGAAATAATAAATTTTCAATTTTTTGGCAAGCTTTTACCACTTCTTGGCTTTGACTTAATTCCAAAAGGTAGTTGGTTTCTTCGATCAATTTGTCTTCTACTTCCTTAAAATACTTATCAGAATCTTTACCTTGAAGATTAAACATTCTAATTGCAATTGGTTTTACCAAAGCTAAATCAGACGAAATACTATTAGCAACTCCTGGATATTGAATTTTTACAGCCAAAACCTTTCCGTTTTTTTTAGCTTTATGAACTTGTCCAATACTAGCAGCATTTACCGAATTAGCATTAAATTCATCAAAAATTTCATAAGGTGATTTTCCGAAATTATTTTTAAATGTTTTTAAAACTAAAGGAGCGGATAGGGGTGGAACTGAAAATTGAGACAATGAGAATTTTTCAACATAAGCTTGTGGCAAAAAACTCTTATCCATACTCAACATCTGAGCAACTTTAAGAGCACTTCCTTTTAGGCTTTTCAAACCGTCATAAATATCTTCAGCATTATTTTCATTAAGTTTATCCCGATTTAATTCGGAATTAACCATTTTCTCACCGTAATATTTCAAATAATTAACCCCAACTTTTGCTCCTGTTTGTACTAATTTTGTTGCTCTTTGTATTTTTGATGTTGGTATATAATCGATAGTTTTCATTATTTTGAATATATTTTTTCTTTAAAAATGAATTTCCCAAAATCAATTAGACTATCTAAAGGGGCAACGTTCATTAATTCAAAAGCAGTATTTATTGATTTCTCAATATAAATATCGGTTTTTTCTAAAGCTGGTGAAGTATCGTCTATCCAAAATTTCATGGTCAAAAGTAGCTGAAACCAACTTGATTCCAGAATGGCTTTTTCTTGAAAATTTTGAAATCGCTCTTCTTTAGTTCTAATATCATCGGTAATAATTTCAGAAACAAATTCTTTATAACTACTTCTTAAACCAGTCAGTTGCTTCAGGCTTTTTAGTTGGTTTCCGGATTCTTTTAAAGTCATTAAAACATAACTTCTATTAGCTGTTAATAGTTCAAAAAAAGTAAAATTGAAACTTAATAATTTACTTCTCATGTCATAAGTTTTAAAATCTTTATCTTTTTGCAAAAGCGCGATTGTTTTTTCAAAGAACACATTAAAAATTTCTTTCTCTAAACTTTCAATTGTGCCAAAGAAATTGTAAAACTCTTTTTCGGTAATCTTATTAAGTTTAGAAAATTGGCATACTGATTTTGGCTTTTCATTATGCTCTAATACATAATCCATATACATCGATACAATTTTGTCTTTTGAAATTTCTGATTTTTTAGTTGCCATATTTATTATAATTTTTGAGTGTAAAGGTAATTAATGTTTAATTATTTTCTACTTTTGTTAAACAAAATAATTTGTTTATTTTTTTTTATTATAATTATGGATAAAGTTATTCCTGATAATGTTGTTTTCTCTAATGAAAAAGGTTACAATGCTAGTTTATTGTCCTATCCAACCAATGTTGGAGCGCCAGTAATACATATTGATAATTTAGTTTCATGGAAAAGTAGAGGAATTAGTAATGTAAACAAACAATTTGAAAACAAATTCAATGAATTAAAAGTTCAGTATGAAAACTTGATGAAGGAATTTGAGAACAATGAATTGGTTTATAATGCCAACTTTTCATTTGAACCAGTGATTGGAGAAACATATCATTTGTATAGAAGTGACGATGGATCTAATTTTCTATCATTAATATCTCCAGCAGAGTGGAATAAAGAACACCTTGGTACTTATCAATTAAACAGTGATAAAAAATGGATTGTAATAGAATAAAAAACACTCTATAAATGAAAATTAATTTCAATTCTGAATCTATAAAGTCTTTAGATAAAAACAAAAGGGTTCATTTAATAAATAGTTTAGGAGGTTTTAAAAGTGTTTCCTTAGTTGGAACCTCTGATTTAGAAGGCAATAATAATTTGGCTATTTTTAGTTCTATTTTTCATATTGGTGCCAACCCACCTTTGATTGGATTAATATTTCGTCCAACTCCTCCAGAGCGAAATACCTATAACAATATAATTGAAACCGGCTTTTATACAATTAATCATATCAACGAATTGATATACAAACAAGCTCATCAAACCTCAGCTCGCTACGATCAAGGAGTTTCTGAATTTGAAAAAACAGGTTTAAATCCTGAGTTTAAAGACGATTTTTTTGCCCCATATGTAACTGAAAGTGCTATTCAATTGGGCATTGAATTTAAAGAAAAAATAGATATTACGGTTAATAACACCACTTTAATTATTGGCGAGATAATTCAAATTTATATTTCCGAAGACAGTCTTAATGAAGACGGATTTGTTGATATTGAAAAAGCCAATTCTATTACCTGCTCTGGACTTGATAGTTACCATAAAACAGTTCAATTGGACCGTTTAAGTTATGCTAAACCGAATATAGAACTCATTTCATTACTAAATAAATAATTTCATGAGGGTATTTTTAAAAGCAAAATGGGAAAATATCATTATGGTTAATTATGAGATTGAACCAGAGTTGCTTTTACCATTTTTACCAAATGGACTTTCACTTGATTTATTTGATGGTAAAGCCTACATTAGTTTAGTTGGTTTTATGTTTAAAAATACAAAATTATTTAACGTTCCTATTCCTTTTTTTGGTTCTTTTGAAGAAATTAATTTGAGATTTTATGTCACCAGAAAAGAGGATGATGTGATTAAACGAGGGGTAGTTTTCATAAATGAAACAATCCCTTACAAATTAGTAGCTTGGATGGCAAATAAATTATATAAAGAACATTATACAGTAGTTCCGACAAAACATCATATACTGAATAATGATAAAATCAATCAAATAAAATTCGAATGGTTATTACAAAATAAGTGGCATAGTATTGCTGTTGATTTTGATTCAAAAAAAGAAACAATTAAAACCAATAGTTTGGAAAAATTTATTTACGAACATTATTATGGTTATACTAAAATCAACGATCTTCAAACGGAAGAATACCAATTAAAACACCCAAGTTGGAAAATTCATAAGGTAATAGATTCTAAAATAAATTGTGATTTTGAAGCTATGTATGGAAAATCATTTTCAATTTTGAATCAAATGAAACCAAGTTCTGTTTATATAGCCGAGGGTTCGGATGTTTCTATTTATTGGAAAAGAATAAAAATTAATGTTTCATAATGAAAGGAGTAAAAAAACAAAATTTACCCAGTAAAAGCTGTGTGGTTTGCAATAAATCCTTTTCGTGGCGAAAGAAATGGGAAAAAGTTTGGGAGGAAGTGAAATATTGCAGTGATAAATGCCGAATGAACAAATAAATATGAAAAAAACATTACGATTAATTCTCGGCGACCAATTGAATAGTAATCATTCTTGGTTTAAATCGGTTGATGATTCGGTGACCTATGTTATGATGGAAATTAGAACCGAAACCGATTATGCTCAACATCACATTCAAAAAGTAGTCGGAATTTTTGCCGCCATGCAAAATTTTGCCAAGAAATTAAAATCAAATAATCATAATTTGATATATATTAAATTGAATGATAGAAGCAATCTTCAGTCCTTCTTTGAAAACATTCAAATTCAAATTTTAGAACACCAATTTACTCATTTTGAATATCAACTTCCGGACGAATACCGTGTTGATCAAGATTTAAAACTGCTATGTAACGCTATTTCAATCCCAAGTATATCAGTTGATTCAGAGCACTTTTTTACATCAAGAAGTGAACTAGGAGATTTTTTTGAAGGAAAAAAGACTTTTTTAATGGAGAGTTTTTATCGTGCCATGCGAAAAAAACATTTAGTTTTAATGGAAGGGGATAAACCACTCAACGGAAAATGGAATTTTGATAGCGATAATAGAAAAAAATTACCTAAAGATCATAAACCAACTTCTCCCTTAGTTTTTGAAAACGATGTTTCAGATATTCTAATTGAAATTGAAAAAACTGATATTAATACTATTGGATATATTGATGCAAAATTTTTTGTTTGGCCTATTAATAGAGAACAATCACTTGAATTATTAGACTTTTTTGCTATTGAATGTTTGCCTTTATTTGGAAGTTATCAAGATGCAATGTCTCCAAACGAATGGTCGATATATCATTCCCGAATTTCTTTTTCAATGAACATCAAATTGATTTCTCCGAAAGAAGTAATTGAACGAGTTACCCAAGAATGGCAAAAGCGTTCTCATGAAATTGAGTTCCATCAATTGGAAGGTTTTGTGCGGCAAATTATCGGTTGGAGGGAATACATGCGTGGGATTTATTGGAATAAAATGCCAAATTATTCAAATTTAAATTTTTTCAATAATTTAGAAAAATTACCTTCTTGGTATTGGACGGGTGCCACAAAAATGAATTGTTTAAAAGATTCGATAAACCAATCATTACAATACGGATATGCGCATCACATTCAGCGTTTAATGATTACAGGAAATTTTGCTCTTTTAGCTGGTATTCATCCAGACGAAATAGATGCATGGTATCTTGGAATTTATATTGATGCCTTTGAATGGGTACAAATTACTAATACTCGAGGGATGAGCCAGTTTGCCGATGGAGGAATTGTAGGAACTAAGCCCTATGTGAGTTCTGCATCCTACATCGATAAAATGAGTAATTATTGTGGAAGTTGTTATTATAAAAAAGCAATAAAAACTGGTGATAAAGCGTGTCCTTTCAATAGTTTGTATTGGAATTTTTATGATAAAAATGAAAGCAAATTGGCAAAAAACCCACGAATTGGAATGATGTACAACGTGTGGAGAAAAATGAAACCCGAAGACAAATCAGCGTTGCTTGAACAAGCCGATTATTATTTAAAAAATATAAATGATTTATGAGAACTATAATTGTATGGTTTAAAACAGATTTGCGATTGCACGACAACGAAACATTAGTCAAGGCAATTGCTCAAAGCGATTTAATTGTACCGGTTTATTGTTTTGACGATTCACATTTCGTAGAATCCGAATATGGATTTCAAAAAACTGGAAATTTTAGGGCTCAATTTTTATTAGAATCGTTAACTGATCTGGACAATAATCTAAGAGAATTAGGCTCTGGATTAGTTATTTTGAAAGGAAAACCAGAAGTTGAAATCCCAAAATTAGTATCTAAATATAAAGCGAGCAAAGTCGTTGCAAAACGCGAAGTTTCCTTTGAAGAACAAAAAATAGAATCAAAAGTTCAAGAATCACTATTTAAATTAAAATGTGAGTTTCAAACCTATAGTACCAGTACCTTGTATCACGCTGAAGATTTGCCTTTCTCTATAAAAGACATACCAGATGTTTTTACAAATTTTAGAAAGAAAACAGAAAAAGATTCAGTGATAAGACCTTCATTTGATTCGCCGCATCAAATAAAATCACCAACAATCAATACGCTAGTTCTTCCTACATTAGAAGAATTAGGATTGAATTTTAAACAAATAGATTCTAGAGCTGCTATTGATTTTAAAGGAGGCGAAAGCCATGCCATGGCAAGATTAAATCATTATTTTTTTGAAACCAAATGCATTTCAAATTATAAAGAAACTCGAAACGGATTGATAGGTGCTGATTATTCGTCTAAATTCTCTGCCTGGTTGGCCTTAGGTTGTATATCACCAAGATATATTTATCGAGAATTGCAGCAATATGAAGAAGAATTTGGAGCTAACGATTCTACTTATTGGTTGGTTTTTGAATTGTTATGGCGAGATTATTTCAGGTTTATGATGAAAAAACATAAATCTAAATTATTTAAACATTCAGGTATTAAAAACAATAAACTTCAATCTATCAATAATGATATTCAAAAATTAAATGATTGGATCGATGGAAAAACAGGAGTTGATTTTGTTGATGCAAATATGATTGAATTGAAATTAACTGGATTTATGAGTAATAGAGGTCGTCAAAACGTAGCTAGTTATTTATGTAATGACTTGAAATTGGATTGGCGATTGGGTGCTGCTTATTTCGAACAACAATTAATTGATTATGATGTTTGTAGCAATTGGGGTAATTGGGCTTATTTGGCTGCGGTTGGGAATGACCCTCGGGACAATAGGTATTTTAATATTGATAAACAAGCTTCAGTTTATGATGGTAAAAGGTCATTTAGAAATTTATGGTTGAAAAATTAATTTTGAATCTCCTTCAAGTGTTCAGTATACAGAAAGTTATTTAGTATGGGAAACGAGTGACTTTTGATTAATTTTAATAAAAAAAAGACAAACTCATAAGTTTGTCTTTTTTGTTTGTGGGCGATGAGGGGTTCGAACCCCCGACCCCCTCGGTGTAAACGAGGTGCTCTGAACCAGCTGAGCTAATCGCCCTAATTAGGTGTGCAAATATACATTTAGAATTTGTATTTACAACTATTATTGTATTAAATTACTTTTTAATGATGTCTTTTAAGACTACTTTATCAGGGTAATTAATAAATTCAAGGGTAATCTGGATATTTGTTGTCGTTTTTCCTTCTACAATATATATTTTTCCAGATTCAAATTTAATATTGCTTTTATCAAAATCTACATCGCCATATTTTAATATATTTTTAATATCCGTTATGGTAACCCATTTTTCATTTATCTTTTTAGAAGCCTCAGTAGATAAATTAAAAGGTTTAGCACTTAAATCGTTTAAAACCCTTGCATTGGGAAAGTAATTACATCTAGTGTCTTTGCCGCTTAACACCATTGCCACAAAAAAGCAACCCATTATTAATCCGACTAAATAATATGCAAATCGTTGGTAAAATTTCATTATTAATTTTTTTGCAAATGTAAGTGAAAGTAAGTTTAAAATACAATTAAATTGATATCACTATAATTTAAATTAAACCATTCACCTATAGATTTATTGGTCAATATTCCATGATAGGAATAAACTCCATTTTTTAATCCAATATTATATCTGATAGCCTTTTCTATACCTCCATCCTCAGCTATTTGAAGCAGAAATGGGGTTATAATATTACTAATGGAAAGTGAAGCCGATTTAGAATATCTAGATGGAATATTTGGAACACAATAATGAATAACATCATGATTGATATAAGTTGGTTTTTCATGAGTAGTGACTTCCGAAGTTTCAAAACAACCTCCTGTATCAATACTAACGTCCACAATTACAGACCCTTTTTTCATTAATTCAACCATAGTTTCGGAAACCACAACCGGACATCGTTCTTTTCCTCGCATGGCGCCAATTGCAACATCGCATCGTCTTAATGCTTTTAATAACGCTTTTTGTTGAATAGTAGAAGTGAAAATTCGTTGGTTTAAATTGTTTTGCAATCGTCGCAACTTGGTTATAGAATTGTCAAAAACTTTTACGCTTGCACCTAATCCTAAGGCACTTTTAGCTGCAAATTCGCCAACCGTTCCTGCTCCAAGAATCACTACTTCTGTTGGAGGAACACCAGTTATATTTCCAAATAAAAGTCCTTTTCCAAATTGATTATTGATCATCAATTCGGAAGCTATTAAAACGGAAGCTATTCCTGCAATTTCACTTAATGATTTTACTGCAGGGTAGGTACCATCTTCATCTTTAATATATTCAAATGCTAATGCGGTTATTTTTTTCTTGGCTAATGCCTCAAAATAATCTTTATTTCTAGTTTTTAGCTGAATTGCTGATATTACAATAGTTTCAGGATTTACTAACTCAAATTCTTCTAATGTTAAAGGGGAAATTTTTAACAGCATTGGACAACCAAATACTTTTTTTGTGTCAGCCGTTATTTCTGCGCCAGCTTCACTAAACTCTTGATCTGAATAACTAGCACTTAAACCAGCGCCTGACTCTATCATTACCCGATGTCCTTCAGAAACTAAAGAATTTACAGCGTCTGGAGTCAAACAAATTCTTCGCTCTTGATAACTAGACTCTTTAGGGATTCCAATAAATAGAGCACTTCGTTGTTTTGAAATTTCCAATTTTTCCTCTTGTGGAAGTAACTGCGATTTAGAAAAGGGGGTAAGTGCCATTGATTTTTTAAATTAAAATATAAATTTATAAAAAATTATGTGAAATAATCATTTATCGAAATTATTTATAAATCAATTTTCTAAATCCATTAGGTAATATTTCAATATTTATAATTGAACACTTTTCAGGAATCAAACTTTCAATCTTTTCAGGCCATTCTATGAAACACCAATTTCCAGAATATAAATAGTCGTCAATTCCCATATCTAAAGCTTCAACTTCGGTTTTTAATCTATAACAATCAAAATGATAAACTATTTGATTGTCAATAGTTTGGTATTCATTAACTAAAGAAAAAGTTGGACTACTTGTATTTCTTTTTACCCCTAAATTGTGGCTAATCCTTTTTATTAATGTGGTTTTTCCAACACCCATATCTCCATTAAATAAAAGCACTTTATTGGGCTTTTGATCCAATATTAATTGGGCGACATTATCGATTTCTTCTAATGAAAAAACAACTTCCATTTTATTTATTTTATCAATTATTATTTTGGATTCATCACTAAAAACGGAATTATCATTTCTTCCAATGAAATTCCACCGTGCTGATACGTATTTCTATAGTAACTTACATAATGATTGTAATTATTTACATAAGCTAAGAAATTATCATTCTTTGCAAAAATATAAGAACTACTCATATTTATAGTTGGTAATCCTACTTTTCTAGGGTCTTTAACGACATAAACATCCTTGTCTTCATAGGATAAACTTCTACCCGTTTTATATCTTAGGTTCAAACTGGTATTCTTATCACCAATCACTTTAGAAGGATTTTTTACATTAATTGTTCCGTGATCGGTTGTTATTATCAATTTAAATCCTAATTTTTGAGCCTGTTGAATGATTTCCAATAAAGGAGAATTCTTAAACCAACTCAATGTCAATGAACGATACGCTTTGTCATCTGAAGCCAATTCTTTTACCACATCCATTTCGGTTTTTGCATGTGAAAGCATGTCCACAAAATTATAAACCACCGTTACCAAGTCATTATTCTTGAAAGTTTTAAAATTATCAACTAACTTTTTTCCCGAAGCCAAATTGGTAATTTTAAAGTAATCTTGTTTAATATTTAACCCCAAACGTTTTAAATGTGCCGTTAAAAATTCAGCTTCATACAAGTTTTTCCCCCCTTCGTCAGGATCGTTTTTCCAATATTGTGGAAATTGCTTTTCCATTTCTAGTGGCGTTAATCCTGAGAAAATTGCATTTCTAGCATATTGAGTCGCCGTAGGCAAAATAGCATAATAGGGAACTTCTTTTTCCAATTTGTAATGGTTGTTTACTACACTTTCAAAAACTTTCCATTGGTCGTAACGCAAATTATCAATCACCACAAATAAAATTGGCTTGTCCTTTTTAGTAATTTCAGGCACTACTAATTGACGAAATAAATTATGAGATAAAACGGGTATATCCGCTTTTGGCTCAACCGAGCTATGGCGAACTGGTGTAGCATACCAATCTTCATAATTTCGTTCTATAAACTTTCCAAACTGAGAATTAGCTTCCACTTTTTGAGATTCCAATATTTGTATCATCCCATGATCATTGATGTTTTCTAATTCTAATTCCCAAAAAATTAATTTTTTATACAACTCAATCCAATCTTCGTGTGAATTCACTATTGCCATATCCATTGCAATTTTTCTAAATTCCTTCTGGTAATCCATAGTCGTTTTCTGAGATATCAATCTTGAATGATCTAGATTCTTTTTCAAACTCAATAATATCTGATTTGGATTGACAGGTTTTATCAAATAATCTGCAATTTTCGACCCAATTGCTTCCTCCATTATGTATTCTTCCTCACTCTTAGTGATCATAATCATTGGTATTGCCGACTTTTTCTCCTTCATTTCCGATAAAGTTTCCAAACCGCTCATTCCTGGCATGTTTTCATCTAAAAAAACAATATCAAAATCGCCATCTTCAAATATTTCAATAGCATCACGACCATTATTACAACTCGTAACCTGGTAATTTTTCATTTCCAAAAATATAATATGCGGTTTTAACAATTCAATTTCATCATCAACCCAAAGTATTTTGATCTTTTCCATTTCTCTTTTTTTAGTTCCACTATTCAATAAAAATAATGCAGCAAATTAACACTTTTTCAACGCTAACTTCTTAATTTTATTGTAATTTTTTTGGAGCTTATTCCTGCTTTCCGTTCCACTCCTCGAAAAAAAAGCGAGGGAGTTCCTCTGCAATCAGGGCTATAAACGTTTCAATTTATTATTGATGATTGTTCAAATTATAAAGTTTAGTAATTCTATTGTCAATTTTTATTTAGCTATACCAATTTTAATCTCTAAATTTGATGATCTAAAAAACTAAATATTTTGCATTATGAAAAAATCAAGATTACTATTAATCCTTGTATTTGCAGGAATAAATTTTATTAGCTGTAATAAAAAAGAAGTTGAAGTATCAGATCCTTTGGTTACCAATCGGGACACAATGGTAAATCCTGCCGACGACTTTTTTAAATATGCCAATGGTGGTTGGTTTGAAAACAACCCAATTCCATCAACAGAACAAAGCAATGGAATTTTCCGCACCATTGCCGACAACATCAATAATCAAATAAAGCAAATTTGTGAAAAATCGGCCCAATACCAATCTGCTCAAGTTGGAAGTAACAAACAAAAAATCGGAGATTTTTACGCTTCTGGAATGGACTCAATAGCGATCAATAAAGTGGGAATTTCACCTTTAAAATCCGAATTTGCTAAAATTGACGCTATTATAGATATTCCTTCATTAGTAAAATCAATTGCCCATCTTCATACTATTGGCGCAAGCCCTGCATTTTCATTTTACTTAGGTCAGGATGATAAAATTAGTACAAAATACGCTCTATTTCTAGGACAAGGCGGATTAGGACTTGGAAATCGTGATTACTATTTCAATACAGATGAACAAACCGTAAAAATTAGAACGGAGTATGTAAAACATCTTCAAGCAATGTTGAAATTAATTGGTCAAAATGAAGCCGGTGCAACTTCTATTATGAAATTGGAAACGGATTTAGCAAAAGCATCAAGAAAATTAGAAGACCTAAGAGATCCTATTAAAAACTATAACAAAATGACCGTTGTTAGTTTAGGTAAAATCACCTCAAATATGAATTGGAATTCAATATTTCCAGTACTTGGTATTTCCAAAGCTGATTCAGTAATTGTTGGTCAACCAGAATTCTACAAAGCGTTAAACACTTTTATAAAAAGTTATACTATTGAAGATTGGAAAACGTATTTAAAATGGGATTTAGTAAATTCATATGCTCCTTACTTAAATAGTGCTATTGAAAAACAAAATTTCAAATTTTATTCAACTGTAATGAATGGTGTTTCTAAGCAAAAACCAAGATGGAAGAGGGTAGTGGGGCAAACAGATAATTATCTTGGTGAGTTAATTGGGCAGGTTTACGTTGCTGAATATTTGCCAAAAGGTTCCAAAGAAAAGCTATTAGAAATTGGAAATAATATACGTAATGTTTACGCTGATCATATCAAAAAACTGGATTGGATGAGTGAAGCTACAAAGGTAAAAGCACTAAATAAACTGGGTAAAATTGTAATGAAAGTGGGCTATCCTGATAAATGGAAAGACATGAGCTCTATGAAAATAGATAGAAAATCGTATTGCGGAAATGTGATTCAAGCGAATATTTGGGGCTATAAAGACATGATAAATAAATACGGTAAACCAGTTGACAGAACCGAATGGAGCATGCAACCACAAACCTACAATGCCTATTATAACCCAAGTAATAACGAAATTGTAGTTCCGGCGTGTAATATTATTGTTCCGGGTTATGAAGGTAGAATGCCAGACGATGCAATTTTATATGGAATTATTGGTGGTTCTACTTTTGGACATGAAATTACCCATGGTTTCGATGATCAAGGAAGTCAATATGATGAAAATGGAAATTTAAACAATTGGTGGACACCAGAAGATTTGAAAAAATTCCAAGCTAAAACAAAATTGATTGTTTCTCAATTTAATAAATACACTGTTTTAGGAAACAAACACATTAATGGAGAGGCTACTCAAGGTGAAAATATTGCCGATTTAGGTGGAGTAGTTATGGGTTATGAAGCTTTTAAGAAAACAGCACAATACAAAAACAAAGAGAAAATAAGTAATTTATCTCCAGACCAACGCTTTTTCCTTGCTTATGGTTACGCTTGGATGGTGAACATTAAAGACGAAGCATTGGCTTCACAAATTATGACCGATGTTCATGCTCCAGCACAATTTAGAATTAATGGTCCGTTGAGTAATATCCCACAATTTTACAAGGCTTTTAATGTAAAACCAGGAAACAAAATGTACCAAGCTGATTCATTAAAAGTCATAATTTGGTAAAACAAATAGCTAAAATTCATGACCGCACTTAGTGCGGTCTTTTTTTGTTAAAATTACAATTCAAAAAAGTGATAATTGTTTATATTTGCAGTACAAAATCCCAATAGAAAGTGAGTCAAATCAATAAATTAAAAATTTTAAACGATCCTATTTATGGGTTTATTTCTATTCCAAATCCATTTATCTACGATTTAATTCAGCATTCGTATTTTCAACGATTGCGCAGAATTTCGCAAATGGGTTTGTCTTATTTGGTTTATCCTGGCGCACATCATACCCGTTTTCATCATGCATTAGGTTGTATGCATATAATGCAAAAAACCATTGAAGTACTTCGGTTTAAAGGAGTTTCTTTTTCTGAAGAAGAAGAAAATGCTTTGCTTGTTGCCATTTTATTACACGATATTGGTCACGGTCCTTTTTCACACGCAATGGAACACAGTATAGTTGAAGATGTCAATCATGAAGCTATCTCTTTGTTATTTATGAAAAAATTGAATGAAGAATTTGATGGCAAATTAAGTTTAGCGATTCAAATATTTAAAGGAGATTATCATCGAAAATTCATGCTCCAATTGATTTCTAGTCAGCTAGATATGGATCGGATGGATTATTTAAAAAGAGATAGTTTTTATTCGGGTGTTGCAGAAGGAAATATCAGTTCTGATCGTTTAATCCAAATGATGACGGTGGTGAATGATCAATTGGTTATTGAGGAAAAAGGTATTTATTCGGTAGAAAAATTCTTAATGGCAAGGCGTTTAATGTACTGGCAAGTCTATTTTCATAAAACAAGTTTAGTTGCCGAGTTAATATTGACTAAAGTACTTAAAAGAGCCAAAGAATTAACTCAAAAAGGAATTATATTGAATTGCAGTGAACCCTTACTGTATTTTATGAATAACAAAATTGAGTTGACTTCATTTGATAATAATAACCTTGAAAAATTTGCTAATCTAGATGATTTTGACATCATTAGCGCATTAAAAAACTGGATTACTAATGATGATTTTATTCTTAGTAATTTAAGCAAAATGATAATAAATAGAGATTTATTGAAGATAAAATTAAATAGTAAGAAGTTTTCCAAAGCTGATTTGGAATCACTTCAACTTGATTTTTCAAAGGACAATCAAATTTCAATTCAAGATTCCAATTATTTTATTTTTAAGGGAAAAATTAAAAATCAAGCTTATAGTGTTCAAGCTGAGCCTATTAGAATTCTAAAAAAAGACAATACAGTTGAAGATGTTGTAGAGGCTTCTGATCAACTCAATTTAAAATCAATATCAAAAGAGATTATAAAATACTATCTTTGTCAACCAAAACAACTTACAAAAAGTTAAATAATAATTACTATTTTTTTATATTTTTGTAAAGTTTTAAAAGTCAATACATATCCAATGATTAAAACAGCTTCAAATATTCAGTTTTTTCTTAATCAGATTTTTAATTAATTAGAAAAGATGAAACTTACAGCAGAACAAATAGCGGGGATTCTAGATGGAGAAGTTATTGGAAATCCAAACGCTGAAGTATCTAAGTTGTCAAAAATTGAAGAAGGGGTATCAGGTTCATTGACTTTTTTATCCAATAAAAAATACAACAACTATATCTATACCACCAAGGCTACAATTACTATTGTAAATAAAACCTTTATTCCTGAAGGGGAAATTACCACAACCCTTATTAAAGTTGACGATGCCTATCTTTCGTTTTCTAAATTATTAGAATTTTACCACCAAACAAAATCTAATAAAGTGGGTATTGAACAACCTTCGGTACTTTCTGAAAATGTTAAGTATGGAGCGAATTTTTATTTAGGGAGTTTTGCCTATATCGGAACGAATGTAATAATGGGTGATAATGTAAAAATACATCCGAATTGTTTTATTGGCGATAATGTTGAGATTGGTAATAATGTTACTATTTTTGCTGGTGCAAAAGTTTTTTCAGAAACTGAAATTGGAAACAATGTATCTGTTCATTCTGGAGCAGTTTTAGGTGGTGACGGTTTTGGTTTTGCTCCCAATCCAGATGGTACTTTTAGTAAAATACCACAAATTGGTAATCTGATAATTGAAGACAATGTGAATATTGGGGCTGGAACAACAATTGATAGAGCTACAATGGGTTCAACAATTATTAGAAAAGGAGTGAAGCTGGACAATCAAATTCAAGTTGGACATAATGTTGAAATTGGAGAAAATACCGTAATTGCTGCTCAAACAGGGATTTCTGGTTCTACTAAAATTGGAAAAAATTGTATGATTGGTGGGCAAGTTGGATTTGCGGGTCATATTACTGTAGGAAACAACGTTCGCATTCAAGGGAAAACGGGTGTTACAAAAAGTGTAAAAGATGGGGAAGTGCTTCAAGGAAATCCTGCAATGTCCTATAAAGAGTATTATAAATCATATGTTCATTTTAAAAATTTACCTACAATTGTAGAGGATTTAGAAAAATTAAAATTTAACAGTAAATAAGTTATAAAATGACGGTTAAACAAAATACAATTAGCAAAGAAATTTCTCTAAGTGGAGTAGGATTACATACCGGGAAAGAGGTTAAAATGACTTTTAAACCATCACCCATTAATAGCGGTTTTTCTTTTGTTAGAATTGATTTAGAAGGTTCTCCAGTTATTGAAGCAGATGCTAATTATGTGGTAAACACTCAACGAGGAACTAATTTAGAAAAGTTAGGAGTTAAAATTCAAACTCCTGAGCATGTTTTAGCAGCTTTGATAGGTTGCGATTTAGATAACGTAACTATAGAATTAGATTCGTCAGAACTACCTATTATGGATGGTTCTTCAAAATATTTTGTTGAAGCTCTTGAAACCGCTGGAATTGTAGAACAAGATGCCAATCGAAATTATTACACCGTTAAAGAGATAATTTCATTTACAGATGAATCTACAGGAAGTGAAATAATTGTGATGCCCAGCGATGAGTATCAAATTACTACAATGGTAGATTTTGGGACTAAGGTATTAGGAACTCAAAATGCAACATTAAAAAGTATATCTGATTTTAAAAAAGAAATTTCTGAATCTAGAACCTTTAGTTTTCTTCATGAATTAGAATCATTATTAGACAATGGATTGATTAAAGGAGGTGATTTAAATAATGCAATTGTATATGTGGATAAAGACATTTCTGAAACCACAATGGAAAATTTAAAGAAAGCATTTGGAAAAGAAAAAATTACTGTTAAACCAAATGGAATATTAGATAATTTGACTTTGCATTATCCAAATGAAGCCGCAAGACATAAGTTATTAGATGTAATTGGTGACTTAGCACTAATTGGAACTAGAATAAAAGGAAAAGTTATAGCTAATAAACCAGGGCATTTTGTCAATACTCAATTTGCTAAAAAAATGGCAAAATTGATTAAAATAGAACAACGCAATCATGTTCCAACTTACGATTTAAATTTAGAGCCTTTGATGGATATTCATAAAATAATGAATATTTTACCGCACCGGCCTCCATTTTTATTTATAGATAGAATTGTTGAAATGTCAGAAAATCATATCGTAGGTATGAAAAATGTGACCATGAATGAAAGTTTTTTTATAGGACATTTTCCGGGAGCTCCAGTAATGCCAGGGGTTATCATTGTAGAAGCGATGGCACAAACGGGAGGAATTTTAGTATTAAGTACCGTGCCAGATCCTGAAAATTATTTAACCTATTTCATGAAAATTGATAATGTAAAATTCAAACATAAAGTTTTACCAGGAGACACTTTACTATTTAAATGTGAATTAATTACTCCTATTAGAAGAGGGATTTGTCATATGCAAGCCAATGCTTATGCTAATGGAAAATTAGTTGCAGAGGCAGAATTAATGGCACAAATCGCAAAAAAACAATAATATTTTATTAGTAAATAATCTAATTAAGTAGTTAAATGATTAAAAATATACGAAAATGAATCAACCATTAGCTTACGTCCATCCAGGAGCCAAAATAGCCAAAAATGTAGTTATTGAACCATTTACAACCATTCATAATAATGTAGTTATTGGAGATGGAACTTGGATTGGATCCAATGTGACTATTATGGAGGGTGCAAGAATCGGTAAAAATTGTAATATTTTTCCTGGGGCAGTAATTTCAGCGGTACCTCAAGATTTAAAATTTGGTGGTGAAGATTCTTTAGCAATAATAGGTGATAATTGTACTATTCGTGAATGTGTAACTATTAATAGAGGAACAATTGCATCTGGTCAAACTACACTTGGAAACAATTGTTTGGTAATGGCAACTGCGCACATTGCTCACGATTGTCATATTGGTGACTATGCGATAATTGTAAATGGTGTTGCACTTGCTGGACACGTTACCGTTGGTAATTATGCTATTGTTGGAGGTTTAGCTGCAATTCATCAGTTTATTAATATTGGTGATCACGCAATGATTTCAGGTGGTTCACTAGTAAGAAAAGACGTTCCTCCTTATACTAAAGCCGCTAAAGAACCCCTTTCTTACGTTGGAATCAACTCAGTAGGATTAAGAAGAAGAGGTTTTACAACTGAAAAAATTAGAGAGATTCAAGAAATTTATAGAATATTATATCAAAAAAATTATAATACCACCCAAGCTGTTGGGATAATTGAAGCTGAAATGGAAGCTACACCAGAAAGAGATGAAATTATCGATTTTATCAGAAATTCGTCAAGAGGAATTATGAAAGGATATTCTGGAAATTTTTAATCTCCTCTCCAGCCCTCTCCAAAGGGAAGGGTGTAAAGAGACAAATAAATAAATTAATAATAACATTCCATTCCTTTCACCCTCCCCTTTGGGGAGGGCTGGGGTGGGGAAAAACAAAAATAATATGGCATCAACATCAGACATTAAAAACGGATTATGTATAAAATATAATAATGATATTTATAAAATCATAGAATTTTTACATGTTAAACCAGGAAAAGGTCCTGCATTCGTTAGAACAAAATTAAGAAGCTTATCCAATGGAAAAGTATTAGACAATACTTTTTCTGCAGGTCATAAAATTGAAGAAGTTCGTGTTGAGACCCATTCATTTCAATATTTATATGCTGAAGGAGATCAATTTCATTTTATGAATATTGAATCTTATGAGCAAATTACATTAGATAAAAAAACACTTGATGCTCCAGATTTATTAAAAGAAGGAACAGTTGTGATGGTTCAAATCAATACTGAAACGGATTTACCTTTATCTGTAGATATGCCTTCATCAATAGTTCTTGAAGTAACTTATGCAGAGCCAGGAGTTAAAGGAAATACTGCTACAAACGCAACTAAACCGGCAAAAGTTGAAACGGGAGCATCTGTAAATGTTCCTTTATTTATTAATGAAGGAGATAAAATTAAAATTGATACGGCTACAGGTTCTTACATGGAACGTGTAAAAGAATAAATATTTTAATAAAAACAACTAAATGAAATTTCCTAAAACGTATCCACTTCATGAAATTGCATCCATAATTGGGTGTGAATATGAAGGTGAATCCAACTTTCCTGTTCAAGGAATGAATGAAATACATGTAGTTGAAAACGGAGATATCGTTTTTGTAGATCATCCTAAATATTACGATAAGGCTTTGCAATCTGCCGCCACGATTGTTTTAATAAATAAAAATGTAGATTGTCCAACAGGAAAAGTGTTGTTAATTTCAGACGATCCATTTAGAGATTTCAATAAATTAACTAATTATTTTAAACCATTTCAATCTTCTAATAACTCAATTTCTGCTTTAGCTAAAATAGGTGAGGGAACTGTAATTCAGCCAAATACATTTGTAGGAAATAATGTTGTGATTGGAAAAAATTGTTTAATTCATTCCAATGTTTCTATATACGATCATACCATAATTGGTGATAATGTTATTATTCACGCAGGAACAATATTAGGAGCCGATGCTTTTTATTATAAAAAAAGAGAAACTGGTTTTGATCAGTTGATTTCTGGTGGTAGAGTGGTAATTGAAAACAATGTTGGTATTGGAGCGCTTTGTACTATCGATAAAGGAGTTACAGGTGATACTACAATTGGAGAAGGCACAAAAATAGACAACCAAGTACACGTAGGTCACGATACTGTTATCGGTAAAAAATGTTTGATAGCTTCACAAACAGGTATTGCAGGTTGTGTAATTATTGAAGATGAAGTTACGCTTTGGGGACAAGTTGGAACAACTAGCGGAATCACAATAGGTACTAAAGCGATTGTTTTAGGACAAACTGGAGTTACAAAATCTATAGAAGGAGGGAAAAGTTATTTTGGTACCCCTGTTGAAGAATCGAGAGAAAAATTAAAGCAATTAGCTAATATTAAAAAAATACCAGATTTAATTAAAAAATTAAAATAGTTATGAATTTAAAAAAGATAATTCTTGATTTTTATAAATCAGAAGCGTTAATAAATCCTACTGTTTTGGCTACTTATTTACATGATGATATTCTTTTAGAATGGAATAGCAGCACTGGGTTTATAAAAATGAATCAGGAGGATTTACTATCATTGGCCTCCGAATTAAGTAGATCTTACATTCGGTCAAAAGTAGAAATTTCTCATATAGTAAAAGAAGGCGATTTAGTATCGGTAAGATATGCTCATTCTGTAAAGACTATAGAAAATCCTAGAGAATACATTTTGTTGGCCAATTTCATGGTAGTTTGGGAGTTAAAAAACGAAAAACTATATCGTGGATATCAAATTAGTCAAGTCGTTTAAAAATATTAAAAAATTAGTTATAAATACTTTTCTTTAAAGTACCAATAGCTTACTTTTGCATCGATCTTAAAAAATAAATTAATATTTAAATATCATGAGTGTTTTAGTTAATAAAGATTCTAAAATAATTGTTCAAGGATTTACTGGTAGTGAAGGTACTTTTCATGCTTCGCAAATGATTGAATACGGTACTAATGTGGTAGGAGGGGTAACACCAGGAAAAGGAGGGTCAACTCACTTAGATCGCCCTGTATTTAATACGGTTAAAGACGCTGTTGAACAGGTTAAAGCGGACACTACAATTATTTTTGTTCCACCAGCTTTTGCTGCTGATGCAATTATGGAAGCTGCAGACGCAGGAATCAAAGTAATTATTACAATTACAGAGGGTATTCCGGTAGCTGATATGATTAAAGCAAATCAATACATAAAAGGTAAAGACTCTATATTAATAGGACCAAACTGTCCAGGAGTAATCACTCCAGGGGAAGCAAAAGTGGGTATTATGCCAGGTTTTGTTTTCAAAAAAGGAACTGTAGGAATTGTTTCAAAATCAGGAACTTTAACTTATGAAGCGGCAGATCAAGTGGTAAAACAAGGATTAGGGATTACAACTGCTATAGGAATTGGTGGTGATCCAATTATTGGAACAACTACAAAACAAGCGGTTGAATTATTGATGAACGATCCTGAAACTAAGTGTATCGTTATGATCGGTGAAATAGGAGGTCAATTAGAAGCCGATGCTGCTAAATGGATTAAGTCAAATGGAAACCGCAAACCAGTTGTAGGTTTTATAGCCGGTGAAACTGCTCCAAAAGGTAGAACAATGGGTCACGCAGGTGCAATAGTTGGGGGGGCTGATGATACAGCGGATGCTAAAAAACGTATCATGAGAGAATTTGGAATTCACGTTGTTGATTCTCCTGCTGAAATCGGTAAAAAAGTAAAAGAAGTATTGGGATAAACTAATACAAAATAAATATAAATACCTCACGGTTTTTCGTGGGGTATTTTTTTATAATAATGATTATATAAAAAAAGTATGTATAAAGAATTAAAGAGTTTCAAAATTAAAAATCAATTTGAATTTAACATAAATGATAGTTTGGAAGAAGTATGCAATGCTCCAGATGCTGCCAGTGGAATTTTCCTAGTTTATGCTATTTCAAATGAAGAAAAAGAACTAATTATGGTTGGTTCAACCGGTACTGTTCAAAATGATGGAACTCTTAAAAGTAAAAATGGTGGTTTGTACGACAAAATTGTCAACGGACATCAATTTGCCAAAACAGGACGAAAATATTCTTGGCCTACGCAAATGAAAAAAGAATCGATAGCTAAATTAGAAGTTTTTTGGTACGACACTTTTAATGACAAAAACAAAATCATTCCAACATTTATAGAAGGTCAAATACTTCAAAATTTCTTAAAAGAAAATAACAAATTACCAAAGTGGAATGTTGCATTCTAAAATAAAAAAAGCTCCAATTGGAGCTTTTTTTATTTTTTAAGAATTACTTTATACGTTTTGATAGTATCTTTAGAAGCTATTTTAAGAAAATAAATTCCGTTATAAATGGTATCTGTTTCAAAATAACAAATGGTACTTCCTTGAAAAAATTCTTTAGAAGCAATTATTCTGCCTTGTTCATCAACTAAATCGGCTTTTAAGTTTTCTGAAATCATTTCACTTGATTGAATAATTATTAATTCACCCGCTGGATTAGGGTAAATTTTAAAATTTAATTGATCAAAATTAAAATTGGCATTTCCCATAACTGGGTTGTAGGTAAGTACCGTTTCTGTAATTGGAGTAACTGTAGGAGCATTCATATTGGTAGCCGATTTAACTCCGAAATAATAGGGTCCAACAACGTAAGGATAAGTAGAATTATAATTTTGATCTACTGTAGTAAAATAACAATAAGTACCATTTGGATATTGAGGTGTTTTACAAAATCGACCATTGTGATCATCTAAATAGTCACTGGCTGTATTGGCAACATATTCATAGTCTTCTCTATACCAACCAATAGGGAATGAAGTGCTTACAGGTGGGCCATCTAAGACATCTGTACCATTGGCATAAACGGTTCTTGTAGTAATGTTTCGTTCTCTATAACTTGATTTCATTCTTGTAATTCCGCTATTAACATCTAATGGATTGGTATATCCATAAGGACCGTAAATTGGATATCCGTCATATGCAAATCCTAGTAAAGGAGAATGAACATTAGGATTAATTACATATAAACCGTCAGATGCATATGGAGAGCATACAGTAGATAGCACTACCAAATCCATATTAAAAGCGCTTGGATTTTGATGATGGTGATATCGACTTTGCGCATCAGGATGTCCTTTTGAACAATCAAATCCTACACGCTCAGCTAATACGCCATTTCTATTCCAAACACCATCGCCTCCATTAGGAGTGGGAACATCCGTAGCGGTAGAATTTCTATAGGAATGACCATCTCCGTAGCTGTATAGCGCTACTCCGTTAATAAAAATTCCAATATTTGCAGCTCCTGTAGCTTGTGAAGGCACATTTCCAAGGGTGCTAACAACAGGATTTAATGGAAATTTAAATACTGCGTTTTGTACAGCAGCTACTGGTCTAGGGTTATTGTAAAACGGACCAGTCACAAATGAAGGTATTCCTTGTGTACTTATATAAGATGATGTTGACGAATATTGAACCGTCTGAACATTAGCAGGAATAGACGTATCTATTAAAATGGTAGAACTTCCTGATAAATAATGTCTTCCTGTAATCCCAGTATTATTAATTAACCATGAGGTTATTATAGGGTTCGTTTGTGAAAAAGAACTGATCACCAACAAATTAAATATAATAAAAGAGAATTTATTTTTCATAAATTATTTATCAATGATTACTTTAAAAGTCTTCGATTCTTTATCATTTGAAATTCTTAAAAAATACAATCCATTATAAACGGTATCGGTTTCAATAATACTCAATGTACTTCCTTGAAGAATTTCACTTGTTTTAACCACTTTACCCAATTCATCTATCAATTCTACTTTCAAATTATTTTCAGCCATTTGCAATTGTATAGCAATGAAATCCTTGGCTGGATTTGGAGCAATGATAATTTTGTCATCGTTAAAATTAAAACTATCATTTGCCAAGTAAGTGGTAGTTCCTGCAGGCAAAGTAGTTACTGTTGTGGTTACAACATTTCCATAAAAATTAGGACCTACAACATAGGGGTATGCTGAGTTATGATTGGCATCAACAGTGGTGAAATAACAATAAATTCCGCTAGGATATAATGAAATTGGGTATTCAGGAGTATTACAAATCCTACCATTATTCGCGTCTAAATAGGTGGCGTCACCCGGATGGGCAACATATTCATAATCTTCTCTAAAATAGCCGTTAAACAACGTTTGTGTTCCAACCACTTGATTTATAGCCGGCCCATTAGTTCTGGTAGTGTTGGTGCGTAATTGATAACTGGATTTCATCCTTGAAATTGCTCCAGTTCCATTCGTATTTGCATAAGCGTAAGCACCATAAATTGGAAACCCATCATATGCAAATCCCAGTAATGGAGAATGTTGTGATGAATTAATAACATATAAACCATCTGCAGGATACGTAGCACAAATTGTAGATAATACATTTAAGTCTAAATTAAAGGCACTAGGATTTTGATGATGGTGATAGTTTCCCATTGCAGGGTGTGCTTTTGCACAATCAAAACCTACACGTTCTGCAGGAATTGCATCTCTATTCCAAGCCTGAGTAGTTCCTGGGCCACCAGCACAAGGCGAAAATCCTGGACCACCGCAAAGTGAATTGGTAGAAGTGCTCCAAGCAACTCCATCTCGGTAATCAAATAAAGCAACACCATTTATAAAAACGCCAATATTTCCCCCAGTTGTTGCCGTTTGAGTACCCGTATTTTGAGTAGGAGTTACTGGAAATTTAAATATTTTATTTTGAGCAGTTGCTAAAGATGGATTTCCATCTTGAAATGGACCTGTTATATAAGCAGGAATTCCAGTAGCAGCAACATATACATTGGTCGTGTTATAATTCACGGATTGAACATTGGCTAAGACTGCGTCAACAATAGGGGTAGAATTTCCAGAAACATAATGTCTCCCTGTAATTCCTGTCGTATTTTGTAGCCACTTCGTTATTATTGGATTGGTTTGTGCAAAAACAGAACATCCTAATAATAACATTCCTAAAAGAGTAATTTTTTGTTTCATAATTTGGGTTGTATGAGGTTATTTCATTTTGTCTTTTATTCCTCTATAAAAAATCCTGCATCCAAATGGCTCAGAATTTTTAATTGTAACTTCATTTTCTTTTAATAATTGATCAACTGCATTGGTTAAAAAATGATTTTTAACGTTCTGATAATCTCCAGCATTGTCATCTATTGAGCCTTCGTATTTAATAACAAATTTATTATTTTGCTTCCAAAGCACAAAAGCTTGAGGAGTTACTGAAGCTTTAAAGTTCTTACCAACCACTTGTTTTTTGTCTTGTAAATAAGGAAAATTTAACATGTCATTTTTAACTTTTTTTTGCATCCTTTGAAAAGATTCTTCAGCATAGGCTAAAGTATCCATTGAGTTAATTGCAATTAATGGAACCCCCATTTTTTTATACTTATCGTTCATTTGATTTAAACGTTGTGAATAAAATTTAGCCATTGGGCATTTATTACAGGTAAATATAATTATAAAACCCTTGGCATTTTTATAATCAGATAAAGAAACCAATTTATTTGTCTTGGCATTTTTCAATTTAAAATCAGACACCTGTTTGTCCTTTACAATTAAATTAAAACTGCAAAGAATAAAAAGTATACTGACTATTAAAAATTTAAATAAATGCTCTTTCATAGATTATTTTTTGATAAACTTTCTAGTGGTAAGACTTTTTGTTTGTTTGTCCATCATTTGAAAAGTATAAACTCCGGATTCTAATGAGGAAATATCAATTCCATTTTGCAATTCCGGTTGGGGTAACATCATTACTACTCTTCCAGTAATAGCAGAAATAGTTACATAATAAATCTCAGTATTGGCATCTTTCAAATTAACATATAAGCGATTACTTGACGGATTTGGATACAAACTAAAACTAGTACTATTTTCATTTTGATTCGTTCCTAAAGTACCCGTTACGATAAATTGGCCCATCATTCCATCATCTTCATGACCGCTAAAATGACAATGATACATGTAAGGATGGGTGACATCTGAATCAGCAAAATCTTCAAATTTTCCAACAAAACTTACAGTTTCATTTTTGCTTATAAAAAAAGTATCTTTCCAACCCGATTCGTATGCTGCAGCAGTTCCTGTATTTCTCGAAACAATTTTAAATTCAATATCATGTAAATGAAACGAATGTCCAAATACAGCTGGATTGGTATTGGCTATTGTCCATTTTTCAATATCATTTAAATTTACCACTTTCGGATTCATAGTAAGTGAATAGGTCGTATTATCGAAATTAAATGGGGTTCCGCCGGGAGTTCCATTTGTAATTGAAACCGTTCTATTTACAGTAGCATCTGCCGCAGTCCAATAGGTATTTGATATAAGTGATGAAGGTATTGCGGTGATTGGAGTTGTTGAAGTAGTAGTTGCACCAACATTAATGTGTAAAACATTAAATGTAGTATTATTTAATAAACTTCCAAAAACGCCACCAGTGTTAGGTTCACCTCCCGGAAAACTCTGAGATTGTCCTGAGTTATAGGCTTTTAAATCGATGCTTGAACCTACAACATCGTTTCCTAAATTTACCATAATTTCATATCTTTCTCCTACGTGTATCGGTAATCTTGTAACTGCAACTGGAGCACCCAAAAGCCCTCCGTCTGTTCCTATAACATAAAAAGTTCTGTTATCGCTAAAACCAAGATTATAACCTCTTTCAATTTCTGCATTTAGAATTCGAAGTCTTACATATTGTTTTGGTAGAGTGTATTGCGCATTAGGTGTTCCATTAGAAAGCATGTAATCTCCATAAACTCTTGCTGAAGCAGGTGGAGAAACAAAAGTATTTGTTGTTGTATTATAGCTTCTACTTGCTAAAGCTAGAACAATATCGTCAACTCCGTAGGTTCTTGGCAATGCCAATGCTGCTTCTTGAGGGTCTTTAACAATTATAAAACCTCCGATTCCTTTTGTCATTTGAGCATGAGTTGTTTCATGTAAATGAGGGTGGTACCATAAAGTAGCTGCTTGTTGTTTTACAGTCCAGTAAGGTTGCCAAAGTGTTCCAGCTGGAATAACTTGGTGTGGCCCACCATCCATAACTGCGGGTAAATGCATTCCGTGCCAATGTAACGTAGTAGATTCATTTAAATTATTGGTAACATTCATACGCACTAAATCTCCTTTATTAATAAATAATGTTGGACCCCAAAAAGTTTCATTATTAATAGCTCCTGTAATGGTTTGATTCCCAGTAACTAATTGTTTTGTAGATTCATGAATATTCAAATTGAATGTTGTGCCATAAAGTGCTTGAGGCATGGTCATATTTGAATATTGAGCATTTATAACGCTAGAAGTTAATACTATAATGGAGACTAGAAATATTTTTTTCATAAAATTTGTTTTATAGTTTTTTAGACGAATTTATTTTTAAATTCTTGCATTTTATCTAGGATAGACAAACCGTTTATCAAACAAAAATTCATTATCAGTTAAAGTTAGTAAAAAAGCTACTAAATCAACTCGTTCATTATCAGTTAAATTCATTGATTTTTTAAGCTGTTTTGATACTTTTTTATTGTTTCCAATTGAATTATAATGTTTGATTACTTCAGTTAATTTATTAAATCGTCCATCGTGCATATACGGATTTGTAAATTGTATATTACGTAATGTTGGGATCTTAAATTTTAAATAATCTTCTGATTTTTCAGTAATCCGCTGTCTTCCAATATCGTTTAAAGTAGTATCTATTGGAATTCCATTATTTTCATATTCACCATTTGTAAATAAGGGTTCACTATGACAAGAAGCGCAATTAGTTTTAAATAATTGATATCCATTTTGCTCTTGATTGGTAAATAAAGCTTCTTTTCGCATTACTTTATCGTATTTTGAATTGGAGGAAACAAGCATTAATTCAAATTGAGAAAGTGCTTTTAAAATTCGTTGACCTGTGATGGAATTATCACCAAAAGCTGCTATAAATAAGGATTTGTACTGTTCACTTTTTTGAAGTTTTAAAACAACATTTGCTAAAGTTTCATTCATTTCAACAGAACTAGTAATAGGATTCAAAGCTTGAACGTCTAAATGGTTCACACCCCCATCCCACATAAAAGTTTTTGACCAAGCTAAATTCATCATGGTCATAGAATTCCTAGTTCCAATTTTACCATCAATTCCATGACTTAAAGAGTGATCAACATGAGTAAATCCTGTTGCTTGTAAATGACAACTTGCGCAAGATATAGTAGAGTCTTTGGATAAAATAGGATCATAAAATAGCTGTCTTCCCAACTGAAATCCTTCTTCTGTAAGCGAATTTTTTGAAAAATCATAATTGGGTTTTGGCCAACCTTTAGGTATTTCTAAATAAATAGGAGTAGGCCTTAAAAAAGTAAAAGCAAGTAAGAAAACGGAAATACTTCCTATTATTAATAGTAAGATGAATTTACTTCTCATTAGACAAAGATTCTGAAATAGAAAACAATAATTTAGCTATGTCAGCAATATCCATGGCTTTTGAGCCAGGAATCATAATGCTGTTTATTTCTGATAATTTTATTTCATTGAATAATTTAGCAAGATCAACATTAATTTCAAAATTAGAATTATTTGTTTCTAATTCAATCGTTCTAATTGCATAATTTGGTTTTAAATAGCCGCCAATGTGAAATTGAAATCCATTATTCCTTGTTTTACAACTGGAACTTTTCCCTTCAATTTTAAAGTTGATATAACCACTTTGCCATGCCCAATACATTCCTTTTGTTGGATCTAAATCACCAGATAAAGCTCCGGAAACACTAGCTGTACTATCAATCCCTAGAGAAAATACTACTTTTTTAATTTCTAAATTGGATTTTTTTTGAATAGAAATTATTTGAGTATTCGAATCTTCAAAATCAATTAAGTGATAACTATTATCCTCAGAAATAACGGAATTATCATTAAGAATAAATTTTATATTTGATACATAAAAACGAAAAGTTTCTAATTGCAAGGTATCTTTAGATAAAGAGATGTATTTCTTATTTTGAATCAGCGATTCGTTTTCGTATTTAATTTTAAACTGCAAGGAAGAATTTTCTTTTTTTTCTTGAGAATAAATCCACTGAAAAAAAAGAGTAAAAAATAAAACATGTGGTAATTTACTTCTCATCAAAATCTCTTGGAGGAGGGGGAGGTATATTTTCATCACCAGGTCTTCCATGTCTATCTTGATCCCAATGAGGAGGCGGTGGTCTATTCCCTTCTTTTGGTCCTCTTGGATGTTCGCCCTCTCTTACTGGTGGAGGTGGTCTATGTTCGTCTAATGGAGGAGGCGGCGGGAGTGAAAAATTTGATTTTCCTTTATTTTCTATATTGTTATTCTCAAAATCAGGTCTTGAAGGGGTTTTAAATTCAGGACGAGGTTTTCTATTACTATTAGAAAATAATTTTTCCAATTCTTCTGTTAATAAATTATAATCATCAATTTGTGATTTAGTACATATCTTTTTAATGTCTTGAAAATGATTAAAATTGGCTACTTCAATTCTTTTTTGGTTAACCAATGTCAATTGGATTAAACTGTCTTTAAACTTATTATTGACTGTAGGTTGTTTTAGCTGAGAGTATAATTCAGCCTTAATCTCGCTATTTCTGATGTTTAAAGAATCAATAGTATTTCTATAAACCGGGATAACATCTTCATACTTTTTAATTTGAGTGGCATCAAAATGCAACTTTTCGATAATAATATCTTTAGGCTTTCTTCGATTTTCCTCCGGATTAGAATTGGTTCTAGATAAATAAAGGAAACTAATAATACCTATATTTAGTACCAAAAGTCCAATTACAGAATAGGTTAATAATTTTATTTTATCCATTTTATTAATATAATAGATTGGTATTTGAAATAGTCGAAATAACAGTTTCAGTATTAGATTTTGTGGTGCTTGATTTTAATAATTTTATATTAATTGAAATTAAAAGTGCAAAAGTAGCTGCAGCAACAAAAATCCATTTATTAGAAACTTTAGTTTTTAAATTGATTCTCTTTTGAATTTTATCGAAAAGTAATGTATTCGGAGGAATTTTCATCATTCCGTTGGTGCTTTCCATAATTTCGTTGGTCCAATTTTTAGCTTTCATAATAATTTAGACGTTTATTAATTTAATTTCTTGCGATATTCTTCAAATTTGTTTGAAATTTTTTCTTTTAGTGTCGATTTTGCTCTAAAAATCAATGATTCTATAGATGAAATACTCAGTTTCATAATTTCCGAAATTTCTGGATTACTTAATCCGTATACTTTTGAAAGTAGAAATGCTGTTTTTTGGTTTTCACCCAACTCATTTATAATCTCGAAAAGGAGTTTGGATTTTTCTTTATTTTCTAATACAATTCCTGGGTGTTCAAAATTAGATACATTATTAATTTCAAATTCATTTTGACTCTTTTTCCCAAATATAAAAAATCGTTTTTTGCTGTTTTTATGTTTGATAAAATCCAAGCACTTGTTGATTGTAATTCGGTAAATCCAAGTTTTAAGTGAGGATTTTTCTTGGAATTTATACAGAGAATTGTTTATTTGAATAAATACATCTTGAGTAATTTCTTCAGCATCTTCAATATTTTGTAGATAATTGAGCGCTAAATTGTAAACCAATTCACTGTATTGATTGTATAATTTTTCGAAATCTAATTTATCTAATGCCATTTTGCAATACTATGAAAATTAATTCTTTGTTAATAGTGTGCTTTGAATTTTGTTTTGAATTTTTTTTTTAAAAAAGGAATTGTCATATATTTACCAGAATATTTTTAGCCCTGATGGAAGGGAAAATCCCGAGCTTTTTAGCTAGGATTGGAATGACAGCAGGAATTAGCTTCAAAAAAAAATAAAAATTTAGATATGAAATTATTACAAGGAAAAACAGCGATAATTACTGGTGCAAGCCGAGGAATTGGAAAAGGAATTGCGGAAATTTTCGCTAAAAATGGAGCAAACATTGCGTTCACCTATAGCTCCTCTGTTGAGTCGGCTCAAGCTTTGGAAAAAGAACTTAATAAAATGGGGATTAAGGCTAAGGGATATCAATCGGATGCTTCTGATTTTAATGAGGCACAAGCTTTTGTGGATGCTGTTTTGGAAGATTTTGAAACGATTGATGTGCTAATTAATAATGCTGGAATTACGAAAGATAACCTTTTGATGCGAATGTCTGAGGAAGATTTCGACAAAGTAATTGACGTTAATTTAAAGTCGGTTTTTAATATGACTAAAGCGATTCAAAAAACATTTTTGAAGCAACGCTCGGGTTCAATTATAAATATGAGTAGCGTAGTGGGTGTTAAAGGAAATGCAGGTCAAACTAACTATTCTGCTTCAAAAGCGGGGGTTATTGGATTTTCAAAATCAGTTGCTTTGGAGTTAGGATCAAGAAATATTCGTTGTAATGTTATTGCACCAGGGTTTATTGAAACTGAAATGACAGCAAAATTAAATGAAGAGGTAGTAAAAGGTTGGAGGGACGGAATTCCATTGAAACGTGGGGGATCTACTGAAGATGTTGCTAATGCTTGTTTGTTTTTTGCATCCGATATGAGTTCATTTGTAACAGGTCAAGTGTTGAATGTTTGTGGTGGAATGCTTACGTAAAAAATTATTTTAAATTTTAAATGATGAATTTAAAATTTATAATTTAAAACAATTTTTAAAATGACCACAAACACCTTTCTATTAATTTTCCTATCTCTATTAATAGCTGGTGTTTATTCCTATTACAACTATTACTATAAAGCTAAAATCAAATTGAAAGTACATTTGGTTCTAGCTTTATTGCGTTTTATAACTGTTTTTAGTGTTTTGCTTTTGTTGATAAACCCAATTATTTCTAATAAAACACTGGAAATCATCAAAACTCCTTTGGTAATTGCTGTGGATAATTCGAGTTCTATTTCTAATTTAAAAGCGACAAAAACGACCTCCGAATTATACGAAAAATTGTCATCAAATTCTGAGCTTAAAAATAAATTTGATATCCAATCGTATCGATTTGATTCCGACTTTGAAAGTTCAGATAATTTTGATTTTAAAGGGAAACAAACCAATATTGATGCTGTTGCAAAGAATAGTAAAAGCATTAATAAAAATACGATTTTTCCAACCATTTTAATTACGGATGGAAATCAAACCTTGGGTAACGATTTTGTATTTTCATTTGATCCAAATAATAAGGTTTTTCCAATTGCAGTAGGAGATACCACAACTTACTTGGATTTAAGGATTAGTCAATTAAACGTTAATAAATATGCTTTTCAAAAGAATAAATTTCCAGTGGAACTATTTCTTAATTATACTGGAAGCAAAGTAATAACCTCAACTATTTCTATAACTCAAGGAAATACTGTTTTAAATTCTCAAGTGGTTTCTTTTTCCCCTTCAAAGAAATCGGTTGTAATTTCAGTTCTTTTACCGGCTGATAAAATTGGATTACAAGTATACAAAGCGGGTATAAGTTCAATAGAAAAAGAGAGAAATACTTACAATAACAATTTTAATTTTGCCGTTGAAGTTATCGATCAAAAAACAGAAATCGCCTTGATTTCTTCTTTTAATCATCCTGATTTGGGATCTTTGAAGCGTGCAATTGAAAGTAATGCTCAGAGAAATGTAACCCTTGTTAAACCTATAGAAATCAATGATTTAACTAAGTTTAATATTGTAATTTTATATCAACCAACTATTGAATTTGAACCCTTTTTCGACAAAAATAAAGATCTAGGAATAAACACCTTTATTATAACTGGAACAAAGACAGATTTTAATTATTTGAACCAACAACAAAAGGATTTGGTTTTTAAAATGAGTTTACAATCTGAAGATTATATTGCAGTATATAAAGAAGATTTTAATTTATTTGCATTGGATGATATTGGGTTTAGTCAATTTCCACCTTTGGAAAATCCTTTTGGGGTTATTACCACTTCTTCCAATGTGAATGTATTATTAGGTTCAACTATTAGAAATATAAATGCCAATTCACCATTATTAGCATTTTCGGAAAACCAAGGTAAAAGAAGTGCTTATTTACTAGGTGAAAATAGTTGGAAGTGGCGATTACAAAGCCATGTTGAAATAAAGTCATATGAAAAATACGATACTTTTATTGATAAAACGATTCAATATTTAGCATCTAATGCTTCTAAAAAAGCATTGGTTGTTACTCATGACGGTTTTTATAATTCAGGGGATGCGATAGAAATTTCAGCGCAATATTTCAATAAGAACTACAAATTTGATGATAAAGCCAATTTAAATATTACAGTTGTAAATAGAAAATCTAAGGTTAAAAAATCATATGATTTATTGAAATCTAATTCCGACTTTAAAGTCAATTTAGATGGTTTAGAAGCCGGTAAATATGATTTTGTTGTTAGAGAAATAAATTCAAATTCTGTTTACAATGGTTTTTTTGAAATAGTAGATTTTGATATTGAAAAGCAATTTGTAAACCCTGATTTAACAAAATTAAATCAATTAGCAATCCAAACTAAAGGACAAGTCATATTCCCAGATAAAGTAGATTTTTTAATAAAATCGCTTTTAGAAAATGAGGAATACAAATCAGTTCAAAAATCTATTATCAAGAAAATCCCTTTAATAGATTGGATTTGGTTGCTAATAATAGTAGTTATTTCTTTAACTACGGAATGGTTACTAAGAAAATACAACGGAATGTTGTAAACTATTTTTGATACTTTTTATCCTTAAGCATTTTCGAAGCCGTTTGATAATAAGAAATTGTTTCGTTTTCTAAATCTTTTCTTGGTACCGCAATTGGCTTTTGATCATAAAATAGTTGAAATTCACTTGCTACTTTAGGATTTAAAAGTAAAGATAATTGTAGTTGTTTAACTTCTTGTTTTGGAGAAATAATCGTTAAAACGTTATCTTTTATCAATCCTAAATTCTGATACGTTGCAATTAAGGCTCTTGGTTTATAATCCACTTTCAACACATCTTGACCAAAAAATTTACTTTTGTAGTTGAAATTTAGCATTCCAAAAACGGTTGGCATAATATCTATTTGAGACATCAAAGTAGTAAAATGAGATGGCTGAACAAATCCCGGACTATAGATCATCGCAGGTATTCTGTATTTTTCTAAAGGAAGTTCTGTTTTTCCTGAACTTGAGGCGCAATGATCAGCTATAATTACAAAAACGGTATTAGCAAACCAAGGTTGTTTTTCGGCTAATTTAAAAAATTCTCTCATTGCAAAATCGGTATATTTTACGCCACCCTCTCGTGATTTAGCATCACCTGGAATATCAATTTTACCATTTGGATAGGTGAATGGTCGGTGATTACTAACGGTCATTATATGATTAAAAAAGGGCTTGTTTTGTTTGAATTCAGAATTCATAACCTTTATGGCCTTATTGTACATGTCTTCATCACAAACACCCCAGATATTCTGAAAAGTAATTTCATTAGGTTGAAACGTTTTTTTATCTACAATATCATACCCATTGCCGCTGAAGAAATCTTGCATATTATCAAAAAACGCATCGCCTCCATATAGATATTTCACATTATAACCTTTTTGCTTAAATACGCTTCCAGTTGAAAATTTGTTTTTATTGTCTTCTCGCTTCACCACACTTTCACCAGCAGTAGGAGGCAAGCACAAAGTCACTGCTTCCAATCCGCGAACCGTTCTATTTCCAACGGCATATAAATTTGAAAATACCAAACTTTTTGTTGCTAAACTATCTAAAAATGGGGTGATTTTACTTTCGTTTCCATACATTTCCATGAACTCAGCACTATAACTTTCGATTGTAATTAAAACAACATTTTTATGAATTTCAGGAGAATTACTTTTAATAATTCTTAGTGTAGATTCATTTTGTGAACCCGGAATTTGATTGTACAAAAAAGAATAAACTTGTTCGTTTGGAATGGTTTTGTAAAATTTAAAATAATCCAATTCACTATTCATGAAGGCTTTATAGAATTTATAAATTCCATTGGCTTGAAGTTCATTTGTGAAAATATTGTCGGAATTTTCTTTATTTGAAAGATTAGGCATAGCGAACAGAGCAATAACAAATAATAAAAAATAAATACCTGTTATTTTTAGTTTTTCTGAAAATGTGGGTAGGTCTTCGATATAATTTTTTGACTTTCGAACAATGAAATAAGTAACAACACCAGCGGTTAAATACAATGTAGTAAACAATGGAATTACTGGATAAGATTCCATGATATTTCCGATAACTTCATTAGTGTAAACCAAATAATCTACTGCAATAAAGTTAAATCGAACACCAAACTCATTCCAAAAAAAGTATTCGCTAATTGCTATTTGAAGTAGGATTGCAATAAATAGAAAAATAACGAAGCTGAATAACCAATATCTAATTTTGGAGCGATATTTAGGGAGAAATAACAACAAACCAAATAAGATTGTTTTAATAGCTACGAAAGCAAAACCAATTTCTGGCAAAATGCCTCCGTATTCATTAAGAATAGTATTAAAAAACGTGATATAAATTAGTAAAGAAACTAACATTCCAAAGATGATATATCCGAAGGGTTTTAGGTATTTTGAATTGGATATAAATATAAGATACAACCACAAAAATGCACTTACGATAGTAAAAATAAATAAGTCGGATAGAAAACCTAAAGTTACTATTTTTATTGTTTCAATAAATGAAAATGAAGCTTGAGTAATAGGATGAAAAATTAAAATTGCACGCAAAATAAAGCTTACAACTATATAAAACAAAGCAAGTGAATAAAAAGGCGTAGTTTTTCTTAAAATAGTCATGATGGTAAATTTTTACAAAAATAAGGAAATTTGAAGTATAAAAAATAATCTAGTAAATACTTCTATTAGTTTAAAAAATCGGAATGTTTATAATTTAGAAATTGATAATTAATTGGGGTATATTTGTTTTAAATTATTTTTAAATAATCTTTATTCATGCGACCACTGTAGCAGGTTCTTCAAGAATGAAATTATTTAAATTTTGAAATGTTTAAATGTTTAAACTACAAAAAATGGATATAAACAAACTAAAATCACAATTACAAACAGAAGTGGACACAGCATTTCTTTATTCAAGCATTGCATCAATTCAATCGGAAGAAAATTTAAGCCGTGTATTAAATAGTCTGGCAGATATTGAAAAAGGTCATGCCAATCATATGTTCAAAAAAGTAAATGAAATTGACGCAAATTATTTAATGCCATTGCCATCATCTAGGGCAAAATTCCAATTGAGAGTTGGTAAATTATTTGGCTACAGTTCTATAATCAGTAGTTTATCAACTGTCGAAAAGCAATTTGCTGAAAATTCAATAAAAAATAAAATTGAAAATGGTGAAAAAATAAGCGGTTTTGAACACAATCATTTGAATATTATTGAAGCGGTGAATAATAATAAAGCCTTGAATGTCTCTGGTGGATTGCTATCTAAATTTGAAAGTAGACATAAATCCGTAGGTGGAAATGCACTTAGAGCTGCTGTATTGGGTTCTAATGACGGGTTGGTTTCTAATATGAGTTTAGTTATGGGAGTAGCAGGTGCGGCAGTTTCAAATAATACAATTTTGTTAACTGGAATTGCAGGATTAATGGCGGGGTCCATTTCAATGGCCTTAGGGGAATGGTTATCTGTTCAGAGTTCTAGGGAATTAAACCAACGCCAAATAGATTTGGAGATGGAAGAATTAGAAGCCTCTCCGGAAGAAGAAAAAAAGGAATTGGTTTTGTTGTACCAAGCAAAGGGAATGAGCATTGAAGAGGCTAGAAAATTGGCTGATAAAGCATTTGAATCCCCGGAAACTGCAATAGATGCAATTATAAAAGAAGAATTAGGAATTGATAAGGAAGATTTAGGAGGTTCGGCTTGGGAAGCTGCAATTGCTTCCTTTTTATTATTTTCTATTGGCGCCATAATTCCGCTATACCCATTTATGATTTTAGACGGTCAAAATGCTATTTTATTAAGTATTGTTAGTAGTGTAGTTGGATTATTTGGAATAGGAGCCGCAATTACATTATTAACAGGTAAAGGAATTTTATACTCAGGATTTAGACAAGTTGCTTTTGGATTAACTGCAGCAGCAGTTACTTACGGAATAGGTACTTTAATTGGGGTTTCTTTAGCAGGATAAACAAAATAATAGGTATGATAATTATCATTTTTTTTCTCAATATTCTAACTTATATTTACAAATAATTTAATAAAACAAAATTACTATGAACGAAGCACACTTACACTTATTGGTAAACCATTTTCCAATAATAGGAACCCTATTTGGTTTAGGAATATTAATTACAGGAATGCTATTAAAAAACAATTCGGTAAAGAACACTGCCTATATTTTATTTATAGTTGCTGCTTTTTTTTCGGCCTTTAGTATGGGAACAGGAGAGGGAGCTGAAGAATTAGTTGAAGACCTTCCAAATATTGGAAAAGAAATAATTCACGAACACGAAGAAATTGCTGAAAAATTTGCAATTATAATGTATGCAACAGGACTATTTGGACTATTGTCTTTGTATACCTCCATTAAGAATCATAAATTAGCTAAGGTAATATCTTTAATTACATTGTTTTTAGCATTATTTGCTGCGGTTTTTGCAAAAAGTGTAGGTACAAGTGGTGGTGAAATCCGTCATACTGAAATTAGATCCAATTCTGGTACGGTATCAAATGAAAATGCAACTGGTATTCAAAATGAAATAGACGAAGATTAAATTATTAATGCCCAGGTTCATCTAATAATTGAACTTGGGATTTTAATCTTTCAATAAGCATTGAAATAATTCTCTTATTTAATGCAGATGCGTTTTTTGAGTACATTTTATATTCCTCAATCTTAAAAATCCCAATTGTAATTCCTATTAATAAGTTTCTAAACTTATTATCGTTAAGAATTGTCTTTTCAATATAAATCAATTTTTTATCAACTGAAAATTGATCAAAAGGTGATTTATTTTTAAAAATATAGTTTTTAAACAACTCTAAGTATAGCTCATTTTGCAATTTTAAAACAGGCCTTAAAGTTTGATTTTGAAAAAATTCTTCTTCGGATGTTTGAGAATTAATTTCCCCTAAAGTTTCTCCACGAAAAGTATTTATTAAATGATCTCTATTGTTCATGAATTAATTATTATTTACTAGTTAACTAATTTATGGATTATAACTTAAATAACATGTAAATTTATATTGTATTTTTGTAAAAAATATTTGAAATGAGATTTCACACACGTAAATGGGTAAAACCAGAAGATTTAAATCCTAACGGAACTTTATTTGGTGGTAAATTATTAGCTTGGATTGATGAAGAATTAGCTCTTTATTCCATTATCCAATTGGAAAATAGTCGCGTAGTAACCAAATATATGTCGGAAATTAATTTTAGAAGTTCTGCCAAACAAGGAGATATTATTGAAATAGGTATTGACGTGGTAAAATTTGGAAACTCTTCATTAAGCTTAAAATGTGAAGCTAGAAACATGATGACTAGAGAAACAATTGTCACCATAGATTCAACCACAATGGTGAGTTTAGGGGAAGATGGAAAACCAAAGCCTCATGGAAAAACACAAATTGAATACGTTGCTGATCGATTGAAATAAATCTATTTAGTTACATCAATCGTATTGGTCATCTCACATATCTCTAAATCAAAATACTTAATAGAAGCGAATATATGGTCAAAAATATCTGACATTATGTATTCGTAATTTTCAAATTTTTTGTCGTTAGAAAAAGCATATATTTCTAATGGGATTCCGTTTTGCGTAGGCTGCAATTGACGACACAGCAAAATCATATCTTTATTTAGTCCCGGATGATTGTGTAAATATTGGGTAATATATTTTCTAAACAATCCGAAATTAGTCATATTTCTACCATTTATTGCAATGGTTTTATCTACGTTATGAATTGAATTGTACTTTGCAATTTCATCTTGACGGTGCTGAATATAAGACGTTAATAATTGAATTTTCTTTAAGTTTTCAATTTCTTGATCTTTCATAAAACGGATGCTACTGGCTTTTATCAAAACGTATCTTTTTATTCTTCTTCCATCGGAATTTAACATTCCCCTCCAATTTCGGAAAGAATCAGAAATCATACTATACGTTGGAATAGTTGTCGTAGTATTATCAAAATTTCTAACTTTTACGGTAGCTAAATTAATTTCTGTGACATCTCCATCGGCACCAAATTTATCAAAAGTAATCCAATCTCCAATCCGAACCATGTCATTTAAAGAAACTTGAACACTTGCTACAAAACCAAGAATGGTATCTCTAAAAATTAAAATAATTACTGCCGAAATGGCTCCTAATATAGCAAGTAAATTTTTAGTATCGATATCGAAAATTTCAGATACAATGATGATGGTTCCAAAAATCCATAAAACAATCATAATAACCTGTATGTAACTATCTATTGGCTTATCGCTAAATTTCGGATCTTGTTTTAAATAATCTTTGATGGCATTAAAGATGGTTCTAATGATCCAAAGAAGGAGTAAAACAATATAAACTCCAACTAATTTACCAAAAACAGTTTCCCAATAAACAAATTCATTTAAAATAATTGGAACTGATTTATAAATGAATAATAACGGAATTAAGTGCGCAATGTATTTTGCCGTTTTATTTGAAACTAACAAATCGTCAAATTTTGTCTTTGTTTTTCTAGCTATAAATACCATTGCAGTAACCAAAATAATCCTAAAAACTATGTATATAGAATAGGCTAATGCACATAGTAATATTGAATTAACAAGTACACTAACATAGGATGCAATTGATGGATTAAATCCAATTTTTAATAATAAATAATTACACCAGCTGAATATTGATTCTATTATTTTAATCATATTTTAAAAATTTTCTTTCGATAAAAAAAGTTGCAAAAGGTAGGAGGGAAGCCAATAATATAATTCCTAAGTTAGTTAAATTCCAGTTTTGAGATTTTCTAATTATTAATGCTAGTAGAATATATCCTATAAAAAGTAAACCATGAGACATTCCAATTGGATACAATAAATGATGGTATAATTCGAAATTATTTGGTTTAACCAAAAGCATATTTGAAAATAATATTAAGTAAGAAATTCCTTCTAGAATTGCGACAGCTTTGAAAATTTTGATCATTTTATTAAAATTATAATTACAAATTTAATTAATATCATGTATTAAATCACATAGATCGAAAAAGTAATTTACATTTGTGACTACATAAACAACAAAATGAGTAAGAGAGACTTAAAAAAATACCTTAACGAACTCAACAAAGAGGAATTAGAAGAGCAAATTGTCAATATATATGATAAATTTACTGCTGTTAAAATTTTTTACGATTTTGTCTTTAAACCCAATGAACAGCAATTGCTTCAGGACTTTAAGTTAAAAGTTTCCAATGAGTATTTCCCTGTAAAAAGTAAAAAAGCGAAAGCCAGAAGATCTGTAGCTCAAAAAATGATAAAACACTTCATTTCACTTGGAGTTGATCCATTTGTAATTGTCGATGCTATGTTGTATTCTATTGAAATTGCTCAGACCTATTCTTCAGAAAAAGAGATTAAGCAGGAATTATTTTTCAAAAGTATGTTAAATTCTTTCCAACTAGCAGTTAGTTTTATGATTGAAAATGGAATTTTGTATGACTTTAAAAATAGGGTTGAAGCGGTAAGAGCAGAAACTGAAAATCAAGATTGGTTCAACGTATTTGAATTTAATTCTATCGTTGAAAAATTTGATTATTAAAAAAAAAATAAAATATAAATTCAATATGCTTAAATAACCCTTTTTTTAAACGTATTTTTGCAAAAATTACATTTTTAAAAATGCCGCATAAAGAGTTAGATATTGAAATTGAAGATAAGAAAGAACTTTACGAATATCAACAATCTGATATTGACGTTATTTTTGAGCGTTTAGATAACGCGCCTAGTAATCATCATTTATTGTATCAATTACCAACAGGGGGAGGGAAGACTGTAATTTTTTCTGAAATTGTTAGACAGTATATTGCCAAACACGATAAAAAAGTGGTGGTTTTAACTCACCGAATCGAATTGTGTAAGCAAACTTCAAAAATGCTGAAAGGTTTTGACGTTAAAAACAAAATAATCAACAGTAATATTAAGGAATTACCCGATCAAAATGATTATTCTTGCTTTGTGGCTATGGTTGAAACGTTAAAAAACCGGATCAATGATGAAAAGTTGCATTTGGATAATATAGGTTTAGTAATTATAGACGAAGCGCATTACAACTCCTTTAGAAAATTACTAGGTTCCTTCAAAAACTCCTTTATTCTTGGTGTAACAGCAACTCCTTTAAGTTCTAATGTAAAATTACCAATGAATGAAAACTACGATGAATTAATTGTTGGTGATACAATTTCTTCATTAATAGGGGAAGGGTTTCTTGCAAAAGCAATAACTTACAGTTATGATGTAGGTTTAACATCATTAAAAGTAGGAATTAACGGTGATTATACCGTAAAATCATCAGACGATTTGTATTCCAATATGGTAATGCAAGAGAAATTACTGCATGCTTATACAGAGAAATCATTAGGTAAAAAGACCCTAATTTTTAATAACGGAATTAGCACTTCATTATTTGTATATGAAACATTTAAAGAAGCAGGTTTTGAAATTCGTCATTTAGATAATACTTGTAGTGCTGAAGAGAGAAAAGAAATATTGAATTGGTTTAAGAAAAAACCAGATGCAATATTAACGTCAGTTGGAATATTAACTACTGGTTTTGATGAGCCTACAGTGGAAACAATAATATTGAATAGAGCAACCAAATCATTGACTTTATATTATCAAATGATAGGCCGTGGCTCAAGAAAGTTACCTAATAAAGATACATTTGTTGTGATCGATTTAGGTAATAATGCTGCACGATTTGGATTTTGGAGCGAACCTATTGATTGGCAACATATATTTAGATCTCCCGAATATTATCTTGAAAATCTTCGTGATGATATTGAAATTGAAAGGTATTTTAAGTATCAAATGCCACCAGAATTAAGACAAAGATTTAAAAATTCTCCAGAAGCAACCTTTGATATCGTTGAAGAACATAAGAAAATTATAGCAGCTAATTTAAGATCAAAGATAGTTTTAGAACGTTCATTAGAACAACACGCTTTGATGTGTGTGGATAATTCTGAAGATTTAAGAGAGGCTAAAATCCTTGCCCGTGAACTCTATGATGATATAGAATGCAGAATGAAAAGATACGCGTCTTGTTTAAGTCATTGCTCAAAAAATTATCGGGAATGGTTGGTAGAAGATTATAAGATTAAATTAAATCTAATAATTGGCAAGAAAATTCGAGAATCATTATTCGATTAAATATATAATTTTATTATTTATATAAATAATTATAATATTTTGATTTTTAGTAATTTAAAAATAAATAAATTATGTCAAAACATTTTATAGCTATTGGAATTTCTGAATTAATTGTAAAAGCTCTTACGGATATAAATATTGAAATTCCAACAGAAATTCAAGCAAAATCAATTCCTGTAATTCTTAATGAAAGTCATGATTTTGTGGGATTAGCAAAAACAGGGACGGGGAAAACCGCCGCTTTCGGCTTACCATTACTACAATTAATTGATTTTAAATCAAAGGCTATTCAAGTGCTAATTTTAGTGCCAACACGTGAATTAGGACAACAAATACATAGCAATTTCAATCAATTTTCTAAATATTTACCTGAGATTTCGATTACATCGGTTTGTGGCGGAACCCCAATAAAACCTCAAATTGAGGAATTAAAAGAAGTTAATCACATTGTAATTGCAACTCCTGGGCGGTTAATTGATTTAATTCAAAGAAAAGCGATCAATTTAAAGGAAGTCAACAATTTAGTTCTAGACGAAGCCGATGAAATGGTAACGGTGCTGAAAGAAGGTTTAGACGAAATTGTTGCTGAATTACCTAAAAACAGAAGAACTATGTTGTTTTCAGCTACAATGCCGGGACCAATAAAGCAGCTGATCCAGAATTACTTATCTAAAAAAATAACACAGGTTAGCGCCAATATGGAAACTGTTGGTAACCAAGGAATAGAACACCAATATATAGTGGTAGATCCTATTGAAAAATTAGATATTCTAATGCATTTTCTTAATTCAAAAGAAGGAGAACGCGGAATTATATTTTGTAAAACAAAAGCTGCTGTAAAAAAACTAGCTAAAAACCTTGCAATTAATAGATTTTCATCGGGAGCAATTCATGGAAGTTTAACACAACCCATTCGCAATAGAATTATGGGACAATTTCGAGAAGGACATATCAATATCCTTGTAGCTACTGATTTAGCTGCTCGTGGAATAGATGTTCAAGAAATTAGTTACGTAGTTAATTATCATTTACCGGATACATTTGAAACCTATGTTCATAGAAGCGGAAGAACCGCCAGAGCTGGTGCAAATGGAATATCTCTAACGGTATTGCAAAATGAAGAAGTTGGTGAAATTCCTTTATTTGAAAAAGAATTGGGTATTAAATTCAATTTAATTGAAAAACCCAATTCTAATAGTATTGAAGAAAATAATGCCGTATTGTGGGCAAAACAAATTTTCAAAACAAAGCCAAACCACAAATTAGATTTTGAATTTAAGAGTAAAATCAAAACTATTTTTCATCATTTAACTAAAGAAGAGCTTATTGATAAACTCTTAGCAAACTACTTATTACAAAATAAACAAGTGTCTAATAATAAGCTGAAATAATAATTTCAAACTCCTTTTATATAAACAACAGTTGAATACTTCTAATTATTTTTTCTTTGCTATGTTAGGATAATTTTCCTCTTTTTGTTTTTTACTTGAATACAAAATACCCCAAACAGTAAAAAACATATAAATTGAAAAAATTATTCCTCCAACTATAAAAAAGCCAATACTCATGTTGTTCTTCTTTGACGGATTACTAATGCAAATAATAAAATCGTGCCTGGCCAGTGCGCCGAATAAAGAGCTTCATCATGTCTTCCAAGAAGACCTAATGATATTGAATAAAGCATGCAAATGAATGCTAATATAACTGGATACCATTTTAAAATAAATAATTTCATAACGCTTGTTTAAATTTCATTAAATAATTTAGGCTAATTTACATATTTTTTTATTATTTAAATGTATTTAAGTTTAAGATTATTTTATTTTTTTATGTCAATTTATTATTAAACTAAATTAATTTTTTGAATTATAATTTATATTATGTAAAATAGAAAATGTAATAAATACAACTACTATTGTGTGATATAATAATATAGTTTAAATTTACACAACTATTTAATATTCTATTTCACAATGAATACAATCGTCTCTCGTGTAGCCTATTTTTTAAAACAATATCCTCCATTTAATAATCTTTCAATTGAAGAATTATCAATTGTTGCCATGAGTATTAAAATTATTAATCTTGAAAAAAACAAAGATTTATTTCAGATTAATGATACTTTACACGACAGCTTTTATATGGTTGATTCTGGAGTCGTGAATTTATTTGTAATTTCAGACTCTGAAGAAACTTTATTAAACAAATGTGTTCCTGGGGATGTTTTTGGTTTGCGTCCTTTCTTTGCAAAGAATAACTACATGATGACCGCTAGAGCTCGTGAGGAATCTATTATATATGCTATTCCAATTGCCACCTTCAGACCCTTTGTAGCTCAAAATGCGGAAGTTTTAAATTTCCTTTTAGAAAGTTTTGCTAACAATACCTGTAATCCTTCGGACATTGAAAATAAAGGTAAATTATTATCTGATAATATTGCTTTTTCTTCTAAACCTACTGAAATTCAATACTTTCAGACATTAGTTTACAATAGATCTCCCTTAAAAATTTCTCCCAATGCTATAATTAAGGATGTTGCACAATTGATGACAGATAATTTAGTTGACAGTGCTGTTATTTCTGAGCTTAATCTACCTGTTGGAATTGTTACAGATACCGACATGAGGATTAAAGTAGCTTCTGGCCGTGTTGACATCAATATGGCAATAAATAAAATCATGTCTTCCCCTGTTATTACAGTACCTGAAAACGTGTCTTTAGCGGAAGCACAATTATTATTATTAAAAAATAATGTAAGTCATCTATGTGTAACAACTGATGGATCCGATCAAACTGACATTAAAGGAATTGTTTCTGAGCACGATTTAATTGTTTCACAAGCTAGTAATCCAGGAGTATTTATTAAAGAAATTAAGCGTTCCCATAATGCAAGTGAACTTAAAAATGTTCGTTCAAAAGTTACTGATTTAGTATACACTTCGTTAACTAAAAACATACCACTTTCTCATATTACTAATATCGCCAATGAAATTAACATTGCAATTATAAAAAGAGCTATCGAATTAGCTATTTTAGATATTGGCTCCCCTCCTGCACGTTTTGCTTGGCTTAGCATTGGTAGTCAAGGTAGAAAAGAGCAACTTTTATTTACTGACCAAGATAGTATTTTAGTTTTTGAGGATGTAGCTCCCGAAAAATATCGTGATGTCAAAAACTACTTTTTAAGATTAGCAAAGAAAGCAGTTTCAAATATAGAAATCGTGGGTTATCAACCTTGTCCAAATGGTCATATTGCCAGTAATATGATTTGGTGTAAATCGTTGACTGAATGGATGAAACAATACAGTAATTGGATGAAAATTCCCGGCGAAATTAATAATGATATAAGTAGTATTTTTTTCGATTATGAAATTGCTTTTGGGGAACAAAAATTGGAAGACGCTATTACCGATATTATCTTTGTGAATACCCGAAAAAATAAACTGTTTTTTGATTACCTAGGTAATGATGCATTGAGAAAACCTCCCGCTTTAAGTTTTTTCAAGAAAATAAATATAGAAGAAACTGGACCAAACAAAGGTAAATTTGATATAAAAAATCGTGCCTTATTACCATTAATTGATGGTGCAAGATTATTTGTTATCAGCTATAATATTCGTGGAATAAACAATACTTATATGAGATTTAAACACCTTGCAATGGTAGATTTAAAAAATTCTGAAACATACATGAATTGTGCTGAAGCCTATCAATCATTAACAAAAATTAAAACTACTGAAGGTTTAAGATACGACAATTCTGGACAATTTATTAATTTGGAAGATTTAAATAAAGTAGATAAAGAGAATTTGAAAAATGCTTTAAATACAATTAAAGATTTAGAGGAACTTATTAAAGATAGCTTTCAACTGACACAGTTTTCTTAGTTATGATAGATTGGATTAAAAATATAAACAAAGATTATCCTGAATTTTGGAGGAATTACCTTACAAAATTTGAAGCACAACCTCAAAGATATGTTGCTTTAAGTATAGATTACTCTGGATTTAACCCTGAGAAAGATGTAATTATGGCTTTTGGAGCCGTTGGAATTGAGAATGATAAAATAAATATTGGTGATTTTTTCGAAGTAGTTCTACTACAATATATTTACTTACATGAAAACGGACTTTCTAATGAGGCTATTATTGATAGTACCCAACCAAAATTAGGGGAAAAAGAAGCAATACAAGCTTTTATTGAGTTTTTAGAAAATGCCGTTTTAGTTGGCCCAAAGATTAATTTATCAATAGATTTAATTAATGCTGCTCTTGAAAAAATGAATTGTGGCCGATTAAAAAACGATGCGATTGATATTGAAATTATGTTTAAAAAATACAAAGACACCTCAGATAAATTGTATTCTATTGATGATTTGTGCAATGAATTTTATCTTCCAATTATCGAAGAAACAGCTATCCCAGATTTAGCCTACACTATCGCACTACTGTTTTTAAAATTAAAAAGTAGATTGGGTTTGAAGTAAAGAGACTATTTTCTCAAATCTTCCGTGATTACTTATTGAAATGGGATTTAATACATTTTTATCACGATTTTTTAAAAAGGGAATTCCGTTAATTTTAATTATTTCGGAATTTCTATCTTCGAATCTAATTTTTTCAAAGTCATCCAAATTTAATACCGAAATGGTATGAATGTAAAGTGAATTGATTTCAGTTCTTGTGTAATAAGAAACACCATTGTTCTTAACGATTCCTATATATTGTTCAGAATCAAAACACTCAAATTGTAATGGATTGTAAATTCTATTGCCGGTTATTTGGTTGTAAATTTTATATGATGCTTCTTTTTTACTCCATAAATTCCAAACCATTATATCTGGATAATTTGATTTCAAGATCAGCAATTGTTCGTTTTTTGTAAATATTTTATTGAGATATCCTTTTCTTTTCCAATTGCTTTCTGTTAAAGCCGACTCCAAATCGACAATATCATTTCCTATCATTTTCGGCTAATTTAGTTTCAATTACTTCTAGTGTGGCATTAATAGTCAACATTTTTTCCATTGATTGGTTGTCAATCGTAATAGCAAAAGCTTCTTCTACGTCTAAAATGATATCTACTATATTAGCAGAATTAATATTCAAATCTGTAATAAAATCTGTTGTTTCTGACATGTTTTCAAATGCCTCTTCATTATTTACGAAAGGTTTAATAATTGCTTTTAATTTTAAAATTGTTTCTTCTTTATTCATTTTATAAATTATTTAAGTATGATATTTTTTAAATACGACACATCCATTCACATCGCCAAAACCAAAACTTGCTTTGATGATGATATTCAAATCTTTTTTAATCAGTTTTTGGGGTATGCAACTTTGGTCTATTATTTCTGTAATTTTTGGATTTAAATCCGAACAATTGGTATTAGGAAAAACAAAACCTTCTTTCAATTGCAAAACAGTGGCAACACTTTCAATACTTCCTGCTCCAGCTAAGCAATGTCCAATCATCGATTTTAGTGAATTTATATATGGAAATTCATATCCTTTCCTGTTCAAAGCGGTACTCCAATTCTGAATTTCTAAACTGTCTTTTGAGGTTGCTGTTAAATGCCCATTAATAGCATCTATAGCATTTGCTGAAATTCCTGAAATCTCTATTGCTTTTGAAATGCATTTTTGTACTGCAATTGGATTTGGTGCCGTCATAGTTCCAGTTCCACGTTGTCCTCCCGAATTGACACTTCCGCCTAATATTTCCCCATAAATTTTTGCTCCACGAAGTAAAGCACTTTCCAAATCTTCTAAAACCAAAGCTCCTGCCCCACTGCCTGGCACAAATCCTGAAGCACTTTCACTCATTGGTCTTGACCCACTTTCAGGTGAATTATTGTGTTTGTAAGTACAAACTTTCATTGCATCAAAACCTCCCCAAATGTAGGGGCCAGAATCACTGGTGCTTCCTGAAAGCATTCGCTTGGCTTGGCCTGATTTTATTCTTTCGTAGGCCAATATAATACTTTCTGTTCCAGTTGTACAAGCCGAGGAATTGGTGGTAACTTGATTTCCTAAACCCAACTTACCTGCTAAATAGGCACTTACGCCACTATTCATGGTTTGTGCTACGGCCGTACTTCCTAAACTTCGAGTTTGAAAAGCATCAATTTTGTAAATACTTTCTCTGAATTTATCAATTCCGGAAGTCCCCGCACCAAAAATAGTACCGCTATCCCAATCGGGCTCATCAAAGTTATTGATTAATAATCCAGCGTCATTCCAAGCCTCTATTCCAGCAATTACTCCATACATAATTCCTGAAGAATTAAAATTTCTTAATTCTAATTCTGTAAAATAGTTTGCAATCAATTCAGTTGAAACTTTTGGAGTTCCCGATATTTGGCAAGAAAAATGCAACCTTTCCAATTCTGTATTGTGTTCAATTCCAGAAATACCATTTTTTATGGAATGAGTAAAATCGTTAAGTCCAACTCCATTTGGAGCAACTACGCCAAGTCCAGTTATTACTACTCTTCTATCCATCTATTCAATTTTATTATTATTTAAATTTAAATCAAATAATAATTCCAGCAATTTCTCCACGACAAACAATTTCTTGTTTTTCATTTTTCATACTTACTTTACATTTTAATTTACCGAAACGGAAGTATATTTTTTCTGAAATCACTGTCACTTTTTCAGAAGGATAAACGGGTTTTAAAAATTCAATATCAGTTGATGATAAGGCAATTGCGTAATTTTTATTAAATTCATTATTTAATAAATAAATACCCAAGCAAACCAATCCGATTTGCGCCATAACTTCAGTCAAAATAACTCCTGGAGTAACAGGTTTCTCTTTAAAATGACCTTTGTAAAACTCTAAATTTTCATCAAATGTAAAGGTACCTTCAACACCATTTTCATCTATTGATAGAATTTCATCAACAAACAAAAAAGGTGCTGAATAGGGTAGTTTAACTATTATTTCTTGATTTGTCATATTTCTTCTACCGCAAATTCGCAAATTTTATTTTAAACTATTTAATGAAATTTGCTAATTTGTGGTTAATTATTTAAAATTTTAATAATACCCTTTGAGCCGAAAATCCGGGTCCAAAACTAAGCATTAAACCCAAATCTCCTTTTTGAGGATTATTTTCCATAATTTGTTCTAAAACATATAAAACGGTAGCGCTTGACATATTGCCATACAATCTCAAAATTTCTTTAGTATCATTGATATTTTTACCCAAATTAGAAAATAATTCTTCCACAGTTTGTATAATTTTTTTTCCACCTGGATGAAATATTAAATGATCAATATCTTCAATTTTGAAATTATTTTTCGCCAAAAAAGGATGGATTATTTCAGGAAAATGTGAAGCTATTGTATTTGGAACTTCCACGTCTAAAACCATTTGCAATCCTGAATTGGTAAGTTGAAAACCCATCATATCAATAGCATCATAAAAATGATACATTTCTTCCGACAAAATTTCAGGACCTTCTTCCTCTTCACATGAAGAAAGTAAAACGCAGGCTGCTCCATCTCCAAAAATTGCAGCACTAACAATATTTGCCATCGAAAAATCATTCAATTGAAAAGTGGCTGTAGGACTTTCTACAGCAATAACCGCTGCTCGTTTTCCGGGATTTGCTTGTAAAAAATTCTTTGCATAAATTATTCCTGATATTCCAGCAGCGCAACCCATTTCCGTTACAGGCAAACGAACGATGTCTTGGCGTAACTTTAATTTGTTAATTAAATAGGCATCTAAAGACGGAATCATTATTCCGGTGCAACTTACGGTAATTATATAATCTAAATCTTTAGGATTCCATTTGGCTTTTGCCAATGCCTTTTCTAAAACTTTTTCACCTAAATCAATTACTTCTCGAACATAAATTGCATTTCTTTCTTCAAAGGAAGTGTGAGAAAAAACTTCAATAGGATCCATTATTGAGTAACGTTTATCAACAGCCGCCCCCTCAAAAATTTTCTTAACTTTTCGAATAAATCGTGACTCTTGACCTAAAAGCCAAGTATCTAAAAAAGGCATGATTTCTTCTGTTGTTCTTGAAAATTTCGGTAATTGTTTGCAAACGGTTTTAATTTTTACACTCATTTATTTTAGAATTAGAATCTATTTTATTTATAATTATAATGGATACAGAGTTTTAAATACAAATTACACTAATCTTCACTAATTAAAAAAATTATCAGTAAACTATTTATTTCTCTGTTTTGAAATTATCCATTGGTACCTGAATGCCCATTTCCATTGAATGGTATAATTTTTAAAACCTAATTTTTTTGAAAATGCTACCAATTCTTCTTTGTTAAATCCGCGTAAAATTGAAGTCAATCCGTCTTCACGAGACATTGAATTCAAACCAAAAAAGCAACAAATAACTTGAAACAACCGATAGGCAATAGTACTTCTATGTAAATCATTAATTACAATTCCAAGTTTAGAATTGGCATTAAATGTAGCCAATAAATTTTCAATTTCAGTGTTTTTAAAATGATGTAATGTCAATGTGCATAATAGAATGTCGCATTGTAACTGGCTAAAATCGTATTCAAAAATATTTTCACATTTATAAGTAATATTTGAATGGAATTCAGATAATTTTTTGGCATGATTTATCGTAAAAGCATTTGCATCAATACCAATTAAATTGAAGGAATATTTATATTCTTTACCATAATTAGATAAAATGCGCAACATATCGCCATTTCCACAACCGATATCCACTATTGTTAAGGGTCTTGATTTTTTTTCAGTTAAAATCAATTTTTTTACTCCGTTTAAAGTCAACAAATTTCCTCCTAACAACTTATTTATGCTTGCAATTTTATCTAAAGCTTCTCGTAAAACCTCACCTTCCAAATTGAAATCGTCCATTATTTCTGGAGTATCGGTTCTGTATTTAGTATTTATTGGCATATTAAAGCTAAAGAATTATTGTTTTTCCATGCGTTTGTTTGATAATAATTGGGAGTAAAAATGGAAATTTTACTAATATACGTATTAAAATTGATGAAATTCTAGGTTGTTGTAAAATACTAGCTAGAAAACGACCCATCTTTAATCTTTTCTCAAAATGAAACTTCCATTTATTACTATATTGTTCTTCTAGAGAAGCTCTTGAATAACAATTATCTTCATAATAAATATATACCGCTTCTGAAGCAATTTTTGCACTGTGAATAGCCATTGCCATACCGTTTCCACACAAAGGGTGAATTAACCCAGCGGAATCTCCAATCATCAAAATGTGATTTTCAACAGCTTCTTTTTTATCAAATGATATTTGACCAATTGATAACGGCTTTTCGAAAATCAAAGTACAATTTTCAAATATTTTTTTCAAATGTGGATTTTTTGAAAGTACGTCTTTTTGAAAGTCCTCACTATTTTTATGTAATTTATAGGTTTCGTAATTGGTGATATAACAAACATTTATGGCATCATTTTCAACTTTAGAAACACCACAATAACCACCCATAAAATTATGTAAACCCACTAAATCGTCAGGAAAATCGCCAATAAAATGTGACTTTACAGCGAGCCAATGGGATTTCTCTTGAATAAAATTTCTGTTTAATTTAATATCTATATTGGATCGTTTTCCGAAAGCCCCGAGTACTACTTTTGATTTAAATTGGGTCCCTACAGAAGTTGTGACTTCAAATTCATCTTCTTCAAAAACTACATTTTCAACAGTTTCATGAATAAAAATACATCCGAAAGAAATTGCGATATTATACAAATGGAAATCCAACGCATAGCGACTTATTCCAAAACCACCTAAAGGCAAATTAGTCGTAATTTTTGTTCCGTTTTGAGAAGAGAATTGGAGTTTTTTTATGGAAGTCGGTTCAAGTTTTGCTATATCAATTCGAAGCCAATCAAAGTAAGGAAGCACTTCATTGGAAATATATTCACCGCAAACCTTGTGTTTTGGGTAATTATTTTTTTCAATTACCGTTACTTGAAGTCCAAGCTTTAATAAATGAATAGCCGAAGTTAAACCCGCTAAACCACCTCCCAAAATTAAAACTTCTCTTCTATTATTCATATATTAGAAAATTTGGGTAACAGATTGGTATCTAATATTTAATACCAATAATTATCAATATATTTGAATTTTAAAAATATATAAATTTAAAAAATCACAACTTCTCGTCTTTAATCTCATCAACTATTTCTGGATTTAACAAGGTTGATGTATCTCCAAAATTAGAAAAATCACCTTCTGCAATTTTACGCAATATTCTTCGCATAATTTTTCCAGATCTTGTTTTTGGCAAACCTGAAACAAATTGGATTTTGTCTAATTTAGCAATTGGTCCTATTTGATCTGAAATTAATTGGTTGATTTCAGTTTTAAGATTATCATGATTTCTGGTTTCACCAATTTCTTTAACGATTACAAATCCGTATAATGCATTTCCTTTCAGATCATGAGGAAATCCTACAATTGCACTTTCGGCAACCGCTGGATGCTCATTAATAGCATCTTCAATTGGTGCAGTTCCTAAATTATGACCGGAAACAATTATTACATCGTCTACTCTACCTGTAATTCTGTAATAACCTGTTTCGTCTCTTAAAGCACCATCACCAGTGAAATATTTGCCTGGAAATGCGGTGAAATAAGTTTCTTTATACCGTTTATGATCTCCCCAAATTGTTCTTGCAATTCCAGGCCATGGAAATTTTATACATAAATTACCAGTTACTTGATTTCCTTCAATTTCATTTCTCTTTTCATTCATCAAAACAGGTTGAACTCCAGGCAACGGTAAAGAAGCATAGGTAGGTTTTGTTGGGGTTACAAATGCCATAGGAGATATCATAATTCCTCCCGTTTCTGTTTGCCACCAGGTATCTACTACAGGACATCGCTTCCCTCCTACGTGCGCGTTATACCAATGCCAAGCCTCTTCGTTTATAGGTTCTCCAACAGATCCTATTACTTTTAATGATTTTAAAGGGAATCGTTGTACATATTCTAAGCTCTCTTTTGCCAATGCTCTTATTGCTGTTGGGGCAGTATAAAACTGAGTAACTTTATGTTTTTCAATTACTTCCCAAAAACGACTAAAATCTGGATAAGAAGGAACTCCTTCAAAAATAATTGTGGTTGCTCCATTCAATAATGGACCGTATAAAATATAGGAATGACCGGTAATCCAACCGATATCAGCGGTACACCAAAACACATCATTTTCAACGTAATTAAATACATTTTTAAAAGTGTATGCTGAATAAACCATATAACCCGCAGTTGTATGAACCATTCCTTTAGGCTTACCCGTTGATCCTGAGGTATAAAGTATAAATAAAGGGTCTTCGGCGTCCATAATTTCCGCAACATTATTATCAGATGCCTCGTCTAAAAGCGGCTGAAGCCATTGGTCTCGTCCTGCTTTCATTGAAATATGAGAATTCGTTCTTTTGGCAACCAAAACTTTTTCAACACATGGACAATTTTCCAGGGCATCATCAATAATACCTTTTAAATCGATAGTTTTGTTTCCACGATAACCACCATCAGAGGTAATTACCATTTTACATTCGCTATCATTAATTCTAGCAGCTACTGCAGATGCTGAAAAACCAGCAAAAACAACTGAGTGAATTGCTCCAATTCTAGCGCAAGCTAATGTGGCTACTGCCAATTCAGGAATCATTGGTAAATAAATACAAACTCGGTCGCCTTTTTCAATTCCTTGTTCTCTTAGAACATTAGCGAATTTTGAAACTCGCTCGTGCAATTCATTGTAAGATATGTGTTGGGCTTCTTCACTGGGATCATTTGGTTCAAAAATAATAGCTGTTTTTTCCCCTTTACGAACTAAATGACGGTCGATACAGTTTTTTACAATATTTACTTTTGCACCAACAAACCATTCAATTTTGGCAGTAGCCATATCAAATTCAATCACCTTTTCCCATTCTTGATACCAAGTAAAATTCTCGGAAGCTACTTTGCCCCAAAATTTTCTGGGTTCACGAATAGATTTATTGTAATGCTTAAAATACTGCTCTAAATTGTCTATTTTATAGTAACTCATAATATTTGTATTTAACCCAATTATAACTACCAAATATAAAAAATAGTTAAGCAAGTTAAATGCTATTTTTTTTCTTTTGTGAATTTGTAATGAATATTATTAATAAAAATCATTTTCATTACATTTTGTAACCAATTTTTATTTAATTTGTAATTAAATAATTCGCAATGAAATTCGATCCACAAGAATTAGAACAAACCGCTATTTACAAATTATTGACAGGAATAATAATTCCAAGACCTATTGGTTGGATTTCAACTATTAGCGAAGATGGAATCAATAATTTAGCACCCTTCTCCTACTTTAATGCGGTTGGTGATGATCCGCCCCACGTAATGTTTTCCACAGTTCATTCCAATGATTCCAATAAAGACACTCTGAATAATGTTTTAGCAACTAAGCAATTTGTTGTAAATATGGTAACCGAAGATTTAGTGGAACAAATGAATATGACTTCACAGCCTATTCCTGCAAACGAAAGTGAATTTGAATTAGCAGGCCTCACTCCTATTGCATCTTCATTAGTTTTACCACCACGAGTGAAAGAAAGTAAAATCACTATGGAATGTGAAATGGTTCATCATTATAAATTAGAGAATTCAAAAACAGGCGGGGCAACAATAGTAATTGGTAAAATTGTTTTGTTTCATATTGATGAAAGCGTTTTATTAGACAATTATAAAATTAATTTAGAAACCTACCAAACTATTGCTCGTTTGGCTGGTTCTAATTATTCAAAAATAGGAGAAATTTTTTCATTAAAAAGGTAACATGAAAATAAGTGTAATTGGCGGAGGTCCTGGTGGTTTGTATTTTTCAATTTTATTGAAGAAGGCACTACCTGATAGTAAAATTGATATTTACGAACGCAATAAACCAGACGACAGTTTTGGATTTGGAGTGGTATTTTCTGATGAAACTTTAAGTGAATTTTTAACCAGAGATCCTAAATCATATGAATTGATTCGAAGTAAATTTGCCTATTGGGATAATTTAGATGTGGCTCGTGATGGAGAAATGGTTAGAATTTCAGGAAATGGCTTCTGTGGGTGTTCCAGAAAAACACTTTTGCAATTATTACAACAAAGATGTACTGAAGAGGGTATAAATCTTCATTTTGAACAAAATGTTGATGACCTTAATAAATTTAGAGATTCGGATGTTATTGTTGCTTGTGACGGAATTGGAAGTCAAATTAGAACTCAATATTCTCAAGAATTTGGTACAAAAATTGAATTAAAGAAGAACCGATTCGTATGGTTGGGATCTACAAAACCATTGGATGCATTTACCTATTTCTTTAGAAATACTCCTTACGGTATGATTGTAGCTCACTCCTATCAATATGAAAAAGGAAGGAGTACTTGGATTTTCGAATGCTCGGATGCTACATGGAAAAATGCTGGCTTCGAAGTGGAAAACGAACAAGATACAATTTCTAAAATTTCTGAGTTATTTAAAGACGAATTAGAAGGTCATAATTTGATTTCAAATAAATCTTATTGGCGTCAATTCCCGGCAATAACAAATGATAAATGGCATTTCGAAAATATTGTTTTATTAGGTGATGCTAAGGCAACGGCTCATTATTCCATAGGTTCAGGCACAAAGTTAGCAATGGAATGCGCCATTGGATTAGCAGATGCTATAATTGAATTTCCAAATGACACACCGCTAGCGTTCGATAAATATGAAAAATCAAGACGCAGTAGAGTTGAAATGATTCAGTATGCTGCTAATGTTTCGTTGGATTGGTTCGAAAATATGGATCGAAATGCAAAACACGATTTTCAGCAATTTGCTTTTGGATGCATGACACGTTCCAAAAAAGTCACTTTTGAGAATTTAGCCATTCGAGACAATTCTTTTCCAGAAAAAGTTTTGGATGAATTCAACTCAAAACTAGGGATAAGCGATTTGAAAACACCAGCAGCCTTTACCCCATTTTCTTTAAGAAAAATGAAATTAGAAAACAGAATTATAATGTCTCCAATGGGGCAATACGCTGCTCAAAACGGGTTGGTAAATAATTGGCATTTGGTTCATTATGGCGCTCGAGCAACTGGTGGTGTTGGTTTAATTTTAACCGAAATGACTGCTATTTCACCAACAGGTCGAATCACTATAGGTTGTGCTGGTATTTGGAATCAAAATCAAGTAGTTGAATGGAAAAATATAACTAATTTTATTCATCAAAATAGTAAATCTAAAATCGGAATTCAACTAGGCCATTCTGGTCGAAAAGGGGCGGTTAATGTTCCTTCGATTGGAAACAATATTCCATTAGATAAGGAAAGTTGGGATTTGATTTCAGCTTCGCCAATTTCATTTTCATCCTTAAATGCTGTCCCAAAAGAAATGAATTTGGAAGATATGAATCAAATTGTATCTGAATTTGTAAAAGCAACTATTAATGCTGATAACGCTGGTTTTGATATCGTCGAATTGCAAGCGCATCATGGTTTTTTGTTGGCTTCTTTTCTATCTCCACTTACCAATATTCGAAAAGATGAATTTGGCGGAAGTATTGAAAATAGATTGAAATTCCCATTAAGAGTATTTTCTGAAATGAGAAAAGTTTTTAATCCAGACAAACCGATGTCTGTTCGAATATCTGCAACTGATTGGGCTGAAAACGGAATTTCTGACAAAGATGTGTTACAAATTGCAAAAGCATTTCAGTTTGAAGGTGCAGATATAATCAATGTTTCAACTGGAAATACAGTCGAAAATCAAAAACCGGTAATTGGTAGAATGTGGCAAACACCCTACTCAGACGCTATTAGAAATACAGTTGATATTCCAACTATAACAAGTGGTTACATTCAAGATATCGATCAAATCAATACTATTTTATTAAACGGTCGAGCCGATTTAATTGCCCTTGGAAGACCTTTATTATTGGATGCTAATTTTGTTAGAAATTCGGAGGCCTACGAACAGTTCAAAACTACATCCATTCCAAATCAATATTTGCCGGGGATTTCACATTTATATCCTTTTAAAGCCGCGGAAAGAAAAGCAATGGAAAATATGAAAAAAGCCTTAAAACCGGAAAGTCATAGTCCTAAAAAGTAGATAGTAGAAAGTAAAGAGTCCTAATTAATGAAGCAGTACAAAGATCAATTTGCCGATATTCATTTGCCTGACAAACAATTTCAGCCAGATTACATTTACAATCATCCAGATTTTGAATTGGATACTAGTTTGAATTGCGTTGAACGTATTTTAGACAATCATATTAAAGAAGGTCGAGGAAATTATCTGGCAATTCGAACTTTAAATGAAAGTTGGACTTATCAAGATTTATATAATAAGTCAAATCAAATTGCCCATATTTTAGTTGATGATTTAGGATTGGTTTCTGGAAACCGCGTTTTGATTCGTTCTGCCAATAACCCTATGTTTGTGGCTTGTTGGTTTGCAATATTAAAAGCAGGAGGAATTGTCGTTGCTACAATGCCATTATTAAGGGAAAAAGAATTAGAAACTATAGTAGATTGTGCTAAAATATCTCATGTATTCTGCGATATTAGATTGGAAGAAGCTTTATCATTAGTCAAATCTCCTTATTTAAAATCGATTTGTACATTTGATGGATCGAATGAAACTCAATCGGAATTAGAAGTTTTAATGGCTTCAAAACCTACTGAATTTTCAAACTTTCCCACATTTGCGGAAGCGGTTTCGATTATAGGATTCACTTCAGGAACAACGGGATTACCAAAAATGACAGCCCATTTTCACAAAGATATTCTACTAATATGTGAAGCTTTTCCAAAATATGCATTACAACCAAAAACGGACGATATTTTTACAGGAAGTCCACCACTAGGATTCACATTTGGATTGGGTGGATTGGTTTTATTTCCATTTTACTATGGCGCCTCCACCTATTTAATTGAAAAACCATCCCCAGAATTTTTACTTCAAGCAATTCAAGATTTTAAAATTACCATTTGCTTTACCGCGCCAACCGCTTGGAGAATGATTACTCAAAAAGTTACTGATTTCGATATTTCAAGCCTACGCAAATGTGTTTCCGCAGGGGAAAATCTACCTTTAAAAGTATGGGAAGATTGGTACAATACCACAGGATTGAAGATTATAGACGGAATTGGAGCAACAGAATTACTACATATTTTTATATCTTCGAATGAACAGAATATGAAACCTGGAGCTACAGGATTACCAATATACGGTTATGAAGCCAAAATAATTGATGATAATGGTAATGAGGTTGCTAATAACGAAATTGGCAAATTAGCAGTTCGAGGAATTACAGGTTGTAAGTACTTAAATAGAATTGAAAAACAAGTTGAATACGTCCAAAACAAATGGAATTTAACAGGTGATATTTTCAAAAAAGATGACGATGGCTATTTTTGGTTTGTTGCACGTGGCGACGATATGATAATTTCTTCGGGCTATAATATTGCGGCAATTGAAGTAGAAAGCGTACTTTTGACTCACGATACTATACTAGAGTGTGCCGTAGTGGGTATTCCTGATGAAAATAGAGGAATGTTAGTTTGCGCTAATATTGTTTTGAAAAATCCAGCTTCCGCAAATGAAGATTTGGCTAAATCAATACAAGAATGGTTTAAACAAGTTGCTGCACCTTACAAATATCCAAGAGTAATTAAGTTTCATGAGGTTCTACCAAAAACAGAAACAGGAAAAATACAACGATTTAAATTGAAATAATATGAATCAACCTTTTATTAAAGAAGAACAAATTAGATTCCAACATGTAGATTTCGCTGGAATCGTATTTTATCCTCGTTATTTTGAAATGCTAAATTGCATTGTAGAAGATTTTTATGATGAAGCATTAGGTTTGCCGTTCAATAAAATGCATGAAACTGGTGGAATTCCAACAGTAGATTTAAAAGTACAATTTAAAAAACCAGCTCGTTTAGGTGAAGTATTGACTAAGTATTTTTGGATAAAAAATATTGGAGAATCTTCACTTCTTTGCGGTTTTAAATTTGAAAATAATCAGAAAGTAGTTTGTCTTGAAGGCGAAGCAACTTTAGTAAATGTTGCTTTTACTGAAAATCGTAATTCTATCAAAGCTGCACCATTTTCAGATCTTATCAAAAATAAATTGCAAAAATATTTAATTAAATAATATTAAATAATGACTTTCAATAAATTCAAAGCGGCCGCAGTTCAAACTTCCCCTGTTTTTTTAGATGCTGAAAAAACTATTGATAAAGCAATTACATTTATTAAAGAGGCTTCAGAAAATGATGCTCAATTAATCGCATTTCCTGAAGTATTTGTATCAGGTTATCCCTATTGGAATTGGATTATGACGCCCGTTCAAGGTAGCAAATGGTATGAAAAATTATATAAAAGCGCAATAACTGCAGATGGTTTGGAAGTAAAAAGAATTTGTGATGCAGCCAAAGACTACAATATTCATATCATAATTGGAATCAATGAAAAAGGAACCAGCTTTGGTGAAATTTATAACACCAATTTGATTATTGATAATAATGGAAATCTAATTGGAAAACATAGAAAATTAGTTCCCACTTGGGCTGAAAAACTAACTTGGACCTCAGGCGATGGCTCTTCCTTGAAAGTATACAAAACTGAAATTGGTCCTATTGGAACTCTAGCTTGTGGTGAAAATACCAATACGTTAGCTAGATTTGCATTGCTCGCTCAAGGCGAATTGATTCACATTGCCAATTATATTTCGTTACCAGTTGCCCCGCCCGATTATGATATGGCAGAGGCAATTAAAATTCGAGCAGCTGCTCATTCCTTTGAAGGAAAACTTTTCACCATAGTTTCGTGCTCTACCATTTCTCAAGAAATAAAAGATGCTTTGAGAGAAGATGTTCCCAATGTAGATGAACTGTTGACTCGAAATAGCTCGGCTTTTTCTGGATTTATTGGGCCTAATGGAGTTGCAATTGGTACACCATTAATTGATGATGATGGAATTGTTTATGCCGATATTGATATAGAAAAATGTATACAACCAAAGCAAATGCACGATATTTTAGGGCATTACAACCGATTTGACATTTTTGATTTACGAGTAAATACCGCGCCAACTAGAAATATTACTTTTATAGACAATCACGAAGAGTTTAATACTAAATAAACTATGGAAGCAAAACATTCAGACGACCAAATAGGTAGAGCAAGAGTTAAAGACACACCAGAGTTAGAGGCTTATTATAACGAATTAAAACAGTTAGGCGCTGGTGCTTTATGGACTGTTGCTAATGATATTGAACCTTGGGAACCTCGATCCTCCTCTGTTCCAATGCTATGGAAATATGACGATTTACGAGATTTAGTTTTGAAATCATCGGAATTAGTAACTCCAGAACAAGCAGGAAGACGTGTGGTCTATTTAGTTAACGACAAACGTAAAGAGGTTTCAGCAGCTGTGGGCTGGTTGTACACTGGAATCCAAGTGACACGCGCTGGTGAAAGTACTTCGGCTCATAAACACAAA
>Ga0209443_1000053_pt1 | contig 66960 bp, 38 predicted proteins | sample LauGreBMM110DCMD_2_FD_187571 | JGI IMG/M metagenome (GOLD analysis project Ga0209443, IMG submission 187571) | Freshwater lake microbial communities from Lake Michigan, USA - Su13.BD.MM110.DCMD (SPAdes) (version 2) | ecosystem: Environmental > Aquatic > Freshwater > Lake | place: Lake Michigan... | reverse complement strand
TATCGTAGCCGCCTTAGTAGCCAGCACAGCACAGGCAGAAGCCTGGGTTTACCATGCACACTTAGAACGCACAGTGGCCATGTATGTTGATATGGACTCAGTAAAGACCGTTACAGCGTATCCAGAGATTAGATCTGCTGTGATCAGCCTAGGTAGATCAGGTGAGGACACGGAGTTTAAGACCGTAGAGGTAGCCTGTTTGTACCGTGGCATACGCACCAGCACACAAGACTTGTTCAGCGTGACACAGCCAGATAAAACATTTGGTCTGTTGGTCACTAGAATATGCAGTAAATAATCGTGGCATGCAGAATATGTCAACGGTGATGTCCATCATAAACACCTACAGCAAGACGCCGTAGGTGTTTTCTTTTGACCATAAATATCTTATTACCAAGGACCTTAAAGGAACAATATCCATATGGCACAAACCAAAAAAGCATTTGACGAGGTTAGAATACCTTTCAGCAAAATGACATTCAGTCCAGATGTGCCTACCACTGCACTGGGCGCCAACGAATACAATGACGGTGTGAATGTAGAAACAGATATCAGAGGCATTAGAAGTGTCACAGGTGATGAAGTGTTGTTGCCTTCTGTACCTGGCACTCCAACATTTGTATCAGGCAATTACCGTCAACCCCAGGGTGGTAAGGACAATGACTTTTGGTTTGTTACCGCAACCACAGAAGGTTACTGGTGGTGCAGTAATGGTGAAGGACCTTGGCAAGACATCACACCAGGTGCTGGTACTCCAAATGCTGAGTTTGTTGCCAGCATCACTGGCACAACGCTAACAGTGACCAGCATTACAAGTGGCGCTTTAGTAGAAGGTGTTGCACTAAAACAGACGGGTGGTGTCAGCGCAGGCACCAAAGTGATAGACCAGTTGACTGGTAGCATTGGTGGCACTGGCACTTATAGTGTAAGCATCAGTCAGACAGTGACCAGCACCAATATGGAACAAGGTGGCTTTACCACCTACAACCAGGCAACCAATATCACAGAAGCCTGGAATGGTACAGTGCCTTTCTTTAATGACGAAGCGAATCCTCCTATGTTTTGGCCAGAGTTCACAGGACAAAGTTATCCAACCACAGCCGCAGTATCAGCCGCAGGCTTCAGCACAGTAGAGTTTCCCACACAGAACGATATCATACCAGATGTGATTGTAACAAGTCAGAACGGTGACTTCAGTTATGGTGCACCAAATGAAACAGCAGATGTCAGAGTTGGGCAGAAGGTTGTGGTCTCAGGCACCAATACCAACACACAAACATACAGATTGAGATCAATTGAGATTGCAGACAATGCAGGCAACTTTACCTGCACTGACACGCTGGCACCTGCTGTGTTTACTGCCACCATTGACAATGGTACACCTCCAGCTGTTGGTACAGTACTAACAGTCACAGTGCTGACCTCAGGTGAGATCTACGCTGGAATGGTCATTGCAGGCACAGGCGTTATTGCTGACACAACCATTCTAACACAGGTTTCAGGAACACCAGGTGGTGTTGGTGTTTACTCAGTGAACACCAGTCAGTATGTGCCCAGCACAACCATTACAGGACAAAGAACAATACCAATGGCTGTAGGACAAACTGTTCGTGCCACTGGTGCCATAACCACAACCAATGCAGTGCTGGCCAATGTGGCTATTAAATCAGACACAGGTGACTTCTCATGCACTGCCACAACATTAACAGCGGGTCAGAGTGTGCAGGTATCTGGAGTCAACACCTCCACAACCACAGCATTGTCAGGTGTAGAGATAGCAACCAACACAGGTGACTTCACTTGCTCAGCAAGTGCAACTCCTATCCTGGTTGGACAGACCATTACAGTTGGTGGCACAGTGACCAACACTGTGTACAACTTGGCTGGACCTATATCCGCTGTGAGTGTGGACGGTGACTTCACATGTGGTGCCAGCACATTACAAGAAGGACAAAGCATTACAGTTTCTGGTACCAACACCAACATTGGCAACACAGTGTTGAGCAGTGTGAGCATTACAGATCTTACAGGTGGCTTCTCATGTGCCGCAACCACACTGAATGTTGGACAAACAGTTAGAGTGGCTGGCACACAGACCAATACCACTTACACGCTGTTGACCACAGTGGCGATCACAGGAACAGGCGGCCAGTTCTCATGTGACGCTACCACTTTAAAAGTTGGACAGCGATTAGACATCTCAGGAACATTTGGTGGCACAGGCAGTATCACAGGCTACACTGACCCTACATCATATTACATTATAACAACCAACGGAACAACAACATTTACATTGAGTTCAAGCTTTGGTGGTGCGGCCATAACAACAACAGCAGGCACTCCAACTGGCTTGACATATGGTCTAGCACCTCCAACCATTGTGGGTTACATCAACCCGTCAGTGGGCGTGATCAGTGCAACCAATGGTAGCACAACATTTACTTTGACATTGCCCAACGGTAGCCCAATTACGACAGCAGTGGGCACCACCACAGGATTGAGTTACACAGTATTGGCTCCCACCATTGGCAGTTACACCAGTCCCAAGACCTACTATGTCAGCGCAATCAACACAGGTGTCAGCCCCAATGTCACTGGCTTTACATTGACCAACCAGGACGGCACGCCCATCAGCACAGGTGGCGGCGTGTTTGCTGGACTTACATTTGCAGTGGATATTCCAGCCATGCCAGGTGACTATGAAGATCCAACAGAATACTATGTCAGCGTTACCAATGGTAGCACCACATTCACACTGAGTGACAAAACAACAGGCTTGCCAATTGTGACAACAGGTGGTCCAGTAACTGGATTGACTTTTGATATCCTGGCGTCTGGCATCATTGGTTATACCAATCCCACAACTTATATTATCAGCGCAACCAACGGCACCAGCACATTTAGATTGAAGACGGAAACAGGAGACGCCATTGTGACCACTGGTGGCACTCCAACAGGACTTGTGTTTACCAGATTGGCCGCTGGCATCCTGGGCTATGTTAATCCAACAGACTATTACATTGACAGTACAAATGGCAGCACACGATTCAGCCTAAGTGAAGTGTTTACACTCAGTGGTGTCAGCATTGTAAACATCAATGGACAGTTTACATGTAGTGCAGTTGGCAGTGTTCTAAAGATAGGCCAACAGGTGGCCATAAGCGGAACATATGGTGGTACAGGTAGCATCACTGGATATTCAGATCCAACCACATACAAGATCAGTGCAACCAATGGTAGCACCACATTTACCCTGGTTAACCTGGATGACACAGGCATTGTCACAGGGGTAGGAACACCCACTGGATTGACATACACCATTACCACAAGAATAACCACCTTTGGTGGAACACCAACTGGTCTTATTCTTAGACCACAACCACCCACAGTGGCCACGGCCACTTACTATGTTGTGCAAACAAACGGAACCAGCACATTCAAACTCAGTGCTACCTTAGGCGGAGCAGGCATAAGCACAGCGGCTGGCACTCCAGTGGGACTGACATTTGTTCACACACCATTTGCCATTGGTGATGAAGTTGTTGTAAGCAAAATTGTGCCAACTGGATTCCGTGGACTGTATACCATTACTGATGTGGCAATGAACAGTGTCACCTATGCTGGCGCCACAGCTGGTCCACAAACAAGCGCAGGCAGTGTAAGTGATCCACAGCCCTCAATGATCATGTACAGCAACACTTTGCCCCTGGCGATTGCCAACATTGAATATGAAGATGTGACTGTACAACGCATCACCCTAGCAACTGAAGTTGCAACACCTCCTTATGCCGCTGGCGATAAGATATTGATCAGTGAAGCAGGCACTTACTTTAATGGCACATACACAGTGGTGTCAAGCACAACAACCACTATTGATTACACAGCAGTTCCTGGAGCCAACTATCCAGGTGGTGGCGTGGTCAGTGCTTTGTATACCTGGAACTACAATCCCAACTGGAGCAGTTACTACGCTCGTTTCATGCGCTTGTACAACACGCCCAATGTGGGTTGTATCTTGGTAGCAGGTGGACTCACAGTGACAACACTAGATGGATCAATAGAAGAATATCCTGTCACTGTTCAATGGTCACAAGCGTTTGACCTAAATGAAGCACCACTGACCTGGCAAACCACAGTGACCAACATTGCCAACCAGTTAGAAGTTCCGCTTCGTGGTGCTGTGGTAGATGCGTTCCCAGCAAACGGACAGTTGTTCCTAAGCAGTTACTGGGACACAGTGGTGTTCAGTCCACTGAACTATTCAACAACCTCAGCACCTATCTTAGGTGTCAAACTGGCTAACCAAGGTCGTGGCATGCTGAGTAGCAACTGCTGGGCCAACACTGACAAGATGGTGTATGGTATTGACGCTAGAGATATTTGGCAGTTTGATGGACAGAACTTTACAGGTATTGGTAACCAAAGAGTTAAGAACTGGTTCTACAATCAACTGGATCAGAACTTTGTTGATCGTGTGTTTATGGAAAGCAATACACAGAAGAATCAAATTGAAATTTACTATCCAACACGCCCTCCCATTATTCAAGCCATCCTGGCAGATGGAGACACTGACAAGTTCACATGTACTTTGTCAAGTGATAACACACAGTCAGGACTGCTTCACACAGGACTAAGCGTGGTGTTGTCTGGAACAGAAACAGGCACAGGTAGCATTGCAGGCTATACAGGTGGACCAACAACTTATTATGTTGTTGCAGTAGATCCCAAAGATTCAGATGATAGATTCAGTTTCCAACTCAGCACCACGCCCACAGGTACAGCAGTGGCTCTGACCACAGGAACACTGACAGGTGTAGCATTTGTATTTGCCAGTGATGGTGTGCCCAATATGATGTTGGCCTACAGACATGATTTAGACTGTTGGAATGCACCAAGAGAAGTACAGGCCGCAACTTTTGCATGTGAAAGCCCTGTATGGAATAATGATTTCTTGTATCAAAACAAAGCCACTACTACATTAACTGGCACAGGCACAGGCGCACGAATGAATGTATTGCGAACAATTAGTGCGTATCAACCTTATGTAACTCCCAATGTGCGCGGCACAGGCTATGCAGTTGGTGACACTGTAAAAGTTCTGGGCACAGCACTAGGTGGTGAAACACCAGCCAATGATGCTGTGATCACAGTGACCGCAGTAGATGGAGCAGGTAGAATATCAGCCGTTGCAAGATATGCCACAGGCACAGGTCTTGATGATTGGGTGTATCAAGATGGTTCAAGAACAGTGGTGTATGCTCGTGGCATCGCAAATAAACAATTGGTTGAAAAAGAAGTTGGTTATAATTTCTTAGGTCCATTGCCGCAAGAATATCCTATCAACAGTCGCTTTAGACGAGACAACATTAAGATGTTACCAGACTATTCAGGCAAGCTGTTGGTGCATCGCATCTTGCCAGAAGTCAATAACCTTGACAAATTTGGTGTGCAAGTTTATCCCAGCTATCAAGGTGGATTAAGAACAGGCACCATTGGTATCAAAGTTGAAGGTGCCAACTCAGTGGGGCAAGCACCGCTACAGACCACAACTGAAACCATAGCTACCAACACAGACTATCCATGGGTGCAGATAAGTCAAAATGCTCATCGTGTCAACGCAATTGAAATAACAAACAGTAGCACTGATAACATTTGGATTTGCCCAGCAACAACTTGGCAGTATACACAAACTGAGGATGATAGATAATGGCCAAGTTTCCAGTAGAGATTGATGACAAAGAAGGCATCATTGATGCTGTCAATAACTTACTAAGTGGACCCTCAGGTCTGGGACAGAACTTTGAAGGCTTTACCAGTCCTGTACTGGGTTTCAATGATGGCGTTGCTGTTACAGGTGCCAGTGGAACTGGTACGGTAGCAACGCTGACATTTGCACCGCAGAATTCACCGCCGTTTCGTGTGGGACAGAGTGTTAGAGTTAGAACAACAGTGCCAGAGGGTTACCGTGGATTATACAAGATCACAGCGGCCACCTCCAGCAGTATTTCATATCTCAACACCACCACTGGCAATTTAACAAACAGTGATGGTGTAATTAGATCTGACCCTCCACAGGCCATTGTGGGCTATATGACCAGTAACTTTAGAACACCGTATACCAATACCAATCCTCTAACTAAAACTTATGTGCCCGCCATTGCTTTAAACTCTGCTGAGTTTTTAAATACCAATACAATAAAGTTTACATACGCAGAAACACAAGCAACTCCACCCTTTGCCCTGGGTAATAATATCACTGTGTATGATTCAAGCAATGACTGGTATAATGGTTCATACGGGCAGGCTGGCATTGTGCAAAGCACAACAGAGTTTTGTATTGTGCGAGTCTCAGATGATGGCACAGTTCAGACAGCTGGTGACGGTGGATTTATATTCTTAGATGGTTTTGGTGGAGAAGCATTTGTTGGAACAGATGCCAATGCCAAAGTCCAAGTAAATGGTGTCAGTGATCGTGTGTTCCTAAGTGGCAATATGAATAACATACTAGATTACACCACATTTGAAGCCAGTGAGTTTAGTGTTAGCTTTATGATCAATCGTTATGTAGGTAGCCCAACAGAAGATTTAACCAATCCAGGCTTTACATTTGAATTTGATAAAACAATTTGTATTAAAACATATGAATGGGCAACTCCAGTGGGCACAGGCACACTGCCTCCTGCGGCCAGTGCAGGTTCAATACAAAATGGAGTGCAACCTCTAGACCCTGCGTTCACTGCCATCATTGATCAACCTGGTCCTGGCTACTATTGGTATTTTATTGAGATAGAACTTGTGGTTGTAACAGGTGATACAAGAATTACCCAGGCAACGCTATTTGGTCGCAGCCTAAGCGCACAGGTTGTAAAACAATAAGTATAGTATTATAAAGGAAATGAAATGACTATAGAACGAGTACAAGCAATACAAGCTGATCTTAATCAAGCTGTGTATGATATGAAATATGAGTATCTGCGAAACGAGATAGAACACAACGGTGTTTATCGTGTGGCACCAAATGGTAGAAGACTGCCAGGTAAAGCACCAGCCATGCAATACACTTGGCAATTTTATTTGCGACGATGTATGTTTGATCCCAAGTTTGTATTCACAGCGGCTGAACTGCTAGTAGACAAACTACCAGATCGTGATGTTCAGATTTGTGCTTGTGAAGATGCAGGAGTTCCCCTAGGACTTGCAATGGCAACCATACTGGGAACACCAATGCTCAGCATGAAGAAGAGCCGCAAGGTATATGGCTTGTTGAACTTTACAGAAGGCAAGGCCACTGGCAGACCCATTCTATTAGTAGATGATCTTGCTGGTAGTCAGAACACACTGAAAGGTGCGGCCAGAGCCTTAGAAGCATTTGGCTTGCCAATTGCTGGACAGTATGTTGCATTGATTAACAAAACACAAGGCACACATGCAGAAAATTATGTAAAGCAAAAGGAACTGATCAGTTTGTTTACATGTGATGATTTTGCCATGAGTTGGAAAGCGTATGTAGAAAAGTTCAAACGCGAACCTGACTTTGGTGCATACTATTAAACGGTTATAAATAACTGATACGGCTGATTACGGAAATCAGCCAATTGAATATTGAAATAAACAGGACTTGGATTATGCCAACTAAAAAGAAACAAAACACTAAAGATTACCAAATGCCATTGTATGATGAGAACGGTGATCGTGTGTACTTTGATGATGAGGGTAATCCATTGTATTCTGCAAAACGAGCCAAAGGTGATCCAGCCTATGGCAAAGTTCCCAAGGGTCCTGTTGCTCCAGAACCACATGCCGCCGCCAAACACTTACAAAAGTTTGGACTTGGCAGCGACACAATCCTGGCACACATCAATCCAGAAGAAGCTGACCTGCTGAAAAAGCGTGGCGGCTCTGGTGCTGTCAATCCACACACAGGACTGTTAGAGTTTGATGATGGTGGTGGCGATGGTGGTGGCGATGGAGGTGGTGGTGACGGTGGTGGTGGCGATGGCGGTGGCGATGGAGGAGGCGATGGCGGTGGTGACGGCGGGTCAGATGGAGGTTCAGATGGAGGTTCAGATGGCGGCACTGATGGTGGTACTGATGGTGGTACTGATGGTGGTACTGATGGCGGCACTGATGGCGGCACTGATGGAGGTGTTGATGGCGGTGTTGATGGCGGTGTTGATGGAGGTGTTGACGGAGGTGTTGACGGGGGAGTAGATGGAGGTGTTGATGGAGGTGTTGATGGCGGCGTAGATGGAGGAGTAGATGGAGGAGTAGATGGAGGAGTAGATGGAGGAGTAGATGGAGGAGTAGATGGAGGAGTAGATGGAGGAGTAGATGGAGGAGTAGATGGTGGTGTAGATGGTGGTGTAGATGGAGGAGTAGATGGAGGAGTAGATGGTGGTGTAGATGGTGGTGTAGATGGTGGTGTAGATGGTGGCGTTGATGGCGGCGTTGATGGCGGAGTAGATGGCGGAGTAGATGGCGGAGTAGATGGCGGAGTAGATGGCGGAGTAGATGGCGGAGTAGATGGCGGTGGGCCAAATGATGGCGGCACTGATGGTGGTGGCCCAACTGATGGCGGCGGTCCACCAGTAGTTCCTGGACCTGTAATTCCACCAATGAATCCTGGCAACACAGGTTTAAGAATTCCAACAGGGTTGAATGCTGGTTATATACGAGAAGTTCCTGCGTATAGAACAACAAATGATGTTCAATCTAAGTACTATTGGGGCAGTAGTCCAGCACAAACTGGAACTGAATTTAATCCAGCAATAGCAAATCAATATGCACCAGCCACAGCCTGGGGTCTTCAAACTCCATTCCAACCATTAACTGGTCAGGAACTTGCTGGCATGGTAATGGGTAATCCTTATCAACAAAACTTCCAAGGACAACCTGCACTACAACCAGGATTCAATCCATACCGTCCTGGCATTGCGCCAACACCTATGCCTGGGCCAACACCAATGCCAATGCCAGGTCCTCCTGGTGGTAAGTCGCCAGGATTCTTTGATATTTTTTCAGGTCCCGCAAGCAAACCTTCAACCAATCCTTTAGACGACTACTGGAATTCAATTTTAGCTGGTCGCTGATCCGTCACTAAATAACAATAGAATAAGGAAATACTATTATGAGTAAAGGGAGTAGCGGATCTACATCGCAAGTAGAATTAAGTCCAGAACAACGAGCGCAAATTGCGGCTCAGACCAAGTTCTTCACTGACACAATTGCACCCACATACAATGAAGCGGTCAAAGGTGCAACTCAGCTGTACAATACAAATGCTGGAGGTGTTGGTGTCGCGGCAGAGAATCAAGCCAAGGTAGCAAGACAAGCTCAGGAAAGCCTGGGCGGCACTGGTGAAAGCGCATTGCGTACAGGTATCAGTGGCTTACAAAGTTTATTCAGTCCAGATTACGAACGCACACAAATACAAGCCGCACTGATGCCAGCACAGGCACAATACGCACAGAATGTGGCAGCTCAGGATGCAAACTTTGGTGGTGCAGGACAAATGGGCAGTTCCAGAGCCGCATTGGCTGGTCGTCAACTGGCAGGTTCAACACAGGCCGCACAGATGCAAGCGGCCGCAAACATACAACAACAAATTGCTGGTCAACGAGCTGGTGTTGCCAATCAATTGGCACAGCTTGGACAAGGTGGTATTGGACAATCACTGGGAGCCGCAGGCAATGCAGTTTCAGCCAGCATGGTTCCACAACAGTTGTACAATCAATACGCCAGTGTAATCTTTGGTACACCTAGTGCAAGTTACAATCCTGACTTCCGTGGCACACAGAATACTAGAACAACTGGTGAAAGCTCAAGCATCACTGGACAAGGCATTGGCGCATTGGGCAGTTTAATTGGTGGTGCCGCAAAAATGAGTGACCGTAGAGTCAAAGAAAATATCCGTCACATTCGTGATGTTGATGGCATCCGTGTTTACTCATTCAATTATGTTTGGGACAAGACTCCAACACAAGGTGCTATGGCGCAAGACTTGCTAGCTGATGCTCGTTATGCTGATGCTGTTAGTGTGCATGAATCAGGATTCTATCAAGTAGACTACGCTAAACTACCTGTGTTACATTAAGGATAAAACATGGCATACAATGAAATGGGTGATTACAGCGGCTATGGCGCAGGTCCAGTAGATCCTTACGAAGTTCAACGCTTGGCCGCTGAAGAAGAAGAACGCAAAAGACGCGAAGAAGAAGCACGACTGGCCGCATTGGCCAATCCAGGTGCAGGCATTGAAATGCCAGCAGGCCTACAACCCAGTGGCGCAATAACATATCCAGTCAGTGAAGGTGGCCCTGTAAAACCACCCAGCGATACTGTTGAGCAAAAACATGAAGTAGTGACCTACGCTGATGGCAGTCAGACTAGAAAGACCACACAAGAAGTTCCTGCCAAACAAGAAAAACAAGAAATTCCTTATTATCAGCAGTATCTAAATGAAGGTGCTCAAGCATACGGATTAAAGCCAGTGTTTGGACAAGCACCTGCTCAAGCACCTGCAACACAAACTGCTATCAATCCAGAAACAGGTGAAAGATATCAACAACTAGTACCAGGCGCAGGCGCCGCACAACAACGCCAGCAGCCTGCTCCTGCTCCTGAAACTGCTTCTCCATATGGCAAAATGCCAACACCGCAGATCATGGCTGAGTCAGGTGGCAATCACATTGATCCTAAGACTGGTCAAGTTATAACAAGCCCTAAAGGCGCACTGGGCATTGCACAAGTCATGCCCAAAACTGCTATGCAACCTGGCTTTGGAATCAAAGACATTTTTACACTGGCCAAAGAACGCGGCGTACCATTCGCTGATCGCAGTGAAGCAAGTGCAAAAGAATTGTTGGCAAACAAAGACTTGAACCTGGCAATGGGTGGCGAATACAATGAAGGCATGTTGAAGTATTTTGGTGGTGACAAGGAAAAAGCCACTGCTTCTTACAATGCTGGCGCTGGTCGTGTTAACCAAGCCGTCAAACAAGCTGAAACCAGAGGCGGTGATTGGAAAGATTACCTGCCAACTGAAACAAAGAACTATCTACAAAAAATATTTGGTCCAGGACAGCCTGGTAGAGCTCAAACAAGATCATTGGCACCTCCAATGGAGCCAGGTGACAATCGCGATCCAAATCCCAATGCTGTGATTACTCCTGGCACAGGAACTAACCCAATTGCCAATGTAGATATCACAGGCGCGGCACCTGTGGCACCGCCAGCATTTGGTGATCCAAATCCCAATGCTGTGATTACTCCAGGTACAGGAACTAATCCAGTTGCCAATGTAGATATCACAGGTGGCCAACAACCACCAGCACCGCCTGCACCAGTTGATCCAAATGCCTTTACAGGTCAAGGACTACGAGCTCCTGGTGTTACACCACCCCCACCAGGACAACCTTCAGCGGCTACAGCAATTGATCGTTACCAAGCAGTACAAGATGATCCAATTGGATTGTTTGCATTGCGTAATGATGATACTGTGCCAAAAGCATTTCGTGAGCGTGCCGCTGGCAGACTTGCAGACTTTTTACAAACAGAAAAAACAACAACAGAAGTAGAGAAAAAAGTAAAAGAACAAATAGAAACTGGTGATACAAAAGGTATTGCCAAAGACTTGGCCAAAAAGCCTATGTCACAGTTTGATTTAATTTGGCAATCAACCATGATGCGCTTGATGGGTGCCAATGCACAAGCTGACAAGTTATTTGACCAGGCCATGGGCACTGGTGGTAAGAGCGTAGTTGAAACAGATGATGCTGGTAATAAAATACAAGTGGATTATGACAGCCAAGGTAAAGTAACAGGTGGACTCAGAGCTGATGGTACAGAATTAAATGCCACTCAAGCAATTGCTTTTGCGTCTGGTGGTACTAAAATAGCCAAGCCAGATGTGTCAATGCAGGATGTTGAAGCAACCATTGATGGTAAAGTAGTAAAAGGTCGTGTTGTTACAACATATGACCGTAACAACAAGCCTACTACGCGAGTTGAGTCAGGTGGCAAGTATTTTGATTATGATGGCAAGTGGAAAGCAACCAGTATTGCTGTTGCCGCAGAAAAAGCAGAAACAGCCAGTGCTATCAAACTACGCTATGCAGGACCTACAAGTTATACTGAAGCAGGTGCCAAAGCCGCAGGTGAGTTCAACTTCCAGAATGGTACAAACATTGGATATCAATCGCAACAACCTGGTGCTCCTCTAGTTGACTTGAACACAGGCAAGCCAGTACAAGTTGGTGCAGGTGGTGTTATCACAACTACACAGTCTGGCACTCCAGGTGTGGCCCCAGCACAACAAGCACAACCAGCAGGTGCAACAACTACTGCGCCTGCTGTAGCTGGTCAAACACCAGCACAGATTACATCAGGCGCTAAAACTGAACAAGCAGTTACACAAGCTGAAAGAGAACAGTTTGTCAACAAGACAATGCCTGAAGTTAACAGGCGTGGTGAGGATGGTCGTTACATTGCTGACACACGCAGAACACAATTGGCCATGCTTACTGGACCAGATAGTGCTATCATGGGCATCTATCGTAACAGTGGTTCTGAATATAACAAGGCCAAAACAATCATTGCTGATATCATAGGTGGAACCTACAGTGGTAAAGATGGTGAAGGCAAGTTTGCTGAAGCGTTGATGAACTTGAGAATTAAAGATCAAGACTTGGCAGCAATCAAATCATTCCAGCAGATGAACAGAGACATTGATTCTAAGACACTGGCAGTCAATGCTGGTGAAGGTCCTAAGTCTGATGCTGATATGCGTATGAACAGAGAAGCCAACATGGGTAACATTGGTGACTTACCAGCATACTCAGCACTCAATGGATTGTCAAGAAGTCAGTTTGCTGGCGACATAAACAAACAGAAAGCTGATTTTGCGGCCAAGAATAACTTTAAAACAGAAACAGCACTCAATCAAGCCTGGGGCAAAGAGAAAGATAAAATGGTCAAACAATACGAAGGCATCTACAAAGAACGACTTAACTCTATTGAAAGTAATATGGTAGAGAAATTTGGTAGAGATTGGCGCAAACTGCCTGGTGATACCACGCAAGGCTTCTATAGAGATGCATCCATTCATAGTTTTACTGTGTATCCTACACCCAATTATAATATGCAAACTGGTTCTTGGGATTACCCAACACTACAATCTAAATTAGCGGCCATGCGAGCCGCTGTAAGATAAGGAAGCAATTATGACAGATGAAATTAACAAACTAAAAGCGGCTGGATTTAATGATGCTGATATACAAGCGTATATAAATGATCAAAAGAATCGTGCAGGACAGCCAGCCGCAGTAGACCCAGCACAAGTAGATGCTACACAACCAATTATTGCTGATGAGAAGGTTCCACAATACGCAGTACAAGAAGAAACTATCATGCCTTCAATGGGACAAGCGGCCGCGGCTGTGGGCAGTGGCATTGTATCAGCCGCTCCATATATTGCTGGAGGCGCCGCCCTACTTGGTGGTGGTAAACTAGTAGGTGCAATAAAAACAGCCGCTGATGCTTATAAGACAGGCGCTTCCACAGCCGCTGACATTGCACAACGCAATGTGGCCCTACAAGAAGCAAGAATGGCAGAGCGTGCCGCCCGTGCTGGTCAACAAGTTCGTCCAGTAGTTCCAACAGCAACAGCAGGTGTGCCCACAGCACCAGTGGCACCAGTAGCACCACCTCCCGCTCCAGTGGCACAGGCCGCAGAACAAGGTCTTGCCAATAGAGTTAAACAAGTAGCCGCAAGTCGCATCACAGGACTAATGCCTAGCATGGGTGAAGTGTTAGGTACGGCTGGTCGTGTAGCAAGCAGAGTGCTTGGACCAGCCGCACTTGCACTAGAATCACGAGACTTAGGTCCTCCAGTTCCAACAGTTGGTCGTATGAAGGGTATGGAAATCAATCCATTGACTCGCGCACCATGGACTAGAGAACAAATTGCACAGTACGAAGCCAATCCTGCTGTGTATGATCAGCAGATGGCACCGCCACAGTTTCGTAGGTAAGTATACACATGACAACAGCTGAACAACTAACCCAAATTTTCAAAGATAACTTTGTTGCATACTATCGCAGTCATGTGGCACATGCCAACATCACTGGACGCAACTTTCGCAGTGACCACAAGTTACTACAAGGTGTGTATGAACGCAGACAAGCACAGATTGATGTCCTGGGTGAACTGCTACGCACATTAAAAGAATACATGCCATGTGATCTAAGTGAAGTCATTGCAGACAGTCAAATTGGCACAGATGTATTAGAAGGTGATGCTGACTTCCTGTTGGAATGCATCAAAGAAGATTTGGAATTCTTATGTAATGAATATCGTGAACTGATTGTGATTGCAGAAGAAGAAGAACAAAGCCAAATTGCCAACTACGCACAAGAACAAGTGCTTGATTTAGACAAGTCAATTTGGATGTTAGATTCCACACTGGGTTAAGTTCCCAAGAACGCTATTAAGAACTGAGGGATTTTGGAACTTTCTAACTCAGGCATCAACGGATTGGCAGGCGAGCTTATTCAGCGTTCAACTTTTTATAAGCGTATGATCCTCTAACATCATATCCATTCTTTTTGTGTAGTTTTAAGAATGCGTCTTGATCATGTCGCATTGTAGTACTGCAAATAATATTATTTTTACAGTAGCGAGCATACTGTTCCCATTGATCCATCATTTCTTTCAGCAGTTTAATACGCAGTCTTGCACTCAATGTCATATCCACATGCGCCATCAACACACTGACCAGGGGATCATCACTCCATACACCGCGTTCATTGCTCTTGGCCCAGGTATAAGCTATAACATGACCAGTTTCTGCATCTCTGCACACAGTAACCAATACAGAGCCAGGTAGATAAAACTGATTGGTAACAGCAAAGATTAGATTACGGCTCATAGTAGGCACTTCTGGAGTAAAGATCTTATCAATCTCTGACTCAAAGTGCTGTTGTGCTAATGCAACTATTTCATTTACATCTGCGCCAGTGGCCAGCGCCCAATTATATGTGATCATTTCAATTCCTTTCAAGTACTGTATTTAAGCGTTGAGACTTAACCATGCTAAATAAAAATATGGAAAAGACAACAGAAAAGAACAAACAAAAAGACGCACCCAACGGTGGACGAGGTGGGCTTCGTAAAGGGGCTGGCCGTCCAAAGGGCAGTAGAGATCAAGTAAGCATTAAGAACTTGTTGGAAACACTGGATCGCCAATCAGGTGGTCGTGATTATGAAGATCTTTTAATAGAAGATTTCTTACAAGCAAGAAACAACAGCGATACTAATTTAACTCTAAAGTATCATAATTTGATTCTTAACAAGGTTATGAATAGCCTTGCTAGAATTGAAGTGACAGATAGCAAAGATGCTATTGAAGCCAAGCAGGCGGCTTTTGCTGAAGCATTGGCTAAGTTGGTGGGCGTAAGCGCAGACACTAAATAACGCTATGCCAACAAGCAAATCAAAAGGAAAATTAAAATGAAAGAAGCAAGCAGTCAACGAGCCGTTCCAGGTTACAATGCGGCCACAGGCACAAGCAACCCAGGCTTTGATAAATTCTCAACAAAATACTGTGGCAACATGAACCAAACAGGCAACCCAGATGCCTTGATCAACAAAGGCCGTGGCCCTACAGTTGGCAACAAGAGCAGTGATGACAGCACATATCCAGATGCTAGAGTAGTGCCCGCTTTACCAAAACAAGGTAGTGTGCGTGACAACATCAATCGTGGAGCACAAGTTCGCGAATCAGGTGGCGGTCGCTTTGATGGCACAAGAGCATGGATGCCCAGTGCAACAAAGAATTACAAAGGCGACGAAAACAAGATCAATGTAGGTCGTGGCCCAACTAAAGGAAATCAACGATAATGTCTACTAATCCACAAGGCGGCAAAGCCATCAATCAAAAGCGTGGCCCTACTACAGGCAACGCTGGCACTGCTACAAAGTACGATGCTTTCAAAACAGCCAAGAGCACAAGTTCAGGTGAGAAGTCAACCCTGGCCAAAATGGTCACTGACGCACTTGAAATGCGTGGTCGCGGTACAGCAGGCAAAATAGATCCAGCACTAGAAGGTGTCAGCATGAATACCAACACAGGTCCTAAGAAGAACAGCACAGCTGACGGCAGCAAGTTGCCTTCAAAGTATAAAAAATAATGAGCGCGGCAGGCGGCGGCAAAAGCGGTGGCGGTGGCCCTGGACAGATTACTGATACACGCTATCGTTTTCCAGGAGAGCGTGCTTACGGCGAATACATTCCACCTGCCACACCAGCGTATGGCAACGGTGGCACAACTCCTTGGAGTCCATATGCCAATCGTCAATCAACGGCCGCGCCTGTAGATCAAACACAACTATACGATAATGCACCTGCTCCAGGCTTTGGACCAACACCTATGCCAAGTCCAGGTATGCCAGGTGGCAAGTCAGGTATGATAGGTAATATAGGTGGTAGGCTTGGTAATGACTTTGGAAATTTCATGGAAACGGCAATACCAGGCTCAGGCGCACCAATCAATAATTCAATTAATAATCTCTTTAACAATCGTTTGCCTGGTAACCAGCCACAGCCTGGTCAACCATTGCCACCAGGTGTAAGCAAAGGCTTTGGCCTGCCACCTCCACAAGAAGAACTTGGAAATGAAGATTCAGGTAATGAAGGCTATTATCCAGGTGACCCATATGGTGGCCTTGCTATCCCTGAAGCACGAATTGGTGGCACTTTTGGCGTTGATTTTGGCTCACCAAGTGATCCAGGCTACAACGAAGCCAGGGCTGAGGCTGGTTTGCCTCCAGAATATAATGATAGTAATCCAGCACCAGCCAAAGCGCCAAATCAATACACTCCTAGCTTTGCGCCAGGTAGTACAACCCCACAAGGAAACGCAATGAATAATATTAATCAACCAGCATGGACCCAAGGTCGTAATGTAACCAAGAGACCAGATGGCCTTTGGCAAGATGATAAAGGTTATCTATTAGATAACTACACAGGCAGTACAGTTGGCACAGTCAGAGGACACCAAGGCTGGCTTAATAAACAAGCACAATTTAAAGCTAGAGATGCTGGAATGAATCCAGGCGCAAGCCAACCAGAACCAAATTATTCAGCAGAATATGGCGGCCTAGCCTAACTAAATAAACAAGGTGGACAGACTCCACCTTGTATCGCATAGAAAAAGGAAATGAAATGCAAAATGAAACTCAAAACCCTTGGGACGAATCTGCTCCCAATGACACCCCCAAAACCACACGAGCCAGTAAATCAAAAAAGATTGCTGATGAGATTTTAAACATCACAGCACCTGTACCACCATCTGCGCCCAACGCCAGTGACTTTGATTTAGATGGCCTAATGACAGACTTTCCCACAGCCAAAGATCTAGAACGCTTTGTTTATGATCAAGTTGGCGTTGTGTTAAATTTAAAAGGTCGTGCCAACAAATTAAAATATCAAGTGGCCATGGACACGCTGAATGGCGTGCCTGTTGATGCCAAGTACACTGGCAGTGACAATCCTTATGTTGATAAGGCTGAAATGATTCCAGAAGATCCAATCAAGCCAGCACCAGATCGTGATGCCAATTTGCCAGATCATACTCAGATTCAAAATACATTCTGGTCACCACACATTCCACATCCAGACCCAGACGCAAGAGCACAAGATCATAAATGTCATGTTATATTCCGCAAGTATAATACAGGACAAATCAGTTATGAAATTCTTGGTCCACTTAGTAAAAGACCACATGGTGAAAAAATTGACAAGTTTGGCCGCATTAGACCTGAAATTATTAAAATTGTTGACCCACGCACAGGTGAGCAAACTATCATGCGTGAAGATGGCACACTGACACCACAAGGTAAAAAGCTTCGTGCCATGATGCAGACATTCCGTGTCAACAACAGCAATCAATGGGCAGTATGGGTTGATCGTGAATTTGTTACAATGAATAGTAATGTTGCCAACAATCCTTGGGATCTAAAATGACCAATGAAATCCGCGATGGAATGATTCATCAAGCACAGCAAGAGCGTATGGTTCGTGATACTTTGATATCACAAAAGATCAATGCCAGTCACAGGGAAGGATTCAAAGCTCGCTTTCCTGGACAGATTGAACATTGTATGCGCTTGACTGCTGAACGCTTGCAGGCTATCTTAACACGCAAGCCCACTGACCTAGCAGATCCTGCAACATGGAACTCAACAGCAGAAGAAATTGCCAATCTAGCAGAAGCACTTTATAATCTAAGTAAGATCAATAGAGAGTATCCAATGGAGATCGCAAATGACGAACATAGCAAGCAATGAAGACAGCAGTTTTGATGTTACAGGTGCTTGGATCAGTAAAACACATTGTCATCTAACATTTCGCTTGAATGAAGATGGCATGGGCGATTGTGAAATTGATTATGACTTTGACAAGTTTGATCTTGTGTTCTTGCGTGATATCTTAACTGAGTTCTTAGACAGCCAACCCAAGGCCTAACATGATTGGCACAGAAACCTTAATGGCTCGTGCCCTGCGTTATGCTTTGGATAAAAATGAAGTTGCACCAGAAACTTATAGAACTTGGCCAACTAATTTGCAATTACAATTGCAAGAACTAGTAATTGAAACAGCAGATGACATGCGGTATCATCAACTCAAATACTTTAGGCCATTTGAACATCAATTAAGATTCTTTGAAACTGGTGCCAGTGAACGCCGTGGTATCTTGGCCGCCAACCGTATTGGTAAAACAGTCAGCACTTGTTATGAAACAGCATGTCACCTGACAGGACAATATCCTTCTTGGTGGACTGGCTATCGCTTCAACAAACCAATTACCTGTATGGTTGCTGGTGAAGGATGGAGCCAAGTTGCGCTTGTATTACAGAATGAATTGCTTGGCACCCAAGATGTTAAGATTACAGATAATCTTGGCACAGGTGTTATTCCTCGTGATTGTATTGTAGTAGATACAATGCGTAATGATGGTGCCAACTGTATTGGTGTAGAGATTCGTCATGTCTCTGGCAGCAACAGTTATCTCCTATTTGCAAATTACACGCAGGAAGTTCGTCAGCTACAGGGTTTCAAATTGAACCTTGCTGTGTTTGATGAACAGCCACCAGATGACTTCTTCAGTGAAATCGTAACGCGAACTGCTACCACACAAGGTAAAGTACTTTGTAGTTTTACACCCTTAAAAGGTCTGAATGGCCTGGTTAGCAAGTTCTGGAACAAAGAAGAAGGCTATGAGTTTATTCGTGTAAGTTGGGATGACTGTCCTGAGTATGATCCTTGGGGACAACCATTCCTGCTGAAGGAGACCCGCCGTCAGTTAGAGCGCGATTACTTGCCACATGAACGAGAAGCTCGTATTGCTGGTAAGCCAGTTATGGGCAAAGGTGCTGTGTTTCAAATCCGTGAATGGCCCTTGTATCAAACAGGTGATTATGACTTTACTAGAATGCCAAACATTCAGCGTGTGATTGCACTTGACTTGGGCTTGGTAAATGACAAAACTGTGATCAGTTTAATGTATTGGGATCCTTATGAACGAACTGCTTTCTTACATAAACAAATCTGTGTGCAGGGTATTGAAGAGGCTGTCCCCAGCCAGTATATCAATCATCTCCTTCGTCCTGAAGTGTTTGGTACTCCTATTGTGCTACCTGCTGACGCTAATACTGCTGGCAGATACACCATGAGTTCAAACTCAATTAGAGAACTGTTTGAAAGTTACGAATTGAATGTGTATCACAAAGCTATTATGAATCCTCCTGACCAAGAAGGAAGGGTAACTAATCATAAGAGTTATGGTATCAATCAAATGCGTCAAATGCTGGAAGTTGGTAGCCTAATGGTCAATCAAAACTGTACACAGTTTGTCAGTGACGCACAAAACTACTATGTGGACAGTCAAGGTCGCTTTAGTGATCCAGATGACACCATTGACAGTTGCCGTTATGCGCTGTTGGCCTGCTTGCAAGGTATTGCTGAGCCATGGGACAATAGAACTTCGCAACAGCGTATGATGGCAGCTCGTGACAAGTATATGAAACCGCGTGACGAAAGCAACAAAGCCGCAATCAAGAAGACCTACGACCCTGGAGGATAATATGAATGAAAAGTTTCTAGTTACTGTAGGGGAAGAAACCCCTTATATCATGTGTGAACGACACGCACAAGTATTTGAGAAAGCAATGATAGTTAACGCTGTTCCACATACTATTATTGAGCTAGATGAAGAAGATGCACCCAAACATTGTCATGCATGTGATCTTGTTGTGGCCAAAGATTACGCCAATCGTGTGAATGATCAATCAAGGATCATACTTCCTGGTGAATTCATTTGATGCTAAATAATACATCAGTTAAGGGAACCCTATACAATGCTTGATATTAAGAATATCCCAGTAGAAGACATTAATCAGAACAAAAAGATTAACGCTGTTTTTGTGCGAATGAAGAATCAAATGGATGTCAAAATGGCATCCTACCTGCGCTATCTAGGCACAAAGAACGCAGTAAATCGTGCAACAGATTATCACTACCTGTGTCTTGCAGTTACAGACTCAACAGCACCAGTAAACGGCATTGACTATATTCACCCAACTGTAAAGCCCATTGTTGATTACGCCACTGCTGTTATTGCCAAGGGTCTAATGCCCAATGGTGAGATCAACTTTGAGTTTGTTGCTGATGGTGAAGAAGATGAAGCGGCCGCAAGACAAGCCAGTGATATGGTCAACAAAATTGTTAACCAAATGAATGATCCACACTTTATCTTAGAGCGTTGGATCATGGACGCCAACATGCACAAAAACGGTATGATGATGATCAAACCAGTGCGTGAACAGATTGTGCGTTATGTAGAAATCAGTGGTACAAACGATCAATTGCGAGCATTTGAGATGCAAGCCGCTGAATCAGGCCTGACAACCCTACGCCAAAGCAAACGCAGAGACAATGTTGACATGATCAAAGCCATGGCAGAGATTCAACAAAACTTAGGCGACAGCAATAAAGAAAATTTACAAAACACAATTGATACACAAATTGAAAGTTTAAGAACAATTCCTGAAGAACTAGACCAGGAAGCAATGGGTCCAACAACAGATGAACAAGCCACCAGTGAACAAGAAATTGTCAATAGTGCGCTGAGTCGCAACACCAGTTACAAAGCCAAATACAAACTAACTGGCTACAGCATCAACATTCAATTCCATCCTATTGCACAGCACTATTGGATTTGTGATCCCACAGTTCCTGAGATGAAGAATCAACCTTTCTGTGGTTACTACGATCCAATGAGTATTCAAGAAGCAATGGACTTGTATCCAGACATTAACTTAGAAGAATTCCGTAAACACGCAGAATACAACATGAATGGCGCTTACCAAGCAGGTAGCGTACTAAACAACTTGGCTATCCATGCTAGAGACTCAGTACCTGTCATGGGTATTCCTGTGAGCAGTGCGGCATCAGCAGATCCAGACTCAAAACAAGTCAGTATTGTCACTGTATGGAACAAGTATGACATTGATGGTGATGGTGAACTAGAACTAGTAGAATTAATTTATAGTGGTAGTTACATTATCAGCGCAAGAGAAGTAGAATTTATTCCTGTTGCCAACATGTGTCCAAAGCCCTTACCTGGCAACTTCTATGGTATGAGTGTTGGTGAAAGTGTTATTCCCATGCAGGAATACAACACCTCCGCGGCCCGTGCTGAGATTCAATTGGGCTTGCTGACAGCAACACCACGCATTGGTGTCAAGCCAGATCGTGTTGACTTTGAAATGATGCAAGATGGCGAAAGCGCAATCTTTATCTTGGACTCAAAATTTAATCCAGCCACAGACATTTACCAAATGCCTCCTCCAAGTGGCAACTTGCAGTTCTTAGAAGTTGCAATGAATCGTATTCAACAAGACACAATGGCCATGGTTGGTATGACTACTCCACAAGATGTATTCAATCCAGAAGTTATGGCCGCAGGTAATAGTGGTGTCAAGCTACAAATGGCTCTAAGTCCTAATCAAATTATTCAAGACAATACAGTACGCAACGCGGCTGAAGGTCTTAAAGAAGCTCTATGGTTGGTATGGCGCACCTTGATCCAGTATGGTGATGACTATGGTGTTAAGAAACTGGCACAATCAAGTCACCCAGACAAGAAGCCAGAGTTTTTAGATTACATGGCCTGGGATGACATGAACTTCTGTGAGCGTAAGCAATTGAACTTGGAACTTGCGCTGGGCATGAAGTCAGAAGAAAACGCCTTGGGTCGTTTACAAATTATACAAAAGTGTCAAACAGACTTGTATCAAATGACACAAGGTATGGTTGCCGCAGGCACACTAACACCTGAAATGTACAAGAAAGTCAAAAAGCCATTTGCTGATACCTTGTATGTGCTGGGTGTCAAAGACAGTGACAGCTACTTGCCAAGCGATGAAGAAGTTATTGCTATGATTCAACAAGCACAAGAAGCCGCTAAGAACAAAGAACCAAGCCCAGTTGATAAGAAAGATTTGTCAACTGCCAACTTGAATGATACCAAAGCCAAGCAAATTCAAATGGAAGTTGCTGGTGAGGACGCTGAAACCCAACTTGACTTTATGTCAATGGCCGCAGGCGATCCTAAAGTTTACAGTTAAAAAAAGGAACGGAAATGATTAGTGAGGAAGCAGTAGATGCTTATAACAAGCGTCTTACGATTGATACAAGTAACCCTAAAAAGTTAACGCCAAGCCAGCGTGATGCTGTTAAACAGTATGGTAGTTTAGCAGAAGCTTTAATGAAAAACAGAGACTTGGCCATGTTTATACATCACTTCAAATTTGAAGTTAATGATGCTATGACCAATATAAGAACACACACCACAGATGCCAATGCAGAACGCATTGCTTTGGCCAATCAACTGAGTGGTATTGATAGTTTTATCAATACATTACAAACGGCTGTGTATAAAAAGAATATAATGATCAAGGCTGAGCATAATACGGACAACCAGCCTTAAAGCGATACTAAATAAACTTACAAGGTAACCCACAAGGCCCTTACAATTTAAGGATAGATATGGAAACAACGATCACCCCTAATGCTCCACAGAGTACGGGCACTGAACAAAGCGCAGTTCCTAGTTTAGATTCTATAGCACAAAAGATGACCGCTATGCGTGAAGGCACACAGCGTAACCAACTTAGAGCTACTGAACAAACTGCAACGGGTCAAGATGAGACGGCAGAAACATCAAACCCCGTAACACCTGAAAGTGTTGAAGTTGACGACTCTTATGGAGACGATAACGCTAGCGACAATCAAGAAACAGATGCCCAGGAAACTGTAAGCACTGATAGTAATGATTCTACAGCAGATGAACTAATTGATTTCGTTGAGTTTGCAGAAACAAACCCAAACGCCAAATTCAAATTTATGAAGAATGGCAAAGAAATCATAGTTGATGCTAAGAAAGCCGCGGCAATATTGGGCCAAGGAAGCGCAATACATGAAGAAGCGAGACAACTGAAAGTTGATAGAGCAGAGTTTAACGAATACTTAAACGATGTGCGATCAAGACAGGAAGGTTTAGCTCTTGCGATGGAATTCACTGTTCAACCTAAGTTGAAGAAAGCGTATGATGAAATTGTTAAAACACAAAATTATCAAACCACCTTTCAGCAACAATTACAGAGAACACAGGATCCTGCTCAAGTGGCAAGGATTCAGGCTAGTATGCAACAGAATGAAAGTTATATTCGCCAGCAACAACAGACCATTGGTAAGTTGAGGCCAGCAATAGACCAGTTTAGGCAGGTGCGTACACAGCAGGTAACAGAGCGTTTGGATTTTGCTCGTAAGAACTTTAAAGACAAAGAGTTGAAAAATGAATTTGTCTACAATGAAGTTCGCGATAAAATTGCCAAGCTATGGCCTGAAGCCAAAGGTGAAATTGTCCCAGGAGTACCAAATATTGATTTGGTCAGCAGTGATGAAGGCTTGTTAAGTCTCATACGCGACGGATTACGATATAGGGATAAACCAACTGCCAAAAGCGCAGGCTCTAGCATGGCACAACTAACTCAAAGACGAGGTAGTACTCCAGGCAATAGATCAGCAGACAGTGATATTACTAAACTTCGTGAACAAGCCAAAGCTGGCGATAAAAAAGCTGGCGACAACCTACTAATGCAACGCTTACAGAGTATTCGTTCAGGTAGGAGATAATTTATTTTAAGGAAATAATATTATGGCACAAATTACAACAACGCAGATTGGTAACGGAACAACCGCTTACGGTGCGGACATCGTAGTTAAAGACTTGGACCTAGATGTGTCCAATCGCGTAAAAGATGATACACCTGTGTTAAACATGTGTATGTCAAAGAAGCGTAAAGTCAACAGTACACTACCTCTGTGGACTGACGACATTTATCGCACTCCAGCAGTTCAAGCTCAACTTGAAGGCGCCGCTGTTAGTTCAGCAAGTGCAGAAAGCAATCAGCGTTACAACTTAGGTAACTACACACAGATTTTCAGCACAGTTATTGCCGCAACAGGCACTGCTCGCGCTGTAATGCAATCTGGTGGTGATCCTCAGGCCTACCAAGAGGTAAAACAGCTAATTGAACTAATGTTTGATGTGGAACAACAATTGGTTCGTAACGACCAAATTGGTACAAAGTATGCAGGTCAAGCAGGTACAGCTGGTGGTTTACCAGCAGGTCAAACTGGTCGTCGTATGGGTTCATTGAGTGCCTTTGCAGGTACACAAAGTTTCAACACATCCAGCCAAACTGTCAGTGTGATGAGCACTTACACCAACAACGAGTCAACAGACTCAGCAACACAAGCGGCCAGTGCGTTTGACATTGCGGCTCAAGGTAGTCAGTTTTACACAGGAACTTTTGTTAACCAATTGTTTAGCCCAGCGTTATACAAGCAGTTAGTTACAGTTGCTGAACAGCGTTACAACGCTAAAATCCGCACAGTAGTTGCACCTACAAGCCTACGCACAAGTTTAAGTGACAACATGCCACAGTCACGCGGTATCAACCGTGTTGATAGTGCTCGTGGTGACACAATCCAAACTTATGAAGGTGACTTTAACTACAGTTACGAAATCTTTGATTCATGGATCATGGATACTGTTGTTCCCAACAGCATTTACTTCTTGAATGAAGATGTGCTACAGTGGGGTAGCTTGCGAGATTTGGGCCCCAACAATGAAGTTTTTAGCAATGCAGATTCATCGCTAGATCAGTTCATCATGGAAGGGACTCTCATAATTAGAAATCCCGCTGGAGTTGGAATGCTTAACCAGATTGAAGCAGGCACAAGTTCAAGTTTACCAAGTGCTCGCCCAGCAGTGTTGGTACAGCGTGTAAACCAAGGTGCAGGAGATGTTACTTAATCTACTATAGATTAAGTTGCAACACAGAAGGGGCTCTACGGAGCCCTTTCTTTATGACATAAATAACATTATGAATGATATAAACCAACCAGAATACCTAAGTGACACAGATCCAGAAAAGAATCACGACTACTGGAGACAAGACCATGGTGGTACAATTACCAACCATAATGGTGTAGCAGATCGTCTGCTACAAAACGATAAGTTATACAACAGCATGAAGGGCGATTGGAGCCGCACTGATTGGAACAAACAAGGTAACATCAAAGTTACTACAGGACGCCAGGATGGTAAGTTCTACATCACACGCGAACAAACAAATGCTGAAGCAGTGGCCGCTCGCTGTAAAGCATATCGTGAAGCCGCTGAAATGGGCGTTCCAGATCCAATGGCACCCATTGGTGATGATGGTAAGTTAACATGGAAGTGGATGGACTTGCCTAAAGTTATAAGCATTCGTATTAGTGATCAATATTTTGGTGGTATGCCATGGCAAGCTATCAAACATGACAGAACATTAAAAGCACAATTCTACAGAGTGGTGGAAACAGAGTATCCAGCCTATGTGTGCTATCCAGGTGGTAAGTTGCCTATACCAGTTGCTGTGCCTTACCCAAGTAAAGTAGGCGAAACTAAATTTTTCAAGGGACATTAAAAAATGTTTATTATTCCAACAGGTGATGCACTGGTAGAGTTCATCAAAGACTTTACTGGATCAACTAATGACACAGAAGTTAAGCAATGTATCTTTATGGCAGAGATGTCCATGCGTAACATTGAACTGCCAGCACTACGATCAGATCCTTATGCTGTAGAAAACATTGGTGTTGCTGATGCCAATGGACGCATTCCAATCCCTGGTGATATGAACAAGCCAATTTTGTTCTTCAAGCAAGGACAGCAAGTTAGCACAACTGCAACAGCCACAGGCACAAGTGGTCAAACAACTATTTTGCTTACCAGCACACCAGCACAATCATTACAAAATAACATGAGTGTAACAGGTACTGGTATTGGTTCAGGTGCTACCATTACCAATGTCAGCACAGGTATTTCAGGTGCTACCATGACCCTAAGTGTGGCCAACTCAGGCACAGTATCAGGCACATTGACATTTGCCACAACTGGCAATAGTGCAAGTCAAACAGGACCTTGGATTGTTTATGATCGTATTGGTGATCGTGACATTATCACACAAGGCATGATTGCACAATTATATTTGCAACCAGTTAATGTGCCAGCAGTTATCCGTGGTAAATTTAGTGAAGTTTATAGCAACTATCAATTTTTACCTTATGTTGCTGAAGGCGACTTGATCAACTTGTATTACTACAAGGCGTGGCCCTTGTTGTTTGCACCTGTTACAGATGAAGTTATCAGTGTAACAGGCACAGTGGGCTCAATCTCAGGTGCTGGTCCTTTTAACTTTACCATTACCAATATGACCAGTGTTGGTGACTTAGAAGTTGGTGACGAAATTTATGCCACAGCAGGCACAGGTAGTTTTGGTAGCACAGCTGGTGTTACCACAGTAACAAGTATTATAGGTTCAACTTCAATCACAGCCACCACAACAGGTGGAACTACTCCCACAGCAGGCACAGTTACAGGTATTACACAAACTGGTTTAACAGTTCAAAGCAATGCAGTGCTACAAACATGGCCTGAAGGATATGTTTACGCTACACTACGCGAATATTACATCAAGCGTCACAATGACACAGATGCCGCAGTATATCAAACCAAATTTGATATGGCCTGGAATGTAGTTAATGATCAGAATAGTTTAGGTAAGTGGTCAGGTGGACACACTAGATTAACCAGCGTATGGCAACCTAGACAGTATCGTCAATACTCAATCAAATAAGGATCAAAGACAATGTCAACATCAAGTAATTCAGGTAACTCAACCAGTTTGTATGGTGAGGCCAGTACGCCTATTCCAGACAGCTCAGGCAATGTAGTAGTTCGTGGCGATCTATATGTGTTATCAGGCAACATTCTTACCACAGCCACTACAGGCAATATTTTCCCTGCCAACGCAACAACTATCAATTTAGGACTTGCGGCCACCTCAATGAACATTGGTGCGGCCACAGGCACTACCACTATAAACAATGCGCTAACAGCAGGTGGAACAGTAACAGCACCAGGTGCTGATTTTGGCAACATCACAATTGGTGTAGCCACAGATAATACAATCACGACAACCTCAGGCGATCTTGCTATCACTGCCACAGGATCAAATGGTGTGGAGATCACCAGTGGCACCACAGCACCAACATCAATAACTAGAACCACTGCTAACACCAATGTTGCTGTTAGAAGTTTAGCATTGAGTGTTCAAAGTTCAGGCACTCCAGCGGCGGGCTTTGGTAACAGTTTAGAATTTGAAGTTGAAACAGCACCTGGCAACACTGAACGAGCAGGTTTTATCAGTGTTGTCAGCACAGATGTAACGCCTACCAGCGAAGACTTCTCAATGAGTTTTGGTCTAATGACAGCAGGTGCAGCCGCTACCACTAAAATGTCGTTGAACAACGCAGGTGATTTACAGATTGATGGTGACTTGACTGTTGATGGCACAGACATTAACCTTGCACAAGGCACAAGTTTCTTATACTCAGAAGCCAACAGCCGTTTTAACCGTCCTACTATTCAAAGCACAACTGGCAACACCAGTGGCCTGCGTGTGGCGGCTCCCAACACAGGCTCTAGCGCACAAGGCTTGTTCAGCGTTCTCAATTCAAGTGATAATCTAAATGCAGAATTTTTGCAAATGGGTGCTCGTGGTAGTGCGTTATCAAACACATTCCGTTTCTTAACTGGTGAATACATTGCTGGTGTGCTTGGTCCTACCAACAAAAGCATTTCGTTTGTTGATGATACAAATTTATACGCAACTGTCAATCCAGCAGGACCTACTATTGGCACTGACTTGACAACTAAAACTTATGTTGATGCGGCTGTTGCAGGTGGTGTGACCAGTATTACTGGCACAGCAAATCAAGTTATTGCTTCAAGCCCTACAGGTGCTGTCACACTGAGTTTGCCACAAGATATTGATACAACCAGTAGTGTGATATTTAACACGGTCACTGCTGATCTTGTTTTTACTGATGAAGTTAGAGCAAAAACTGACAACATTAATGTTACCACACAACCAGGTAACAAGGCCAGTTTAGGCCTCAATGAGAATGTATCTTATCCAAATGGACTTGCTGTTATTACTGTCAATTCAAACGGTTGGTATTTTGTTGATGATGGTAGCACACAATTTCCTAACTATACATTCCCAGCCGCAGATGGTGCTGTAAACACAATTCTAACAACTGACGGCGCAGGCAATGTGAGTTGGTTAGCATCTGCTGGTAATGTATTAAGTGTCACTGGTGGCACTCATGTAACAGCAAGTCCTACTACAGGTGCTGTGATAGTCACTACAGATGCAACTGATGCCAATACTGCTTCAACTATTGTTGCTCGTGATGCTTCAGGCGATTTTAGTGCAGGTGTGGGCACATTTACCACTGTTGCAACGCCTGCTGTAACTTATACTGGTGGTGCATTGACCATAACTGGTGGTGGTGTTGCTCCAAGTGCTTTGACTATTGATGATTATCAAACCACCTTGGCATTAGATGGTGGTGTTGGTTATGGTGACAGCACATTGACAACGGCTTTTAATACTTTAACATGGGACCACACAGCAGGCGGTTCAGATCCTGGTTCAGTAAATGGCATATGGAATTTGAACTCTGATGGAACCACAGATTTTCCCAATTATACATTTCCATATGCTGATGGCACAGCCAGTCAAGTATTACAAACAGATGGCACTGGTAATTTAAGTTGGTATAGCCCTGCTGACTTAAACACAACCTACGACTTTAACGCAACCAGCACATCTGGTGGTGCTAACTTAAACTTGGTTGGCTCAGATGCCACAACAGACACAGTCAAACTAACTGATGGTGGACACATAACAGCCGCATACACCAGTGGCACAGCAATTACATTGGGCAGTGACGCTACAGATGCCAATACAGCCTCAACTATTGTTGCTCGTGATGCAAGTGGTAATTTTGCGGCATCAGGCGCCACACTTGGTAATGTAACAGTTGGTGTTGATTCAGATCAAACTATCAGCACAACATCAGGCAATTTAATATTACAAACAGCGGCTGGTGTAGACGCAGGCACTATAACCATGGCCTCAGGTGCCAATGGCAACATCACTGTAGATCCAAACGGCACTGGCGTAATTGTTTTTGATAGTGTTCAAAGATTGCGTGGCGAGGCCCAGGCCTCTACCAATAATAGTTATGTGTTTCCTCCTGCTACATTAACCACCGTCACTGACAACAACGGGTATTCAGCCGCATCAAGTTTTGAACCAGGCACTAACGGTTATGGTGCCAATGCTCAATACCTTCACTATTATGGTGATACTTTGGCTGCGACAAATGCCGCGCCTTCACTGAACTTCAAAGTCGCAGAAGGCAACAGTGTCACAGGTGTAAACATTCCTTGGACAGGTGTAAACAGTGTAGCACCATCAGCAATACTGTCAGGCACTGTGTTGGGCACACACAACTTTAACGGTTACGCCACCTCTGCCTTTAGCAATGACATTGCCACACAGTATCAAGGTGGTGGCATAAGCACCAGTCACATTATACAAACACAAGGCTATGCGGCTGAAAACTTGGTGGATGGCACACTGACATTGACCAGTGCCAACATCACAGCAGTAGCGTCAAGTTTCCGTGTGGCATTGACCACACCTGCTGTCACAGGCACCAAAGGTCAAATAAGTTTTGGTGCCACTACACCTGGTGTTGGTGGTGCCATTCGTGTCACAGGCACGCTGACTGGAACAGCAACTGGTATTGCGTCAGGACAGAACTATTGGATCATTGCAACCAACGGCACCACAACAGCAACACTGAGTGCTACTCCCAACGGTAATCCTATCACTACCACAGCAGGCACATTAACAGGATTGACTTTGACTCGTTGTGGTGTAACATTTACATTAGCAGGACAAACTTCATATCCGTTTGGACGCAACGCCTTGGTCACTGTGGCCAATGTGACCAATGTCACAGATGGCACATATCCTGTAAGTAGTGGTGTAAGCAGTTTGACCAGTATCAGTTTAGGTATTCCACACACAGTGGCACCTACACTGCCAGGCACACAGCAGTTCTCAATAGCCACAGTGACCAATGGTGGTGGTGGTTATAGAATTCGTGCGTATCCTTTGGCCACGCCAATGAATCCAGCAAACCGCTTGAACATTGTGGATCATACTCCAGCCAGTTGTACACTTAGAGCCAACACATTCACACTAAACACAGGTGCTTATGCCAACACAGGTGTGGGTGTCACAGGTAACAACATTGTTTACAATCGTGTGTATGGACAATTTGAATATAACACAACGGTGACTCCAGCAGCCGCTGACACCGCGGAAGTGTTTCCATTGGGCACAGCAAGCATCAACAACATAGTCACAGTTGGTAGCACCAGTAGATTGATTGCAGGTGCCAGTGGCATTTACAATTTACAGTTCAGTGTTCAGGTTGAAAATGCAGACAATGCCAACGACCATGATGCTTATATTTGGCTACGCAAGAACGGCACAGATGTTGTGGGCAGTATGGGTAGAACTACTGTGGCAAAAAACAACGCAGGTAGTTTGAAGATCATTGCTTGGAACTACCTTGTTAGTTCAGCCAACACCACAGATTATTGGGAAATTGCTTATGCTGTAAGTGATACAGATGTAACATTCCCTGCTTTTGCTGCCACAGCATTTGGCCCCAGCACAGCAACAATTATCACAAGTTTAACACCAGTAGGTGCATAACATGGCAACAGAACGAGACTCATTAGAAATACATGTGGACCTATGCGAACTCAGATACAAAGCACTTGAAGATCGTATGACACGCATAGAACAAAAAGTCCAAGACATCAGCACTGATGTTCAGGACTTCAAACTAGAAGTGCGTAAGGGCTTTGGTGAGATCAAGGACATGTTGGTGACAGCCAAGGATGAAAAGTACAAGACCATAGTGACCACTGCTGGCAGTGTGGTCATTGGCCTGCTGGCCTTGCTTGGATACATCGTGGTTCATTTGAAGTAATAACTATATGAATGCACATATTCATTATTACCAGAGACCTAGATGTTTCAGCCATTGCTAAAGAAATAAACAGCCAACCAGAAAATTGGTTGTTAGATACCAAAAGACAGACCACGCTGTATGAGCAAGCAAATACAGAAACAATCAACTTGGTCAAGAGTTGGTCACCTACACCTTTAGCGGATCACAGAGACAATCACCAATACAAGCCTACCAAACTGTATGACTTGTACCCAGAAACCATGCGAGCCGTTGGTAGATACTTTCCAACAGGTGTATCGCGTGTGGCCATTGTCAAACTAAAACCAGGCAAGCAAGTGTTCCCGCATGTGGATGGTGGTGAATACTACAAGACTAGACATCGCTACCATTTGGCCATCACAGGATCATACCTGTACACAGTGGAAGATCAACGCAAACAAGTGAACCCAGGCACGCTGATGTGGTTCAACAACAAGCGTGTTCATTCCAGTTACAACAACAGCGCAGAAGATAGGATCAGTGTTATATTTGATGTAGAGATGTAACATGATGGAAACCCTGGTGGCCAACAAGTGGTATCCTGAATTCAGCAAGCCACGCAAAAGTTATTACAGTCCTTTTCCAACTCCACAATCAATACTGCGGCGTGCAGTTGGTGTAGAAGAATATAAATTCACTTGTGAAACTGTCACAACAGATCATATCAGAGCCGCAATTGTCATGCCACTTGAGGTACCTTTTGCTCATTTGTTAAATGAACCCTGGGCCATGAGTTACAAAACTGATCGTTGGCGCATGATCTTGGTCAGCACAATTGATCCCATGCGCTGGATAGAATTGGCCAGAACATCAGGTGCTGTTGCTTGGCAAAAAAGTCACAACATGTCCTGCACATACAATTGGGAACCACCTATCCTGGATGAAAATGGCCTCAAGATACAGCCACATGGCAACAGTCGTAAGTAACAGTATGTCAAGACCACAACCCCAAATCCTATTACAAAATATAGATCTCAATGGCAAGTCCATTCAAATATGTGCTTCAGATGCAGTATACGCAGTGACCTACATGGGTCAACCTATCCAGGTTCGCACACAACAAAACATTGAAGTAAGCTATCCTGGACCCAAGTATAGTAAAAGTACATACACCAATCCAGGACATGCATTCAACCTAGCTGAACGATTGAACGAACGATTCAACACCACTCATTTCAAGGTAATGCTGATGCACAACAGTAGAATTATTTCAGAAGATCAATCGTAGTCATCTGGATAGTCCAGATCAATGTGATGTTCATCAGCACCCATCATTTGATTGTAAGCATCATCAACACAGTTCTTCAACACTTGTATTGCACTGTGTGGTCCGCGTGTGTCTGGATGGGCCAGGGCATCATTGATAAACATACGAATTAGGATATGTGATTTGAGTACACTGTCTTTGTAGTATTTGTTCATAGTGTTATTTAACTGAACTAGAATAAAAGAGCCCTTTTGTGAGAATGCCTTACTAAACTCACGGTAAACAGGCGATCAACCCTGTCCAGGCCACAGTTACCAGGTCACTAGCAGAACAAAGAGAGGATATCAACTTTGGTTCTTGGAGGCATCTAATGGCTGTAAGACGCAGGTGCTAACAATGTGACCCTAGCTGGGGGCATTGCGCCCTTTGCATTGTGTACTTAGTATACAGAGATCAATGGGTAAAGTCAAACTTGCATTTGTCCGCATAACATGCTATAATAATATAATGGTGACGCGGCCGTATGTGGTCCTAAAAAATCTGCAATTATTTCGCCATAACAGGTTGACTTTGCGTTACGAAAGCTATATACTAATAACAACAGCACAAGATCAGTACTGTTTAACTTAAAGGATATAGAAAATGACAGAATCACAAGCACAAGACTTAATTGACGCAGTAAGAGGCATTGAATCAGAAGACTCTACACATGATTACAGAGACCACTTAAACGCAATTGAATGGAACCTAAGCGAGATGCGACACAGTTTAAAATCAATTGCTGAATCATTGGCAACAATCGCAAACAAATAAAGGATAGGGAGGGGAAACCCTCCCGTTAAACACTATGAAACTCAATTACCCAACATTAAATTCTACTCCAGCCGCTTGGTGCTGGTTCTTTGAAATGAAACCAGGACTTGCTGGTTATTTTCTAAACAGAGCTCATCAGCTCGAGACTAGTACACATGATAACCTGATGAAAGGTTTGGCCTACTACTGTGCTTCAAAGCACGGACAGATGATTGCACACTTGGAGAAACCACAATGAACGAACAAGAATTTGTAAAACAGTTTGACCTAGTAAACAACTGGGTCAACACCATGCGTCCACACTGGCGTCACCTGAATGGTGATGTACACAATGACAAAGACTTTTGGGTGCAATGCATCCATACTGTCAAACCAGAAGTTTGGTCAGCCTGGGTCAGTATATTTCACACACTAGAAGAATCATGTCCCTCAGCGTTTGCTGGGCATTCATACATTGGGGATGACACAGAAGCGATCTATGTAAGAACATGTGGCACAAAACGCATGACTATTCCCTACAACAAAACTGGCTACAACAAGCCTGTGTTTCGTGCCGCAATGGCCATCAAAGATATCATTGCAGAAATTACTGAACGACCATTTGAAACTCTGCCAGTGGCGATCGTAACAAAAAAGCGACCCTCCAAGGATGAAGTTATGGCAGAATTTGAACGGTTACAATCCATGGTCAATGACTTGTTTGAGTAAACACCCAACGCAAACTTGCATAACTATTATTGATTACAACTAACAATGGCTAATACAAAACTCAAATATAAAAAAGCAAGCCGTGGGGTGAAAACAGCACCCACCCGTATGCTATAACAATTACCTAACTGATGGCGTAAGCGGCCTAGGTTTATGCGGTTACCTACAAATGAGGGTTGGATGAAAAGTCCGTGATCATAGACGCAGGGAATAAGAGTTGTTACAGCTAGGCAGTTCCGCCAAGGGTATAAACATGATAAACATGGCATAAAGGAGGAGTCCTTGGAAATGAAAAAAGTACTGTTGCTAACCTATGACTGCTTGATTGAATGTATTGAGTTGTTTGATACTAAGTCGTCCAGTGCTAAAGCACTAGACGAATTTGCTTTCTGCTACGCTCTCTGCGAGAGGCTACGCCTAAAAAGCAAATTAGTTTTAAATGAATTCAAAACGAAATGAGAGAAACGAATGAGTTTTGTGTTAGATGCGAAGCAGATGACAAGATATAACCTAAGGAAATGAAATGAACATGACTACTACAACTCAACCAAGAATGGGTAGACCACTCAAACCAGGTGGACCACTTAGTAACAAACAACGACAGCAGAGATGGAGAGATAAGGTCAAACGACAAGCACTGGAATTACTTGAAGCTACAGGTGTGGCTAAAATACAACAAAAATAATGCCTAAATGGCTTGACTTTTCGTTACGATTGCTATATAATACATACATGCAGACAAAGATCAAGTGTGCATATAACTTAAAGGATACAAAATGAAAACAATTTATGTAAAAATTGCAAACTGGCAAGATGTGTTTGATAGCTTGAAAGTAAAAGTATTTGCTTTGGGTCAAGATGAGTTTTATGATTTCTTAAACATAGCATCAGTTGACAAGCATGGTCGCATACAATCCAATTTTAATAGTGTCATGTTAGACGCTTTGGATAACGATAATCTAGCTGAATATAAACGGATAGAAAAACTTGGTAAAGTTATTGTAAAACAAGCAAGAACATTTGGTCTTCGTGCTTCTTATAGTGATGTTGGTCGTATGCATTTAAGAGACTTAGCATAAGTTTAGAACTCTGATTTTTATCATTTCTTATTTTGGACAACACAATGAAAATAATCTTTAGTATCGTAGCCGCCTTAGTAGCCAGCACAGCACAGGCTGAAGCATGGGTGTACCATGACACATTGCCAACCAAGGTGGCCATGTATGTTGATATGGCGTCAGTTAAGACCGTAACAGCGTATCCAGAGATTAGATCTGCTACCATCAGTCTAGGTAGATCAGGACAGGACACGGAGTTTAAGACCGTAGAGGTAGCCTGCAAATACCGTGGCATACGCACCAGCACACAAGACCAGTTCAGCGTGACACAGCCAGATAAAACATTTGGTCTGTTGGTCGCTAGAATATGCAGTAAATAATCGTGGCATGCAGAATATGTCAACGGTGATGTCCATCATAAACACCTACAGCAAGACGCCGTAGGTGTTTTCTTTTGACCATAAATATCTTATTACCAAGGACCTTAAAGGAACAATATCCATATGGCACAAACCAAAAAAGCATTTGACGAGGTTAGAATACCTTTCAGCAAAATGACATTCAGTCCAGATGTGCCTACCACTGCACTGGGCGCCAACGAATACAATGACGGTGTGAATGTAGAAACAGATATCAGAGGCATTAGAAGTGTCACAGGTGATGAAGTGTTGTTGCCTTCTGTACCTGGCACTCCAACATTTGTATCAGGCAATTACCGTCAACCCCAGGGTGGTAAGGACAATGACTTTTGGTTTGTTACCGCAACCACAGAAGGTTACTGGTGGTGCAGTAATGGTGAAGGACCTTGGCAAGACATCACACCAGGTGCTGGTACTCCAAATGCTGAGTTTGTTGCCAGCATCACTGGCACAACGCTAACAGTGACCAGCATTACAAGTGGCGCTTTAGTAGAAGGTGTTGCACTAAAACAGACGGGTGGTGTCAGCGCAGGCACCAAAGTGATAGACCAGTTGACTGGTAGCATTGGTGGCACTGGCACTTATAGTGTAAGCATCAGTCAGACAGTGACCAGCACCAATATGGAACAAGGTGGCTTTACCACCTACAACCAGGCAACCAATATCACAGAAGCCTGGAATGGTACAGTGCCTTTCTTTAATGACGAAGCGAATCCTCCTATGTTTTGGCCAGAGTTCACAGGACAAAGTTATCCAACCACAGCCGCAGTATCAGCCGCAGGCTTCAGCACAGTAGAGTTTCCCACACAGAACGATATCATACCAGATGTGATTGTAACAAGTCAGAACGGTGACTTCAGTTATGGTGCACCAAATGAAACAGCAGATGTCAGAGTTGGGCAGAAGGTTGTGGTCTCAGGCACCAATACCAACACACAAACATACAGATTGAGATCAATTGAGATTGCAGACAATGCAGGCAACTTTACCTGCACTGACACGCTGGCACCTGCTGTGTTTACTGCCACCATTGACAATGGTACACCTCCAGCTGTTGGTACAGTACTAACAGTCACAGTGCTGACCTCAGGTGAGATCTACGCTGGAATGGTCATTGCAGGCACAGGCGTTATTGCTGACACAACCATTCTAACACAGGTTTCAGGAACACCAGGTGGTGTTGGTGTTTACTCAGTGAACACCAGTCAGTATGTGCCCAGCACAACCATTACAGGACAAAGAACAATACCAATGGCTGTAGGACAAACTGTTCGTGCCACTGGTGCCATAACCACAACCAATGCAGTGCTGGCCAATGTGGCTATTAAATCAGACACAGGTGACTTCTCATGCACTGCCACAACATTAACAGCGGGTCAGAGTGTGCAGGTATCTGGAGTCAACACCTCCACAACCACAGCATTGTCAGGTGTAGAGATAGCAACCAACACAGGTGACTTCACTTGCTCAGCAAGTGCAACTCCTATCCTGGTTGGACAGACCATTACAGTTGGTGGCACAGTGACCAACACTGTGTACAACTTGGCTGGACCTATATCCGCTGTGAGTGTGGACGGTGACTTCACATGTGGTGCCAGCACATTACAAGAAGGACAAAGCATTACAGTTTCTGGTACCAACACCAACATTGGCAACACAGTGTTGAGCAGTGTGAGCATTACAGATCTTACAGGTGGCTTCTCATGTGCCGCAACCACACTGAATGTTGGACAAACAGTTAGAGTGGCTGGCACACAGACCAATACCACTTACACGCTGTTGACCACAGTGGCGATCACAGGAACAGGCGGCCAGTTCTCATGTGACGCTACCACTTTAAAAGTTGGACAGCGATTAGACATCTCAGGAACATTTGGTGGCACAGGCAGTATCACAGGCTACACTGACCCTACATCATATTACATTATAACAACCAACGGAACAACAACATTTACATTGAGTTCAAGCTTTGGTGGTGCGGCCATAACAACAACAGCAGGCACTCCAACTGGCTTGACATATGGTCTAGCACCTCCAACCATTGTGGGTTACATCAACCCGTCAGTGGGCGTGATCAGTGCAACCAATGGTAGCACAACATTTACTTTGACATTGCCCAACGGTAGCCCAATTACGACAGCAGTGGGCACCACCACAGGATTGAGTTACACAGTATTGGCTCCCACCATTGGCAGTTACACCAGTCCCAAGACCTACTATGTCAGCGCAATCAACACAGGTGTCAGCCCCAATGTCACTGGCTTTACATTGACCAACCAGGACGGCACGCCCATCAGCACAGGTGGCGGCGTGTTTGCTGGACTTACATTTGCAGTGGATATTCCAGCCATGCCAGGTGACTATGAAGATCCAACAGAATACTATGTCAGCGTTACCAATGGTAGCACCACATTCACACTGAGTGACAAAACAACAGGCTTGCCAATTGTGACAACAGGTGGTCCAGTAACTGGATTGACTTTTGATATCCTGGCGTCTGGCATCATTGGTTATACCAATCCCACAACTTATATTATCAGCGCAACCAACGGCACCAGCACATTTAGATTGAAGACGGAAACAGGAGACGCCATTGTGACCACTGGTGGCACTCCAACAGGACTTGTGTTTACCAGATTGGCCGCTGGCATCCTGGGCTATGTTAATCCAACAGACTATTACATTGACAGTACAAATGGCAGCACACGATTCAGCCTAAGTGAAGTGTTTACACTCAGTGGTGTCAGCATTGTAAACATCAATGGACAGTTTACATGTAGTGCAGTTGGCAGTGTTCTAAAGATAGGCCAACAGGTGGCCATAAGCGGAACATATGGTGGTACAGGTAGCATCACTGGATATTCAGATCCAACCACATACAAGATCAGTGCAACCAATGGTAGCACCACATTTACCCTGGTTAACCTGGATGACACAGGCATTGTCACAGGGGTAGGAACACCCACTGGATTGACATACACCATTACCACAAGAATAACCACCTTTGGTGGAACACCAACTGGTCTTATTCTTAGACCACAACCACCCACAGTGGCCACGGCCACTTACTATGTTGTGCAAACAAACGGAACCAGCACATTCAAACTCAGTGCTACCTTAGGCGGAGCAGGCATAAGCACAGCGGCTGGCACTCCAGTGGGACTGACATTTGTTCACACACCATTTGCCATTGGTGATGAAGTTGTTGTAAGCAAAATTGTGCCAACTGGATTCCGTGGACTGTATACCATTACTGATGTGGCAATGAACAGTGTCACCTATGCTGGCGCCACAGCTGGTCCACAAACAAGCGCAGGCAGTGTAAGTGATCCACAGCCCTCAATGATCATGTACAGCAACACTTTGCCCCTGGCGATTGCCAACATTGAATATGAAGATGTGACTGTACAACGCATCACCCTAGCAACTGAAGTTGCAACACCTCCTTATGCCGCTGGCGATAAGATATTGATCAGTGAAGCAGGCACTTACTTTAATGGCACATACACAGTGGTGTCAAGCACAACAACCACTATTGATTACACAGCAGTTCCTGGAGCCAACTATCCAGGTGGTGGCGTGGTCAGTGCTTTGTATACCTGGAACTACAATCCCAACTGGAGCAGTTACTACGCTCGTTTCATGCGCTTGTACAACACGCCCAATGTGGGTTGTATCTTGGTAGCAGGTGGACTCACAGTGACAACACTAGATGGATCAATAGAAGAATATCCTGTCACTGTTCAATGGTCACAAGCGTTTGACCTAAATGAAGCACCACTGACCTGGCAAACCACAGTGACCAACATTGCCAACCAGTTAGAAGTTCCGCTTCGTGGTGCTGTGGTAGATGCGTTCCCAGCAAACGGACAGTTGTTCCTAAGCAGTTACTGGGACACAGTGGTGTTCAGTCCACTGAACTATTCAACAACCTCAGCACCTATCTTAGGTGTCAAACTGGCTAACCAAGGTCGTGGCATGCTGAGTAGCAACTGCTGGGCCAACACTGACAAGATGGTGTATGGTATTGACGCTAGAGATATTTGGCAGTTTGATGGACAGAACTTTACAGGTATTGGTAACCAAAGAGTTAAGAACTGGTTCTACAATCAACTGGATCAGAACTTTGTTGATCGTGTGTTTATGGAAAGCAATACACAGAAGAATCAAATTGAAATTTACTATCCAACACGCCCTCCCATTATTCAAGCCATCCTGGCAGATGGAGACACTGACAAGTTCACATGTACTTTGTCAAGTGATAACACACAGTCAGGACTGCTTCACACAGGACTAAGCGTGGTGTTGTCTGGAACAGAAACAGGCACAGGTAGCATTGCAGGCTATACAGGTGGACCAACAACTTATTATGTTGTTGCAGTAGATCCCAAAGATTCAGATGATAGATTCAGTTTCCAACTCAGCACCACGCCCACAGGTACAGCAGTGGCTCTGACCACAGGAACACTGACAGGTGTAGCATTTGTATTTGCCAGTGATGGTGTGCCCAATATGATGTTGGCCTACAGACATGATTTAGACTGTTGGAATGCACCAAGAGAAGTACAGGCCGCAACTTTTGCATGTGAAAGCCCTGTATGGAATAATGATTTCTTGTATCAAAACAAAGCCACTACTACATTAACTGGCACAGGCACAGGCGCACGAATGAATGTATTGCGAACAATTAGTGCGTATCAACCTTATGTAACTCCCAATGTGCGCGGCACAGGCTATGCAGTTGGTGACACTGTAAAAGTTCTGGGCACAGCACTAGGTGGTGAAACACCAGCCAATGATGCTGTGATCACAGTGACCGCAGTAGATGGAGCAGGTAGAATATCAGCCGTTGCAAGATATGCCACAGGCACAGGTCTTGATGATTGGGTGTATCAAGATGGTTCAAGAACAGTGGTGTATGCTCGTGGCATCGCAAATAAACAATTGGTTGAAAAAGAAGTTGGTTATAATTTCTTAGGTCCATTGCCGCAAGAATATCCTATCAACAGTCGCTTTAGACGAGACAACATTAAGATGTTACCAGACTATTCAGGCAAGCTGTTGGTGCATCGCATCTTGCCAGAAGTCAATAACCTTGACAAATTTGGTGTGCAAGTTTATCCCAGCTATCAAGGTGGATTAAGAACAGGCACCATTGGTATCAAAGTTGAAGGTGCCAACTCAGTGGGGCAAGCACCGCTACAGACCACAACTGAAACCATAGCTACCAACACAGACTATCCATGGGTGCAGATAAGTCAAAATGCTCATCGTGTCAACGCAATTGAAATAACAAACAGTAGCACTGATAACATTTGGATTTGCCCAGCAACAACTTGGCAGTATACACAAACTGAGGATGATAGATAATGGCCAAGTTTCCAGTAGAGATTGATGACAAAGAAGGCATCATTGATGCTGTCAATAACTTACTAAGTGGACCCTCAGGTCTGGGACAGAACTTTGAAGGCTTTACCAGTCCTGTACTGGGTTTCAATGATGGCGTTGCTGTTACAGGTGCCAGTGGAACTGGTACGGTAGCAACGCTGACATTTGCACCGCAGAATTCACCGCCGTTTCGTGTGGGACAGAGTGTTAGAGTTAGAACAACAGTGCCAGAGGGTTACCGTGGATTATACAAGATCACAGCGGCCACCTCCAGCAGTATTTCATATCTCAACACCACCACTGGCAATTTAACAAACAGTGATGGTGTAATTAGATCTGACCCTCCACAGGCCATTGTGGGCTATATGACCAGTAACTTTAGAACACCGTATACCAATACCAATCCTCTAACTAAAACTTATGTGCCCGCCATTGCTTTAAACTCTGCTGAGTTTTTAAATACCAATACAATAAAGTTTACATACGCAGAAACACAAGCAACTCCACCCTTTGCCCTGGGTAATAATATCACTGTGTATGATTCAAGCAATGACTGGTATAATGGTTCATACGGGCAGGCTGGCATTGTGCAAAGCACAACAGAGTTTTGTATTGTGCGAGTCTCAGATGATGGCACAGTTCAGACAGCTGGTGACGGTGGATTTATATTCTTAGATGGTTTTGGTGGAGAAGCATTTGTTGGAACAGATGCCAATGCCAAAGTCCAAGTAAATGGTGTCAGTGATCGTGTGTTCCTAAGTGGCAATATGAATAACATACTAGATTACACCACATTTGAAGCCAGTGAGTTTAGTGTTAGCTTTATGATCAATCGTTATGTAGGTAGCCCAACAGAAGATTTAACCAATCCAGGCTTTACATTTGAATTTGATAAAACAATTTGTATTAAAACATATGAATGGGCAACTCCAGTGGGCACAGGCACACTGCCTCCTGCGGCCAGTGCAGGTTCAATACAAAATGGAGTGCAACCTCTAGACCCTGCGTTCACTGCCATCATTGATCAACCTGGTCCTGGCTACTATTGGTATTTTATTGAGATAGAACTTGTGGTTGTAACAGGTGATACAAGAATTACCCAGGCAACGCTATTTGGTCGCAGCCTAAGCGCACAGGTTGTAAAACAATAAGTATAGTATTATAAAGGAAATGAAATGACTATAGAACGAGTACAAGCAATACAAGCTGATCTTAATCAAGCTGTGTATGATATGAAATATGAGTATCTGCGAAACGAGATAGAACACAACGGTGTTTATCGTGTGGCACCAAATGGTAGAAGACTGCCAGGTAAAGCACCAGCCATGCAATACACTTGGCAATTTTATTTGCGACGATGTATGTTTGATCCCAAGTTTGTATTCACAGCGGCTGAACTGCTAGTAGACAAACTACCAGATCGTGATGTTCAGATTTGTGCTTGTGAAGATGCAGGAGTTCCCCTAGGACTTGCAATGGCAACCATACTGGGAACACCAATGCTCAGCATGAAGAAGAGCCGCAAGGTATATGGCTTGTTGAACTTTACAGAAGGCAAGGCCACTGGCAGACCCATTCTATTAGTAGATGATCTTGCTGGTAGTCAGAACACACTGAAAGGTGCGGCCAGAGCCTTAGAAGCATTTGGCTTGCCAATTGCTGGACAGTATGTTGCATTGATTAACAAAACACAAGGCACACATGCAGAAAATTATGTAAAGCAAAAGGAACTGATCAGTTTGTTTACATGTGATGATTTTGCCATGAGTTGGAAAGCGTATGTAGAAAAGTTCAAACGCGAACCTGACTTTGGTGCATACTATTAAACGGTTATAAATAACTGATACGGCTGATTACGGAAATCAGCCAATTGAATATTGAAATAAACAGGACTTGGATTATGCCAACTAAAAAGAAACAAAACACTAAAGATTACCAAATGCCATTGTATGATGAGAACGGTGATCGTGTGTACTTTGATGATGAGGGTAATCCATTGTATTCTGCAAAACGAGCCAAAGGTGATCCAGCCTATGGCAAAGTTCCCAAGGGTCCTGTTGCTCCAGAACCACATGCCGCCGCCAAACACTTACAAAAGTTTGGACTTGGCAGCGACACAATCCTGGCACACATCAATCCAGAAGAAGCTGACCTGCTGAAAAAGCGTGGCGGCTCTGGTGCTGTCAATCCACACACAGGACTGTTAGAGTTTGATGATGGTGGTGGCGATGGTGGTGGCGATGGAGGTGGTGGTGACGGTGGTGGTGGCGATGGCGGTGGCGATGGAGGAGGCGATGGCGGTGGTGACGGCGGGTCAGATGGAGGTTCAGATGGAGGTTCAGATGGCGGCACTGATGGTGGTACTGATGGTGGTACTGATGGTGGTACTGATGGCGGCACTGATGGCGGCACTGATGGAGGTGTTGATGGCGGTGTTGATGGCGGTGTTGATGGAGGTGTTGACGGAGGTGTTGACGGGGGAGTAGATGGAGGTGTTGATGGAGGTGTTGATGGCGGCGTAGATGGAGGAGTAGATGGAGGAGTAGATGGAGGAGTAGATGGAGGAGTAGATGGAGGAGTAGATGGAGGAGTAGATGGAGGAGTAGATGGAGGAGTAGATGGTGGTGTAGATGGTGGTGTAGATGGAGGAGTAGATGGAGGAGTAGATGGTGGTGTAGATGGTGGTGTAGATGGTGGTGTAGATGGTGGCGTTGATGGCGGCGTTGATGGCGGAGTAGATGGCGGAGTAGATGGCGGAGTAGATGGCGGAGTAGATGGCGGAGTAGATGGCGGAGTAGATGGCGGTGGGCCAAATGATGGCGGCACTGATGGTGGTGGCCCAACTGATGGCGGCGGTCCACCAGTAGTTCCTGGACCTGTAATTCCACCAATGAATCCTGGCAACACAGGTTTAAGAATTCCAACAGGGTTGAATGCTGGTTATATACGAGAAGTTCCTGCGTATAGAACAACAAATGATGTTCAATCTAAGTACTATTGGGGCAGTAGTCCAGCACAAACTGGAACTGAATTTAATCCAGCAATAGCAAATCAATATGCACCAGCCACAGCCTGGGGTCTTCAAACTCCATTCCAACCATTAACTGGTCAGGAACTTGCTGGCATGGTAATGGGTAATCCTTATCAACAAAACTTCCAAGGACAACCTGCACTACAACCAGGATTCAATCCATACCGTCCTGGCATTGCGCCAACACCTATGCCTGGGCCAACACCAATGCCAATGCCAGGTCCTCCTGGTGGTAAGTCGCCAGGATTCTTTGATATTTTTTCAGGTCCCGCAAGCAAACCTTCAACCAATCCTTTAGACGACTACTGGAATTCAATTTTAGCTGGTCGCTGATCCGTCACTAAATAACAATAGAATAAGGAAATACTATTATGAGTAAAGGGAGTAGCGGATCTACATCGCAAGTAGAATTAAGTCCAGAACAACGAGCGCAAATTGCGGCTCAGACCAAGTTCTTCACTGACACAATTGCACCCACATACAATGAAGCGGTCAAAGGTGCAACTCAGCTGTACAATACAAATGCTGGAGGTGTTGGTGTCGCGGCAGAGAATCAAGCCAAGGTAGCAAGACAAGCTCAGGAAAGCCTGGGCGGCACTGGTGAAAGCGCATTGCGTACAGGTATCAGTGGCTTACAAAGTTTATTCAGTCCAGATTACGAACGCACACAAATACAAGCCGCACTGATGCCAGCACAGGCACAATACGCACAGAATGTGGCAGCTCAGGATGCAAACTTTGGTGGTGCAGGACAAATGGGCAGTTCCAGAGCCGCATTGGCTGGTCGTCAACTGGCAGGTTCAACACAGGCCGCACAGATGCAAGCGGCCGCAAACATACAACAACAAATTGCTGGTCAACGAGCTGGTGTTGCCAATCAATTGGCACAGCTTGGACAAGGTGGTATTGGACAATCACTGGGAGCCGCAGGCAATGCAGTTTCAGCCAGCATGGTTCCACAACAGTTGTACAATCAATACGCCAGTGTAATCTTTGGTACACCTAGTGCAAGTTACAATCCTGACTTCCGTGGCACACAGAATACTAGAACAACTGGTGAAAGCTCAAGCATCACTGGACAAGGCATTGGCGCATTGGGCAGTTTAATTGGTGGTGCCGCAAAAATGAGTGACCGTAGAGTCAAAGAAAATATCCGTCACATTCGTGATGTTGATGGCATCCGTGTTTACTCATTCAATTATGTTTGGGACAAGACTCCAACACAAGGTGCTATGGCGCAAGACTTGCTAGCTGATGCTCGTTATGCTGATGCTGTTAGTGTGCATGAATCAGGATTCTATCAAGTAGACTACGCTAAACTACCTGTGTTACATTAAGGATAAAACATGGCATACAATGAAATGGGTGATTACAGCGGCTATGGCGCAGGTCCAGTAGATCCTTACGAAGTTCAACGCTTGGCCGCTGAAGAAGAAGAACGCAAAAGACGCGAAGAAGAAGCACGACTGGCCGCATTGGCCAATCCAGGTGCAGGCATTGAAATGCCAGCAGGCCTACAACCCAGTGGCGCAATAACATATCCAGTCAGTGAAGGTGGCCCTGTAAAACCACCCAGCGATACTGTTGAGCAAAAACATGAAGTAGTGACCTACGCTGATGGCAGTCAGACTAGAAAGACCACACAAGAAGTTCCTGCCAAACAAGAAAAACAAGAAATTCCTTATTATCAGCAGTATCTAAATGAAGGTGCTCAAGCATACGGATTAAAGCCAGTGTTTGGACAAGCACCTGCTCAAGCACCTGCAACACAAACTGCTATCAATCCAGAAACAGGTGAAAGATATCAACAACTAGTACCAGGCGCAGGCGCCGCACAACAACGCCAGCAGCCTGCTCCTGCTCCTGAAACTGCTTCTCCATATGGCAAAATGCCAACACCGCAGATCATGGCTGAGTCAGGTGGCAATCACATTGATCCTAAGACTGGTCAAGTTATAACAAGCCCTAAAGGCGCACTGGGCATTGCACAAGTCATGCCCAAAACTGCTATGCAACCTGGCTTTGGAATCAAAGACATTTTTACACTGGCCAAAGAACGCGGCGTACCATTCGCTGATCGCAGTGAAGCAAGTGCAAAAGAATTGTTGGCAAACAAAGACTTGAACCTGGCAATGGGTGGCGAATACAATGAAGGCATGTTGAAGTATTTTGGTGGTGACAAGGAAAAAGCCACTGCTTCTTACAATGCTGGCGCTGGTCGTGTTAACCAAGCCGTCAAACAAGCTGAAACCAGAGGCGGTGATTGGAAAGATTACCTGCCAACTGAAACAAAGAACTATCTACAAAAAATATTTGGTCCAGGACAGCCTGGTAGAGCTCAAACAAGATCATTGGCACCTCCAATGGAGCCAGGTGACAATCGCGATCCAAATCCCAATGCTGTGATTACTCCTGGCACAGGAACTAACCCAATTGCCAATGTAGATATCACAGGCGCGGCACCTGTGGCACCGCCAGCATTTGGTGATCCAAATCCCAATGCTGTGATTACTCCAGGTACAGGAACTAATCCAGTTGCCAATGTAGATATCACAGGTGGCCAACAACCACCAGCACCGCCTGCACCAGTTGATCCAAATGCCTTTACAGGTCAAGGACTACGAGCTCCTGGTGTTACACCACCCCCACCAGGACAACCTTCAGCGGCTACAGCAATTGATCGTTACCAAGCAGTACAAGATGATCCAATTGGATTGTTTGCATTGCGTAATGATGATACTGTGCCAAAAGCATTTCGTGAGCGTGCCGCTGGCAGACTTGCAGACTTTTTACAAACAGAAAAAACAACAACAGAAGTAGAGAAAAAAGTAAAAGAACAAATAGAAACTGGTGATACAAAAGGTATTGCCAAAGACTTGGCCAAAAAGCCTATGTCACAGTTTGATTTAATTTGGCAATCAACCATGATGCGCTTGATGGGTGCCAATGCACAAGCTGACAAGTTATTTGACCAGGCCATGGGCACTGGTGGTAAGAGCGTAGTTGAAACAGATGATGCTGGTAATAAAATACAAGTGGATTATGACAGCCAAGGTAAAGTAACAGGTGGACTCAGAGCTGATGGTACAGAATTAAATGCCACTCAAGCAATTGCTTTTGCGTCTGGTGGTACTAAAATAGCCAAGCCAGATGTGTCAATGCAGGATGTTGAAGCAACCATTGATGGTAAAGTAGTAAAAGGTCGTGTTGTTACAACATATGACCGTAACAACAAGCCTACTACGCGAGTTGAGTCAGGTGGCAAGTATTTTGATTATGATGGCAAGTGGAAAGCAACCAGTATTGCTGTTGCCGCAGAAAAAGCAGAAACAGCCAGTGCTATCAAACTACGCTATGCAGGACCTACAAGTTATACTGAAGCAGGTGCCAAAGCCGCAGGTGAGTTCAACTTCCAGAATGGTACAAACATTGGATATCAATCGCAACAACCTGGTGCTCCTCTAGTTGACTTGAACACAGGCAAGCCAGTACAAGTTGGTGCAGGTGGTGTTATCACAACTACACAGTCTGGCACTCCAGGTGTGGCCCCAGCACAACAAGCACAACCAGCAGGTGCAACAACTACTGCGCCTGCTGTAGCTGGTCAAACACCAGCACAGATTACATCAGGCGCTAAAACTGAACAAGCAGTTACACAAGCTGAAAGAGAACAGTTTGTCAACAAGACAATGCCTGAAGTTAACAGGCGTGGTGAGGATGGTCGTTACATTGCTGACACACGCAGAACACAATTGGCCATGCTTACTGGACCAGATAGTGCTATCATGGGCATCTATCGTAACAGTGGTTCTGAATATAACAAGGCCAAAACAATCATTGCTGATATCATAGGTGGAACCTACAGTGGTAAAGATGGTGAAGGCAAGTTTGCTGAAGCGTTGATGAACTTGAGAATTAAAGATCAAGACTTGGCAGCAATCAAATCATTCCAGCAGATGAACAGAGACATTGATTCTAAGACACTGGCAGTCAATGCTGGTGAAGGTCCTAAGTCTGATGCTGATATGCGTATGAACAGAGAAGCCAACATGGGTAACATTGGTGACTTACCAGCATACTCAGCACTCAATGGATTGTCAAGAAGTCAGTTTGCTGGCGACATAAACAAACAGAAAGCTGATTTTGCGGCCAAGAATAACTTTAAAACAGAAACAGCACTCAATCAAGCCTGGGGCAAAGAGAAAGATAAAATGGTCAAACAATACGAAGGCATCTACAAAGAACGACTTAACTCTATTGAAAGTAATATGGTAGAGAAATTTGGTAGAGATTGGCGCAAACTGCCTGGTGATACCACGCAAGGCTTCTATAGAGATGCATCCATTCATAGTTTTACTGTGTATCCTACACCCAATTATAATATGCAAACTGGTTCTTGGGATTACCCAACACTACAATCTAAATTAGCGGCCATGCGAGCCGCTGTAAGATAAGGAAGCAATTATGACAGATGAAATTAACAAACTAAAAGCGGCTGGATTTAATGATGCTGATATACAAGCGTATATAAATGATCAAAAGAATCGTGCAGGACAGCCAGCCGCAGTAGACCCAGCACAAGTAGATGCTACACAACCAATTATTGCTGATGAGAAGGTTCCACAATACGCAGTACAAGAAGAAACTATCATGCCTTCAATGGGACAAGCGGCCGCGGCTGTGGGCAGTGGCATTGTATCAGCCGCTCCATATATTGCTGGAGGCGCCGCCCTACTTGGTGGTGGTAAACTAGTAGGTGCAATAAAAACAGCCGCTGATGCTTATAAGACAGGCGCTTCCACAGCCGCTGACATTGCACAACGCAATGTGGCCCTACAAGAAGCAAGAATGGCAGAGCGTGCCGCCCGTGCTGGTCAACAAGTTCGTCCAGTAGTTCCAACAGCAACAGCAGGTGTGCCCACAGCACCAGTGGCACCAGTAGCACCACCTCCCGCTCCAGTGGCACAGGCCGCAGAACAAGGTCTTGCCAATAGAGTTAAACAAGTAGCCGCAAGTCGCATCACAGGACTAATGCCTAGCATGGGTGAAGTGTTAGGTACGGCTGGTCGTGTAGCAAGCAGAGTGCTTGGACCAGCCGCACTTGCACTAGAATCACGAGACTTAGGTCCTCCAGTTCCAACAGTTGGTCGTATGAAGGGTATGGAAATCAATCCATTGACTCGCGCACCATGGACTAGAGAACAAATTGCACAGTACGAAGCCAATCCTGCTGTGTATGATCAGCAGATGGCACCGCCACAGTTTCGTAGGTAAGTATACACATGACAACAGCTGAACAACTAACCCAAATTTTCAAAGATAACTTTGTTGCATACTATCGCAGTCATGTGGCACATGCCAACATCACTGGACGCAACTTTCGCAGTGACCACAAGTTACTACAAGGTGTGTATGAACGCAGACAAGCACAGATTGATGTCCTGGGTGAACTGCTACGCACATTAAAAGAATACATGCCATGTGATCTAAGTGAAGTCATTGCAGACAGTCAAATTGGCACAGATGTATTAGAAGGTGATGCTGACTTCCTGTTGGAATGCATCAAAGAAGATTTGGAATTCTTATGTAATGAATATCGTGAACTGATTGTGATTGCAGAAGAAGAAGAACAAAGCCAAATTGCCAACTACGCACAAGAACAAGTGCTTGATTTAGACAAGTCAATTTGGATGTTAGATTCCACACTGGGTTAAGTTCCCAAGAACGCTATTAAGAACTGAGGGATTTTGGAACTTTCTAACTCAGGCATCAACGGATTGGCAGGCGAGCTTATTCAGCGTTCAACTTTTTATAAGCGTATGATCCTCTAACATCATATCCATTCTTTTTGTGTAGTTTTAAGAATGCGTCTTGATCATGTCGCATTGTAGTACTGCAAATAATATTATTTTTACAGTAGCGAGCATACTGTTCCCATTGATCCATCATTTCTTTCAGCAGTTTAATACGCAGTCTTGCACTCAATGTCATATCCACATGCGCCATCAACACACTGACCAGGGGATCATCACTCCATACACCGCGTTCATTGCTCTTGGCCCAGGTATAAGCTATAACATGACCAGTTTCTGCATCTCTGCACACAGTAACCAATACAGAGCCAGGTAGATAAAACTGATTGGTAACAGCAAAGATTAGATTACGGCTCATAGTAGGCACTTCTGGAGTAAAGATCTTATCAATCTCTGACTCAAAGTGCTGTTGTGCTAATGCAACTATTTCATTTACATCTGCGCCAGTGGCCAGCGCCCAATTATATGTGATCATTTCAATTCCTTTCAAGTACTGTATTTAAGCGTTGAGACTTAACCATGCTAAATAAAAATATGGAAAAGACAACAGAAAAGAACAAACAAAAAGACGCACCCAACGGTGGACGAGGTGGGCTTCGTAAAGGGGCTGGCCGTCCAAAGGGCAGTAGAGATCAAGTAAGCATTAAGAACTTGTTGGAAACACTGGATCGCCAATCAGGTGGTCGTGATTATGAAGATCTTTTAATAGAAGATTTCTTACAAGCAAGAAACAACAGCGATACTAATTTAACTCTAAAGTATCATAATTTGATTCTTAACAAGGTTATGAATAGCCTTGCTAGAATTGAAGTGACAGATAGCAAAGATGCTATTGAAGCCAAGCAGGCGGCTTTTGCTGAAGCATTGGCTAAGTTGGTGGGCGTAAGCGCAGACACTAAATAACGCTATGCCAACAAGCAAATCAAAAGGAAAATTAAAATGAAAGAAGCAAGCAGTCAACGAGCCGTTCCAGGTTACAATGCGGCCACAGGCACAAGCAACCCAGGCTTTGATAAATTCTCAACAAAATACTGTGGCAACATGAACCAAACAGGCAACCCAGATGCCTTGATCAACAAAGGCCGTGGCCCTACAGTTGGCAACAAGAGCAGTGATGACAGCACATATCCAGATGCTAGAGTAGTGCCCGCTTTACCAAAACAAGGTAGTGTGCGTGACAACATCAATCGTGGAGCACAAGTTCGCGAATCAGGTGGCGGTCGCTTTGATGGCACAAGAGCATGGATGCCCAGTGCAACAAAGAATTACAAAGGCGACGAAAACAAGATCAATGTAGGTCGTGGCCCAACTAAAGGAAATCAACGATAATGTCTACTAATCCACAAGGCGGCAAAGCCATCAATCAAAAGCGTGGCCCTACTACAGGCAACGCTGGCACTGCTACAAAGTACGATGCTTTCAAAACAGCCAAGAGCACAAGTTCAGGTGAGAAGTCAACCCTGGCCAAAATGGTCACTGACGCACTTGAAATGCGTGGTCGCGGTACAGCAGGCAAAATAGATCCAGCACTAGAAGGTGTCAGCATGAATACCAACACAGGTCCTAAGAAGAACAGCACAGCTGACGGCAGCAAGTTGCCTTCAAAGTATAAAAAATAATGAGCGCGGCAGGCGGCGGCAAAAGCGGTGGCGGTGGCCCTGGACAGATTACTGATACACGCTATCGTTTTCCAGGAGAGCGTGCTTACGGCGAATACATTCCACCTGCCACACCAGCGTATGGCAACGGTGGCACAACTCCTTGGAGTCCATATGCCAATCGTCAATCAACGGCCGCGCCTGTAGATCAAACACAACTATACGATAATGCACCTGCTCCAGGCTTTGGACCAACACCTATGCCAAGTCCAGGTATGCCAGGTGGCAAGTCAGGTATGATAGGTAATATAGGTGGTAGGCTTGGTAATGACTTTGGAAATTTCATGGAAACGGCAATACCAGGCTCAGGCGCACCAATCAATAATTCAATTAATAATCTCTTTAACAATCGTTTGCCTGGTAACCAGCCACAGCCTGGTCAACCATTGCCACCAGGTGTAAGCAAAGGCTTTGGCCTGCCACCTCCACAAGAAGAACTTGGAAATGAAGATTCAGGTAATGAAGGCTATTATCCAGGTGACCCATATGGTGGCCTTGCTATCCCTGAAGCACGAATTGGTGGCACTTTTGGCGTTGATTTTGGCTCACCAAGTGATCCAGGCTACAACGAAGCCAGGGCTGAGGCTGGTTTGCCTCCAGAATATAATGATAGTAATCCAGCACCAGCCAAAGCGCCAAATCAATACACTCCTAGCTTTGCGCCAGGTAGTACAACCCCACAAGGAAACGCAATGAATAATATTAATCAACCAGCATGGACCCAAGGTCGTAATGTAACCAAGAGACCAGATGGCCTTTGGCAAGATGATAAAGGTTATCTATTAGATAACTACACAGGCAGTACAGTTGGCACAGTCAGAGGACACCAAGGCTGGCTTAATAAACAAGCACAATTTAAAGCTAGAGATGCTGGAATGAATCCAGGCGCAAGCCAACCAGAACCAAATTATTCAGCAGAATATGGCGGCCTAGCCTAACTAAATAAACAAGGTGGACAGACTCCACCTTGTATCGCATAGAAAAAGGAAATGAAATGCAAAATGAAACTCAAAACCCTTGGGACGAATCTGCTCCCAATGACACCCCCAAAACCACACGAGCCAGTAAATCAAAAAAGATTGCTGATGAGATTTTAAACATCACAGCACCTGTACCACCATCTGCGCCCAACGCCAGTGACTTTGATTTAGATGGCCTAATGACAGACTTTCCCACAGCCAAAGATCTAGAACGCTTTGTTTATGATCAAGTTGGCGTTGTGTTAAATTTAAAAGGTCGTGCCAACAAATTAAAATATCAAGTGGCCATGGACACGCTGAATGGCGTGCCTGTTGATGCCAAGTACACTGGCAGTGACAATCCTTATGTTGATAAGGCTGAAATGATTCCAGAAGATCCAATCAAGCCAGCACCAGATCGTGATGCCAATTTGCCAGATCATACTCAGATTCAAAATACATTCTGGTCACCACACATTCCACATCCAGACCCAGACGCAAGAGCACAAGATCATAAATGTCATGTTATATTCCGCAAGTATAATACAGGACAAATCAGTTATGAAATTCTTGGTCCACTTAGTAAAAGACCACATGGTGAAAAAATTGACAAGTTTGGCCGCATTAGACCTGAAATTATTAAAATTGTTGACCCACGCACAGGTGAGCAAACTATCATGCGTGAAGATGGCACACTGACACCACAAGGTAAAAAGCTTCGTGCCATGATGCAGACATTCCGTGTCAACAACAGCAATCAATGGGCAGTATGGGTTGATCGTGAATTTGTTACAATGAATAGTAATGTTGCCAACAATCCTTGGGATCTAAAATGACCAATGAAATCCGCGATGGAATGATTCATCAAGCACAGCAAGAGCGTATGGTTCGTGATACTTTGATATCACAAAAGATCAATGCCAGTCACAGGGAAGGATTCAAAGCTCGCTTTCCTGGACAGATTGAACATTGTATGCGCTTGACTGCTGAACGCTTGCAGGCTATCTTAACACGCAAGCCCACTGACCTAGCAGATCCTGCAACATGGAACTCAACAGCAGAAGAAATTGCCAATCTAGCAGAAGCACTTTATAATCTAAGTAAGATCAATAGAGAGTATCCAATGGAGATCGCAAATGACGAACATAGCAAGCAATGAAGACAGCAGTTTTGATGTTACAGGTGCTTGGATCAGTAAAACACATTGTCATCTAACATTTCGCTTGAATGAAGATGGCATGGGCGATTGTGAAATTGATTATGACTTTGACAAGTTTGATCTTGTGTTCTTGCGTGATATCTTAACTGAGTTCTTAGACAGCCAACCCAAGGCCTAACATGATTGGCACAGAAACCTTAATGGCTCGTGCCCTGCGTTATGCTTTGGATAAAAATGAAGTTGCACCAGAAACTTATAGAACTTGGCCAACTAATTTGCAATTACAATTGCAAGAACTAGTAATTGAAACAGCAGATGACATGCGGTATCATCAACTCAAATACTTTAGGCCATTTGAACATCAATTAAGATTCTTTGAAACTGGTGCCAGTGAACGCCGTGGTATCTTGGCCGCCAACCGTATTGGTAAAACAGTCAGCACTTGTTATGAAACAGCATGTCACCTGACAGGACAATATCCTTCTTGGTGGACTGGCTATCGCTTCAACAAACCAATTACCTGTATGGTTGCTGGTGAAGGATGGAGCCAAGTTGCGCTTGTATTACAGAATGAATTGCTTGGCACCCAAGATGTTAAGATTACAGATAATCTTGGCACAGGTGTTATTCCTCGTGATTGTATTGTAGTAGATACAATGCGTAATGATGGTGCCAACTGTATTGGTGTAGAGATTCGTCATGTCTCTGGCAGCAACAGTTATCTCCTATTTGCAAATTACACGCAGGAAGTTCGTCAGCTACAGGGTTTCAAATTGAACCTTGCTGTGTTTGATGAACAGCCACCAGATGACTTCTTCAGTGAAATCGTAACGCGAACTGCTACCACACAAGGTAAAGTACTTTGTAGTTTTACACCCTTAAAAGGTCTGAATGGCCTGGTTAGCAAGTTCTGGAACAAAGAAGAAGGCTATGAGTTTATTCGTGTAAGTTGGGATGACTGTCCTGAGTATGATCCTTGGGGACAACCATTCCTGCTGAAGGAGACCCGCCGTCAGTTAGAGCGCGATTACTTGCCACATGAACGAGAAGCTCGTATTGCTGGTAAGCCAGTTATGGGCAAAGGTGCTGTGTTTCAAATCCGTGAATGGCCCTTGTATCAAACAGGTGATTATGACTTTACTAGAATGCCAAACATTCAGCGTGTGATTGCACTTGACTTGGGCTTGGTAAATGACAAAACTGTGATCAGTTTAATGTATTGGGATCCTTATGAACGAACTGCTTTCTTACATAAACAAATCTGTGTGCAGGGTATTGAAGAGGCTGTCCCCAGCCAGTATATCAATCATCTCCTTCGTCCTGAAGTGTTTGGTACTCCTATTGTGCTACCTGCTGACGCTAATACTGCTGGCAGATACACCATGAGTTCAAACTCAATTAGAGAACTGTTTGAAAGTTACGAATTGAATGTGTATCACAAAGCTATTATGAATCCTCCTGACCAAGAAGGAAGGGTAACTAATCATAAGAGTTATGGTATCAATCAAATGCGTCAAATGCTGGAAGTTGGTAGCCTAATGGTCAATCAAAACTGTACACAGTTTGTCAGTGACGCACAAAACTACTATGTGGACAGTCAAGGTCGCTTTAGTGATCCAGATGACACCATTGACAGTTGCCGTTATGCGCTGTTGGCCTGCTTGCAAGGTATTGCTGAGCCATGGGACAATAGAACTTCGCAACAGCGTATGATGGCAGCTCGTGACAAGTATATGAAACCGCGTGACGAAAGCAACAAAGCCGCAATCAAGAAGACCTACGACCCTGGAGGATAATATGAATGAAAAGTTTCTAGTTACTGTAGGGGAAGAAACCCCTTATATCATGTGTGAACGACACGCACAAGTATTTGAGAAAGCAATGATAGTTAACGCTGTTCCACATACTATTATTGAGCTAGATGAAGAAGATGCACCCAAACATTGTCATGCATGTGATCTTGTTGTGGCCAAAGATTACGCCAATCGTGTGAATGATCAATCAAGGATCATACTTCCTGGTGAATTCATTTGATGCTAAATAATACATCAGTTAAGGGAACCCTATACAATGCTTGATATTAAGAATATCCCAGTAGAAGACATTAATCAGAACAAAAAGATTAACGCTGTTTTTGTGCGAATGAAGAATCAAATGGATGTCAAAATGGCATCCTACCTGCGCTATCTAGGCACAAAGAACGCAGTAAATCGTGCAACAGATTATCACTACCTGTGTCTTGCAGTTACAGACTCAACAGCACCAGTAAACGGCATTGACTATATTCACCCAACTGTAAAGCCCATTGTTGATTACGCCACTGCTGTTATTGCCAAGGGTCTAATGCCCAATGGTGAGATCAACTTTGAGTTTGTTGCTGATGGTGAAGAAGATGAAGCGGCCGCAAGACAAGCCAGTGATATGGTCAACAAAATTGTTAACCAAATGAATGATCCACACTTTATCTTAGAGCGTTGGATCATGGACGCCAACATGCACAAAAACGGTATGATGATGATCAAACCAGTGCGTGAACAGATTGTGCGTTATGTAGAAATCAGTGGTACAAACGATCAATTGCGAGCATTTGAGATGCAAGCCGCTGAATCAGGCCTGACAACCCTACGCCAAAGCAAACGCAGAGACAATGTTGACATGATCAAAGCCATGGCAGAGATTCAACAAAACTTAGGCGACAGCAATAAAGAAAATTTACAAAACACAATTGATACACAAATTGAAAGTTTAAGAACAATTCCTGAAGAACTAGACCAGGAAGCAATGGGTCCAACAACAGATGAACAAGCCACCAGTGAACAAGAAATTGTCAATAGTGCGCTGAGTCGCAACACCAGTTACAAAGCCAAATACAAACTAACTGGCTACAGCATCAACATTCAATTCCATCCTATTGCACAGCACTATTGGATTTGTGATCCCACAGTTCCTGAGATGAAGAATCAACCTTTCTGTGGTTACTACGATCCAATGAGTATTCAAGAAGCAATGGACTTGTATCCAGACATTAACTTAGAAGAATTCCGTAAACACGCAGAATACAACATGAATGGCGCTTACCAAGCAGGTAGCGTACTAAACAACTTGGCTATCCATGCTAGAGACTCAGTACCTGTCATGGGTATTCCTGTGAGCAGTGCGGCATCAGCAGATCCAGACTCAAAACAAGTCAGTATTGTCACTGTATGGAACAAGTATGACATTGATGGTGATGGTGAACTAGAACTAGTAGAATTAATTTATAGTGGTAGTTACATTATCAGCGCAAGAGAAGTAGAATTTATTCCTGTTGCCAACATGTGTCCAAAGCCCTTACCTGGCAACTTCTATGGTATGAGTGTTGGTGAAAGTGTTATTCCCATGCAGGAATACAACACCTCCGCGGCCCGTGCTGAGATTCAATTGGGCTTGCTGACAGCAACACCACGCATTGGTGTCAAGCCAGATCGTGTTGACTTTGAAATGATGCAAGATGGCGAAAGCGCAATCTTTATCTTGGACTCAAAATTTAATCCAGCCACAGACATTTACCAAATGCCTCCTCCAAGTGGCAACTTGCAGTTCTTAGAAGTTGCAATGAATCGTATTCAACAAGACACAATGGCCATGGTTGGTATGACTACTCCACAAGATGTATTCAATCCAGAAGTTATGGCCGCAGGTAATAGTGGTGTCAAGCTACAAATGGCTCTAAGTCCTAATCAAATTATTCAAGACAATACAGTACGCAACGCGGCTGAAGGTCTTAAAGAAGCTCTATGGTTGGTATGGCGCACCTTGATCCAGTATGGTGATGACTATGGTGTTAAGAAACTGGCACAATCAAGTCACCCAGACAAGAAGCCAGAGTTTTTAGATTACATGGCCTGGGATGACATGAACTTCTGTGAGCGTAAGCAATTGAACTTGGAACTTGCGCTGGGCATGAAGTCAGAAGAAAACGCCTTGGGTCGTTTACAAATTATACAAAAGTGTCAAACAGACTTGTATCAAATGACACAAGGTATGGTTGCCGCAGGCACACTAACACCTGAAATGTACAAGAAAGTCAAAAAGCCATTTGCTGATACCTTGTATGTGCTGGGTGTCAAAGACAGTGACAGCTACTTGCCAAGCGATGAAGAAGTTATTGCTATGATTCAACAAGCACAAGAAGCCGCTAAGAACAAAGAACCAAGCCCAGTTGATAAGAAAGATTTGTCAACTGCCAACTTGAATGATACCAAAGCCAAGCAAATTCAAATGGAAGTTGCTGGTGAGGACGCTGAAACCCAACTTGACTTTATGTCAATGGCCGCAGGCGATCCTAAAGTTTACAGTTAAAAAAAGGAACGGAAATGATTAGTGAGGAAGCAGTAGATGCTTATAACAAGCGTCTTACGATTGATACAAGTAACCCTAAAAAGTTAACGCCAAGCCAGCGTGATGCTGTTAAACAGTATGGTAGTTTAGCAGAAGCTTTAATGAAAAACAGAGACTTGGCCATGTTTATACATCACTTCAAATTTGAAGTTAATGATGCTATGACCAATATAAGAACACACACCACAGATGCCAATGCAGAACGCATTGCTTTGGCCAATCAACTGAGTGGTATTGATAGTTTTATCAATACATTACAAACGGCTGTGTATAAAAAGAATATAATGATCAAGGCTGAGCATAATACGGACAACCAGCCTTAAAGCGATACTAAATAAACTTACAAGGTAACCCACAAGGCCCTTACAATTTAAGGATAGATATGGAAACAACGATCACCCCTAATGCTCCACAGAGTACGGGCACTGAACAAAGCGCAGTTCCTAGTTTAGATTCTATAGCACAAAAGATGACCGCTATGCGTGAAGGCACACAGCGTAACCAACTTAGAGCTACTGAACAAACTGCAACGGGTCAAGATGAGACGGCAGAAACATCAAACCCCGTAACACCTGAAAGTGTTGAAGTTGACGACTCTTATGGAGACGATAACGCTAGCGACAATCAAGAAACAGATGCCCAGGAAACTGTAAGCACTGATAGTAATGATTCTACAGCAGATGAACTAATTGATTTCGTTGAGTTTGCAGAAACAAACCCAAACGCCAAATTCAAATTTATGAAGAATGGCAAAGAAATCATAGTTGATGCTAAGAAAGCCGCGGCAATATTGGGCCAAGGAAGCGCAATACATGAAGAAGCGAGACAACTGAAAGTTGATAGAGCAGAGTTTAACGAATACTTAAACGATGTGCGATCAAGACAGGAAGGTTTAGCTCTTGCGATGGAATTCACTGTTCAACCTAAGTTGAAGAAAGCGTATGATGAAATTGTTAAAACACAAAATTATCAAACCACCTTTCAGCAACAATTACAGAGAACACAGGATCCTGCTCAAGTGGCAAGGATTCAGGCTAGTATGCAACAGAATGAAAGTTATATTCGCCAGCAACAACAGACCATTGGTAAGTTGAGGCCAGCAATAGACCAGTTTAGGCAGGTGCGTACACAGCAGGTAACAGAGCGTTTGGATTTTGCTCGTAAGAACTTTAAAGACAAAGAGTTGAAAAATGAATTTGTCTACAATGAAGTTCGCGATAAAATTGCCAAGCTATGGCCTGAAGCCAAAGGTGAAATTGTCCCAGGAGTACCAAATATTGATTTGGTCAGCAGTGATGAAGGCTTGTTAAGTCTCATACGCGACGGATTACGATATAGGGATAAACCAACTGCCAAAAGCGCAGGCTCTAGCATGGCACAACTAACTCAAAGACGAGGTAGTACTCCAGGCAATAGATCAGCAGACAGTGATATTACTAAACTTCGTGAACAAGCCAAAGCTGGCGATAAAAAAGCTGGCGACAACCTACTAATGCAACGCTTACAGAGTATTCGTTCAGGTAGGAGATAATTTATTTTAAGGAAATAATATTATGGCACAAATTACAACAACGCAGATTGGTAACGGAACAACCGCTTACGGTGCGGACATCGTAGTTAAAGACTTGGACCTAGATGTGTCCAATCGCGTAAAAGATGATACACCTGTGTTAAACATGTGTATGTCAAAGAAGCGTAAAGTCAACAGTACACTACCTCTGTGGACTGACGACATTTATCGCACTCCAGCAGTTCAAGCTCAACTTGAAGGCGCCGCTGTTAGTTCAGCAAGTGCAGAAAGCAATCAGCGTTACAACTTAGGTAACTACACACAGATTTTCAGCACAGTTATTGCCGCAACAGGCACTGCTCGCGCTGTAATGCAATCTGGTGGTGATCCTCAGGCCTACCAAGAGGTAAAACAGCTAATTGAACTAATGTTTGATGTGGAACAACAATTGGTTCGTAACGACCAAATTGGTACAAAGTATGCAGGTCAAGCAGGTACAGCTGGTGGTTTACCAGCAGGTCAAACTGGTCGTCGTATGGGTTCATTGAGTGCCTTTGCAGGTACACAAAGTTTCAACACATCCAGCCAAACTGTCAGTGTGATGAGCACTTACACCAACAACGAGTCAACAGACTCAGCAACACAAGCGGCCAGTGCGTTTGACATTGCGGCTCAAGGTAGTCAGTTTTACACAGGAACTTTTGTTAACCAATTGTTTAGCCCAGCGTTATACAAGCAGTTAGTTACAGTTGCTGAACAGCGTTACAACGCTAAAATCCGCACAGTAGTTGCACCTACAAGCCTACGCACAAGTTTAAGTGACAACATGCCACAGTCACGCGGTATCAACCGTGTTGATAGTGCTCGTGGTGACACAATCCAAACTTATGAAGGTGACTTTAACTACAGTTACGAAATCTTTGATTCATGGATCATGGATACTGTTGTTCCCAACAGCATTTACTTCTTGAATGAAGATGTGCTACAGTGGGGTAGCTTGCGAGATTTGGGCCCCAACAATGAAGTTTTTAGCAATGCAGATTCATCGCTAGATCAGTTCATCATGGAAGGGACTCTCATAATTAGAAATCCCGCTGGAGTTGGAATGCTTAACCAGATTGAAGCAGGCACAAGTTCAAGTTTACCAAGTGCTCGCCCAGCAGTGTTGGTACAGCGTGTAAACCAAGGTGCAGGAGATGTTACTTAATCTACTATAGATTAAGTTGCAACACAGAAGGGGCTCTACGGAGCCCTTTCTTTATGACATAAATAACATTATGAATGATATAAACCAACCAGAATACCTAAGTGACACAGATCCAGAAAAGAATCACGACTACTGGAGACAAGACCATGGTGGTACAATTACCAACCATAATGGTGTAGCAGATCGTCTGCTACAAAACGATAAGTTATACAACAGCATGAAGGGCGATTGGAGCCGCACTGATTGGAACAAACAAGGTAACATCAAAGTTACTACAGGACGCCAGGATGGTAAGTTCTACATCACACGCGAACAAACAAATGCTGAAGCAGTGGCCGCTCGCTGTAAAGCATATCGTGAAGCCGCTGAAATGGGCGTTCCAGATCCAATGGCACCCATTGGTGATGATGGTAAGTTAACATGGAAGTGGATGGACTTGCCTAAAGTTATAAGCATTCGTATTAGTGATCAATATTTTGGTGGTATGCCATGGCAAGCTATCAAACATGACAGAACATTAAAAGCACAATTCTACAGAGTGGTGGAAACAGAGTATCCAGCCTATGTGTGCTATCCAGGTGGTAAGTTGCCTATACCAGTTGCTGTGCCTTACCCAAGTAAAGTAGGCGAAACTAAATTTTTCAAGGGACATTAAAAAATGTTTATTATTCCAACAGGTGATGCACTGGTAGAGTTCATCAAAGACTTTACTGGATCAACTAATGACACAGAAGTTAAGCAATGTATCTTTATGGCAGAGATGTCCATGCGTAACATTGAACTGCCAGCACTACGATCAGATCCTTATGCTGTAGAAAACATTGGTGTTGCTGATGCCAATGGACGCATTCCAATCCCTGGTGATATGAACAAGCCAATTTTGTTCTTCAAGCAAGGACAGCAAGTTAGCACAACTGCAACAGCCACAGGCACAAGTGGTCAAACAACTATTTTGCTTACCAGCACACCAGCACAATCATTACAAAATAACATGAGTGTAACAGGTACTGGTATTGGTTCAGGTGCTACCATTACCAATGTCAGCACAGGTATTTCAGGTGCTACCATGACCCTAAGTGTGGCCAACTCAGGCACAGTATCAGGCACATTGACATTTGCCACAACTGGCAATAGTGCAAGTCAAACAGGACCTTGGATTGTTTATGATCGTATTGGTGATCGTGACATTATCACACAAGGCATGATTGCACAATTATATTTGCAACCAGTTAATGTGCCAGCAGTTATCCGTGGTAAATTTAGTGAAGTTTATAGCAACTATCAATTTTTACCTTATGTTGCTGAAGGCGACTTGATCAACTTGTATTACTACAAGGCGTGGCCCTTGTTGTTTGCACCTGTTACAGATGAAGTTATCAGTGTAACAGGCACAGTGGGCTCAATCTCAGGTGCTGGTCCTTTTAACTTTACCATTACCAATATGACCAGTGTTGGTGACTTAGAAGTTGGTGACGAAATTTATGCCACAGCAGGCACAGGTAGTTTTGGTAGCACAGCTGGTGTTACCACAGTAACAAGTATTATAGGTTCAACTTCAATCACAGCCACCACAACAGGTGGAACTACTCCCACAGCAGGCACAGTTACAGGTATTACACAAACTGGTTTAACAGTTCAAAGCAATGCAGTGCTACAAACATGGCCTGAAGGATATGTTTACGCTACACTACGCGAATATTACATCAAGCGTCACAATGACACAGATGCCGCAGTATATCAAACCAAATTTGATATGGCCTGGAATGTAGTTAATGATCAGAATAGTTTAGGTAAGTGGTCAGGTGGACACACTAGATTAACCAGCGTATGGCAACCTAGACAGTATCGTCAATACTCAATCAAATAAGGATCAAAGACAATGTCAACATCAAGTAATTCAGGTAACTCAACCAGTTTGTATGGTGAGGCCAGTACGCCTATTCCAGACAGCTCAGGCAATGTAGTAGTTCGTGGCGATCTATATGTGTTATCAGGCAACATTCTTACCACAGCCACTACAGGCAATATTTTCCCTGCCAACGCAACAACTATCAATTTAGGACTTGCGGCCACCTCAATGAACATTGGTGCGGCCACAGGCACTACCACTATAAACAATGCGCTAACAGCAGGTGGAACAGTAACAGCACCAGGTGCTGATTTTGGCAACATCACAATTGGTGTAGCCACAGATAATACAATCACGACAACCTCAGGCGATCTTGCTATCACTGCCACAGGATCAAATGGTGTGGAGATCACCAGTGGCACCACAGCACCAACATCAATAACTAGAACCACTGCTAACACCAATGTTGCTGTTAGAAGTTTAGCATTGAGTGTTCAAAGTTCAGGCACTCCAGCGGCGGGCTTTGGTAACAGTTTAGAATTTGAAGTTGAAACAGCACCTGGCAACACTGAACGAGCAGGTTTTATCAGTGTTGTCAGCACAGATGTAACGCCTACCAGCGAAGACTTCTCAATGAGTTTTGGTCTAATGACAGCAGGTGCAGCCGCTACCACTAAAATGTCGTTGAACAACGCAGGTGATTTACAGATTGATGGTGACTTGACTGTTGATGGCACAGACATTAACCTTGCACAAGGCACAAGTTTCTTATACTCAGAAGCCAACAGCCGTTTTAACCGTCCTACTATTCAAAGCACAACTGGCAACACCAGTGGCCTGCGTGTGGCGGCTCCCAACACAGGCTCTAGCGCACAAGGCTTGTTCAGCGTTCTCAATTCAAGTGATAATCTAAATGCAGAATTTTTGCAAATGGGTGCTCGTGGTAGTGCGTTATCAAACACATTCCGTTTCTTAACTGGTGAATACATTGCTGGTGTGCTTGGTCCTACCAACAAAAGCATTTCGTTTGTTGATGATACAAATTTATACGCAACTGTCAATCCAGCAGGACCTACTATTGGCACTGACTTGACAACTAAAACTTATGTTGATGCGGCTGTTGCAGGTGGTGTGACCAGTATTACTGGCACAGCAAATCAAGTTATTGCTTCAAGCCCTACAGGTGCTGTCACACTGAGTTTGCCACAAGATATTGATACAACCAGTAGTGTGATATTTAACACGGTCACTGCTGATCTTGTTTTTACTGATGAAGTTAGAGCAAAAACTGACAACATTAATGTTACCACACAACCAGGTAACAAGGCCAGTTTAGGCCTCAATGAGAATGTATCTTATCCAAATGGACTTGCTGTTATTACTGTCAATTCAAACGGTTGGTATTTTGTTGATGATGGTAGCACACAATTTCCTAACTATACATTCCCAGCCGCAGATGGTGCTGTAAACACAATTCTAACAACTGACGGCGCAGGCAATGTGAGTTGGTTAGCATCTGCTGGTAATGTATTAAGTGTCACTGGTGGCACTCATGTAACAGCAAGTCCTACTACAGGTGCTGTGATAGTCACTACAGATGCAACTGATGCCAATACTGCTTCAACTATTGTTGCTCGTGATGCTTCAGGCGATTTTAGTGCAGGTGTGGGCACATTTACCACTGTTGCAACGCCTGCTGTAACTTATACTGGTGGTGCATTGACCATAACTGGTGGTGGTGTTGCTCCAAGTGCTTTGACTATTGATGATTATCAAACCACCTTGGCATTAGATGGTGGTGTTGGTTATGGTGACAGCACATTGACAACGGCTTTTAATACTTTAACATGGGACCACACAGCAGGCGGTTCAGATCCTGGTTCAGTAAATGGCATATGGAATTTGAACTCTGATGGAACCACAGATTTTCCCAATTATACATTTCCATATGCTGATGGCACAGCCAGTCAAGTATTACAAACAGATGGCACTGGTAATTTAAGTTGGTATAGCCCTGCTGACTTAAACACAACCTACGACTTTAACGCAACCAGCACATCTGGTGGTGCTAACTTAAACTTGGTTGGCTCAGATGCCACAACAGACACAGTCAAACTAACTGATGGTGGACACATAACAGCCGCATACACCAGTGGCACAGCAATTACATTGGGCAGTGACGCTACAGATGCCAATACAGCCTCAACTATTGTTGCTCGTGATGCAAGTGGTAATTTTGCGGCATCAGGCGCCACACTTGGTAATGTAACAGTTGGTGTTGATTCAGATCAAACTATCAGCACAACATCAGGCAATTTAATATTACAAACAGCGGCTGGTGTAGACGCAGGCACTATAACCATGGCCTCAGGTGCCAATGGCAACATCACTGTAGATCCAAACGGCACTGGCGTAATTGTTTTTGATAGTGTTCAAAGATTGCGTGGCGAGGCCCAGGCCTCTACCAATAATAGTTATGTGTTTCCTCCTGCTACATTAACCACCGTCACTGACAACAACGGGTATTCAGCCGCATCAAGTTTTGAACCAGGCACTAACGGTTATGGTGCCAATGCTCAATACCTTCACTATTATGGTGATACTTTGGCTGCGACAAATGCCGCGCCTTCACTGAACTTCAAAGTCGCAGAAGGCAACAGTGTCACAGGTGTAAACATTCCTTGGACAGGTGTAAACAGTGTAGCACCATCAGCAATACTGTCAGGCACTGTGTTGGGCACACACAACTTTAACGGTTACGCCACCTCTGCCTTTAGCAATGACATTGCCACACAGTATCAAGGTGGTGGCATAAGCACCAGTCACATTATACAAACACAAGGCTATGCGGCTGAAAACTTGGTGGATGGCACACTGACATTGACCAGTGCCAACATCACAGCAGTAGCGTCAAGTTTCCGTGTGGCATTGACCACACCTGCTGTCACAGGCACCAAAGGTCAAATAAGCTTTGGCACCACTACCCCTAATATTGGTGCTGCCATTCGTGTCACAGGCACTCTGACTGGAACAGCAACTGGTATTGTGTCAGGACAGAACTATTGGATCATTGCCACCAACAGTAGCACAACAGCAACACTTGCAGCCACTCCCAATGGTCCTCCAATTGATACCACAGCAGGCACACTGACAGGATTGACTTTGACTCGTTGTGGTGCAACATTTACACTAGCAGGACAAACTTCATATCCGTTTGGACGCAATGCCCTGGTCACTGTGGCCAATGTGACCAATATCACAGATGGCACATATCCTGTAAGTGGTCTTGTAAGCAGTTTGACCAGCATCACTTTAGGTATTCCACACACAGTGGCACCTACACTGCCAGGCACACAGCAGTTCTCAATACCCACAGTGACCAATGCAGGTGGTGGTTATAGAATTCGTGCATTGCCGTTGGCCACACCATTGAATCCAGCAAACCGCTTGAACATTGTGGATCATACCGCAGCCAGTTGCACACTTAGAGCCAACACATTCACACTGAACACAGGTGCTTACGCCAACACAGGTATAGGTGTCACAGGTGACAAAATTGTTTACAATCGTGTGTATGGTCAGTTCCAATATGCTACAACTGTAACACCAGTGGCCGCAGATACTGCCTATGTATTTCCATTGGGCACAGCGGATGTCAATAACATAGCCACAGTGGGTAGCACCTCAAGATTAATTCCAGGTGCCGCAGGCATCTACAATTTACAGTTCAGTGTGCAGGTTGATAATGTGGACAACGCCAACGATCACGATGCTTATATTTGGCTACGCAAGAACGGCACAGATGTTGTGGGCAGTATGGGTAGAACCACTGTGCCAAAAAACAACGCAGGCAGTTTGCAGATCATTGCTTGGAACTACATTGTTAGTTCAGCCAACACCACAGACTATTGGGAAATTGCTTACGCTGTCAGTGATACAGATGTCACATTCCCTGCATTTGCTGCCACAGCATTTGGACCCAGCACAGCCTGTATTATCACAAGTTTAGTGCCAGTAGGCGCTTAAGGAGAAACTGAATGTCAACACATAGACCATTACCATTAAGAGGCGAAAGAACTCGCAAGAATCGTGGTAAGAAACCACCAAAGAAATATATAGGTCAGTAAATATGCCTATACATCGAGCAACAGGCCCTAAAGGCGGCAAAGGATGGCAGTATGGA
>Ga0209443_1000052_pt1 | contig 67232 bp, 61 predicted proteins | sample LauGreBMM110DCMD_2_FD_187571 | JGI IMG/M metagenome (GOLD analysis project Ga0209443, IMG submission 187571) | Freshwater lake microbial communities from Lake Michigan, USA - Su13.BD.MM110.DCMD (SPAdes) (version 2) | ecosystem: Environmental > Aquatic > Freshwater > Lake | place: Lake Michigan... | reverse complement strand
CGCCAATCTCAATATCTACTTCAGTATTTTGTCCATTTCCAAAGTCAATAGTTGCTTTGTAGCTACCTAATTCTTTGATTTCCTCTGGCAAGCTAATACGTCTTCTGTCAATTTCGTATCCTTTTTGCTCACGAATTGCACGTGTTACTTGTAATGAGGTGATGGTACCAAATATTTTATTGGACGTTCCTGTTTTAGCTGTCAGCTTGATAGGAGAAGAAGTTAACACTGAAATTACATTTGTAATCTCTGCTAACATTGCAGCTTCTTTCTTTGCTTTTGCTTTTAAACGCTCTTCTAATTGCTTTAAATTAGAAGTGCTTGCTTCAACAGCTTGTTTTGTAGGGAATAAGAAGTTACGTGCATAACCGTTTTTAACAGTTACTAATTCGTCCTTGCCTCCTAAATTATCTACATCTTTGATTAATATAATTTGCATACATTTTTTTTAGTTCCCAAAAGCCCAGCATTTATGCTGTCACTCGCCAGTATATATTTAATATTACGAGATTAGGGATGGTTTACTAATTAGTGGTCTATTTAAATAAATCAGTTACATAAGGTAACAATGCCATTTGGCGTGACTTCTTGATAGCGTCAGCCACCTTGCGTTGGTACTTTAATGAATTACCGCTCAAACGACGAGGTAACATTTTACCTTGCTCATTCAAAAATTTCTTTAAAAAATCAATGTCTTTGTAATCGACATACTTGATACCATACTTTTTAAAACGACAGAATTTCTTCTTTGGTTTTTCCTGCTTAATTGCGGTAAGGTATTTTATTTCATTCTTTGCCATGTTGGTAAAAATTTAATTAAGCCTCAACTGCTTTGTGAACAGGGAAACCGCCGTTTCTCTTAATGTGGTTATACTCAACTGCGTTCTTGTCAAGTTTGGTAATCATGTGACGCATGATTTGTTCGTCACGTAAAAATTGAATTTTCAATTTTTCATTTACTGTAGGAGGCGCAGTAAATTCTAGTATCCAGTAGATACCAGTAGTTTTCTTATCGATTGGATAAGCAAGTGATTTTAAACCCCAAGGATTTGAGGCTACTGTAGACCCACCATTTTCTTGGATGAAGTCTTGGTATTTTTTCTGAGCTGATTTGAAATCATCTTCAGATAAAACCGGTGTAAAAATCACCATTAATTCGTAATTGTTCATTACTTGAATTTATTGGTTAAATAATTGGGTTTTCCCAATGGACATCCTGATTGCTCGGAATGAATCTGCCAAAACAGATTTGGGAGGGCGAAGGTAGGCTATTTTAAAGGTTTTTCGGTATTTTTTGCCTTAAAAATTATGACTGCGGGATAGTGATCGCTATAGCCTCCGTTAAATTCATCCCCATTCCAGGTTCTTTTGGGGTAGCCCTGGTATTTTCCATCCTGCTGAGTCAAGGCGGCGCTTCTGTATATTATTGATTTACAATAGATTAGGTCAAAATAAGCATTTGAGCTAGCGAGTATATAAGTAGGATACTGGCTATTTATATTGGTTACGGCAGTCTGGGCATGGCTCGTATCCGGCGCTTTCTGTGATCGGCTCTCTTGTTTTTCTTGCTCCATTGGCCAATTGGCATTCAGCAAAATTTGATCAAATAAACTCCAACTATCCCGATAGGCCATACTCCCCATGCCCCTATTAAATAATTTTAAAAAGGGATTGTACATTTTTAAGTGTTTCAAACTTTTGTTATTGGGGTTGTCATTAAAATCGCCCATTACTATAATTTTTGCTTTTGGATCTCGGTTTTCAATACTGTCCATAATTCTTTTACAAACAGTGGCAGCCCAAATTCTCTTTTCTGCCGATGCGTTTTCACCCCCACGCCTACTAGGCCAATGGTTCACTAATATATGCACCCATGTTTTATTAAGTTCCCCTTGCACATATAATATATCCCTTGTGGCATAAGTGTTAAAATGGGTTGCATCGGTTAAACTATAACTACGGTATTGGTAGGGTTTGAAATGAGCGGGCTGATACATTAATGCTACATCAATGCCTCTGCTATCTTTTGAATCAAAATGGATAAATTGATAATTATATTTTTTGATCATAGGATCTTCGGCTAGTTTTTTTAAAACTATTTTATTTTCAATTTCTGCGATACCTAATAATGCAATCCCATTGGCATTATTTATTTTTCCAATACCAGCAATTACCAAAGCCAAGTGCGCCGACTTGTTATTATAGCGCATGCTATTGTATCCTTTCGAGCTATTGGGTAAAAATTCTTCATCTGCAACATTTATTTGGTTGGTCGTGTCATAATAATTTTCAAAATTATAAAAGCCAACAATAATGCTATGGGTATTGCTTGTGCTTTGCGCTTTTGTTAAAATGGGTAAGATGAACAATGTTAAAATGGTAAAACACATTAACCAAAACATACGAATACTAGATTTTATTTTTTTCATGATTTTATTTTTCTTTTCAATCAGGCAATCAAGGTTTATTTATTTGTATTTGATTGCGTATTTACCGCAAACATTTGCTTTGTTGATTTATTCATATTGTGATTTCAATAAAAGTTCCATCAATGAGCCATCGATTTTGTCGCATCTTATATTTTATCATATTGCTTTGTCTGCATCAGCCAATCTTGGCACAGGAGGAGGAGGCTAAAGAAAATATAGGTTTGCAAAACAGGGAGACGCTGATAGAATTTAGCGCCAATTGGGTACCTTCTTTACTGTCGGCATCTTCCTTGCCTATCTATAATCTATCGCAGTTTAATGGATTTGTTTTTAGTTGGGTACCGCGAGGGCAGTCGTCCAATAGGGGTAGTTATATTGATGGGATTAATTGGCAAAGTAAAATTGGCGCCTGGGATTCATTTAATAGTTATGCAGCCTTGTACAAGGCGTTTCACTCCATAGATATGGTTTCAAATTTTGAATACTCAAAATTGGGTTTTGGCAATCCTGGTTCGGTCAATTATTTGACAGGGAACACCCGCTTTTTAAAAAAAGCAGTTACCGTAGCAACGCGATTTTCAAATAGCTCCTTTGTATACGAAGGACAATTGCAAATGAACAGCGGACCCCTTAAAAAACAGCGATGGTCTTATCAGTTCAATGCAGTTTTTCAGCAAGCGCCCATGGGTTTAATTCCAAATGGCTTTAAAAAATTGACGGGCATTGCCTTTAGTATTGATAAGCAATTAAAATTGGCGCAATCTATTGGAATGACTATTTGGTGGGATCATGTTGCCCAAGGAAAAATGGCGCCATCCGTACAAGAGGCCTTTGATTTGTCATTGCAGCGTAATTATAATCCAAGTTGGGGTTGGTATAAGGGCAAGCCCTTATACCCAAATCAAAAAAGTGGCGATGCCCCGGTGACTTATTTCAGGTATGAAAAAAAATGGCGTGAAAAAGCAATACTACATATGCAAATGGGTTTTGCGGTAGGAGTGCAAAAAAAATACCAAATGGATTGGACCAAAACTTTGGATCCGCGACCAGACTATTATAAATATTTGCCGAGTTATAGTAAGGATAGTTCCTTAAGAAAAAAATTATTGAATTGGTTTGCATCTAATCCGCAAGCGCTACAAATTGATTTTGATCGTTTGGAAAAAATTAACCAATCGAATGCCACACACCAATCCTTTTATATCATTAATACCAAAGTGGCTAAGGTGCAGTTATTGCGATTGTCTATGCGATTACAATACCAATTCCCTTTGGAATGGTCTGGTCAAATTGGTTTGCACGCCGCTAAGGATGTCATCAGAAATTATAATGTCATTGAAAATCTTTTGGGCGGGAATTATTTTCTTAATTATAATGGATGGGTGGATGATAATGGATCGACGTCTAATTTTCAAAATGAAATTAGGCGGCCAGACCAAAAAATAAAAGCAGGTCAAACTTGGGGTGGTGATTATGCTTTACAAAATACACAATTACAATTATGGGGGCAACTCCATAAACAAATGGCAAAATATGAATTTGGTTTTTCTTTAAAATTCGAAGACAATCGTTTTAATCGAACGGGCTATAATCAAAATGGATTATTCCCAAGGCAATCACTAGGAGCATCTTCTTTATTATCATTTCCTTCCTATGGATTGAAGGCCCAATATTTATATAAGTTTTCCGGTCGGTTTTATGCAAAAACAATTTTGTTCCAACAAGCAAATGCGCCTAATGCAAGTGATATTTATTTAGACCCAGCAGTTCATCCAAATACCGCCAGTTTTATTTTGCCTGCATTGCATCGGGGGATCGATCTTGCTTTGTTTTATAGGGGTGTGTACACTAAAATGAATGTGGCCATTTTTTGGCAATCTATTGAAAACGCCAATGAAAAAAACTTATTTTACCATGATCATTTTTTTGCTTTTGTATATGGTATGTTAGGACAAATGAAAACCATACATAAGGGAGTTGAGTTGGGTATGGATACACAGTTTGGCGGGCCATTGCAAGTGTCCGCCGTAAGTAGCTTTGGTAGCTACCTTATTGCAAATAACCCATTGTATGAAATCAGACTGGCGAACGATTTATACAAAGTGGAGTCAGGGGTACTCCAATTGCAAGGGCTGCCTGCCAGCTCCAATCCACAATGGGTGCAAGCAATTTCAGTACAATACCAGCCTGATTATTCAAGTAGGATTTCCATTACGGGCGTGTATTCAATGAAAAGGTCTATTGATTACAATTATTTTAGGCGTTCTATGTTATTGAAAAACCAAATCAACAATGAAGCGCATTGGAATTTGATTCAATCTGAAAATTATTTACCCAATCAGTGGGTGTTTAATGTATTTATGTCTAAGCAATATATGTTTAGCTTAAAAAAAAGCAAACAGCAAATTAGATTTAGCGCGAGCATAAGAAATGTATTGAATACCTTAATTCCTCTTTTTTCATTTGAACAATCTAGGTTTGATTACACCGCATTTCGGCTTGAAAAATTTCCATTAAAATATATGTATGACCAAGGAACTACCTATGCTTTAGGGGCGCAATTACAAATTCAATAAATCTTTTATTAGTCACATTTTTATTCATCCAAAACATTTTTTATGAAAAATCAAAATCGCTACCATTCATTTTTTTATTTATTATTCTTTGTAGGCATGATGGTATTTTCAGCCTGCTTAAAAAAAACGGCGTACGCTGAAAAAGTAATAGGCATTTCATCAGACACTTTAATCACTATAAAAAATTTAAGAAAATTACATATCAACAATCGGGTGGAGCCAATTACAAAATCATGGGTGATTGAAGGGGTGGTCGTTGGCAATGATGAGCACGATAATATTTATAAGTCAATCATTATCCAAGACAGCACTGCGGGAATTGTTTTGTTGTTGGATGGAACTAGTTTATATCAAAATTATCCGGTAGGTGCTTTTTTACGCGTGCGGATTCAAAATTTATTTTTAACGGACTATCGTAAAATGCAACAATTGGTGGCAGGGGTGGATACTTCCAATGGAACATTAATCACGGGAGGCATACCCGTCCCCTTGTTTGAAAAACATATCACTACTTTGTATGATCATTATAAAATAATTCCAATAGAAGTTGCTTTTAAAAACTTAGGAGATTCATTACAGGGGCGATTAATTAAAATAATTAATGTTGAATTTTCGGCAACAGATACGGGGCAAACCTATGCGGATTATAAAAATAAAATAGGGGCCAGCAAGGCTTTGAAATTTTGTACGGGGGGCACTATTTATTTACGGTCTAGCGGCTATGCCGATTTTGCCGGTATTGCCACCCCCACTGGAAATGGATCCGTTATTGGGATATATTCGGTGTACAATAGTGAAAAGCAATTAATGATTCGTGACACAAGTGACATTTTGTTAAAAAATAAGCGTTGTACAGGGGCTGCTTGGCTGCAAAATTTACCTCAATAGGCTTGATGAAGGACAGTCTGTCAGCATTTGCTTTTTGGTATTTTCTTTGCTATTCATTTACTAAATATAATAATTATGCAAAAAGGTCAAATAAGGGTTCAGACGGAGAACATCTTCCCGATTATTAAGAAGTTTCTTTATAGCGATCACGAGATATTTTTAAGAGAGTTAGTGAGTAATGCAGTAGATGCTTCTCAAAAATTGAAAACATTAAGTGGCAAGGGGGAAGTAAAAGGTGCCATTGGGGATTTAAGGGTAGATGTTGTTTTAGATGCCAAAGAAAAAACTTTATCCATTATTGATAATGGTATTGGTATGTCAAGTGCTGAAGTGGACAAGTATATTAACCAAGTAGCATTTAGTGGCGCTGAGGAGTTTGTGAATAAATATAAAGACACAAGCATCATTGGTCATTTCGGTTTAGGTTTTTATAGCTCATTTATGGTGAGTGATAAGGTAGATATTTATAGTAAAAGTCATACAGATTCACCTGGTGTGTTTTGGAGTTGTGATGGCAGTATTGATTATGAATTATATGAAGTGGATTATAGTGCAAGAGGTACAAAAATTGTTTTGCATATCAATGAGGAAAGTGCTGAATTTTTAGATCCTCATCGTGTGAAGTCAATTTTAGAAAGATTTTGTAAATTTTTGCCTGTAGCTATTTATTTCACGGATGCAAATGCCGAGAAGAAAGAAGCGACAAAGGAAGAAGGTAAAGCAGAAGAAGTAGAGATTAAAAAGTCAATCAATAATACCAATCCAATTTGGGTGCGTAAACCAGCGGATCTAACCAAAGAAGATTATGAGAAGTTTTATAAGGAGTTGTATCCATTTGGAGAAACACCTTTGTTTTGGATTCATTTAAATGTGGACTATCCATTTAATTTAACGGGCGTATTGTATTTCCCTAAAATCAAACAAAGTTTTGAAATTCAGAAGGATAAAATTCAACTATACTGTAACCAAGTGTTTGTAACAGATGAGGTAAAGGACATTGTTCCTGAATTTTTAATGTTATTACACGGGGTCATTGATAGTCCAGACATTCCATTAAATGTAAGTCGTAGTTATTTACAAGGGGATCCGAATGTGAAAAAAATTAACGCACACATTACCAAAAAAGTAGCGGATAAGTTAGAAGAAATATTCAATAGCGAACGTAAGTCATTTGAAGAAAAGTGGGAAAGCTTAGGTTTGTTTGTGAAGTATGGTATGATTACGGACGATAAGTTTTTAGAAAAAGCGAATAAGTTTTTGATCATGGAAGATGCTGCAAGCGCAGGCACTTTTTACACTTTGGATGAATATAAAACGACTACTGCTGCAATACAAAAAAATAAGGATGGCAAGCAAGTATTACTATACACCACCAATCCAGTGCAACAGGATGCTTTTATTCAAGCTGCAGTAGCAAAAGGATATAAAGTGGTTAAGTTGGAAACCATGGTTGACGCTGCCTTCATTAATAATGTGGAGATGAAATGGGAAGGCGTGCAGTTTGTTCGTGTAGATGCAGATGTGGTTGATAATTTAATTGACAAACAAGAAAACGTAGATTCTATATTGTCAAAAGAGGAAGTGGAGCAAGCCAAAAAATTATTTGAATTCCAAGTACCTGAAATCACATTAACAGTAGAAGTGAAAGGGTTAAGCCAGGATGCGGCACCGATTGTTGCAACACGCCCTGAGTTTATGCGTCGGATGAAAGATATGGCAGGTATGGGCGGCGGCGGAATGACTGCATTTTATGCACAGATGCCAGATGAAGTTCATTTAACAGTGAATGGTAATCACCCCATTTTTCAAACCTTATTAAAGGAGTCGGATGTAGATAAGCAACAAAAGCAAGCGCGTAATTTAGCCGACTTGGCATTACTTTCACAAGGTTTGCTAAAAGGAGCCGAGTTAACCAACTTTATAAATAGAAGCGTTGATTTATTGAAGTAATATTTTTTTTCGCAAGTATTTTATTACTGCAATTTTAATATTAAGAAAATAGGGTAAAGCGAAGTAGTTTAAATATTACTTCGCTTTATTATTTATATAAGTGGGGTAGTTAAGCGGAGGCTTTAATATCGATGACCTGCATTTGCACGGTTTGAGTACCCTGCCATTCATTTAATTGTAATTGAAACACTAGGTCAAAGGGTTTTTCGGATTTAATGAGGTCGATATGTTGTGGCATATTATAGCCGATACCTTTGACTGTATTTTGTCCTTGAATGACATGAAAACTAATATGCGCCTCTTTTACTAATTTGGTATAGCCGGCATCACGAACACCCTTCGCTAAAAATATCGGTCGTACATTATCTGGTCCATAAGGTTCCATTTGACTGATAATTTGAAAAAAGTTCATATTGATGTGATCCAAGGGTAATATGGAATTGATCGCGATTTCAGGGGTCAGCTGTTCAATGGTGATTCTTTCAGCGACTGCATTTTCAAAAGCAATTTTGAATGGTTCAAGTTGATCAACTGCCATGGTCATACCTGCCGCAGCAAAGTGACCACCATAGCCGATTAAATGTGCACGACATGCATGAAGTGCTTCATATAAATTAAATCCCAATACACTGCGCGCGCTTCCGGTAATGACATCTCCACTTTGTGTTAGCACAATGGTAGGTTTGTAATATTTTTCAATTAATCTACTTGCTACAATACCTACCACGCCTTTATGCCAATGTGCTTGAAAAACCACAGACGATTTCTTGGTTACATGCGCAGGGTCCATTTCAATTTGCAGCAATGCCTCTTCTGAAATACTAGTATCCGCTTCTCGTCTGTCTAAATTATCCTGTTGTAATAAGGAGGCAATGGCTAAAGCGCTTGAATAATCTTTTTCTATAAATAATTGTACTGCTTTTTTTGCGTCATCCATTCTGCCTGCCGCATTAATCCGCGGCGCTACTGCAAAAACTAAGTTGCTAATTTTTAAGGGTGTAATTTGTTTGGCCAATTCCATCAGCGCTAAAATGCCAAAGCAGGGGGATTGATTTACTTTTTGTAAACCATAAAAAGCCAATGTTCTATTTTCATCTGTAAGTGGAACAATATCCGCAGCAATCGCGGTGGCTACTAAATCCAAATATTGTAAATAGGATTCAGGTGGCAAATTATAAGTGTCCGCAAGGGCCGATATTAATTTAAATACCACGCCGCATCCACAAAGTTCTTGGTAAGGATAATTGCAATCCACTTGTTTTGGATTAAGTATGGCAATTGCAGGGGGTAATATCGTATCAGGTAAGTGGTGATCGCAAATAATAAACGCAATACCTAAATCTTTTGCATAAGTAATGAGTTCAATTGATTTAATACCACAATCCACTGAAATGATTAAATCAATATTGTTTTCTTTCGCAAAGTCAATTCCTATTTTAGAAATACCATAGCCCTCTCTATATCTATGTGGAATATAATAATCAATATGGGGCGACAATGTTTTTAAAAACTGGTACAAAGTAGCAACCGAAGTGGTTCCGTCCACATCATAGTCGCCAAATACCAGTATTTTTTGTTGCTTATTAACTGCTTCCTGAATACGATCTACTGCTTTGCGCATATCCTTCATTAACCAAGGGTCATGTAAGTGGTCAATGCTGGGTCTGAAATAATGTTTTGCTGCCTCAAAGGTATCAATGCCTCTTTGAACGAGTAGTTCACAGAGTATAGGGTGTATTTTTAGTGCGCTTTGTAAAGCTTGTACTTTTTGTACATCTGCCTGTAATATATTCCATCTTTTTTCCATTAAAATTTTCGGTCGGTTGTATAGCGGACCAATTCTTCAAGCGCATCTCTGCAACTTGATTTTGGAAATGAATAGAGTATTGTTAATGCTTTATCGCGGTATTCAATCATTTTTTCAGTAGCATATTCTATACCACCATTTGATACTACATTGTCAATGACAAATTTCACCTGCGCTTTATCGTTATTATTATTTTTAACAATAAAGATGATCTTCTTTTTTAAAGCGGGAGTTACTTTTTGTAAAATATGAATTAAAGGGAGTGTTAATTTTTTTTCTTTGATATCGTTACCTGTTGGCTTACCCACTTTCGCTTCACCATAATCAAATAAATCGTCTTTGATTTGAAAAGCCATACCCACATTTTCTCCAAATGCACGCATTTGTTCAATTACTTCTGAATCATTTGAAACAGAGGATGCGCCTGCGGCGCAACTTGATGCGAGTAAGCTTGCTGTTTTCCCATTGATGATTTCGTAGTAAACAGATTCGTCAAAGTTTAAATTTCTTGTTTTCTCCATTTGCAATAATTCGCCTTCGCTCATGTTTTTTACTGCATTGGATAATATAGTTAATATGGTAAAGTCTTTATTCTCTAATGACAATAGCAATCCCTTTGATAATAAATAATCACCTACTAAAACAGCAATTTTATTTTTCCATAAGGCATTGATGGAGAAAAAGCCCCTTCTTTCAAAAGCTTCATCTACCACATCATCATGCACCAAAGTGGCTGTATGTAATAATTCAACAAGGGAAGCTGCGCGGTAGGAGCTGTCATTTATTTCCCCATGTAATTTTGCAGATAACAATACAAACATCGGGCGCATTTGTTTTCCTTTGCGCTTGACAATGTATTGCATAATACGGTCTAGTAGGGATACCCTACTTTTTACCGCATCTTTAAAATGTTTTTCGAATAACTCGAGTTCGGCTCCAATCACCTTTTTTGCTAATTCCATACTGACCTGCAATTTAATTTGATTTTCACCATGAACACATAATTTTTTTAATTTCCTTGAGATCCTACCTATCCTTATTCTGGATCAAGCATATTGAAGTGTAAGGCGCCAAAATTTTGTAGCGAAGATAATTTTAAATCAGCGGCACCCCAATGGGCTAATTTAATATGGTCAGCACTTGGCACCACCACACAGGTCATTCTTGCAGCCTTCGCCGCAATCATTCCATAGACTGAATCTTCAAAGCAAATACAGGCCAATGGGGAAGTATGAAGGGCAGCGGCGCAGTCCAAATAAACTTGGGGATGCGGTTTGGCTAAAGGTAGTTGTTGCGCTGAGCAACTAGCTTGAATAATATGCCTAATTCCAAGTTTGTCTTTTACGAGTTCAATTAAAGCAACAGGGGAGGAAGTGGCTAATCCAATTTTAAATTCTTTTTGTAAAAAAAATTGAAAAATATGTTCAACACCTGGCATGACATTCGCATCCTTGTCAATCATGGTTAATGCTAAATCAATAATACGTTGCTCGGCACGATCGTATTCAGATGAAGGGATTTTGTGTTCATATAACCAATATGCAACAAATTCCTTTGATCTTAATCCAGTGGTTAATGCATATTGCTGTTCGGTCAATAAAATCCCATATTGCCTAAAAATTTCACTAGCCGCTTTATTCCATAAGGGCTCACTATTAATTAATAAACCATCAATGTCGAAAATTACTGCTGATTTTTTCATTACTTAAAGATACAATTTGTTGGCTAAACACGGATATGCGAATAAAATATTAATTAGTATATTGCGTTAATATCAAAAATGGTTGAATCATGGGTTTATTGGACAGATTAAAACATATTCGCTTATTTCGCTCCTTTATATATGGGCTTGTAGGGATATTTACTTATCCAGGATTGGTATTATTCAATAAGTTGAAAATAGAGGGTACGGAGCATTTGGAAAATCTTCCCAATAAAAATGTTTTATTCGTAAGCAATCATCAAACTTATTTTGCGGATGTAATTGCTTTTGTTCATATTTTTTGTGCGGTGAAATGGCGTAAGTTTAACAAGCTCGGATTGCCTTATTATTTATTAAATCCATTCACCAATTTATTTTTTGTTGCTGCGGAGGAAACTATGAATAGTAATTGGTTGTCTAGATTATTTAAGCTGGGCGGTGCTTTAACAATAAAGCGAACATGGCGTGCTGAAGGACAAGATGTTTCGCGTAATCGAGATGAAGTGGATACTCAAAAAATTGATAAAGCTTTGTCTAATAGTTGGGTGATCACTTTTCCGCAAGGTACCACCAAGCCTTTTGCACCTGGACGAAAAGGAACTGCGTATATCATTAAAAATAATCAACCCATTGTGGTGCCTGTTGTGATCAATGGTTTTTGGCGTGCATTCAATAAGAAAGGCTTGAAGTTTAAAAAAGTAGGAACACCCTTAAGTATTCGATTTAAAGAGCCGTTGGTGATTGACTATACACAATCCGTTGAACACATCTTAGAACAAATCATGGATGGCATTGAGCAAAGTAAGGAATACATGTTAAAAGGCAAGCATCACTTGGTTCAAGCGATTACTAAATAAATTTATTATAATAGCAATTTAGCCTAGTCCTTAATAAATAAGGCTTTTAATTCAGTTGCATCATCTGGTTTCATTTTGCCGCCTAATATTAAACGTAATTGACGACGACGTAAAGCGCCATCATAATATTTTTTTTGTTCGGCTGTCTCTGCAATGATTGCGGGAACTTCTTTGGGTTTTTTATTTTCATCTAAAGCAACAAAAGTAAAAAAGGCTTCATTGCTTAGCTCCTTTGACTGACTGATCATATTTTGATTCCATACTTTTAAATGGATTTCCATGGAAGTAGTGAAGGCTCTAGTTACGATGGCTTCAATACAAATAACATTGCCTAATTTAATAGGTGTTTTAAAACTTAAGTTATCTACCGATGCAGTCATACATGCTGAATTGCAATGTTTGCCTGCGGATAAATAGGCGGCAATATCCATCCAGTACATCAGTTTTCCACCCATTAAATCACCAAAGGTGTTTGTATCATTGGGTAATACTAATTCATTCATCGTGGTGAAGGAATCAATTGCTTTGCGCGCTTCCATAGTGTTATGCTTTGTAAAGTAAAGATACAAACTTGTGTGACAATAGGATGATTTGAAAAAACAACATTTTGACTATTGAAGAGTAGCCCCTTTCATACTTGTATTTATAGCCCTTAAACAATACAGCTTTCTAGTTTTGCTAAATACGTCGGATCTACTTCTGCGCCAATGCCAGGAGCATCACTGATACTTAGATGCATGCCGGAAAATTGTACGCCGCCAATCACTGGATCAGCCAAATGACCTAACAAACAAGTATCCATATCGTAATATTTGATATTGTCATGCGCCATCGCAAAATGCATTTTTGCACTTAAGGCCAATCTACTTTCGAGCATACCGCCCATCATGCATGGAATGTTATGCTGTTTGGCTAGGTCATGAATTTTTATAGCTTCTTGAATGCCACCACTTTTTGAAAATTTAATATTAATGGAATCGCATGCTTTTTGTGCAATCAGCTTCCGTGCATCATGGTGTGTAAATACCGATTCGTCGGCCATTATTTTTATAGGGGAAGACTTGCATAATGCAGGTAAAAAATCGTCCTGGTACTTATGCATGGGTTGTTCGCAAAATTCAATAGTATATTTTGACAGATTTGTTAATACACCTAATGCATCATCGGATGACCAGCCTTGATTCGCATCAATACGTAAAATAATTTTATCTCCAATAGCAGTTCTTATTGCTTTAATTCTTTCCACATCCTCGATGGGATGTTTTCCTAGTTTCACTTTAATAATGCGCACGCCTTTTGCGACAAAATCAATGGCTTGTGCCGCCATTTTTTGAGGGCTGTCAATGCCAATGGTCAAATCGGATTCAATGGGTTTTTGGCTGCCGCCTAAAAAAGCATACAATGGTTGATTGGCTGCCTTTGCTGCAATGTCATACAAGGCCATATCAAATGCACTTTTTGCAGTATAGTTTCCAGCAATTATCAAGTCCAGTTCATTTAGTCGTTCCGTAATTGCTAATGGATTTTTACCTTTCCAATAGCTGGCAAAATCCTTGGCTAATAGATAGCAGCTTTGTTGTGTTTCACCCACAATCATGGGGAATGCCGAGCACTCGCCATAACCAATAATACCCTCGTCGGTCACTACTTTAATGAGTATATTTTGTGCGTAATGCATGGTCCCTGTAGCAATGGTAAAAGGGACCATTGGAATTTTGAATTGGTAAATATGGGTGGCTACAATTTTCAATTAACTATTTTTTAAGTTGCAGGTAAATTTACATTGTTTATTTAAACAATTTGACTGCTGCTTTGTTATTTTAGAAACATAGAAAATTCATATGGATAGTTTAAAAAATAAAAAAGTACTCATTGTGGGTGCAACAGGAGGTATTGGTGCCCATTTAGTTAAGCTAATTTATAATAGTGGTGCGCAAGTATGGATCGCAGGGCGTCAATTGGCTAAATTAAACTTAATAGCAGAAACTAATCAATTGCCGGTATCGCAAATATTGGAAGTGGATTTGTCAAATTCCGATTCAGTTCAAAACTTTGTAAAAAAAATCGAAAACGAGTCATTTGATATATATATTAATGCTGCGGGCATTGGAATTATTAAACCATTGAATCAATTGCAGGTATCAGATATGCAATTGTCCTACCAAGTGAATGTATTGAGCACTTTTGAAATAGTAAAGGCAATTTTGCCAAAAATGATACAGGTGAAAAAAGGGCTTATCATCAACATTCCTGGTATATTAGGTAAAATCCCCATGTCGGGTGCTGCTGCCTATTGCGCAAGTAAATATGCGTTGGTAGGAATGATGCAATCCATTAGAGAGGAGTTGAAACGAACTGAAATACGCATCACACAAGTTTATCTAGGTGGGGTTGATTCGCCTTTCTGGGATAATATTGATTTAAGAGTACAAAGAGATAAAATGATACAAGCGGAGGAAGCTGCAAAATCCATTTGGTTTTTGTGTCAACAGCCTAGTTCTGGCGTGGTAAGTGAAATGGTTTTGCAACCCTTTAACCATCAAGCAATTTAGCTTGTTTATTCTTTTGAAGTATAAGTAGAACCACCGATATTTGCAGTACGAATGAACGTTAGCATGAACCTATCTTTAGATAATACCCAAAATGCATTTGCCTATAAGTCAAATGCAGATTTACGTAAAGCCAATTTTTTATTTACTGTAATTCAAAGCCCATTAATTGTATCTATTGCAACCAATGTGACTCCTTTTTTAATGAAGTCGGGGTTGCCCGTTAACGGCATTATTCGTAGTACCATTTTCAAACAATTTGTTGGTGGTGAAACATTAGAAGATTCGGCAAGGGTGACCAAGCAATTGGGATCTTATGGGGTGCAAGTTATTTTGGATTATGGGGTGGAAGCAAAAGACGGGGAAGAAAATTTTGATGCAGTCACCGAAAAAATTATTGAAGCAGTTGAATTCGCTGCAACTGAAAAAAATGTGCCGTTTGTTAGTGTAAAATTAACAGGTTTGGCCAGCATGAATTTATTGGAAACTTTGAACGAAGCTCCTCGATTACGAAGTGGTATTCATGATAGCGAAAGCCAAACTGCCGAGTGGGATAGGGTTAGAGAAAGGATGTATGCTATTTGTGATGTCGCCAATGAAAAAGGCATTGGTATTTTGATAGATGCTGAAGAAACTTGGATTCAAGATCCTATTGATCGTTTGGCCATTGAATTAATGGGCGTGTACAACAAAGAAAAAGTAGTGGTGTATAATACTTATCAATTATATCGTCACGATCGCTTACATTTTTTAAAAATTTCGCATCAGCTTGCAGTGGAAGGCAATTTTTTATTGGGAGTCAAATTAGTTCGTGGGGCGTATATGGAAAAAGAAAGAGAACGCGCTTTGGCAATGAATTATCCTTCACCAATTCATCATGATAAAAATGCAACAGATATCGATTTTGATGCTGCTGCATTGTATTGTATTCAAAACAAAGAAAATATTTCCTTGATTTTAGCTTCGCATAATGAACAGAGCAATTTAAATATTGTCACCAAAATGCAGGAACTAGGCATGTCAAATAATGATAATAAAGTACACTTTTCACAATTGTTTGGAATGAGTGATCATATCAGTTTTAATATGGCATTAGAAAATTACAATGTCAGCAAATATCTCCCATTTGGACCCATTCAGGATGTAATTCCTTACTTGATGCGTCGTGCGCAGGAAAATTCAAGCGTAAATGGTCAAACTAGCCGTGAATTATTGTTAATCCGAAAGGAATTGGCTAGAAGAAAGGCAAAAAAATGATTTCTACATAATGGGTATTGGTTGTAAATTGCACTATGCAACAATACCTGAATTTATTACAACACATTATTGACGAAGGCACTCCTAAAACCGATCGAACAGGTACAGGAACCAAAAGTTGTTTTGGATATCAACTGCGATTTGATTTATCCAAAGGCTTCCCTTTGGTCACGACAAAAAAGTTACATCTTAAAAGTATCATCTACGAATTGTTATGGTTTTTAAAAGGGGATACCAATATTAAATATTTAAAAGATAACGGGGTTCGTATATGGGACGAATGGGCGAATGAAAATGGGGACCTCGGTCCAGTGTATGGAAAACAATGGCGCAGTTGGGAAGGAGCGAATGGCGTTGTAGTTGATCAAATAAAAGATTTAATTCATCAAATTAAAACCACGCCCGATAGTAGACGTTTAATTGTGAGCGCATGGAATGTGGGTGATTTATCAAAGATGGCATTGATGCCTTGTCATAATCTGTTTCAGTTTTATGTTGCGGATGGAAAATTGAGTTGTCAATTATACCAGCGAAGTGCGGATGTGTTTTTAGGCGTACCTTTTAATATTGCTTCTTATGCTTTATTAACTATGATGGTTGCACAGGTGTGCGATTTACAATATGGTGATTTTGTGCATAGCTTTGGTGATGTTCATTTGTATAACAATCATGTAGCGCAAGCAGAATTGCAATTGTCCAGAACCACTTTCCCTTTACCCAACATGAAAATAAATCCAGCAGTAAAAGATATTTTCTCTTTTGAGTTTAGCGATTTTACCTTGAAAGATTACCAATCACATCCTTCTATTAAAGCGCCTGTAGCAGTATAAAATTTAGCATTATGAATATTACCTTAGTGGTCGCTGCGTCTGACAATAATGTGATTGGAAAAGATAATCAATTGATATGGCATTTGCCTAAGGATATGCGCTTTTTTAAAAATACCACTTGGGGCTTGCCCATAGTTATGGGGCGAAAAACTTTTGAATCTTTGGGAAGTAAGTTATTGCCTGGGCGATTGAATTTAATTTTATCGAATCAAAAAAATATTAAAACCAATGGGGCGACATTGGTTCATTCCTTGCAGGAGGCAATCCAAATTGCGGAACAACAGGACTATAAACAAATGATGGTTATTGGCGGCGGTCAAATTTATGAACTTGCTATGCCATTGGCGAAAACAATTATGCTAACAAGGGTGCATACTACTATTGAAGGAGATGCTTTTTTCCCAACTTTAAACAATGACTGGGAAAAGACGGGATCCACTTTTTACAATAGTGATGAAAAGCATGCATACGCTTTCGATATTGAATGTTGGCAAAGAAAATAAAATATGTATTCAAACGCCCAGCTCGCTTTAAAATTTATTAAATATTATTTAACTGCCTCCAACGGTAAAGGGCATGGCATACATTCCCCTTTTGTTTATGAGTTTGTTACTAAAATTTTAAACAAAAAAAATACGCCCGAAAATGTCGCAGCCATTGAGGCGCGCCGAAAGTCATTGGAAGCAAATACTACCGTGATTGAAGTAGTAGATCGAGGTGCAGGTTCAAGGCAATCTGAATTTAAAATAAGGTCAATCAGTGTCATTGCGAAATCGGCACTTAAGCAAAAAAAGATAAGCCAGTTGTTGTATAAGATGGGGGTTTATTTTAATCCCAGCATTATTTTAGAAATGGGTACTTCCTTTGGCATTACATCGAGTTATTTAGCAATGTCAATGCCTCATCAAACTTTAGTCACCATGGAAGGCGCGCCTGCAATTGCCCAAGAAGCGCAGGGGACCTTTGATTTATTGCAATTGAAAAATATACAAATCATGGAAGGCGATTTTGCCACAAGCTTACCTATTTATTTAAACGCAATATCGCAGGTAGGTATGGTGTATATTGATGGCAATCATCGTTATGCCCCTACGATGCAATATTTTGAACTTCTATTATGTAAAGTGAATGAACAGTCTATTTTAATTTTTGATGACATATATTGGAGTAGTGAAATGGAAAAAGCGTGGAATGAAATTAAAAATCATAAAGCAGTTACTTTAACCATTGATTTATTTTATGTAGGCATTGTTTTTTTTAGAAAAGAAAATAAACAAAAGCAACATTTTACAATTCGATATTAATTTAAAATATAAACAAACTTGTTACCTAAACCATTTTTAGATTCATTAGAGGGCTTGCCCGGGTTTGATAAAAACGCTTTTGAGCAAGTGCATGCCCAAGGGGAACAAATTACGTCGGTTAGATTAAATAAATACAAGCAGTTTGATTTACATACACATCCTTTTTTAAACGCTACTACACCGGTGTCATGGTGTGCTCAAGGGGTTTATTTAAGTGAGCGTCCGCTATTTGTGTTAGATCCCTTATGGCATGCGGGTGCTTACTATGTGCAGGAGGCAAGCAGTATGTTTATACAATATTTGTTGGATCAATTAAATATGCATACAACATCTATTGTGCTTGATTTATGTGCAGCACCTGGCGGAAAAAGTACTTTATTGGCAAACTGGTTTAAGGATGGCTTGGTGGTTACCAATGAAACCATCAAAGGCCGCAATGCCATCTTGGTGGAAAATATTACAAAATGGGGTGCGGATAATATGATTGTTACGCAGAATGACCCAGGGCATTTTAAAGCCTTGCCTGCTTTTTTTGATTTAGTATTGATTGATGCACCTTGTAGTGGCAGTGGCTTATTTCGAAAAGATATTTCTGCAATTTCAGAATGGAGTTTGGATAATGTGCAACATTGTAGTTTAAGACAACAACGCATCATTGAAGAGTCCTTAGATACTTTAAAAGAAGGGGGTTATTTGATTTATTCAACTTGTTCGTATTCTGCGGAAGAAGATGAAAAAATAATGGATCAAATTGCAAATTTACCAGGGATGGTGAATATTAAAATTTCAGTGCCAGCATCATGGAATATTATTTCCTGTGAAAGTCCTGAACAGCAATGTCAAGGATTCAGATTTTATCCTGATAAAATAAAAGGGGAAGGTTTTTTTATTTCTGTTTTTAAAAAAGAAGGAGCAGTTCAAAACACTAGTACTTCAGATTCATTTAAATTTACCCCCTTGTCAAAGAATGAGTTATCCGTCGCAAAATCATTTTTTGAATTACCTGCAACGCATCAATACTTATCACATCAAAATAGTATGATCGCCATTCCTAATTTATTTGAACCGGCTATTTTGTCCATTTTAAGTAACTTATATGTAAAAAAATTGGGCTTAGACTTGGGTGCTGTTAAAGGGAAGGACTTTATTCCTTCCCATACTTTGGCAATGAGCTATTGGTCCAATTTGCCTTATCAAACACTCGAAGTAGGGTCCGAAACCGCGCTCAATTACTTAAGACGCGCAGAGGTACAATTAGATGGAAATGTGGGTTGGCATTTGATTAAGTACCAAAGTATTGCACTTGGGTGGGCCAAATTGTTGCCCAATAGAGCGAATAATTACTATCCAAATGAATGGAGAATATTGAATTACTAGTATTTACATATATTACTAATATTGTATACTAATTTTTAGCCTTTTCTTTGCACTTGATTTTTGTACCTTTGCGGTATGTTTAAATATGGCATTTTATTGTTCTTGTTCATAGTGAGCGCTTTTGCTCCTGGGTATAGTATTGCCCCTTTGCAAGTAAAATCAGCCAAAAAACAGGTACCCCAAAACAAAACGGCTACAACAAGCAAGAATAAAACCACCGCAAGTAAAAAAGTAACTCCAAAAAAGGGAGCGATCACCCTTGCTAAAAATCCAGCAAGCACAGTTGCAAAAAAAGGCAGTAGTGTAAAAACGGCAACCGCAAAAAATAAAATCAGTCCCAAAAAATCAATTCGAAAAAGAGCCACTTATAAAAAGGGGAGTGTAAAACGAAAATCTCGTTACCGATCCAAGTATATGGCGGTTAAAAAAGTGGATACGGTTCGTCAAAACACTTTGCAAGTAATTTCTTCAAATAAAGAAAAAGCAAGAGTCAACGATAGTATTCATAATGCATTAATTAGTCATCAAAGGGACGGGACAAACACAACAAAAGTGGATGAAGGTTATTTTGCAACATTATTTTCAGATCAAAAAAAATCGGCCTCTTTTCAAACATTAGATGGCACTGCTTCCGTATTTAAAAGTATCAGTGGGTGGCAGGATAAAAAGTTTTATATATTGACCAATGAAATCCCCGTTGGAACTATTGTAAAAATTACCACCACCGATTTCAAAACCATTTGTGCCAAAGTGATTAACGCGCTTCCGGATGTAAGTAATTCAATTCAATATAGATTGAGTGATGCTGCTGCTGCAATTTTAGGGATCACTAACAAAACTTTTCAAATTACCGTCACTTATTAATTCTATTTTATGAAATGTAAATTATTGGTATCCCTTATGTTTATGGGATTTGTTTTAATAAGTTGTGGACAGTCCAACTCGAATGGGGCGCAAGCAGTAACGTCAAGTTCAAATAATGGCGAAACCATTGCTGCGGCTTCTTTCAAACAAGCCATTGCTACGAAAGGGGTTCAAGTATTAGATGTTCGCACTGCGAATGAATTTAATGGCGGTCATATTTCCCAAGCATTGCAAGCGAACTGGATGGATAAAACTGAATTTGCAGATCGAACACAGCATTTAGATAAAAGCCAGCCTATTTATGTGTATTGTCAAGCGGGTGGTCGCAGTGCCTCAGCACAAGCTTTTCTTATTGAAAAAGGGTATAAAGTAGTCAATTTGGAAGGCGGCATGAGTAACTGGAAAATGAACGGATTTCCAGTGGATGGAGCTGGTGATGTTCCTCAAATGCGTTTGCTGGATTTGGAAAAAATTATTGCGTCGAATAAAATAGTGTTGGTGGATGTTGGCGCTGATTGGTGTCCGCCTTGCCGAAAAATGTTGCCGGTTTTAGAAGCATTAAAAAAACAACCAGCAAATCCCTTTTATTTTTTAGCCGTGGATGGCGGTAATGATATTGACGTTATGAAAGCTTTACATTCTGAAGGGCTTCCTACTTTTATCATTTTTAAAGATGGCAAAGAAACATGGAGGCACCAAGGTATTGTAACATTGGAAGATTTTAATAATGCGTTGAAATAAATCTACATGTACCCTTGGGTGTTCCTATTAGTGCGCCACTAAATGAAATATTAATTTTACCCTGGTTTTCGATAGCCCCTTAAAAAATCAATAATTGGCATCCGCTTTTTACCTTCCCATTGAATATCAGCAAGTTCAATATAGCCATCCTTACATGCAATTTTTGCAAAAGATTTTCCGTCCGTTATAAAACTGCCAGGGGCTTCGGTGGGGGTTGCGTCGATCGCTTGCGTTAAAAAAAGTTTTACAATTTTTCCATCAATCATGGTAATAGCGCCAGGGAAAGGGGCCAATCCTCTTATTAAATTATGTATAGCGGCACATGACTTGTCCCAATCTATTTCACAATCCTTGGTAAAAATCTTTGGTGCGTGCTTGAGTGCGTCATTGCCTATTACTTGTTCCTGTGCTACTGCTTTAATGCTGTTGTCAAATAATCCATGCAATGTTTTTACTAATAATTGAGCTCCCACTTCCATCATGGTGTCATGTATTTCGCCAGCAGTATGATTAGGCGCAATAGGGATGCGGTCCTGTAATAAAATGGCACCAGTATCAATTGCATGTTGTAATTGAAATGTAGTGACGCCTGTTTCTTTTTCACCATTGATGATTGCCCAATTGATAGGCGCAGCGCCACGGTATTGTGGCAATAATGAGCCATGTACATTTAAGGTTCCCATGGGAGGGAAGGACCAAATTTGCTCCGGTAACATTCTAAAAGCTACGACTACTTGCAGATCCGGTTTCCATTGTTTTAATGCTTCAAAAAACTCGGGAGATTTTAATTTTTCAGGTTGCAAAATAGGTAAGTCATGGGCTAGGGCAAATTGTTTAACCGCGCTTTGTTGCAGCTGCATGCCCCTACCAGCTGGCTTATCCGGCGCAGTAACTACGCCCACCACATTCATTTTGGCTTGCAGTAATGCATTTAAAGATGCCACTGCAAATGCCGGGGTTCCCATAAAAACAATCCTTGGTTTATTGTCCATGGGGCAAAGTTAGTTTATCTGTCATAATTATGTACTTTTGCGCTTTGCACCTTAGGTGCTTTATTAAAAATAAAACAATATGCAACAAGTAAAAAATGGGGATACCATTCAAGTGCATTATCACGGTACATTGACTAGTGGTGAAATATTTGATTCCTCAACAGGTAGAGCTCCTTTAGAATTTGAAGTAGGAACAGGTATGGTGATTCCAGGATTTGACAGCGGCGTGCTAGGAATGACTGTCGGTGAGAAAAAAACAATACAAATCCCATTTGCGGAGGCGTATGGTCCAAAGCAACCTGAAATGATTGTTGAATTCCCTAAAACACAGTTTCCTGCCGATTTAAATCCAACCATCGGAATGGCGTTGACGATGAATAATGGTCAAGGGCAACAATTTCAAGTAACTGTGGTGGAGGTTAAAGAAGAAGTCGTAGTATTAGATGCGAATCATTCTTTGGCAGGACAGGATTTAACCTTTGCTTTAGAATTAGTAAGTATTGATACTCCTTCTAAAATAATTATGCCTTAGTAGGATAAGATATTTTTTTGAAAGGCTTTCTTGTTTTCGTCTAAGGATGCGAACAGAAAGCCTTTTTTTATTGCTTAATTCAAATTATCTTCAAGCTTCATTTTAGTAGTAAAATAGTTTAAAAATTCAATTATGTCATTTGATCAGTTAGCTATTGCAGAACGGTTTATGCGTTATGTTCAAATTGATACACAGAGTGATCCTGATAGCACCAATTTCCCCTCAACGGACAAGCAACTTAATTTAGCCAAATTATTGGTCGAAGAATTGAAGGAAATGGGAATAGCACATGTTGAAATGGATGCCTATGGATATGTGATGGCAACAATTCCTTCGAATAGGGAGGAGCAAAAACCGGTTTTGTGTTTTTGTGCACATATGGATACTGCCCCCGATTGCAGTGGCACTGATGTGAAACCTATTTTACATAAAAATTATAATGGAGAACCATTGGTATTGCCCGATGATCATTCACAAGTAATTTCAATAGAAGCTTATCCTTATTTGAAAAATTTTATTGGAAAGGATATTATAACAGCATCTGGAAAAACTTTATTGGGTGCTGATGACAAAGCGGGTGTCGCGATCATTATGTCCTTTGCACAATATATAATGAATCACCCAGCAATTTTATACGGAACCATTAAATTATTATTTACCCCAGATGAGGAAGTGGGAAGAGGGACTGACTTTTTGGACTTAAAAAAATTGGGAGCCGACTTCGCATACACTTTAGATGGAGGTGAATTGGGTTGTTTTGAAATGGAAACTTTTAGTGCTGATTATTTAACGATGGATATTCAAGGGGTCATTGCGCATCCCGGTGCTGCGAAAGGGGTGATGCAAAATGCCATTAAAATAGCAGGTGAAATTATAGCTGCATTACCTAAACAGGAATGGAGTCCAGAACATACCGAACAAAGGCAAGGCTTTGTGCATCCGAATCATATTTCAGGAGGGGCCGAAAAAGCAAGATTGGAATTTTTAATTCGTGATCATGATACGCAGCAACTAAAAGAACATATCAGTAAATTAAAATCGATTGCCGACCATGTTTTATTGCAAAATCCTGATTTTTCTAAATCCCATATTAGGTATACGATCAAGGAGCAATACAGAAATATGCGTGAGGTCATTGACCTTCATCCCATTTTAGTGGAAAACGCATTAGCTGCTTATAAAAAAGCAGGCATTTCACCCATTGTGGAACCCATTCGAGGGGGCACTGACGGTAGTAGGTTAAGTTTTTTAGGTCTTCCTGCGCCCAATATATTTACGGGTATGCAGGCGATACATAGCAAACATGAGTGGATTGGCGTATCTGATATGCAAAAGTCGGTGGAAGTGCTTGTTAATTTGGTGGAAATATTTTAACAAATTGATAGTTATTCACATGCACCTTTTTTCAAATAAAACCTTTTAACTTTAAAAAATAAATTGAACACCATGTTATTCTTGTTACAAGTCGCAGAAAATAAAATATCCTTATTCAGCTTATTGCAAAAAGGGGGATACATCATGTATCCATTATATCTTTTATTAGTGATTGCGATCTATGTTTTTTTTGAGCGTATGATTGCTATTAAAAAAGCGGGAACCATTGATCCTAAGTTCATGCTTATTATTCGTGATAATATCATTTCAGGAAATTTGGTCGCCGCTAAAACTTTGGCAAAAAATACAGATAATCCTGTGGCTAAAATGATTGAAAAAGGAATCATGAGAATTGGTAAGCCATTAGATGCTATTGAAAAGAGTATGGAAAATGTAGGGAAACTTGAAATGTATTCCATGGAACGAAATTTAAATGTATTATCATTGGTGGCAGGTATTGCGCCGATGTTTGGGTTCTTAGGTACGATTATAGGTATGGTACAATTGTTTTATGGTATTGCCTCTACTGGTGAGTATACCTTAAATACCATTGCGGGAGGTATTTATACCAAAATGATCACCTCTGCAACAGGATTAATTATTGGTTTGATTGCTTATGTAGGGCATAACTATTTAACCACACAAATTGATAAAACTGCCAATAAAATGGAAACAGCGAGTGCTGATTTTTTAGATATGTTACAAGAGCCTACAAATTCTTAATCTATTTTTATGAATTTAAAACCTAGATTAAGACATTCGCCTGAAGTACATACTGGAGCGCTGAATGATATCTTATTTATATTATTATTATTCTTTTTGATTGTGTCCACTTTGGCTAATCCAAATGTGATTAAAGTATCAAATCCTAAATCATCCACAGATACTAAGGCCAAACAGACAGTGGTGGTAACCATTGATAAGGATCAAAAATTATTTATAGGCTCGGCACCTGTATCAATTGATTCATTGGCTAGCCAATTAAAAATATTTTTAGCAAAGGAAACAGACAAACCTTCGGTGGTGATTAATGGAGATAGTGTTGCAAGTTTAGGTACTACGATTAGGGTAATGCAGATCATAAAGCAATTAGGCGCAACACCAGTCATCGCCGTTGATCCTGCGCGCTAATTATAGCGCTTTTTTTGGTTTTAAGCTTGCTCGAATCATTCGATCTTTTCCAAACATATCTTTTCTTAATTCTGCATGATAGCCCATTTCCTCAAATAAGGATTGAATTGCTTTACCTTGATCGTAATGCATTTCAAAAAATAATTGTCCATTGGGATTCAAGCATTGCTTGGCCAATCTTGCAATGATTCTATAAAAAATTAAAGGGTCTTCGTTGGTTACAAATAACGCAAGTGCTGGCTCGTAATTTTTAACTTGTATTTGCATATTCACTTTTTCATTAAAAGGAATATAGGGTGGGTTGCTTACAATAATATCATAATTACCTGGCATGGAAGCGGACATTAAAATATCCTGGGAAATCCATTCAATTTGGGTATTTAATTTTTCTGCATTTAATTTGGCAACGGCTAATGCGCCTTCGCTAATATCTAATCCACTCAAGGTGCAATCAGGCAATGCTGTTTTTATTGCAATGGGAATACAGCCCGATCCAGTTCCAATATCAATAATAGCTAATGGTTTATTAATAATTTCTGCATATTCGATTACCCATTCTACTAATTCTTCAGTTTCGGGACGTGGAATTAATACCTGATCATTAACGATATATTCCTTGCCCATAAACCAGGCCTTTCCTAAAATATATTGAATGGGTTTTCCATTGGCTAATGCGTCGGCATATTTTTTCAGATCTATTAATTGCGCTTCGCTTAACACCTCGTTTTTATTAATGACTTGTTGTAGTTGGTTATTTCTAGTAACATGTTCAAATAACATGGACAATAAGCTGTTCAATTCAATGGCGTCAAATTGATCTGCTAATTGTAATTTTAAACCCTGCTTGCTTTCGTGTAAAGTCATACTGCAATGTTACTAATGATTACGCATTATGAACTAGCTTTGCATCAAATAATTATAAATACTATTTATTCCCGCAATGAGCCCCTTTCATTATAATACCATCGAGCAAACGGCTATGGCTGAATTTAAGGATCGGGGCAGCAGATTTATTGCATATGCTTATCCTGCTCAAAGTATTGATCAATGTAAAAAACTAGTCGCACAATTAAAAAAGGAACACCCAAAAGCGGTACATCATTGCTTTGCTTATCGCCTCGGTGTTGATGGTGTAACTTTTAGAGTCAGTGATGATAGTGAACCGGCTGGGACGGCGGGGCGTCCAATTTTGGGTCAAATGGATAGCAAAGAGTTAACCAATATATTGGTTGTAGTTGTTCGTTATTTTGGCGGAAGTTTATTGGGAGTGCCTGGTTTAATTAATGCCTATAAAACTGCTACTTCATTGGCATTACAGTTAACGCCACAAATTCAAAAAGCGGTGGAGCTGAATTATGAAATTAATTTTGATTACCATCAAATGAATGAAGTGATGATGGTACTGAAACAATACAATTGTTCTGTGGTTTCACAATCAGCACAATTATTTGTTTCTTTAAAAGTGGGCATTCCTAAAATACGATTGGATGAAGTGATGAATAAGTTGAATGATCTAAAAGGGGTAAGCTATTCCACCACCTTAGTTGTTTAATGGCTAATTAATATTTGTAAAATCCTTCTCCTGTTTTAATGCCTAATTTTCCCTCGGCGACTTTTTGTACTAATAAATTGGCAGGGGTATATTTTGAATTGTTCAATCCTTTTTCCATAATCTCTAAAATGTTCTTACAAACATCAAGCCCAATATAATCGGCTAACTGTAAAGGTCCCATGGGATGGGCCATTCCTAATTTCATAATTTGATCAATGGTGCTAGCGTCACTCACGCCCTCTGATAAAGCAATGATTGCTTCATTAATCATGGGCATTAAAATTCGATTGGCGATGAACCCAGGAAAATCATTTACAACACAAGGAATTTTACCTAATTGCTCCGTTAAGGATACAATTGTTTTCGTCACCAAGGGATCTGTTTGCTTACTATTAATTACTTCCACTAATTTCATCACTGGCACGGGATTCATAAAATGCATCCCTATCACTTGGCTAGGTCTTTGCGTGGCCGACGCTAAATCGCTTATTGAAATGCTGGACGTGTTTGTCGCTAATATGCAATTTGGTTTTGCATATTTATCCATCTCGGTGAATATCTTTTTTTTAACAACACTATTTTCGGTGGCTGCTTCAATAATTAAATCGGTATCTCCAATTCCTGAATTTAAATCGGTAAATGTTTTGATATTGGAAATAAGGGTTACTTTGGCAGTAGCATCAAGACTTCCTTTGGCAATTTGTCGGTCTACATTTTTCTCGATGATAATGAGGGCTTTTTCTAATGCTGACTTATCGGTGTCAATTAAATGTACCAAAAAATGATGTTGTGCAAATACATGTGCAATACCATTTCCCATGGTCCCTGCGCCAATGACTGCAATCATTTTCATGTATTATTTTTTTCTTGATTTATAATCGCCCCTTTTCCATGAGTTAATAAAACTTTTCCAAGCCACAGGATTTAATATGTTCATTGGTGGCAATTGCCCTGAATAATAATATTTTGATGCTTGTTGGTTAAGTGATGCGCCAACTGCCTCCTTACCATCAAAAGGCAAACTTGATAAGATGATTCTTTTTTGACTTGCGCTTGTATTTTTTCTTGCCGTTTCGTATAAGTCGTCGTCAATTTTCGCATTTACAAAATCACGTTCAAATTGCGCTCTGGTAGGGCGTGGTTTTAATATAGTCGCAGGTAAAAAATTTGTGTCATTAATCATTAACTGAATAACACTGTATTGATTGCCTTCTAAATTTTCAGGGATTAAGATAGTTCTGTTTTTGAATCCAATACAGGAGAAGGTAATATTTTCACCCTTATTGACTGCAATCGAAAATACGCCATCATTGTTGGTGATGGTGCCTCGCCCTTTTTTGTTCACTACCACACTTGCAAATGGAATGGCCTTTAAGCTATCTGCGGTCATCACCACGCCATATAATTGTACTACTGAATCGCGATAAATATCTGGCACGGTAGTTTGCGCAAAATTAGTGAATGGCGTTAATGCAAAAACGATAAAAAGTATAAATAGGTGTCCTTGTCGCATGTGTTGCAAAATTAAGGGGCAATCCTTAAAAAACCGCAGCATTTTTTAGGATCAAAATGGGCTGTTTTTTAAATAATTATGGATAATCCTCCAATTAAAACTGCAAAATAAGCCTATTGAGACTTAACTTTGCACGTCGCTATTTTTTTAACAAAAACTTTCAAAATGACAGTGGATTTGATACTAAAGGCATTAAGTAATGTGCAGGAGCCGGATTTGGGGAAGGACTTGGTTACATTGAATATGATTACCGATTTAGTCGTGGAGGGTGATCATGTAAGTTTTACCATTGTATTAACTACACCTGCATGTCCAATGAAGGATTTGATGAAAAATGCTTGTGAAAATGCGATTAAATTATTGGTGAATAAGCAGGCGATTATTACTGTGAACTTTACTTCCAATACAACCAGTAGAAGGCAGGATGAAAAAACAGTTTTAGCGCAAGTAAAAAATATTATTGCGGTAGTGAGTGGTAAAGGCGGTGTGGGTAAGAGTACCGTTTCTGCAAACTTAGCGCTTGCTTTAGCGGAGGGTGGTGCAAAAGTAGGATTAATGGATGCGGATATTTATGGTCCAAGTGTTCCTATTATGTTTGGTGTGCGTGGTCAACGTCCTTTGATGAAAGATGAAAATGGGAAAGGAATTATATTACCATTGGAAAAATTTGGTATTCGATTAATGAGCATTGGTTTATTAGTGGATGAAAAAGATGCAGTGGTTTGGAGAGGACCAATGGCAAGTAGTGCAATTCGTCAATTTATCACTGATGTGGATTGGGGGGAACTAGATTACTTAGTCATTGATATGCCTCCTGGAACTGGAGATATACATTTAACAATTATGCAAACAGTGCCAGTGACAGGGGTGGTGATTGTTACTACGCCTCAAACAGTGGCACTAGCGGATGCTAAAAAAGCAATCGCTATGTTTGGTCAAGCAAATATTAAAGTGCCCATCATTGGGCTGGTTGAAAACATGGCTTATTTTACACCTGAAGAATTGCCTAACAATAAATATTATTTATTTGGAAAAGAAGGTGGCCGCAACTTAGCGGAGGAATATGATTTGCCTTTCCTTGGACAAATACCATTAGTGCAATCTATAAGAGAAGGCGGAGATGAAGGTGTTCCTGCAATGGTCGGCAAGGATGAAATTTCTAAAGATGCATTACGAACTGTCGTTTCGCAAGCAGTGCGCCAAATTGCCATTCGCAATGCCAATCTTCCAAAAACAGAAACCATTAATGTTGAATAATGGCGAATCAAAAAATAATTATTGCGATTGACGGATTTTCCTCTTGTGGTAAAAGCACTTTGGCTAAAGCTATGGCAAAAAACTTACAATATGTTTTTATAGACACAGGGGCCATGTATCGTGCAGTTGCTTTATTTTTTTTAAGAGCAGGGATTGATTTTAATAACACTTCTGACATTGCTTCGGCGTTAAATAAAATCATACTTCAATTCAAATACAACCCGGCAACTTTGCAGAGTGATATGTATTTAAATGAGGAGAATGTAGAACAAGAAATTCGGGAGATGCGGGTAAGCCAAAAAGTAAGTGAAGTGGCAGCCATTTCCCTAGTTCGAGATTTTGCTGTTGCGCAACAACAAGCCATGGGCGAATCAAAAGGAATTGTGATGGATGGGAGGGATATTGGAACCGTTGTTTTTCCAAAAGCAGAATTAAAAATATTTGTTACTGCCAGTCCTGACATTAGAGTGCAGAGAAGATTTTTAGAATTAAGTGCAAAAAATTCAGCAATTACGGTTGAAGAAATTTCAGAAAATTTACAACACCGTGATTTGATTGATACCACGCGTGAACACAGTCCATTGAAACAGGCTGATGATGCTTTGGTTTTGGACAATTCAAATATGAGCAGAGAAGCGCAACTTGACATTGCATTGCAATGGGCGCAAGAGCGCATTAACAAAGTTAATAATCAATAAGTATTTTAACTTAGTGAATTTAATGTATCCATTTTGCTTCTAATGCTTTTAGCACATCTGAAACATTATAATAGTCGGCTATTTGTCGAATGACCGCTTCCACAACAGTATCGGGACAACTTGCGCCACTGGTCATTAAAATAGTTGTGGTATCTTTTGTTGGCAAATAATTATTAATGATTGATTGTTCTTTATTTCTCCAATTGGTATTAAGAATGGAATTTGCATCAATTAACTTTTCGGGACCATCAATAAAATAAGTAGTTAATTTATTTTCACAAAGTTCCACTAAATGTGAACTGTTACTACTGTTTTTTCCGCCCATGACAAATGCTATATCCGCAGGAATTTCTAATAAGCTGTTGACGGCTGTTTGATTATCATTAGTGGCGTAACATAAGGTGTCACGCGTATCTGCAAAGTGAACGGGCAATTCGGATTCGCCGAATTTGGTAACCATGACCGATTTTAAATAGTCCGAAATGGCTTGTGTATCGGTGGCTAATTGAGTGGTTTGATTTACAACCCCAATTTTTTCTAAATCAGTTACGGGATTAAAATTTTCAGAATATTTTCCGTTGAAATAAGAATAAAAATCAGTAACTGGCAATTCACCAGAAATAATTTTTCCCAATTGAATGGTATCTTCCATGTCATTCACAATTAATGTAGGGCTATTCGCGGAGGCATGTGAAAAAGTCGCTCTTGTTTCTTCATGCTTGGGCTTGCCGTGAATGATAATGGAATATCCTTTTTTTGAAATTTGGGCACTTCTATTCCATACTTTTTCAACAAAAGGACAGGTAGTATTATATTGCTGCACTTGTATGCCAATCGTATTTAATTTTTTCTCCATTGCAATTGTAGTGCCGAATGCAGGGATAATCACAATATCATCTTTTGTCAATGTTTCGAATGGAATTAATTCCTTGCCATTAGTATCTTGTAAAAATTGTACGCCTTTTTGAAGTAAATCTGCATTTACTTGTGGGTTGTGAATCATCTCACTTAATAAAAATATTCTTTTGCCTTGATTGGATTCAATGGTTCGGTAAGCAATTTCAATCGCATTTTCAACACCATAGCAAAAACCAAAGTGGCGTGCTAAATAGATCTTCAAATTACCCAAATCAAGTAAGGTAGGTTGCGTGTCTTTTTTTAGTTTATCGTCCTCTTTTCTTTTTTCCTTTATTGCTGAAATTAAGGAACTACGATAACCTAATGGGACCTCAAAATGCTTCATTTTATTGCTTTTATTCTTTAACAATGACAAAAGTACATTGTTCCCCTCTTTTTACCCTATTTTTTAGCTAAAGGCTATCTAAAAAGTGACATACTCCCTTTCCCCGCTTATCTTTGCGCCATGAATTATGTTTCCGTTGAAAATTTGACAAAAAGCTATGGTATCCAGCCCCTATTTAAAGGGATTAATTTTAATATCAATGAAGGTGACCGCATTGCGCTCATTGCCCGAAATGGGGTAGGGAAAAGTACGCTTTTGCGCATTTTGTCGGGGAAGGAAGTGCCTGATTCTGGTACGGCTAAAATTCATAAGGATGTGCATTTGGTTTTATTCGAACAAGATCCACAGTTTATAGAATCAGCTACTGTTACACAAAACTTATTTAATCAGGAGCATCCAACCATGAAAGCGATAAGTAATTATGAGATGGCTATGGAAACTGAGGATGAGGATTTAATTACTAATTCGATTATGGAGATGGAGGAAAATAATGCATGGGATTTTGAATCGAAAGTAAAAACTATTTTAACGCAATTAAATATTCACCATTTAGAGCAACCAGTATCAAAATTAAGTGGCGGACAGCGCAAGCGTGTTTCCTTGGCAAAAACATTAATTCAAATTGGTTTTGAGCCTAAGCATGTTTTATTGTTAATGGATGAGCCGACCAATCATTTGGATTTAAACATGATTGAGTGGTTAGAGAATTATTTAGAGCAGGAAAAAGTTACTTTATTACTGGTTTCGCATGATCGCTATTTTTTAGAGTCGGTTACAGATGAGATTTGGGAATTGGAGCGTGAAAATTTATACAGTTACAAAGGGGATTACGAAAATTATTTAGAAAAAAAAGCAGCACGAATTGAATCTGAGTTAGCGAGTATTGATAAAGCAAAAAACACTTTCCGAAAGGAATTGGAATGGATGCGCAAGCAACCCAAAGCAAGAACCACGAAAAGTAAAAGCAGACAGGATAATTTTTATGAAGTTGAGGCCAGGGCCAAACAAAAAATTGACGACTCCAATTTGCAGTTGGACATGAAGATGACCCGTTTGGGTGGTAAGATTATTGAAGCCAAAAAAGTATACAAATCCTATGGCGAAACCGTGGTTTTAAAAGGCTTTGATTATACTTTTAGTAAAGGGGAGCGTATTGGGGTGGTGGGGAAAAATGGGGTGGGGAAATCTACTTTTTTACAAATATTACAAGGCATAACAGAACCAGATAGTGGTAAAATTAATGTGGGAGATACGATTGTTTTTGGTCACTTTTCCCAGGAAGGGTTGGTGTATAAAAAAGACATGCGGGTGATTGAATATTTAAAAACATTTGCAGAAAATTTTCCATTGGCGAGTGGCGGCTCCTTAAATGCAGCACAATTTTTAGAACTATTTTTATTTACTCCGGACAAACAATATACTTATTTAAGTGCTTTAAGCGGCGGTGAAAAAAAGAGGTTGCAGTTATTGACCATACTTTTTAAGAATCCTAACTTTTTAATTTTAGATGAGCCTACCAACGATTTAGATTTACCTACTCTTGCAGTACTGGAGCAATTTTTAATTGATTTTGCAGGTTGTGTATTACTGGTATCTCATGATCGTTATTTTATGGATAAATTAGTAGATCACTTATTTATATTTGAAGGAGATGGCGTAATTAGGGATTATCCTGGTAATTATACACAATACCGTATTCTTGAAAAGTCAAAGCAAAGCCTGGATTCTCTTAGCTCAGATATCACGTCGGCTAAGGAGTTTGATACAAAAAAAGTGGCGCCGGAAAACGGAATACCCACTTCAACGGTGGTCAATAAAAAAGCAACTGAAAAAATGACTTTTAAGGAAAAGCATGAGTTGGACACACTGAATAAGACGATGCCTGAATTAGAAAGCAAAAAACAGGCGCTCACTAATAAATTAAATGAACCCAACCTTGATTATAATGAAATCATTAAATTAAGTGAGCAATTGGGTACATGCAACATTGAATTAGAAGCTGCGGAATTAAGGTGGCTTGAGTTATCTGAAAAGCAACAGGCATAAGCGATTCTTCAATTTATTTTCTGAAAGGCGCATGCCTCAAAATTTCTTGCCTACATTTTTTGAGGCATAAGAATTCATGTGTCAATATTTTATAATACTAATTTGGTTTAAGAAAGAAGTCGATAAAAATTTTATCAGGCATTTCATCATTAAACTAAAAGCTTATGAAACCTATTGAACGCATTGCCATGTATCTAAAATTTAGAAACATTAATCCCTATTCCTTTGAAAAGAAAATCAAATTATCCAATGGTTATTTTTCAAAACAACTTAGGCATCTAGGTTCTGTGGGTTCGGATATTTTAATTAAAATTCATGAGCACTATCCCGATTTGAATATTTTATGGGTATTGATTGGAGAAGGTGAAATGATTTGTGCCGACTGGGTGGGCGATCAAGGGCAAGCAGGTCAATTTAGTTCCAACTACCTCATGGAGAATGGTAAGCTAAAAGTTTTAGAAGAAGACCTTGAAAAAATGCATTTTGTTTTAAAAGACAAAGAAAAAATTATTTCCTTATACGAGTTTATGTTAAACAATAATGCACTTTCTACCACTATTGCAGATACGGCTACCGCTGTAGGGAATGGTTAAATAAATAAAGCCTTCCTCTTTATAAAAGGAGGAAGGCTTTAATATAGTATTCAATCAATGAATTTTATTTGCTTTTTTAGTTATTAAGCATAGGCCGAAACTGGTTCGCAAGTACAAATTAAATTTCGATCACCATGGGTATTATTAACCCTTGCGACTGTTGGCCAAAATTTATTTTGTTGTACATAATATAATGGGAAGGCTGCTTGCTGACGAGTATATTTATGATTCCATTCATCTGCACAAACTACTTTTTGTGTATGAGGCGCATTTTTCAATGGATTATCAGTTTTATCTAATTCGCCATTTTCAATCGCTTTAATTTCCTCATGAATGGCAATAAGCGCATCACAGAAACGATCCAATTCAGCTTTGTCCTCACTTTCTGTAGGTTCAATCATAATAGTACCGGCTACTGGGAAACTCATTGTTGGTGCATGAAATCCAAAATCAATTAAACGCTTTGCAACATCTTCCGCTTCAATACCAGCACTTGCTTTAAATGGACGTAAGTCGATAATGAATTCATGTGCACAGGTACCATTTTTGCCGGCATATAAAATGGTATAATTTTTTTCCAACCTTGCCTTCATATAATTCGCATTTAAAATGGCATAGGCAGTAGATAATGCTAATCCTTCGGCGCCTAACATTTTAATATATGCGTAACTAATTAATAAAATACTTGCTGATCCTATTGGTGCTGCGCTCACTGCGTTCGCGCCATTACCTTGTTGTGAGTGACCTGGTAAAAACGGCGCTAATTTATCGTTCACACAAATAGGGCCCATGCCTGGTCCACCGCCGCCATGTGGAATCGCAAATGTTTTATGTAAATTTAAGTGACAAACATCGGCGCCAATATTTCCTGGACTGGTAAGTCCCACTTGCGCATTCATGTTAGCACCATCCATATATACTAATCCACCTAATTCATGTATTAAGCTACAAATATCAATAATGGTTTCTTCAAATACCCCGTGCGTAGATGGATAAGTCACCATTAAAGCACCTAATGCATCTTTATGTAATAGTGCTTTCTCCTTTAAATCATTCATATCAATATCTCCAGCGGTATCGCAAGCAACTACCACTACTTTAAATCCGGCCATTACCGCACTTGCAGGGTTGGTGCCATGTGCACTGATTGGAATTAATACAATATTACGATGCGCTTGTTGGTGATGTTGGTGATAGCTACGAATCGTCAATAAGCCAGCATATTCCCCTTGCGCGCCACTATTGGGTTGTAAGCTACATGCAGTAAAACCTGTTGTTTGGCATAAATAGGCGCTTAATTCATTTGCCATCTCGTGATAACCTAATGTTTGGTGACTAGGTGCAAATGGGTGCATGGTACTGAATGCTGGCCAGCTTACTGGAATCATTTCAGTAGCCGCATTTAATTTCATCGTACAACTACCCAAACTAATCATGCTTGTATTTAATGACAAATCCTTATTTTCTAGTTGTTTAATATAACGCATCATTTGCGTTTCACTCTGATGTATATTAAACACAGGATGTTGTAAATAACTTGAACTGCGTACTAATTGCGAAGGGATATTTTCATTTTTCACCGCTGCATTGGTAGCAGTTGATTTTTTCCCAGTTAATATTTCAAATAGTGCAACTACTTCTTGTACATGTGCATTGGAAATTGTTTCGTCAATAGTAATGCTAACAGTCTCATCTTTAAAATAATTGAAATTGATATTTTTTTCGTTGGCTAATTTTTGTAATGCACTACTATCAAATCCATGTAAATGTAAAGTGTCAAAATAAAATTCATTGGCTTGTTGTATGCCTAAGGATTTTAATTGTTGCTCTAAGTTTTGCGCTAAAGCATGAATTTTAGATGCAATTTTTTTCAATCCTTGTGGACCATGATATACTGCATACATAACGGCCATGTTGGCAAGTAGTGCTTGGGCCGTACAAATATTTGAAGTTGCTTTTTCTCTTTTAATATGTTGCTCGCGGGTTTGTAATGCCATACGAAGTGCCCTGTTGCCTTGCGCATCCACGCTTACCCCAATTAATCTGCCGGGCATGCCACGTTTGAATTCATCTTTTGTAGCAAAATAAGCTGCATGTGGTCCGCCAAATCCCATGGGAACACCAAAGCGTTGTGTATTACCTACAGCAACATCTGCATTTAGTTCACCCGGGCTTTTTAATAAGGTTAATGCTAAAATATCAGCCACTAAAATAACCAAACCGCCTGCTTCATGCACACGATCAATAAATTGTTGGTAATCAGCAATATTTCCTTTGCTATTCGGATATTGTATTATTGCGCCAAAAAATTGGTTGTTAATTTCCACTTCATTGTAATGGCCTTCCACTATTTCAATACCTATTGGATTTGCTCTAGTTGCTAATACATCTTTGGTTTGTGTGAAAATAGATTGGTCAACAAATAATTTTGGTTGCGTCGCTATTTCCGCTTTGTTTACATGATTAAAAATCATGGCCATTGCCTCCGCTGCTGCAGTCGCTTCGTCTAATAATGAAGCATTTGAAATGGACATACCCGTTAAGTCGGTAATCATAGTTTGAAAGTTCAATAAACTTTCTAGTCGGCCCTGCGCAATTTCCGCTTGGTAAGGGGTGTATTGGGTGTACCAACCTGGGTTTTCAAAAATATTTCTAAGTATCACACTTGGCGTGATGGTACCATAATAGCCTTGTCCAATAAAGTTAGTGGCAACGATATTTTTTTCGCCTGTTTTTTTTAATGCTTGCAACATCTCAAACTCCGTTAATCCGGCTGGAATTTCCATTGCTTTTTTTGAACGGATATTATCAGGCACTGTTTTACTAATTAATTCTTCCACTGATTTTAATCCAATGACAGATAGCATTTTTTGCGTATCATCATGATTAGGGCCAATGTGTCTTTGGATAAATTCGGCGTTGTTGGAGTTCAATTCAAACATAAATAGGGTGGTTTAGAAAATTGCCTCAAAGATACTACATAAACTGCTTTTTAACAGGGCGTATTCAATTGATGGGGAAAGCTTGTGGATGAAAGATAAATGGTTTACTTTTGACCTACAATATGGACAAATCTACTGAACAATTATTTGAGGCGCCGGCGCCAGAATTGCTAAAAAAGCTTGAATATTTTTTAAAAAAGGAAGATAAGCGCAAAATAATGAAGCAATTGCCTGATTTGCATGAGGCCGCCTTTGAAAAAATTGATTGCTTGGACTGTGCAAGATGCTGTAAGAATTATTCCCCTCGATTTAAGATGCCTGATATCAAAAGAATCAGTAAGTATTTAGGGCTTAAGGAGACAGCGTTTATTGATACCTATTTGGCCATGGATAATGATGGCGATTATGTTTTGCAACAAAAGCCATGCGTGTTTTTGGGAAAGGACAATGCATGTAGTATTTATGAACATCGCCCCTCCGATTGTCAACGTTTCCCTTATACGGATGAGGATACTTTTTTTAAGCGTATTCCAGTGACTATGAAGAATGCTGAATTCTGTCCTGCGGTGCACTCCGTAATGAAGGACTTATTGAGTAAGTAGGTGAGCAGTCAAGATTGGCTTCCTATTTTTTTTGAATTTAATATTCCATTTTCTTTAAAGCAGGTGCTTTAAACCAAGTGACTCCTACCACGAGTAAAGTCATGGCACCACCAAATACCACCGACGGTATTACGCCCATTGCTTTTGCGGCAACACCACTTTCAAATTGACCTAATTCATTACTGCTATTAATAAACATTGAATTTACACTCATCACCCTGCCACGCATATGATCGGGTGTTTTAAGTTGCACAATAGTGCCTCTAACAATCATACTAAATCCATCCAGAATACCGCTTAATAATAACATGACAAAGGAAAGCCAGAATATCTTTGATAAGGCGAATACAATGATACATACCCCAAAGCCTGCAACGGCAAGTAATAATTTTTTTCCTTGACGGCGATTCGCAGGGAATATTGTGATAATCAAAATGATGATAATCGCCCCTATGTCTGAAGCTGCATTGAGCCATCCAAACCCAATGGGACCTACTTTTAAAATATCTTTTGCAAAAACAGGTATCATTGCTACCGCACCCCCAAATAAAACAGCAAATAAATCAAGTGATAAAGCGCCGAATACTTCTTTAGAATTAAAAACAAAACGTAAGCCTTCTTTCACGCTCTCTGATGTTTTTTGATCTACTACGTCCGCGTGCGGAGGCTTTGGTTTAATCATGGCAATAAAGCCATAACCGATACCCACTAAGCTTACTACGACTATTAATGAACCAGTATGACCAAAGCCTGCGATGATAAATCCAACAATGGCATGTCCTAAAACGGAAGCGCTCAGCCATATGCCTTGGCTCCAAGTGGTGGCATTTTGTAATAAATTTTTGGGCACCACCGCACCAACAATAGTTCCAAAACTAGGGCCTGTAAAGGAGCGAATGATACCCGTACAAAAAACAATGAAATAAATACCAATGGCAATTTGTAGTGAAGTCAATTTGAGTGCCCCAATATCCATCGATAAAAAAAGTAAAATAAGTGCGCAGCACCAATATAAAATAACGCCTTTCAATAAAAGCTTTCTTTTTTCGCTTTTGTCAATCACATGGCCTGCATATAAAGCGAGTGAAACGGCTGGGATTACTTCAGCTAATCCGATGAGTCCTATCGCGAAAGGGGCATTGGTTAATTCATAAATCCACCAGCCGACCAAAGTGCCCATCATTCTTAAGCCCATGATAAATAAAAAACGCCCAATCATTAAATTTCTAAACTCGGAAATGCGCAAAGCACCCCAAGGATCATTCAATTGTTTAACTGGGCTTTGCATGTGTTACTTTATGGCAGGTTAATAAAATGTTGCCCTTCTTCTAAATCCTTTTCAAGTGCATCAGTGATCAATTTGAAATGCGCTTCATTGTATAAAAAGTCAGCATTGCTGGCGTCTACAAAGATGGTTTTTATATTATGCTGTTTTATATAGCTGGTATAGGTTTCTTGCAGTTTATATAGATACTCATCTGGTATGGATTGTTCAAATTTGCGATTACGCTTTTTAATGTTGGATTGCAACTTACTCACTGGTGCATGTAAATAAATTAAAACATCTGGGGTTACAAGTTGTTGTTGAAAAACATCAAACATTTTTTGATATAATCTATATTCCTCTTCTGGTAAATTTACTTTGGCAAACAATAAGCATTTTGTAAATAAATAATCTGAGATAGTGACTGATTGGAATAGGTCAGTATTTTTTATTAATTCCTGTTGTTGTTTGAATCTTTCTGCTAAAAAAAACAATTCAAGTGGGAAGGCGTATTGCTTTGGGTTTTCGTAAAATTTAGTCAAAAATGGATTTTCCGCAAATTCTTCCAACATTAATTTTGCATTATAATATTGCGATAACAATTGTGATAAAGTTGTTTTTCCAGCCCCAATATTTCCTTCTACTGCAATAAAATGGTAGTTCATAATTTCCTTAATTCGTCGGTTCAAATATAGTAAGCGGAAGGCTTAATTGATCGTTTTTTTATACACATGCGATTCATCCTTGCACTGCTTTAATAGGGTGCTTGTGGGTATATTTAATACCGGATGAAGGTAGGTTGGGGCAATTTCGTTTAAGGGAATGAGCACAAAGTTGCGTTGCTCCATGCGAGGGTGTGGAATGGAAACAATGTCGTTTTGTATTATTTCATTGTTGAAGTAGATAATATCTAAATCAATGGTTCTTGGTCCTAAAGGGAGTAACCTTTCCCTTCCTAATGATAATTCAATGCTGAGTAATTGTTGCATTAATTCAGTGGCAGATAAAGCTGTTTTAACCTGTAAAGCTTGATTAAAAAAGGGGGGTTGCTCGGTAAAGCCCCAGGCAGCTGTTTCATATATCGCTGAACTGGAAATTATTTTTCCACAATGCAATTCAATTTTTTGAATGGCGCTATTAAGGTTCGTCAATCGGTCGCCTAAATTACCGCCTATCAGTAGGTATGCATTGTTCATAGAAGGATTATAAAAGTAGCCCAAATATCCATAATTTTACAGCGTTAAACTACTTTATATCCGACTATTTTGGGCATTTTGGTTTAATTTAATAATGCAACTTCATGAAAAGCTTTTTTAAAACATTTTTCGCCGCCTTATTGGCTTTGATTATTTTTTCATTACTTGGTTTTTTTATTTTGATTGGGATAGCAGCCGCATTTTCAACGGATGAAAAAGTAGCAGTAGCGCAAAACTCAGTTTTAGTGATTGACGCCTCGGAAACTTTTTTAGAGCAATCCAAAAATGACCCCTTTAGTGAATTGATGAATAAAAAAAATGGCAAGCAACCAAGTTTGTCTGAATTAATTGGTTTGTTGCATTATGCGAAAAAAGATTCAAGTATCAAGGGTATTTATATTAAGTGTGCGGAAAATCCAAACGGCTATGCAGCTACGGAGGAAATCAGAAAAGCCTTGATTGATTTTAAAAAATCAAATAAGTTTATTGTTGCCTACGCGGAAACAATTTCGCAAAAAGGGTATATGATGGCAAATGTTGCTGATCAAATATATACACATCCGCAAGGGGGTATGGAATGGGCTGGTTTTAATTATGAGACTATATTTTTTAAAGGCTTAATTGACAAACTTGAAATTGAGCCCCAAATATTTTATGCAGGTAAGTTTAAAAGTGCAACAGAACCATTTAGATACGCTCAAATGTCAGATGCCAATAAACTACAAACAGGGATTTGGTTAAATTCAATTTATAATAATTTTATTCAAGGTACTGCTGAAATGCGCCAATTAAATGCAGATTCAATCAAGGCTTTTGCGAATGAAGGGAAAGTACAAAATGCAAAGGATGCATTAAAATACAAATTGGTGGATGGTTTATTATATGATGACCAACTAAAAAAAATCATTAGTAAAAAGTTACGTGTCGCTGATGAAACTAAAATATCATTTGTGTCCATTAATAATTATGCGGAATCAGTAGCATTAAGAGGCACGGGCAGTGGTAAAATTGCGGTGATATATGCAGATGGGGATGTGGTCATGGGGAAAGGTCAAAATGAAGCTATTGCAAGTGATGATTATAGGGCCTTGATTCAAAAAATTAGAAACGATAAATCCATTGATGCTGTAGTGTTAAGGGTAAATTCACCAGGCGGAAGTGCATTAGCGAGTGATATTATTTGGAGAGAGATTGATTTACTTAAAAAAGAAAAACCAGTGGTAGTCAGTATGGGGGATGTTGCCGCTTCAGGAGGTTATTATATTGCATGTGGTGCTGATTCTATTTTTGCTGATGCCAATACCATCACTGGTTCCATTGGTGTATTTTCAGTGATTCCCAATGCGGAGAAATTTTTAAAAAATAAAGTGGGTATTACTTTTGATCGCGTTAAAACAGGGCAATATGCAGATGCGCCTTCTGCAACAAGAGCTTTAACTGTTACAGAACAAAGGTTTTTGCAAGCAGGCGTGGATAGTGTTTACCATACATTTAAATCAAGGGTAGCTGCAGGCAGGCAAAAAAGTGTTGACTATATTGATTCGATAGCGCAAGGGCGCGTTTGGACAGGTGCAGATGCAATTAACGTGGGGTTGGTTGATAAAATCGGGACCTTAAATGATGCATTGGCATCTGCCGCTAAAATGGCCAAATTAAAAGGATATACTATTAAAAAATATCCAGAAAGTAAGTCCTTTATTGAAGAATTTTTTGAAGGCTACAAAAATGAAGTAAAAACCAAAGCAATTCAACAAGAACTTGGATTAGAACAATGGCAGGTATTGCAACATATAAAATCAATGAAACAGTTAATGGGCCAGCCGCAGGCGCGATTGCCTATATTTGAATTTAATCAACGTTAATTTATGCCTGAGTATAGTCAAATTAAAGCGATGCTTGCGATAACAAAAGCAAGTTTACGTGCTACCTTTAGGAGTCCCTCAGCCGTTATTTTTAGCATTGCATTTCCGTTAATTTTTATACTTGTTTTTGGTTTTTTAAGTAGCGGTGGTAATATCAATGTTAATGTGGCGATGACGCAAGGGAGTGATACCGCCAATCCTATTTATACGGCAATTAAAAATATACCAGGGTTTAAATTTGCAACAGGGGATAGTAGTAAAATTCAAGGAGAGCTTGCAAAGGGCCGTATTACTTCAATGATTCATATTCGAGCTACCGGCAAATCTAATTTACCTTATGCCATTGATTTGATTAGTTCGGAAGCAGCCAATCCGCAAAATATTCAATTGGTAAAGTCTATACTAAATTCGGTTATTTCAAAAATAAATGAACAACGCTTTAAAGATGCGCCAAGTATTGCAGTAGTTAATAACAATGTAAAAAAAGTACCAGGGCGAATTTATCGTACGATTGATTTTGTATTGCCCGGACAATTAGGGTTCTCTTTATTAAGCGCAGGGGTATTTGGTGTTGCTTTTTTGTTTTTTAATTTGAGGCAACAGCTGGTGTTGAAACGATTTTATGCAACCCCCATTCGTCGCTTATATATCATTTTAGGGGAAGCCTTAAGTAGGGTTATTTTTCAACTCATTACAGCGATCATAATCATTGGCATTGGTCATTTTGCTTTCAAGTTTACCTTAGTCCATGGATGGGTCACCTTTGCAAGTATTATGGGACTTAGTTTTATTGCACTTATTTTATTCATGGGCTTTGGATTTATTGTAAGTGGTGTTGCCAAAACAGAAAGCACAATTCCGCCATTTGCTAATTTAATTACACTGCCTCAATTTTTATTATCAGGCACTTTTTTTTCAATAGATAATTTCCCAACTTGGTTACAACCTTTTTGCAACATACTACCGCTAACTCATTTTAATAATGCGATGCGAAATATTGCATTTGAGGGAAATAGTTTGATGGACAGTTGGTCCGACATTTCAATTTTATTGATTTGGATATTGGTTGTATACGCAGTTGCGTACAAAATTTTTAAATGGGAATAAATGAAATTAATTAAACTGGCTGTGATTAGCGCTTTATTGTTGAGTATTTTGGTGACAGCGATTTCATTGCTATTCCCCAGTACGGTGATTGTTTCTAGGGCCATTGAGGTAAAGGCAACGACTGAAAAAATAGCTTTTTATGCAGCTGATTTAAATCAATGGAATGCTTGGATGAGTGATTGGAAACAAAATGAAGTTCGTTTGCAAAATGATACTGCATTTATTGGTACGCAAATGATTCATTTTGAAAGTAAAACAGATTCTTCTGTCAATTATCAATGGGTAGCCACAGGTCAGGCACCTTATCTTGTTAAAATTGAATGGTTCCCATTAGAAAAAGGCAATTATGTAATTCATTGGACATTTGAACAACATGTAAGTTGGTATCCTTGGGAAAAGTTTCAAACCTTATTAAATGAAAAATTACTGGGCAGTAAGATGGAAATGGAATTGCAAAATTTACAGGGGGTGATTAATCAGTAATAATGAATTAGGTTTAGTTGTAGTGTAGTATTTTTAATTTGAGCAGAATTTCCACTCCAATTATTTACCGTTATTATTCTTTTTCTTTCTGATCCATTAAATATTGAACATTCCTTTTAAGTCCTTTTAGTTTTGATCTAAGTAAAGGCGATTTTTTAAATCTTTCTTTAAAGGTCGTTTCTTCCATTTGTATCCATTGATCCCTTCGCATATTTAATAAACCATTTAGCGGTTTAAAGTTTTCTTCATTGTGTTGTTTACTAAATCTATTCCAAGGGCAAACATCCTGGCATATGTCACAACCAAAGGCCCAATCGGTATAATTTTTATGGGTATTTATTTCTGACTGCTTTAATTCAATCGTATAATAACTTATACAGTGATTGGCTTGAATGGTTTTATTGGGTAAGATCGCCTCAGTAGGACAAGCGTCAATGCATTTGGTGCAAGTGCCACAATAATCATTTGGTATAGGCGTGTCATTATCTAATTCAATATCAACAATTAAAGTCGCAAGGAAAAAAAAGGAACCTGTTTGGGGGCGAATTAAATTTCCATTTTTTCCAATCCATCCCGCGCCTGACAACTGCGCCCAGCTTCTTTCCAGCACAGGCGCTGAATCCACAAATCCGCGCCCGTTAATATTACCCATATGCTTTTGCATTTCACTAAGCAAAATTTGTAGCTTGGTCCGTATCACTTCATGATAATCTTCTCCCCATGCGTATTTTGCAATTTTTGCATCTGAATCAATTTGCATTATTTGATCCTGTTGTGCTGGGTAATAGTTAATTAAAAAAGTAATGACCGATTTTGCACCTGGCACTAATTTGCGAGGATCAACGCGTAAGTCAAAATGATTTTCCATGTATTGCATCTCTCCATGATATCCATTGGATAACCATTGTTCCAAACGACGGGCATCTTCTGTTAATTCCTTCGCTGCTGCAATGCCGCAATAATCAAATCCAAATTGTTTTGCTAATGATTTGACCAATTTTGTATTTGTGGCTTGATTCAATCTTCTAAATTCATTTTATGAAAAAAGCGATGCGCGATAGGCGCAATTAAAATACCAATACTTGTGATAAAAATAACGCCACTAAATAATGCATAAAAAGAGGAGAAAATTTTACCCCAAAAAGTTTCAATTATCACAACAGGTCCCATACCTCCTAAAATCATTGACGCATTGTGCACTGCGTCAATCCAAGACATAGGCCCTGTAAACTTATATCCAATAATACCCATCAATAAGCAGCTGCCTAAAATAATTAATGTCCACAAAAAATGAGTGAATACGCGTTTTAAAAAAACACTACGTTCTGCAATAGGTTCACATTTATGCTCGTACCTGGTTTTAAAAATTCCGGGTGGTTGATGTGGTTTCATTTACTTTGGTCATTTCATGTAAAATTAGCAGAAAATCCTTGTTGTACCTGACTTTAGTTTTAATTACTTATTTATGACATTATAGCTTATATCGTTGAATGGTTTAGATGATTATAATTGAGTAACTGCTTTTTGAAATATACCTTAGTACTTGTATATTTGATGAATTCTTTTCAAGCATTATGGCAAATCCCAAAAAAGCAGCAGTTGGTTTTATATTCATCACTATTTTAATTGATATCATTGGGTTTGGTATTATTATACCAGTATTACCTCAGTTATTACAGCATTTATTGCATGTAACGGATCGAACGGACATTAGTGCTATTTCAAAACCTGCTATATTTCTAACTTTGATATATGGGCTCATGCAATTTATTTTTGCACCCATATTGGGAAGTTTGAGTGATCGATATGGGCGCAGGCCGGTATTGCTTTTTTCCTTGCTTGGGTTTGGCTTAGATTATATTTTTTTGGCTTTTGCGCCAACCATTGGCTGGTTGTTTTTAGGAAGAATGATTTCAGGTATTACGGGTGCGAGTATCACTACGGCTACAGCTTATATGGCTGATATAAGTAATGAAAAAAACAGGGCACAAAATTTTGGAATGATTGGTGCTGCTTTTGGTCTAGGTTTTATTATCGGCCCTATGTTGGGAGGCTTGCTAGGTGAGTTAGGTACAAGAATTCCATTTTTAGTGGCTGCTGGATTGGCCTTGGTGAATGCTTTGTATGGTTATTTTGTTTTGCCAGAGTCCTTAGATTTGGAACACCGTCGCTCATTTGATATTAAAAGAGCCAACCCTGTTTCATCTTTGTTAAAACTAAAAAAATATCCAGCTGTACTTGGTTTAATCTTTTCATTACTTTTAATTTATCTAGCTGCGCATTCAGTCCAAAGCAATTGGAGTTTTGCCAATATAAATAAATTCGGATGGACACCAAAAATGATCGGCATCTCATTGGCTGTAGTTGGAGTATTAGTGAGTTTGGTGCAAGGCTTACTCATTAGAGTGGTCAATCCTAAGTTAGGAAATGAAAAAAGTGTCTATATTGGAATTGCTTTGTATGCCATCGGATTAACTTTATTTGCTTTTGCAACACTGGGATGGATGATGTTTATATTTTTAGTACCTTATTGTTTGGGGGGAATTTCAGGACCCGCTTTGCAAGCTTTAATTTCATCACATGTTCCAAAAAATGAACAAGGAGAATTGCAGGGTTCGTTAACAGGATTAAATAGTTTAACCACCATTTTCGGCCCCTCCATGATGATAGGATTAACCTCCTATTTCTCCATTAAAAACGATCCAAATCATATCTACTTTCCAGGTGCCGCCTTTTTATTCGGGGCTGTATTAATGGGATTAAGTGCAATAATTGCTTACTGGGTGTTAAAACATGATTCCACTGCCTTGAAGCAGTCATAATATTGGGTTATAATCAGTGAGTGTTTGTTATATTTGTGCCTAATATAATAGGAAAATATGACGCCATTAATGACCCAATTAAATGAAACCTCGTCCTTTATTCAATCAAAGATTAAAGATAGCGCTCAAACCGCGATTATCTTGGGTAGCGGATTAGGAAATTTAGCAACGCAAATTCAAGTTGATTTTGAAATACAATATACGCAGATTCCTCATTTTCCGGTGAGTACGGTGGAAGGCCATAAAGGCCGATTAATTTTAGGTTCTTTAAATGGGGTTAAGGTTTGGGTGATGGAAGGACGCTTTCATTTTTATGAAGGCTATTCGCCAGAACAAGTTGCTTATCCTGTGCGTGTCTTAAAATTATTGGGTGTAGAAAATTTAATTCTATCCAATGCCGCAGGTGGCGTAAATAATGACTATGAAGTAGGTGATTTGATGATTATAAAAGATCATATTAGTTTATTCTCCATCAATCCACTCATTGGTAAAAACGAATCAGACTTAGGTACAAGATTCCCAGATATGAGCGAGCCTTATGCGCAAAGTTTTATTGATCAAGCAAAAGCAATTGCAGCAAAGCATCAAATTAAAGTACATGAGGGCGTATATGTTGGCGTGACTGGTCCTACTTTTGAAACTAGGGCCGAATATAAATTAATTAAAGCTGTGGGTGGCGATGTGGTTGGAATGAGCACCGTGCAAGAAAATATTGCTGCAGTACATTGTGGTATGAAAGTTTTTGCAATAAGCGTCGTGACTGATTTAGGTATTCGCGCCGATAATAATGTAATTACGCATGCCGAAGTGTTAGAAGCTGCCAATGCCGCTGAACCAAAGTTGACACTTATCATTAGCGATTTAGTAAAACAAATTTCCTAATTCAATATTTCGCATGTCATTTAAGCAGCGTATTCTTTTTATTTGTTTACTAATTTGTTGCTTTCATTTTCAATCAGAAGCGCAAAAGGTATTACAAACCACCAATCAAATGATGGGTGGAGGAGGGAGTGGCGGAATGGGCGGATTTTCAGGAGGAAGGCCTGCCGCTAAAAAAGGAAATGATTCACTTCAGTTAAGAGATAAAAATGCAGATTCAATTACCATTTATTATAAGTTGTATAATAGCAATGACATCAAAAAAATGGATACCAGCATCAATGATTTTTTTGTACACTATCCAGTACCCTATACCAATTATAATTTAGGAAATTTAGGTGCCGCAAGTAAATCGTATTTGACCAATACTATTCAAAATGCAGGTTTGGACTTGGGCTTTCATGCTTATGATGTTTATAATTTTACTTTAGAACAAACTCCTTTTTATCAAACCACAAGGCCTTTTACTGAATTAGGGTATTTAATTGGAGGCAAGGGGGAACAATTGATTGAAGTAAAGCACACACAAAATAAAAAACAGCAATTAAATTTTGCCTTTGATTATCGATTCAGTAATGCCCCTGGAAACGTAAAAAATCAAAGTGCCAATGTGAATAATATGCGAATGACCGCGCATTTTCAATCAAAAAGAAAACGCTATGAATCTTTCTTGACCATGATTACCAACAAAGTGGCATCTTCTGATAATGGGGGGTTGATTAACAGTGCATTACTAGATAGCTTGTCATTAGGTAATCCATATGAATTAGATACCAGGCTCGGTGTGAGTGGCATGACCTTTAAAAATCCATTTAATACTTCCATATCAACGGGGACTACTTACAAGGATAATTCATTTTTATTGAAGCAAACTTATGATATAGGACAAAAGGATTCCATTGTAAAAGATACGGTCACTACTTATATGTTTTATCCAAGGTTGCGTTTTCAAAATGAAATTAAATATAAAACAAGCCAATATTATTTCAACGACCAAAATCCAGATTCGGCAGGGTATCGAAACTATTTCAATTATGCACTTCCTGTAGATAAGGATGTGACTTTTCAAGACAATTGGAAAGTGTTGAATGATGAATTTAGTTTGATTAGCTATCCCCAAAAGAATAATAGTAATCAATTTTTACAACTTGCTACTGGTTATATCAATTATACTGCCACTTTCCCTAATCAATCCGGATGGAATAATTATGATTTATATGCATTTGCAGTGTATAAAAATAAAACAAGGAATCAGTTATGGGATATGTTGGCTTCTGGAAAGTTATACATCAATGGCTTTCATTCTGGTGATTACGAAGCCAAGGTTTATTTATCTAGAATTTTGAATACCAAAGGAAATTACATGAAGTTGTCCTTCCAAAATTACAACCGAACACCCTCTGCTAATTTACTAGGTCGTACACAGTTTCCTATTATTGGACTTGCAGGTATAAAAAAGGAAAATACCATTGACCTAATGGGCGTTATTGGCAATTATAAATCTGAATGGCTTGCGCAAGTAAATTACCAATTGATCAATAATTACAATTATTTCTCTGATGGCTATCAGGCCAATTCATATAATGGAGCAATCAGTTATTTGCGTATTCAAGCCGAGAAAAAACTAAAATTATCAACGCATTGGAACTGGTACAATCAGCTAAATGTGCAATTGGTAGACCAATCAAGCCCTATTCATGTACCTTTAATTTTAACCAGACAACGCTTGGCATTTGAGGGCAATTTTTATAAGAATTTAAATTTATCTACTGGGCTTGAATTAGTTTATCACACCGCTTATAAAGCGGATGGGTATATGCCTTTTACTGGGCAATTTTATACGCAGAATAATTATACATTAACGAATAGGCCTGTTGCCAATGCTTTTTTGCATTTCATGATCAAAAGATTAAAGGCGTATATTCGACTTGAAAACTTGAACACCATTATTCCGACCAATGAAAAATTAGGTCCTTCTTATAACTTTGCTGCACAAAATTATCCCACCAATAGTTTGTGGTTTAGGGTAGGTATTTGGTGGAATTTTATCAATTAGGGATACTTATAAATTTCTTTATTCGATTAGTTTGAAATTTAATTTTATTTAGCATAGTAGGTTCTAATTTTAGTCAAAGTAAAGATATAATCAAGCCGAAATTTTATTTAATAGTAATTAAATGATAATACATTATATATTTTCGAAATAAGCGATAGTGCCACCTACCCAGGTGGCAGTTTGGTTATAATTAACGCCAATCATTTTGCCTTTACTTAACCTGCATAAATTTAAGGTGGCGATATATTTTTGTGTGGGCTTATCCCAAAAATAAAATAATCTTATTTCTGCTTTAGCAAAACCATCTGGTGTTTCAATACAGGGGGCGTAATTTACTTTTTCTTGTATTATCCAATTTGCAGGATCGGTAATGGAAGCGAAATCAGCCGCTTGAACATCAATAATAACACCTTGTCCAGCAAAAGAAAATAAAGGCTTTAGTATATATTTTTCTAAATGAGTAGGGATACTTTTAATTTGGTCTACAAATTGTGTTTTAGGCACACAAGCATGATGTAAAAATGGGAGTAGGTATTTGCTTATTCTAAAAAAATGGTTGGGGTGGGTAACCCAGCTTACATCTAGGTCGGAATTTAAAATTGCTGCTTTTTCTTTGATATCGTCTGACTGCTTTTTTAATTCATCTGCAACTATGCGATTATATATACGATCAATTTTGATATCAATTCCTTCGCTTTGGTAATACAGCGCGTTTCCTTTTTTGAATATTTCAGTAACACAAACAACAGGTATAGCTAAAAAATGTTGCGTGCAATAAAAATCAATTCTTGTTTTTTGTTGTTCAGGATATAGCTCAAGTAAAACAGTATGTCCCCCTTGTTCTCCTTTTATTATAGTGGATAAATGTTGCAGGTATTTTTCCTTCGTATAGCCATTTAAATAGGGAGTCACATTTTCAGGTATTGTATAACTATTTCTTAACGCCTCATCCTGCAATACTTCAAAGGCAAATAAGGAGGGGAAGCCTTGAAGTTCAATTAATGCAGGAACAATTTCGTTTTGATCATTATTGGCAATAGCAAAATCCATTACAATGCATTCAGGAAGTCCTTTTTCATTAGGTGTGATGCTCGTATTTTGTAAGGATTTTTCTGTGACAGATCTAAAATCAGTAGTCCCTATTTGAGAACATACATAATCTCCCACTTCAAGTAATTGGGTTTTAAATTTTTCAGAAATGAATACGGGTGTTTCTGCTATTCTAAAATCAACTGCATTTGGATATAACTGATTGAAGTAATTCAGGTATTGCTGGTATTTATTTTCGTTAAATGCGGCATTGAACTGCTTTCTATAGGAGGTAATCATTTTTTCAGTTTAATTAATTTCCAATAGCAAGGTTCAAAAAATTAGGGATAAAATGCGCATGCGTTTTTGGTAATTTTTCATCATCGTTTAACTTGCTAATAATTACCTCCCATTTTTCTGCTCCAAATTTATCAATGATATTTTTTTTATTTTTTTCTTCATTAAAAAATTCAAGCAAAATGTTTTTTTCTCCTTCTGGATGAAATTGTACCCCATACATTGTATCACTAAACTTTATTGCCATTATGGCCCTTTCTAAAGGTACATGTGGTCGGTGCTTTTCAAGGGCAATAATCTTAGCGCCTAAGGCATTTATATTTTCATCGTTAGGTTCAATGATTTGATAAAGTCTACTTTCCAAAGTATAGAATGGGTCATTCAAATTTGCAAAAATTGGATCAGCTACTAATGGGTGCACAGGTAGCACGCCAATTTGTGTTGATTTTCGTAAACAAACATTCCCAAAATTAAAATGGCGGCAAGCTATTTGAAAACTATGACAAATAAGCAATACAGGTTTTTGTTGCGAAAGCATATCCTGTAACCATTTTACATATAGGTTATCCCAAGGACTACCTACTGAATCAATGGGGGATCCAGGACCGCCAGTGGATAGGTAAATGTCAAATGAGTGATCGGGAATTTCCCCTTTATGTCGGAGTGGAAATATTTGATATTGCATTTCAATATCATTTTTCTTACTCCATGCATTTATGATAGCTACAATACAAGTCATTCCCAAATTACTGGTATCATCATACATGTCAATGATAGCAATTTTAATGGGGTTGATGGACATTATAGGTAGCTTAGGTTTGTCTTCGGCGTCAAGGTTAATAATGTTTCATACATTAATTGTATCGTATTCACGATATCTTTCTTATGAATCATTTCAACGGTTGTATGCATATATCTCAATGGCAAGGAAATGAGTACAGATGGGCAACCATCATTTGCATAAGCAAAACTATCTGTATCCGTACCAGTGCTTCTGCTTAATGTTCTAAATTGTACTGGGATTTTTTTTGCGTTTGCAGTATTTTCTACTATTGCTAATAATTTATTGTGAATGGCAGGTGCATACGCAAGTGAAGGTCCTTTACCGCATTGAATATCTCCTTCAATGGCTTTATTAATCATAGGTGTATGCGTATCGTGTGTTACATCGGTAATGATGGCAATATTTGGTTTAATTCGACGTGCTATCATTTCTGCACCACGTAAGCCAATTTCTTCTTGGACAGCGTTTACAATGTATAAACCAAAAGGAAGCTTCTTTTTATTTTCTTTTAATATACGGGCAACTTCAGCAATCATAAAACCACCAACGCGATTATCAAATGCACGACCAATAATAAAATTATTGGCGAGTTCGTCAAAGCCTTCTTCATAAGTCACTACCGATCCAATATGTATACCAAGGGCTTCAACTTCTTTTTTTGATCTTGCACCACAATCCAAGGTTAAATTATCCACTTTGGGTTGCGGTTCCTTTTGCTCTGGGTTACTTAATCTGGTATGAATAGCGGGCCATCCAAATACTGCTTTAACGGGTCCTTTTTTTCCATGAATCCAAACACGCATGGAAGGAGCAATTTGGTGATCCACGCCACCGTTTCTTTTTAAATGGATCAAACCTTGATCGTTGATATAATTAACAAACCAGCTAATTTCATCGGCATGGGCTTCTATCACCACTTTAAAAGGGGCATCCGGATTAATGACACCAACGGCCGTACCATAAGCATCTGTAAATGTAGTGTCAACATATTTTTTAATATAATCCAACCATAACTTTTGTCCACTGGTTTCAAAACCAACAGGGGAAGCGTTATTGATATATGTTTTTAAGAATGCATAGGAGGTAGGATTAATTAATTCCTTTTTTGCTGGGGTATTGCCCTTTTTTGATGTCGCTTTTGCCATAAAAAATATTTAAATTTTACCCTTGCAATATACTACTAATTACGATATCCTTTCATTAGCTACTAGGCGCCATTTTGTGGCTTTATTATTCTATTTTTGCTAAGACCAAATTAGTCATTTTGATACAGCCACCTATTGCAATTGAAAGTTTATGGAGCTTAACCAATGAGCAGTTTTTACCTGTATGTAAAAAGTTGTTTCAATGGCAGTTGCAGCATAATCCAGTATATAAGGAATGGGTGACTTTAATGGTGAAAGACGAAGAGATGCCGGAAGAGATGAACAAAATTCCATTTCTGCCTATTTCCTTTTTTAAGACTCATGACGTTTTTGTAGGAGATCAGCCCAATACTTTATTTGAAAGTAGTGGTACGACACAGGATGTGGTGAGCAAACATTGGGTAAGTAATACGGCTATTTATGAACAAAGTTTTTTACAATGCTTTCAATTATTTTACGGCGCGCCTACTGATTACTGTGTGATTGGGCTACTGCCTTCTTATTTAGAACGTAAACATTCTTCCTTGGTTTATATGGTGAACGAGCTCATTAAACAATCCAATCATCCTGATAGCGGTTTTTATTTGGACGATTTTGCTTCATTAGACAAGCTGTTAAAAAAATTAGAGCTTCAAAATCAAAAAGTTTGGTTGATGGGCGTCAGTTTTGCATTAATTGATTTTAGCGCTGCTTTCCCGCAGCAATTAAATAATACAATCGTTATTGAAACAGGTGGGATGAAAGGGCGAAAACAAGAGCTGACAAAAACGGAACTACATCATTTATTAGCTGCACAATTAGGTGTGCAAAAAATCAATTCAGAATATGGAATGACTGAATTATTAAGTCAGGCGTATTCACATGGCGATGGTATTTTTACCTGCCCTCCATGGATGAAGGTATTAGTGAGTGATGAGGATGACCCAAGTTTGTTAAAAAGTATTGGAAGGGGGGTGTTACATATTATTGACCTAGCCAATATATATAGTTGCTCATTTATTGCAACGCAGGATTTGGGTGAAATTAATGAAGACGGAAGTTTCCAGGTGTTAGGAAGGGTGGATGCCAGTGATCGTCGAGGTTGTAGTTTAATGGTGGTATAGTCATCATTAAATGCAATATTAAATTCAGCATCCTATCCTATAGCAGCATTATTTCTTTATTAAAATAGCCAATTCGCTCAAATAAGTTTCTTGCAATCCGTAATTAAATTGACGCTTATCTAATTCATCCCTTGTTTTTATAATTAAGGGTAATTCTTTGTGGGTCGCAAATTTGAATTTTTGATTTATTTTTAAGAAGTAGTCACTTCTGTTTTTATTTTGGGTCATGGTATCCTTATTTTGTACCCCAATAATTTTATTAATCAGTTTGGTTGAAATCAATGAACCCTTTAAATGATTTTCGTATAGCACTTCAATTAATTCTTTTTCAATCACTGTTAAAGATTCAAAAAAATGGTTATTTAAAATATGCGATACTTCTTTATGTAATACATTTTTTGTATTTCGTCTTTTGAACCAATAGATGGCGATGGCAATTGTAATTAATCCAAAAATGATATATAAGCTGATGTCAGTAATATGATTTGATAATAGTTGTAACAGTTGATTGGTTGGTAAGTAAATAGGATTTTGATCACTTAGTTCAAATTGGGCTTTGGTGATATCAAAAGTTTTAAAGCTAAATTTTCCTTGTTCATCCACTTTAGTGAGGTACAAGGAATTGCCTAAGCAAAATTGTAAACTTTGGTATTTGGTATTATTCAAATAGATGCTAAGCCAGGTTTCTTTGAATTCGCTATTGGATCTTTTATTAAATTTCCCAAATGTATTTGATCTAAAATCGGCCCAAAGTAGTTCAAGGTGGGTTTGAATAATACTGTAATCATTCATTTGGTAATGGCTTAACCCAGCACTTTCAATAATCGCAGTTAGTTTAGGGTTGGTATGTCCTAAGGTTGTCCATTGATGGGTATGTGTATTAAATTCATAAACACTATCTATGGTTTTTAGACTATAGCTATTAGGAAAGTCAAATTGGGAGAATGCATTTGATAAATATATGCTATTATTATTTTTATCAATATGGTAAATGATATTGTGGTTTTCGTCTTCTAAGGCAACCACCAATCTACTACTATTGTATAATTCCCATTCATGTGTTTTTTTACTAAAGTAAGTAACAATACCTCTTACATGCCAATAGCCATCGCCCCCATATTGGAATAAAGTATCATTCATGAAAAAATTAATAGCGTGAAAATTAGCCCCATTAAAAAAGGTGGAATCAATTCTGGTTAGTTGGTAGGTATTTTTTTCTCCCGCAATTTGATTTTTTTGAACTAGGAATAACTTCCCTGTACCAAGGGGTTGGATATAAATCTCTTTTTTGTTTTTTAATAGGGAGATGGTAGAATTACTTAAAGGGCTAAGGCCGAATTTGAAAATATTGCCATCTAATTTAATTTGAAGTGGGTTGATGGTATCCTTAGAAAGAATATCTAATAGAGCGACTTCTGACTCCTTGATTGCGCCATCAGCTGTTTTATTTTGACTAAAAGCTGTATTTCCAACAAGAAGCAATAAAAAAAGGGGGATAAAAATCGCAGATTTCATTCAATAAAAATAACAAAAACTACTATAATTAGTAAATTTTATATCTATTTTATTAAATTATATAATTTAATAATGTATATTTAATTGTTTAATATTATATTATTTAATAAAATAAAATTTCGCTACTTAGTTTAATTAACATTATTAATAATTTAAATTAATCATTCATATTTGAATTATAATAAATAAATATAATTTATATATTAATAAAATATTGAATATTAAATTTTTTATCCTTTGGGGGAAGGATAATCGGGGTGGTCGGGATTCGTTCTGGTCGCCCCAAATTTTTTAAATAAATAGCTACCTTTAAACAGCTACATTAAAATCACGCAAGGCGTCATTCAAGCTTGTTTTTAGATCAGTACTTGGTTTTCTCTGACCAATGATTAATGCACAGCTCACTTGGTAATCTCCCGCTGGGAATGTTTTACGATAGGATCCTGGTATTACCACACTTCGCGCTGGAACGCGGCCCTTATATTCAATTGGGTTTGCACCACTTACATCGATTATTTTAGTGCTCTGGGTTAAAACCACATTAGCCCCCAAAACCACTTCTTTTTCTAAATGTACCCCTTCTACTACGATACATCTACTACCTATAAAACAGCCATCTTCAATAATGACCGGACTCGCTTGTAAAGGTTCTAAAACTCCTCCAATACCCACGCCACCACTTAAGTGCACACCTTTACCAATTTGAGCACAACTTCCTACAGTTGCCCAAGTATCCACCATGGTGCCTTCATCTACAAAGGCGCCAATATTCACATAACTTGGCATTAAAACTACATTTTTAGCTAAATAGGCACCATATCTTGCTACTGCATGTGGCACAGCCCTAACCCCTAATGCTGCGTAATTAGATTTAAGTAACATTTTATCATGGAACTCGAATGGCGCTAATTCCCAAGTTTGCATAGGTTGTATCGCAAAATACATAAGAATAGCTTGCTTTACCCATTCATTCACTACCCAGGTATCTCCTTGTGGCTCCGCGACTCTTAAACGGCCTTTATCCACTTCCTCAATCACTAATTTTATAGCATTACTATACGCTTCTTGTTTCAATAAACTGCGGTCATTCCAAACCTCATTAATCGTGTCTCTAATTTCCATGATTTTCAAATTTTAACAAAAATACACGCTAGCTCACTATTTTAATAAGTTTGTTTTACACATTAAAGAATAACTTTTTATTATTGGTATTGTTTAAATTGCAGCATGTTTCAAAACCATGCAGATATTAAAGCTTGCTTGACCATACTTGAAAATGGGGGTATACTATTATATCCTACAGATACGGTTTGGGGAATTGGTTGTGATGCCACGAACGAAGCATCGGTTAGTAAAATTTTCACTTTAAAAAATCGCATTGAAAGCAAGGCTATGATTGTTTTATTGGAAGATGAAACTGAATTATTGAATTATGTGGAAGATCAATCATTTCAAATTTTTGATTACATAAAAGGCATACACAAACCAACGACCGTGATTTATCCAAAGGCAAAAAATGTAGCTTCCAATTTAATAGGGGAAGATGGTTCTGTTGCGATTCGTATTTGCAAGGACCCTTTTTGTAAAACTTTAATTAAAGAATTTGGGAAACCCATTGTAAGTACATCCGCTAATATATCAGGTTATCCGACACCAATGTGTTTTAATGATATTTCGCTTGAAATTATCGAAGGGGTAGATTATGTTGTAAAATACAAACAAGATGACGATGAAATTAAACAACCTTCCGCCATTGTGAAGTGGGATGCCCAAGGTAATCTTGTTATTATTCGTGCATAGCTTTATGTTCGTATTCGTTTTATTATATTAAATTCACTTCATGAAAAAAATATTGGTGATTCAAACTGCTTTTATTGGTGATGTTGTATTGGCGACATCGTTGATAGAAAACTTGCATCAACAATTTCCGGAAGTAAAGATTGATATGTTGGTTAGAAAAGGCAATGAATCCTTATTTCAAGCGCATCCTTTTTTGAATCAAGTGCTTGTTTGGGATAAAAAAAATAACAAATACCAAAATTGGGTGGGGCTGCTTTTAAAAATTAGATCCATTCAATACGATGTGGTGTTGAACGCGCAAAGATTCGCAGCCACTGGGGCATGGACCGCATTTTCAAAAGCAAAAATTAAAATAGGCTTTGATAAAAATCCATTTTCCTTTTTATTTACACATGCGGTGGTGCATCAGTTTTCGGAAAAAGGGCAACATGAAATTGATCGGAATCATCTGTTATTAAGTTCCTTATTTATGACGAAAGTGGCCATGCCTAAATTATATCCTACTTCCTCTGATGAATTAGCAGTAAGTAGTTATCAGCAATTACCTTATTTGTGTATTGCGCCCGCATCGGTTTGGTTTACAAAACAATTTTCATTAGAAAAATGGGTGGACTTGATTAATGAAGTTCCGTTTAAGGGATGTATCTATTTAATTGGTGGGCCAGGTGATAAATTATTGTGTGACCAAATTTTGCAAAAAATAAATCGCAGGTCGGTGGTGAATTTAGCAGGCCGATTAAGTTTTTTAGCTTCCGCAGCTTTACAAAAAAAAGCCGTACTCAATTATGTGAACGATTCCGCACCCATGCATTTTGCTTCAGCGGTGAATGCGCCAGTGGTAGCAGTATATTGTTCTACCTTACCCAATTTTGGCTTTGGGCCTTTATCTGATCATTCATTCGTTGTTCAAACAAATGAGGCACTCTCTTGCCGTCCTTGTGGTATACATGGTAAAAAGCAATGTCCCTTAAAACACTTCGATTGCGCCAAAACAATTAAAATGGACCAATTAATAGCCCCATTGTTACAAGTGGAACAACATTAGTACTTTTGCATCCATGGCGATCCATTTTACAGATAAAGAAATAGCCCTTTTCAAGGTGGTTGCTAAAGCAGCAGCATCTCTAAATACGCAAGCATTTGCGGTGGGTGGTTTTGTGCGGGATAAAATTTTAGATCGGCCCACCAAGGACATTGATATTGTTTGTTTGGGCGATGGCATGCAATTGGCAACTGAAGTAGCCAAGCATTTTAATCCAAAGCCGCCTATTGCACTTTTTAAAACTTTTGGTACCGCGCAAATTAAATTTTCCGATGTTGAAGTTGAATTTGTAGGTGCCCGCAAGGAAAGTTATTCAAGGGATAGTCGTAAGCCAAGTGTTACCGTGGGTACTATTGAAGATGATCAAAATAGAAGAGATTTTACCATTAATGCATTAGCCATTGATATCAGTGATGAAAACTTTGGCAACTTAGTGGATCCATTTGATGGGATGTTACATATTGCACAAAAAATTATTAAAACGCCTTTAGCGCCCGAGCAAACTTTTGATGATGATCCGCTTAGAATGATGCGCGCTATTCGATTTGCTACGCAATTAAATTTTATGATTACTGATGAAACATTTTCCGCAATCAAAAAAATGGCAGATCGTATCACAATAGTATCTCAAGAAAGAATTACGGATGAGTTACAAAAGATAATGAATACACCAATGCCATCCAAGGGTTGGTACTTATTAAGAGAGGCGGGTTTATTAGCCTATATTTTTCCGCAATTTTTACAATTGGAAGGTGCTGAAACATTGGATGGTATTGGCCATAAAGATAATTTTTCGCATACCCTACAAGTATTAGATAATGTAGCGGCCAATTCGAACGACATTTGGTTAAGATGGGCAGCGGTATTGCATGATATTGCCAAACCAAGAACTAAAAAATTTGAGAAAGGATTTGGATGGACTTTTCATGGCCATGAAGTAGTGGGCGCGCGCATGGTACCCAAAATTTTCACGCAATTAAAATTGCCATTAAACGAACACATGAAAATGGTTCAAAAATTAGTGGCCTTGCATTTGCGTCCCATATCATTAACAAAAGACAATGTAACGGATAGTGCGATTCGAAGATTGTTATTTGATGCAGGCGATGATATTGATAATTTAATGGTTTTATGTTCGGCTGATATTACAAGTAAGAACCAAGTAAAGGTTCGGCGCTATTTACAGGGGTTTGAATTTGTGAAACAAAGATTGGTTGCTGTGGAGGAAAAAGACAAAGTGCGTAATTGGCAACCACCTATTTCTGGAGAATTAATTATGGAATTATTCAACATTAGCCCCTCTCGTGAAGTGGGGGTCATTAAGGATGCTATAAGGGAAGCCATATTGGATGGCCTTATTACAAATGACTATGAAGCAGCCTATGCATTCATGCTTGATCAAGCCGCAAAAATTGGGTTAAAACCTAGTAAATAATTAAATGATTTAGTTGTCTAAAATCATTTAAATCAAGCTAATAAATAGTATTTTAGCAGTTCTAAAAAACGCGATATGGCATTTTTGAAATTTAGGATTTATTGGGAAGAGGATGATGCGATATATCGAGATGTGGTGGTGAAACATACCCAAAATTTTACTGAATTAAATGATATCATTTTAAAAGCTTTTGAGTTTGATCAAAAACACGATGCTACTTTTTTTAGAAGTAATGATATTTGGAAAAGAGGTCGTGAAATTAGTAAAGCGGTGTATGAAAAAGAATATATAGCACCGCCTTTATTAATGGAGGAAACGACCATTGGTTCAGAAATTATTGACACCAATCAGCATTTCATTTTTTTGTATGATTTTGTAAAGTCTTGGACATTTTTAATTGAATTGATTCAAGTGATTAAAAATGCAGAGGCAGATATGTCCTTGGAATATCCCATAATATCAAGAATTGAGGGAGTAGGTCCTATGCAATATGGCACAAAGGGTTTGTTGGGTAAAACCTTTGCTGACATTGAAGAAAAGTATGATCTATCTGAAGCGAAGGAAGGCTTTGGCGAGGAAGGAGAAGATGCAGAAGAGGGAGATCATGATAAAGATGATAATGATGATGATTCTACAGAAGATTCAGATAGTAACGCAGAAGGGGGAGAATTTTTTGAGGGAGAAGCATTTTAGCGCATCCATTATCATATATATTTTCTTTAGTCGCTATTGAATAGTATTCAATTTATTCATTTCATTTTCAAATAATATTTTTGTCAAATAATACAGTCTATATCATTCTGGGTCCAACTGCTGTAGGGAAAACTAGTTTTGCCATAGCATTGGCACAACAGTTGAAAACTGAAATAATTTCAGCAGATGCAAGACAATGTTATGCGGAATTAAATATTGGTGTAGCGCGCCCCAATTTGGAGGAGCTGTCAAAACTGCCACATCATTTTATCGCGAGTCATTCTGTGAATGATACCATCAATGCCCAGGTTTTTGAAAATTATGCTTTAGCAAAAGTGGATGAGCTATTCAATACCCATCCTTCAGTGGTCATGGTGGGAGGTACAGGTTTGTATATTAAAGCATTTTGCGAAGGGTTAGATATGATTCCCGAAATTGACCCCGCAATTAGGGAGGATATTATAAAGCAATACGATCAACTAGGTTTGCGGTGGTTACAAAAGGAAGTTTCCGTTAAGGATCCACTTTATTGGGCAAAGGGGGAGCAACAAAATCCCCAAAGATTAATGCGTGCGTTGGAAGTTATCCTTGGGACCGGTGCCTCTATTGTAAGTTTTCAAATAAAAAATAAAGTTACCCGTCCTTTTAATATTGTTAAAATTGGACTTGAATTACCAAGAGAGCAACTGTATGAGAGAATAAACCAACGAGTTTTAACCATGGTCGAAAATGGGCTGGAGCAAGAGGTGCGTGACTTAGTTCCAAAGTTTCATTTGAACGCCTTGCAAACAGTGGGTTATAGCGAATGGCTTCCTTATTTTGAAGGCATCGTAACAAAGGAAAAAGTCATTGAAAATATCCAACAAAATACAAGGCATTATGCTAAAAGGCAGATGACCTGGTTTAAAAAAGATCCCGAAATTACCTGGCACCAATCCGATCAAATAAATGCCGCTAAAATCGGGTAGTGGCTGATGGCGTAAAATCCCTCTTTTATTAAATTAATATAATATTGGAGAATTAATAATAACGTATTTTTAATTTAAAATAATTGTCGGAACTTACAAATATTCAATCAATCAATCATCAAACATAAAATTATGCAACTAAGAATTTTAATGGCAGTGATCGGTATTTCTTCATTGTCGATGGCAAATGCACAAACAAACGCTATCCAATTTGAAAAATACACTCTGCCCAATGGCCTAAAAGTTATTTTACATGAGGACCATTCTGCACCGGTAGTCGCAGTAACGGCGCTTTATCATGTAGGTTCCAAAAACGAAGACACTGCGCGTACTGGTTTTGCGCATTTCTTTGAACATTTACTGTTTGAAGGATCTGAAAATATTAAGCGTGGTGAGTTTGATAAATATATCACCAATGCGGGGGGTGCATTAAATGCAAATACTTCTCAGGATCGTACTTTTTATTATGAGTTATTACCTTCCAATCAAGTGGATTTAGGTTTGTGGTTAGAAAGTGAGCGTATGATGCATGCGAAAATTGAACAAATTGGTGTGAACACACAACGCGAAGTAGTTAAAGAGGAAAAAAGACAAAGAATGGACAACCGACCTTATGGTTCCTTTTTGAATGAAGTATTGAAACGCGCTTTTAAGGTACACCCGTATCAATGGTCTCCAATAGGAAGTATGGATCATTTAAACGCAGCTAAATTAGACGAGTTCATTAATTTTTATAAAACTTTTTATGTACCCAATAATTGCGTGTTATCTATCGCAGGTGATTTTAATAAGGCAGATTTGAAAAAGAAAATCGAAGCTTATTTCGGTCCTATTAAAAAAGGAGCAAATGCAATTCCAAGACCAACCGTTAAGGAGCCAGCATTGGGAGGAGAAGTAAGAGATGTAATACAAGATAATATTCAATTACCAGGTGTGTTTCAGGCTTATAGAGCGCCAAAGCAAGGGGGTGATGAATATTATGCTTTTAATGTATTGTCCACTATTTTATCAGGTGGAGAATCATCTAGAATGAATAAAACATTAGTAGATAAAAAACAACAAGCCGTAGCTGCGCAAGCAGCACCGTTTTTTAATGAGGACGAGGGATTGTTTATCACTTTAGCCATTGCGAATATGGGTGTGAAAATTGAAGCCTTGGAATTAAGTATGGATAGTATCGTTAATGACTTGAAAACAGATTTAGTAGGAGAAAGAGAGTTTCAAAAAGTAAAGAATCAAATTACCACACAAATAGTTACGAGTAATGGAACAATGGCAGGAATTGCCGAAAGCTTAGCCAATAATGAAGTTTATTTTGGAGATGCTAATTTAATCAATACTGAATTGGATAAATACAATAAGGTAACTAGACAGGATGTCTTAAATGTGGCTAAAAAATATTTAAACAAGGACAATCGTGTTGTTCTTTATTATGTACCTAAAGAAAAACCTACTACAAAGTAATTGCGCAATTGATTTGTACAACACAAAAAATAATTTTATGAAAAAACAGATATATATCGCTTTATTAATGTTGCCCATCGTTTCAATGGCACAAACAATAGATCGTTCAAAAGCACCTGCGCCAGGGAAAGCGCCATTGATACAAATTGGTAGCCCCGTTAAATTCACTTTAGCGAATGGGATGCAAGTATTTGTAGTTAAAAATACAAAATTGCCAAGAGTGACTGCATCTCTTGCATTTGATTACGATGGTTTCGCAGAAGGAGAAAAGGCAGGCGTTGCTGAAATGGCAGGGCAGTTATTGAAAAGAGGAACGACCACTAAATCAAAAGCACAATTAGACGAAGCGGTGGAGTTTTTAGGAGGAAGCATGTCTACTTCAAGTCAGTCTGCAACTGTTAGTTCACTTAAATCTAATTTTCCTTCATTAATGTCCTTAATGGCGGAGGTAGTACTTCAGCCTGCATTGGCTAATGATGAATTGGAGAAAATTCGTAAGCAAACATTGTCTGGAATAGAATCAAATAAAGATGATGCGGATGCAATTTCAGGAAATGTAGTGAAGAAGTTAGTGTATGGTGCTTCACATCCTTATGGTGAAATGATGACGACTAAAACAGTGAATAGCATCACTATGAATGATGTTAAATCATTTTTAACTACCTATTGGAAACCCAATATGGCTTATTTAGTTTTTGTGGGTGATATTGAACCATCAGTCGCTAAAGCGTTGGCAGAAAAAAGTTTTGGAGCATGGGCGAAGGGTACTGCAACGAAGCAAAATTTTGCAAAACCTTCATTACCTAATCAAACCTATGTTGCTGTTATTGATCGACCAGCAAGTGTTCAAAGTGTGGTAACTATTGCAACGACTGTTGATTTACTTCCTGGTTCCGCTAATGTAATAGCAGGATCAGTAATGAATAATATATTAGGCGGTGGTTTCTCGGGTCGTTTGTTTGCAAACCTTCGTGAAAAACATGCGTTTACTTATGGTGCTTATTCCTCATTGAATCCAAGTCGTCAAGTTGGAATTTTCCAAGCATCCGCTTCCGTTCGTAATGAAAAAACAGATAGTTCAGTCCAAGAATTATTAAATGAGATTAATATTATCCTAAATGAAAAAGTGGGTGATGTGGAATTAAGTAGAATGAAAAATTATTTATCAGGTGGTTTTGCGCGCTCATTAGAAAATCCTGCAACGATTGCTGGATTTGCTTTAAAAATTGCACAAAACAATTTACCTGCTGATTATTACCAAAAGTATTTAACCAATTTAGCTGCAGTAGATGCGCAAAAAGTGCAGGATGCAGGTAAAGCTTTATTGAATACATCAAAAATGCATATTGTCATTGTTGGAAATGCAAAACAAATAGCGAAAGGACTTGAAAAATATGGCCCAGTAAAATATTTTGATATTGAAGGAAATGAAATTGCTGCACCCACTGAAATAAAAGCAGATGCCTCTTTAACACCACAAATAGTCATGACGAAAGCCATTGCTGCCATTGGATCTGCAGAAGCCATTGCCAAAGTGACGGACGTAACATTAAATGGTACTGCAAACATTATGGGGCAATCATTAAATATGTCTCAAAAAATTGTTATCCCAGGAAATTCTGTAACAACCATGTCAATGGGTGGTATGGCTTTAATGAAGCAAGCAGTTGTGGATGGTAAATACTCAGTAAGTCAACAAGGCCAAGAGGCACCTATCACGGATGATGTGAAGGAAGGATTGGATGAGTCGGCAAGCATCGCTCCAGAGCAATTGTATTTAACCAAAGGATATGGTTTAAAAGTAGTAGGGGTAGAAAAAGTAAATGGCAAGGATGCTATTGATATTGAAGTAACAACACCCTCTAAAAAAGTATCCCACCGCTTTTATGACGCAGCTACTTATTTATTAGTTAAAACTTCTAAATCAGAGGAAGTCCCTGGTCGTGGAACAGTGACACAACAACAATTTTATAACGCATATCAAACGGTAAATGGAATTCAGTTGGCTTCTGAAATGATCATTGATATGGGTGCTATGAAAATTAATGTGAAGTACACTGATATCAAATTGAATCAAGGTTTAAAGACGAGCGATTTAAAGTAGTCGCTTTATAGAATAGCGCCTTTGAGTAGGTTGCAAAAAAGATTCGCCCCCGAGTACTCGGGGGCGGATCTTTTTTTTATTAGTTGCAGTTACATTTTATAGTGTTAATCTTTCATGCCAGTGGGGAAAAGATTAAATGTAATTGGTTTAGAATCTTATACCATAACCTATATTAAACATTAAATTATTGCCTTTGTAATCAGCGTAGTAACTACTTTTTTCAGTTAATCGATAAGGAAAAATGGCATCTTTCACCATGGTGTTCATAATAGTAAAGTCAATAAAATGCTTTTCAGTTCTGTAACCAATACCACCGCTTATAACAAACTGGGAAGCGTCTAAGCCCCCATCCTTGTAAGGGGAACCATAGAATGCTGTTCCAGCCCTAGCCATCCAATTGCCATTTAATTTTACCTCTGAGCCAATTTTGATATTGATATTATTTTTATAGGTATTTTTTATTACGTAGTTAAGGTCATTGTAATAGCTTACTACCTCTTGGTTATTGTCATTGGAATAAAAACGGGTACCTGCATATTTTACCCATTCTATATCTGCGCTAATAAAACCCAATGGTTGGGTAGGTTTGCTTGGGTTCGCAAAAAAGTAACTTGAACTTACAATTGCCTTTGCAGGCGTTGTCATTGCGTAGTCGTAACTTGTTGGGTAAAAAGTATTTTTATTATTATTGATTAAATCATAGGAACTTATTCCATTGGGTAATGCAGTGCTGTACATATCGGCACTTATTGCATCCCTGAAGCTGATTAATTGTGGCGTGTGATACGTAAAACCGAAGCGTAAAAATGGTTGGGCTTTGTAGATCAAACCAAATTTTGCACCCAATCCGAAACCTTTAGAACTGCTTTCTTCGTAAAAATCAAAATAACCAGTTTCGCCAAAATAATTGGTCTTGCTAAAGTTGATCATGGGCATGGTTAAACTAGCCCCTAAGTATAATTTATCTTCAATATTTCCACCCCAACCAAACGCAAGTTCATTATATCCTCCTTTGGTCAGGACATCGTTTTTTTGATTCAAAGCACCTATTGGGACTGTAGTTCTATAATCAGTAATAAAACCATTCGCATCAAATATAGGATTAACTAATTTGGATTGAATGGCAAGTGAGCTACCGTAAATAAAATTTTGTTGTGCATCGGTCAAGCTTGACTCGCTATCATAAAGTTGGTCGGCAAATTTTTCTGTAAAACTAGAGTAGGTGTTTTTACCTGAAAGCCCATAGTGGTTATTATAGTCTGCAATTTGCGTGTATGAGATTGCAAATGCAGTACTACTCCAATTATTCTTTTTACGACCATCTGCCATAACAATCCCTAAGTTACCTAGGTTTAGCTTGTTAGATGATACGGAAGTATTCGTTTTGAAATAATCAACGCTATTGGTATTATTAGAAAACTTAGAGGTCAACAAAAACTCGCTTGATTTATAAAATCCCAAACCAGCTGGGTTGATATGTGTTGATGACATATCTCCACCTAGTGAACCCATGGCGCCTCCTAATGCATTGCTTCTTGGGGTTCCATGAGGGGCAAACCAGGAGAATTTTAATACATCATCGGGATCTTGTGCAAACGCATTTAAGCTGAATCCTAATAAACTAAATAGTAATATTTTTTTCATAATAATCTGTTACTTTTTTGTAAAAGAGTTTAAATAATAATTTCTTGAAACGCGTATTTATTTGTGGTGATTAATTGCCACCACCACCTCTTGTTCTGCCGCCACCAATAAATCCGCCACCTCCTGATGAACTACCGCTAGATCCACTTCCAGAAGAAGCTGGTGAGCTATAGCTAGGCGCCGAGGTGTTTTTATTTGGCGTGCTATTTTGATAAGAGTTGCTTGAATTATTATTAGGTGCTGAATAATTTTTTGAAGAATTATTAAAGCTTGCTGCTCTTGCACTTGAACTAGTGGTCATGACTCTTTTTACTAAACTACCAAAGCTACTTGTATTGGGTTGTGTGCTATTACTATTGCTATAGTTGCTGTTATTTGATCTTGAGAAATTACCACCTGTATTGTTATTAGCTGAATTACTATTTACACTTCTAAAACTATTGGGTGTATTTGATCTAGCACCTACATTACCATTACTATTTGAATTTGCAAAATTGCCATTTTCTCTAACATCACCTGATCTTCTAAATTGTCCAATATTTTTCATGTATGGATTTAAGTTGGTGCGATTGGGTTGCACTGGAATTCTCTTGTCGTAATTATTTACATTCATAGGGATACCACCATAAATACCTCCGTAGATGCCATTATTTAGGTAATAATTTCCGTAAGGATTCCACATACTAGCATAGTAGGGGTTCCATCCGCCCCATCCGCCAAAACCTCCGCCCCATCCGCCAAAACCTCCGCCCCATCCGCCAAAACCTCCGCCCCAGAATGGATCAAATCCGCCCCAGAATGGATCAAATCCGCCCCATCCACCAAATCCTCCGCCCCATCCACCAAATCCTCCGCCCCATCCACCAAAGCCACCGCCCCATCCACCATAACCCATACCGAATCCCATATTAAATCCTGGGTTATTCCAATAGCC
>Ga0209443_1000051_pt1 | contig 67653 bp, 56 predicted proteins | sample LauGreBMM110DCMD_2_FD_187571 | JGI IMG/M metagenome (GOLD analysis project Ga0209443, IMG submission 187571) | Freshwater lake microbial communities from Lake Michigan, USA - Su13.BD.MM110.DCMD (SPAdes) (version 2) | ecosystem: Environmental > Aquatic > Freshwater > Lake | place: Lake Michigan... | reverse complement strand
CAGGGGCAGCGCGATGTTCTCCGCGACCGCGAGGTCCGGGAAGAGCCGGCCCGCTCCTTGGAAGACGAAACCGACCCGCTGCCGCAGCCGTGCCATCGCCTCGCCCGCCGGCGAAGGCAGCGGCTCGCCGAAGAGCCGGACCTCGCCTCGCGACGCCGGTCGCAATCCAGCCGCCGTCTCGATCACCGTCGTCTTGCCCGATCCTTGCTGCCCGGCCACGACCCAACATTCGCCGCGGACCACGCGCCAATCGACCGACGCGACCACCGGGACGTCCGATCCATGCGGGTTGGCGATCGCGACGCCCGACATCTCGATGACCGCGTCGTCGCTCACAGCAGGAGGTACAACGGGACGAACAACGCATCGATGCAGAGGCAACCGACCACGCACTGCGCCACCGTGCGGGTCGTGGCAGCGCCGACCTCTTCGAGCCGCAACGCCTGCGACAGACCCTGGTAGCAGATGATCATGCCCGTCACCGCGCCGAACAACGATGTCTTCAGCGCGAGCAACGGGAAATCCGCCCAGCTCAGCGCCGTCGCGATGTCCCCGAAGTAACCGGTCAGCGTCAGCGGCAGCCCGCGCGCGAACGCGAACGCGTAGCCGCTCACCAGCGCCAACAGGACGAAATGCGCCGTCAAGGTCGCCACCGCGACGGTGAACCCGACCACCCGCGGCACGACGAGATAATGGATCGGATCGATGCCCAGCGCCTCCAGCGCCTCGACCTCGCCGAGCGCCCGGGCCGTGGCCAGCTCGATGACCGAGGCGGTGCCCACGCGCGCCAGCACCACCAATCCGGCCACGAGCGGCGCGAGCTCGCGGATGACGACCGTGACCAGCAGCATGCCGGTGAACTTCACCGCGCCCACCGTCTGCAGCACGGTGACGATCTGGCCGACGATGACGATCCCGAGCGTGATGCCGAGGAAGCACACGATCGGGACCAGCTCCACGCCGACGCGGAAGACCTGCTCGGTCATCAAGGGCCGCATGACCTGGGGCGACTTGCCGGCCTTCGTCACCAAGGTGCCGATCGCGATCAGCGTGAACGCCACCAAGCGCCGGAGCGTCGCGCCCGCCGCCCGCGCGCGAACGGCCGCCACAGCGGCTAAGGACACGGACCGGGACGGGAGATGGACGGTGTCCATGGATCCGATTCAAACCTCCCGGAGCGCCCGCTGCAATGGGCCTTCTCAGGTCCGCATCGCCGCGGGGTCCACGCCTTGGGCCCGGCACCAGTCGGTGTAGGCGAACGGGCTGATCTCGCTCGGCTTGATCTCGCTGCGGCCGCCCCAGAAGACGTTCGTGTAGCCCACGGCGATCCCCGCCTCGGCCAGATGCCGGTCGATCGCCGCCTTGTGCGCGAGCACCACGTCGCGGTCCGTCCCGTGCGCCACCCCCATGACGTTCACATCCCGGAACTCCGGCCCGCCCTCGCGCCAGTAGGCGTGGGTCATGATGTGGTGCCGTCCCACCTCGCGGCCCGCATCCAGCTCGCGGCCCGGCGGCACGGCCCAGTGGAAGAGGGCGTTGAACTTCGTGACCTTCTCGCCCGTGCTCAGCGTCTTGACGTGCTCGAGGAAGGTGCTGAAACGGCCGATGACCCGCCGGGCGTTGAGATCCTCGGCCACCCGGCAGAACTCGTCGAGCGACACGCCGGCTTCGGCGGCGCGCCCGGCCCAGAGGTCGGGACCGATCTCCTCGGGCGCGAACTCGCGCTTCAACGCCGTGAGCACGCGCCATTCAGGCCCGGTGAGGTGCGCGATCTGCACGTCGATGGTGTCGGCCAGCTCGTCCGCCCGGCTGCCGGGTTCCATGCCGCGACGACGCACATGCCCCACGCCGAGCGCGAAAAGTTTCTTCGCCGGCATCAGCCGGAACTTCTCAGCGCCGACCTTGCGCAGCAGCAGGTCCGCGTGCTTGGCGAGGGAATACCCTTGCGGGACCTTCAGCGTCGTCCAGAGCCGGTAGTTGGATCCGGGGGTCGCGGCGTCGGCCGACCGGATGACGACGTGCCCGCTGAACGGGTCCTGCTGCGACATGAAATCGAAGGCCGCGTCGGTCTTCTCGACCGGGATCTGCCAGGCGCAGAGCGCACCGTCCGCGAGGTTGGTGGCCAGCAACGTCTGCCGCACGCGCCGGACGGTGCCCGCGGTGAGCAGGGCGCGGATGCGCTCGACCACCGTTTCGAGCGGGACTTCCGACAAGCGGCTGATCTCGGCCAAGGGATCCCGGAGGAAGCCTTGGATGCGGTCCTCGCTGACGGCGAGGATGCGCGCGTTGATGGGGTCGGTCGTGACGACCGGCGTGGCCTGGACTGTCATGCAGGACGCGAACCTACCGGTGGCCGCACCGGTTGGCCATGGGCGAAACGGGCGGCGATGGATTCCGGTCCGCCCTCCACGCGCGGCGGTCCGGGCCGGGGAGAGCGGTATCAATCGAGGGTCGCCGGCGGTTCTGACGGGACCTGGAGGTGGCGATGATGGGCGCTCTGGCGGGGGGCCGGGGACCTTCCGGTCCGCCGGATGCCACACGCGTCTAGGTGCGCGAGACCCCATCCCGCGCCCGACCCGAGGAGGCAGCAGGCCGAAGACCGACAAGGGGGCCCCTGCTTCCGACCGCACCCGGTCCGTGGGTGGTGTCATGATCTGGAAAGCAGGCAAACAAGGCTGCGGCTCCTGCTTTCCAGATCCAAATCAGGACACTGCCGGACCGTGCGGCCTTTTGACTTCCCTGCGCGGCTCCGTAACCTGCCGGTCCGATGCATATCGCCCGCCATACCGATGCAGGTTTCGCTGCGCAGATCGACCGCGCCGCCGCCGCGTCCAGTCTTTTCGACCCCGTCATCGAGCAGCGCGCACGAGCGATCATCGACGACGTCCGCGCCCGCGGGGACGCGGCGTTGGCCGAGCTGACCGAGCGTTTCGACGGCGCGAAGCTGGCTCCGGCGCAGTTCGCGGTGACCACGGCCGAACTGCTCGGAGCTTCGCTCGCCGCGGACGAGCCGCTGCGCGCCGCCGTCGCCGAGGCGCACCAGAACATCGCGAGCTTCGCCAAGAAATCCGCCCGCCGCGCCTGGGCGCAGAAGAATTCCCACGGCGCCGCGGTCGGCGAGAAGTTCGATCCGTTCGCCCGCGTCGGCATCTACATCCCCGGCGGCACCGCGCCGTTGGTCTCGACGGCGCTGATGACCATCACGCTCGCGAAGGCCGTGGGCTGCCCCGAGATCGTGGTGTGCACGCCTCCGGGAAAGGACGGCACGGTCAACCCCGCGCTGCTCTTCGCCGCGAAGACCGCCGGGGCGACGGAGATCCACAAGGTCGGCGGCGCCCAGGCCATCGCGGCGATGGCCTTCGGGACCGCGAAGGTCCCGCGCGTGCAGAAGATCTTCGGCCCGGGCAACGCCTACGTCGTCGCCGCCAAGCGGCTGCTCTTCGGCCACGTGGCCGTCGACCTCCTGCCCGGCCCGAGCGAGGTGCTGGTGCTGGCGGACGACTCGGCGAACCCGCGCTTCGTCGCGGCCGACCTGCTCGCGCAGGCCGAGCACGGCTCCGGCCACGAACGTGTCTGGCTCGTGACCACCTCGGGCAAGCTGCTCAAGGCGGTCGAGAAGGAGATCACCCGGCAGCTGCCCAAGCTGGAGCGCCGCGAGTACATCGCCAAGGCGCTCGAGGCCAACGGCTGGCTCATCCAGGCGCGCGACATGGATTCCGCCCTGGCGCTGGTCAACCGGCTCGCGCCCGAGCATTGCGAGATCATGGCCAGCAACGCGCGCGCGCTGAGCGCGGGCGTCGTCACCGCCGGCGCCATCTTCCTCGGCGACCATTCGCCGACGGTCCTGGGCGATTACGTCGCCGGACCGAGCCACACCCTGCCGACCGGCGGCGGCGGCGCGAGCTTCGCGGGGCTGACGGTGGACCAGTTCCAGCGCCGCACGAGCGTGGTCGAGTACAGCAAGGGCGCGCTCAAGCAGGCGCTCGGCACGGTGCTGAAGTTCGCCGAACTCGAAGGTCTCGGCGCGCACGGACGCTCGGCGAGCATCCGCGTGGAACGTTGATCTTTCCATCCCTCGCCCCATGAGACCCGCCGCTCTCGTCCGCCCGCTCGTCCGCTCGCTGCACGCCTACGTTCCCGGTGAGCAACCGAAGGTCCGCGGGCTGATCAAGCTCAACACCAACGAGAACCCCTACCCTCCGTCGCCGAAGGTCCTCGCCGCCACCAAGGCCGCGGTGGACGGACGCCTCCGGCTCTATCCGGATCCGTCGGCCCACGCGTTGCGCGTGAAGCTCGCGCGCCTGCACGGCTGCGGACCGGAGAACATCATCGTCGGGAATGGATCCGATGAATTGCTGGCGTTGGCGGTGCGGACGTTCACGGAGCCTGTGGCCGATGAGGCGACGAGGCGGAGCGAGGCATCCACGGTGGACGGATCCGCCGCCTCACGTCGGCGGCCACCGCAGGCGACGGTCCAGTATTTCTCGCCCAGCTACTCGCTCTACCCGGTGCTCGCCGACACGCACGGTGCGGCGAAGAACGCCGTGCCGCTCCGTCCGGATTTCACCTTGCCGGGCGTCGCCGAGCTGAAGCGGGGGAAGCAGTGGGACTTCAAGGCCGCGCTCACTTTCGTGACCACGCCCAACGCCCCCAGCGGGCGCGGCTACGCCACCACCGAGCTGGACGCCCTTTGCACCGCGATGCGCGGTGTCGTGGTGTTGGACGAGGCCTACGTGGACTTCGCGGAGGAGCACGCGCTCGCGCTCGCGCAGAAGCATCCGCACGTCCTGGTCGCGCGCACGTTCTCCAAGTCCTACTCGTTGTGCTTCCAGCGCATCGGTTACTTCGTCGGCCATCCGGAGCTGATCGCCGCGCTCGACAAGATGCGCGACAGCTACAACGTCAACGGCCTCGGCCAGGTCGCCGCGCTCGCGACGCTCGGCGATCTCGGCCATTACCGCCGGAACTTGCGCCGCATCATCGCCACGCGCGAGCGGCTGCGGCGGGAGCTGACCGGCCTGGGCTTCGAGGTGCTGCCGAGCCGGACGAACTTCCTGCTCGTGCGCCCGCCCGGTCCACCGGCGCAGGAATGGCTGCGCTGCCTGCGCGAGCAGAAGATCCTCGTGCGCTGGTTCAGCGCACCGGAAGTGAGCCCGTTCCTGCGCATCACGGTGGGCAGCGACATCGAGGCCGACGCGCTGCTGGAGGCGGCGCGGAGGATCCGGATCCGAGAGCACCGGGACTGAGTCATCCGTCGGATGCCCCCGATACGCCGTCGTCGTCGCGAAAGACCTCTCGGCGGAAGCAGGAGACAGGCGGTCTTCGTCGCGCTGCTGGTCATCGCGGCTCCCGGGTGGACGCCTCCTATCCCGACGCCGCGCTTCTTCGAGCGATGGCCGGCGCCGGACACCGGGTCCACCGAGTGGCAGCCGTTGTTCCAGGGCATCGACCACGCGAAGGCGGATCACCGCGTGCCGCGCCCGATGAAATGCCACGCCGTCCGTTTCGACCTCACGGCTCCAGGCCTGTCCTTCTTCGTGAAACCGTCGACCGGCGAGCGACCGCTGGAGACGGACAGCCAGTTCACGAGCCGTTTTCTCCGGCAACACGGGCTCCAGTTCGCCGTGAGCTCCTCGGCGTTCTTCCCGTTCGCGAAGTGGCCAGGGGTGCTGGTCGATGTCATCGGGCGGTCGGTCTCGGAAGGTGACCGGTATTCCGGGTCGGTCCCGAACCTCGGTTCGTTGGTGGTCACCCGCGACAACCATGCGCGCTTCGTGCGTGCCGGCGGGGATCTCCGCGGACGGCCGCTCCCTGTGCTGGCGGGTCGTGGACGGCCGGCAGAAGGGCTGGAGCGAGGGCGCAGACCCACATGACAGCGCGCGGCGGCTCCGTCGTGAGCCAGTGAGCCAGTGAGTGAGTGAGCGCAGACCCGCATGACAGCGCGCGGCGGCTCCGTCAGATCGGGGCTTCGGGCGCGCTGGATTTCGACGGCGGCAGCGTCGTGACCCTGGCGAAGCAGGGCCGATGGTCCGGCGCGACGGTGCTGGACCGTCCGTGCCACCCCTGCTTCACCGGCTTCGAGCGTCCGATCGGCGGCATCTTCGGCGTGCGCGCGAAGCCCCTCTGAGCGCGACCGCTCACGGACCGATCAGCTACTTCCCGCAGCAGCTCTTGTACTTCTTGCCGCTGCCGCACGGGCAGTCGTCGTTGCGACCGACGCGCGGCGTGGCCTTCACGGGACGTGCCTTGGCGACGGCCTCGTTGGCCTGGCTGACGACGTCGCTGGCGCCGGGCCCGGGCGCGGCCGGGGCGAACGCGCTGGCCTCCTCGTGCCGCGTGACCTGCGGCAGGTTGTGCAGGAACTGCTCGAACGCCATCAGGCTCGAAGCGCTGCGGAAGATGTTGTGGCAGATCTCGGTCTTGATGTTGACCATCAGCTCGTCGAACAGCTTGAAGGCCTCCGCCTTGTACTCGATGAGCGGATCGCGTTGGCCGTAGGCGCGCAGGCCGATGGAGCTACGGAGCGAATCCATCCCGTACAGGTGCTCCTGCCAGAGCCGGTCGATGGCGCTGAGGATGGTGTAGCGCTCGAGGCTGGCGAGGGCCTCGGGCTTCTCGAAGGTGACCTTCAGCTCGTAGGCCTCGCGGATCGCCTTCCCGATGAAATTGACCACCGCGAACTGGGCCTCGTTGAGCCCGTCGAAGAGCGAATCCGCCACCGGCGCCTCGGTACCGGAACGGGCCGCCTTGAGGATCTCCTCCTCGGGCATCCCGATCGGGAAGTTGAGGTTCACCCAGTCGGCCAAGCCGCGGTGGTTCCATTCGGCGGGGTCCGAGCTGTCGCTGGTGAACTCCTGCACCTTGAGCAGCACGACCTCTTCCATGACGTCCATCAGGCGGTCGCGGACGTCGGCGGATTCGATGATCTCGTTGCGGAAGCCGTAGATGACCTCGCGCTGCTTGTTCATCACGTCGTCGTACTCGAGCGTGCGCTTGCGGATCTGGAAGTTGTGCTGCTCGACGCGTTTCTGGGCGGTCTCGATCGAGCGGTTGAGCAGCGGATGCTCCAGTTCCTGGCCCTCCTCGAGACCCATGCGCTCCATCACCTTGGTGATGCGGTCGGAACCGAAGAGGCGCATGAGGTCGTCCTCGAGCGAGATGAAGAAGTGGGAGGAACCCGGGTCGCCCTGGCGCGAACAGCGGCCGCGGAGCTGGCGGTCGATGCGGCGGGATTCGTGGCGCTCGGTCCCGAGCACGTGCAGGCCGCCGACCTCGGTGACGCCGGCGCCCAGTTTGATGTCGGTGCCGCGGCCGGCCATGTTCGTCGCGATGGTGACGGAGCCTTTCTGGCCGGCGCGGGAGACGATCTCGGCCTCCTGCTGGTGGAACTTCGCGTTGAGCACCGCGTGCGGGATCTTCTCGCGGCTGAGCAGCTTGCCGAGCATCTCGCTGGTCTCGACCGAGACGGTGCCGACCAGGATCGGGCGGCCCTCGCCGTGCAGGCGCTTGATCTCGGCGACGACCGCGTTGAACTTCTCACGCTTCGTCTTGTAGACGGTGTCGTGGGAGTCCTTGCGGATGTTCGGGCGGTTCGTCGGGATGGTCATCACCCCGAGCTTGTAGATGTCGTGGAACTCGGCGGCCTCGGTCTCGGCGGTGCCGGTCATGCCGGCCAGCTTCTTGTAGAGGCGGAAATAGTTCTGGATGGTGATGGTCGCCAGCGTCTGCGTCTCGCGCTCGATGTCGACGCCTTCCTTGGCCTCGACGGCCTGGTGCAGGCCCTCGCTCCAACGGCGGCCGGTCATGAGACGGCCGGTGTTCTCATCGACGATGATGACTTTGTTGTCCTGCACGACGTACTGCACGTCCTTCTCGTAGATGCAGTAGGCCTTGAGCAGCTGGGAGATCGCGTGGATGACCTGGGCGCGCTCCTCGAACTCGCCCTGGAGCTTGGCCTTCTGCTCGAGCCGTTTGCGCGGGTCGCTCTCGGCGCCGGAATCGATCTGGCTGAAGGCGGTGGGGAGATCGGGCAGCACGAAGGCGTCGGGATCATCGGGCGAGATGAACGCGCGGCCCTTCTCGGTGAGATCGGCCTCGTGGGATTTCTCCTCGATGGCGAAGAGCAGATGCTCCTTCTCCTCGTAGAGCTGCTTCTTGGATTGGTCCGCGTGCAACTCGGTGTCGTAGACCTGCACCCGCTTGAGGTTCTCGGGCTCCTCGAAGAAGCGCATGAGGCCCTCGGAGCGCGGCTGGCCGAGCTTCACGCGGTACAGCAGCGCCGCGAGCTGGAGCTCGAGCGCCGCAGGATCCTTGGGGTTCGAGCCGTCGGCGGGCTTGATCTGCTTGAGCACGCCGTCGGCCTCGCGGAGGAAGCGGTTGCACAGCTCGCGCTGGGCGTTGACCAACCGCTCCACCAACGGTTTGAAATCGTTGTACTTGTGCTCGACGGTGATCACCGCCGGACCGGAGATGATCAGCGGCGTGCGCGCCTCGTCGATGAGGATGGAATCCACCTCGTCCACGATGGCGAAGTAGTGCCCGCGCTGGACCTGCTCCTCTTTGCGCGTGGCCATGCCGTTGTCGCGCAGGTAATCGAAGCCGAACTCGGCGTTCGTGCCGTAGGTGATGTCGCACCCGTACATCTCGCGGCGGACCTGCGGCGACTGGTCGTGCAGGATGCATCCGACCGAGAGGCCGAGGTAGCGGTAGACGGCGCCCATCCACTCGGAATCGCGGGCGGCAAGGTAGTCGTTGACGGTGACGACGTGGACGCCGCGACCGGTCAGGGCGTTGAGATAGACCGGCAGGGTGCCGACGAGCGTCTTGCCCTCGCCGGTGGCCATCTCGGCGATGAAACCGCGGTGGAGCGCCGTGCCGCCGATGAGCTGCACATCGAACGGGACCATGTTCCACGGCAAGAGATGCCCGCGGACCTCGATCTGCGCCTTGCCATCGGTGAGCCGGCGGCACGCGTTCTTCACCACGGCGAACGCCTCCGGGAGGATCGTCTCCAGCTCGCGCTTGAGCTCGTCGTCGTCACGGATGGCGGCCAAACGCTCCTTCCAGGCGGCGGTCTTCTGGCGCAGCACCTCTTCGGGCTGGGATTGGAGTTCCTGCTCCAGCGCGCTGATCCTCGCCACGAGAGGACGGATCTTCTTCACCTCGCGTTCGTTCCGGGAGCCGAGGATTTTCTTGAGGATATAGCCGATCATGACGGGCGAGATTTCAAAACGGAGGCTGGAAGCTAGGGGCCGGTTCCGGGGCCGTCAAAGGCTTTGCCCGCGGGCCGGCGGGCCGCCTGCCCCGGCCCGCGACGCAGGCCGCGGCCGGCACGACCGACATCTCGGCACGATCACGCTCCGAAGGCCTTGCGCAGCTGCGCGATGCTCTTCGGGACGGCCGTTCCGGCCGCTTCCTTGCCTTCCATCTCCAGCGAGACCCAGCCCGAGTACCCGACGTCCGCGAGGATCCGGGCGATGCGCGGGTAATCGAGGTCGAGCGTGTACCACTCGCCGCCTCCGGGATAGGTCTTGGCCTGGACGAAGACGGTCTTGGGCGCGATGGCGACCAGCTTGTCGTAGGGGTTCTCCAAGAAATTGCCGGTGTCCATCAGCGCGCCGACCCACGGCGAAGGCACCGCATCCACGATCCGGAGCTGCCCTTCCGGGGTGCGGGAGAGCCCCCAGTGGTTCTCGACCGCCAGCACGACGCCGAGCTCGGCCGCGCGGGCGACGCAGCGGCGGAGCGAATCGATGCACCACTTGAAACCTTCGTCCTCGGTATGACCGGGCAGGACGGGTTCATTCCCCCGGGCCTTCATCAGGTCGTCGAAATCCGGGATGGTGTTCCACCGGCCGGAGTTGATGCGCAGCACGCCGGCCCCTAGCGAAGCAGCGATCTCCAGGCACTTCAGCGTGTGATCGACCTGCCGGGTCAAGAACGCCGGGTCCGGATCGACGAAATCTTGGTGGATGCTCAGGCAGCAGTAGCTCACGCCATGGCGGAGGGCGTGGCGTTTGAGCCTCGAGAGATAGGCGCGGTGGTCGGCGGTGAGCGGCTCCTTCTCCGGGATGTCCATCTGGCGATGGAGGACGTCCACGCCGGCGACGCCGAGGGCGGAGGCGCGTTCGACGACCTGCTCGATCGACACCTTGGGCTCACGGAAGTGCCAATAAGAATAGCTGGAGATGGCGAGCTGGACCTTGGGACGCGGACCCGCAGGCGCAGCGGCGGTCGCGACCGGCATCGTGAGGGCGCCGGCACCCATCGCCGCGGTGGTGAGGAACGAACGACGCGAAGTCTTCATGGGGATGGTCGGAGAAGGCTAAGCGGTCCCGGGCTCCGTTTGGAAGCGTCGATCCGCTACGGCCGCCCATCGGACCTCGGGAGGGGGACGCGGCCCCGGGCATCTGCGCGCGGCACCATGGGGGACGCCGGCTCCGAGCGGGCGTCGAGGAAGCGTTTCAGTTCTGAAGCCATCGTGCCGCCGAAGCCGGACACCTGCTCGATCTGCTCGATGGACGCCAGCCGCAAACGCTGCACCGAACCGAACTTCCGCAGGAGCGCCTGCTTCCTTGCGTCGCCGATGCCGGGGAACTCGTCGAGCAGGCTCTCGCTGATCTTCTTGAGGCGGAGCTGCGCGTTGTAGGTGTTGGCGAAGCGGTGCGATTCGTCGCGCACGCGCTGGAGCAGCTTCACCGCGTTGTGGTCCAGACCCAGCACCAACGGCTCGGACGCGCCCGGCCGATAGATCTCCTCGTTCTCCTTCGCCAGCCCGATGACCGTGAGGTGACCGAGCCCGAGCTTCGCCAACTCCTCGCAAGCCGCGTTGAGCTGCCCCTTGCCCCCGTCGATCAGGATGAGGTCGGGCAGCTTCGGCGCGACCGGCGCCGCGGGGATCCAAGGGGCGGTCGGTTCCTTTGCAGGAGTAGGCAAGTGAGCCAGTGAGCCAGTGGGCAAGATCGGACCAGGCGCGCCACTCTTCTCACTCACTGGCTCACTGGCTGACTGGCTCTCTTCACCGCCTTCCACCTCGCGCTTCAACCGTGCGTACCGCCGCCGGATCGTCTCCGCCATGCACGCGAAGTCGTTCTGCTCGGTGACCGTTTTCATCTTGAACCGCCGATAGTTCGCGCGGTCGGGACGCCCGTGCCAGAAGCTCACCATCGAGGCCACCATGAACGTCCCGCTGATGTTCGAGATATCGAAGCCCTCGATGCGTTCCGGCGGCTTCGGCAGGCCGAGCACGCGGCCCAGTTCGCGCATGTCGGACTCCGTGTTGAGCGCGACCGGCAGCTTGTACGGGATGCGCTCGAACTTCTCCGTGTCCTGGGTCGTGCGGCGCATGTCCTCGAGCGCGTCGCGGAGCTTCGCGGCCTTCTCGAACTCCAGGTTGAGCGACGCCTTGCGCATCTCCGCCTCCAGCTCGGCCTTGAGCTCTTCGGTGCTCCCCTGCAGGAACTCGATCCCGGCCCTCACCTGCGCGAGATACTCCTCGCGGGTGACGTTCCCGATACAAGGCGCGGTACAATGCTGGAGATTGCCGTACAGACAATGCTTGTGGTCCGCGGCGCCCGGCGTGAGCGGACGGCATCCGCGCAGGTGGAACCGACGGCGCATCAGCGTGAGAGAGCGCCGCACCGACCCGCTGTGGGCGAACGGTCCGAAGTAGACGCAACCGTCGTCCTTGCGCAGCCGGGTGAGCACGAAGCGCGGGATCGGGTCGTTGAGGTTCACCTTGAGCAGGAGGAACTGCTTGTCATCCCGCAGGTCGATGTTGAAGCGCGGCTTGAAGTCCTTGATCAGCCTGCTCTCGAGCAGCAAGGATTCGGGCTCGCTCTTCACCACGTGCCAGTCGAAGTCGTGGATGGCATCGACCAGCGCGTTGAACTTCAGGTCCCATCCCATGCGCCGCGACGCGTGGAAGTACTGCGAGACGCGGTTGCGCAGGTCGCGGGCCTTGCCGACGTAGATGACCGTGCCGAAGCGGTCCTTGTGCAGGTACACACCCGGCTTGTGCGGGACTTGCGACAGCTTGTCGCGGATATGGGCGGTGGCGGGCATGGACGGCCGGAGCGCGCGCAACCTAGGCCGTCTTGGGCAGCGGGACAATCCGCGGTCGTCCCGCCGGCTACACCGTGACGAGCTTGCGGGTCACCAAGGCGTTCAGGCTTTCGCCGCCGGCCTTGGCCTGGAGCGCGAGGCGCTGGTGCACCGCGGGGGCGAGCCGCAGCAGCACCTTGCCGCTGAACTTCCTTTTCGTGGTCGCCGGCGGCAGGCGATGCCCTTCTCGCTCCATCAGGTCGATGACTTCCTCCACGGCTTGACACAGCTCGGCATAGACCTTGGCCTCGTCGTCGCCGTGGATGCCGCCGAACATGAGTCCAGGGCAGGTGCCGACGAAACAGGCGTCCTCGTCGCTCCACTCGACGATCTTCACGTAACGGGCCGCTTTGGCCTTCAGCTCAGTCTTGTTCATGGCGGATGGTCTCCAAGGCCCTGCGGGCCTGCTTTTCTAGGTAGTGCGGAACGTCGTCGCCCGGTTTGCCGCTGACCGTGATCACCTTGCCGATGGGGTGGACAAAATTGCGGTGGCTGCCTTTGCCACCGCGGTTGACGAACCCCGCCCGTTCTAGTTCGGCGATCAACTGTCGGACTTTGCACGGCACCCGCGGACGGCGCTAGCACGCGCTAGCACGCGCTAGCAGGGTCAAGCAGGGGCGGCGGTGGGGACCAGTTGCTTGTGAGGAAGCAACCCGGCTTGGAGCGGGGCGACCGCCATCGACCCGACGATCAGGGCGACGGCCGCCATCATCCGGAGCCATCCAGATGCCCAAAAATCTCGCAGGTTGGTCATTGCGGCCGCCCGGGATTGACCGGCTTGGGCGCCGGCGCCAACCGGTAGTAGCCGAACGGAGGCGGGTCTTCGACGGGCGCGACCCGGATATCGGGAGATTTCTGGATGATCCGTGTCGGGATCGGTCGCCACGACGCGTTCCGTCCGAACTGTTGGCTATGTTCCAGCCGCCATCCGGAACGTCCGTCCTCGTCCGCCAGGATCCAGACGACACTCACGCCGGCCGGTCCTTGTCTGACCGATAGGGTCCCGGCCGGAGGCGGGTCATCGGCGACCGATCGCGCCACGGCCGACCCCTTCGGACTGAAGGCCCGGACGGCCCGTATACCTCCCCCGCGACCGTCCCGGGCCACCAATCTCAAGCGATGGGGTCCGTCCGAAAGGCCGAGAGCGAGCGTCACCATGCCACCGGATCCGTAAGGAGCGCCGGTGCCTTCATCGAGCCGGTCCACGAACCGCCGTTCGACATCCCACTCGGTCGTGTATCCGGGAGGGACCGGGAGGTGTCCGAACACCACCGCGCGGCCGATCCAGTGGTCGCCGGGTTCGATGACCACCCGACCCGAATCCGACACGAACCGGTCGGTGCTGGTCCCTTCACCGTCGGGCCCGGTCAGGGAGCCCCAGACCTTGAAATTGAACCGGAGGCCGTCCGCGCTCACGTCCGACGGGGCCATGAACCAGCGCTCGACCCGCAACGGCGCCTCGGACCCGACACGGCTCAGCGCGGGCCATCCGTTGAAGTGCGACGCGCTCGTGCGGCTGAAACCGTAGAGCTCCGGCCGGGCAGCGGGCCGCTGGTCGTCGACGAGCACGTCGATATCGGTCGGGAGCACGCCCTGGAGGACCACCGCGACAACCGAGCCGACGAAGGAGCACTCCAGTTCTCCATCGCGCCATTGGAGATCCTTCCCGACGATGGCCGTCCGCACCCGGGGAACGTTCCATGGATCGATCGGTCCGGCCCATCCTCCCGGCTCGAGGTAGGAGAGGACGAACTCGGCGAGCAAGTCGTTGCCATCGTCGTTCAGATGGACGCTGGCGTCCGACAGCATCGCTTCGGCAGGCAGGTCGTTGGTGCGCAGATAGGCCTTCCAAAGGTCCCTGATCCGAGCCAGGCAAGCATCGTTGCGCCTCGCGGCGGCGGGCAACGCCACATAGTTGCGGTACGGCAGCAGGTCCTCGTAGACGATCTTCGCTGGATCGGTCTCCTCGTCCATCCGGTCGAACCCGTGGACATGGTCCGTCTGCAACAGGACATCCGTGACGGTCTTCGCCCGCAGCTCACCGAGCATCAGATCGGTGCCGGTCCCGTTGCCGTAGGCGTGCAAGATCACCAGATCGGGCTGGATCGGCACCAGATCGGCATCCACCGTCCGGAACAGCGCCCAGTCCTGGAAACCGGCGATCGCCTTGTTCTCGATCGTCAACAAAGCATCCGGATACATCCGCCGCAGCTCCGACGCGACCTTCCTCCACCAAGGTTCCAAGGTGATCGACTGCCCGTAGAAGACGATATGGACCGGGTTCGGGTTCTCCTTGGTGCTGGTCGCAAGCAGCGACCGGACCCGGGCCAACTGGCCGAGTTCGCCCGCGGTGGGGACCAGTTCCCTGTGGGGGAGCAACCCGGCTTGGAGCGCCGTGACCGTTGCGATCCAAGCCAGCATCCCGGCCAGGCAGATGGCCGACGTGCCAAGGCCGGTCGTTCGCATCACTCGACGGTGGAGATCGGATGGCATGTGGACGACGCGGCAGTCAACGCCTCGCCGATGGCCCGCGCAAGGGACAGTTCCGCCTTGCCCGATCAACCTTCGCCCAGGATCTCCTCGACGCTCACGTCCACGTCCATCGTCCGCTGGGTGACGCCTTTGCAGTGCCCTCGCGTCGGCGGCACATCGGCGTGGTCGCGGCCCACGGCGATCTTCACGTAGCGTTCGTCCGGTTGCCTCGCATGGGTCGGGTCGAGAGAGCGCCAGCCGATGTCGGGAAGGAACACCTCCGCCCAAGCGTGGCTCGCCTGCGCGCCCGGCGTGCAGAGATACCCGCTCACGTAGAGCGCCGGGATCTGCAACGACCGGCACATCCCGATGAGCACGTGGGCGAAGTCCTGGCAGACGCCGACGCGCGCCGCCAAGGCATCGCGCATGGGTGTCGTGGCATGCGTGGACCGCGGTGTGTAGGTGAGATGGGAATGGACGAACCGGTTCAACGCCTGCGCCGCCTGCCAGAGATCGGTCTGGCCGGCCGTGGCGTCCACGGCGAGCCGCCAGACCGCGGGGTCCGATCCGATCTGGTCGCTCGACTGGAGATAGTCGAAGCACCGTTCCATCCGTGCCATCCGTGCCATCCGTGCCAGCTCGGGCAGCCGGGTGAGCGGCGTGGGCGTGGCGTCCGGGTCGAGCCAGTTGGCCCGGTTGGTCGTCACCCGCGTCCGCGATCCGACGACCAGCGCGGTGTGCGGCGCGGCGAGGTCGAAGTGGTGGACCCGGTTGCGGTAGAAATCGAGACAACGCCGGACCGCCACCTGCGGTTCGATGCGCAGCTGGAAGTCCTCGCAGGTCTGGTGCTCGTTCGAGACCGGCTGGAGACGCAGCTCGTTGAAGCTCTCCTTCGCCGGAGCAGAATATCGGCATCGGGTGCGATGGCGGATGAGCAGCTTCACCGCGCTCCCCGAGCCTGCGGAAGCGGACACGGCCGGTGCAAGCGATGGAGTCGCCGGATGCGGGCGATCAATCGCCCAAGAGCGCCTTCAACGCCGCCCGGGCGGAGTCCTCGCGCGGATCTTTGGCGCCGATGCCCGCCCACGTCCGTGTGGCGAACTCGAACCACTCGCAGAAGTTCCCGCGATCCTTGTCCTCGACCGGTTCGGCCCGGCGTTCACGGCATCCGTGGGCCGCGTTGCGGTCGTGGTGCCGGCAGTTGAGGCAGGCGCGCAGGTCGGCACGGCAGTTCTCGCAGCTCTCGCCCCGGCCGGGCTGCGCGCTGAAGGGCCAAGCGGTGCCGCATCGATGACAATGACGGGTCATGGACCGAGCCTAAGAAACCGGACCGACGCCTGAGAACCCAAAACGGCGGCCGATGGCACATGTTGCCGGACGCTGCCGCAGGATCCTCCGGAAAAAACGCAAAGGGGCCGGCCTTGCGGCCGGCCCCTGGTGATGAGGTCTTATACGCGCCCACCTGCGCGCTCAAATCGGCGGCGGAGCCAACTATCGTGATGCCCGCACCCCGCCGCCCGCCAGTCCCCTCGGCCAACCCTTGGCGGACACCGTTCCAACCAACGCCATGTGGGACCCGACAACCCGCGGGTCGTTCAAAGAATTCTCACCGCCCGGAAGAAAGATCGGCGGAGGCCTCCCGGATCGCACCTTCGCGATCGTTCACGGCAACCGGAGGTCGGCGCAGAAGAGGGTCACGGGACGCTCCGCCAAGACCCGGCCCAGCGGCGTGGACGCTCCCGTTGCCAGCGAGCGGTGCAGGGCCTCTTCCTTGGCTTGGCCGGTCACCAGCACCCAGACGGCCTTGGCGGCCCGGATGGCCGGGAACGTCAGGGTGATGCGCTGGGGCGGCGGCTTCGGGCCGATGACCGGGATGCAGGTGCCGGTGGCCGCGGTGACCGAAGCCGGGGCGCCCGGGAACAGCGACGCCACATGGGCATCTTCACCCATGCCGAGGATCACCAGGTCCAACCGGGGTTGCCCGTCCGGGGCGCCCGGGCAGACCGACCGGAGTTCGGCCTCGGCGATCTCGGCGGCCTTCGCCGGGTCAAGTTCGCCGCGCATGCGATGGATGCGGGACCCGGCGATCCCCAGCGGCCGGAGCAACGCGTCGGACGCCAGGAGAAAATTGCTGTCCGCATGGTCCGGCGGCACACAGCGCTCGTCGCCCCAGAAGAACTCGACATGGCCGAACGGCAGCCGCGCTTCCCGCGCGGTCTTCGCCGCGCATTCCATGAACGTCTTGGCGATCCGGCCGCCCGGCAACGCCACCCGGTACAGTTCGCCGGCGCGCGCCGCCGCGGCGACGTCATCCAACCATCGCGCCGCGACTCCTTCGCAGAGGGCTCGTGCATCAGGGAACAGGACAAGTTCAGGCGTCGTCATCTCAGGGACGGGAAGATCCGGGAAGCCGCCGTCGGAGGCAAGCCGATGCATCGGGACTCCAGGGCTTCTTGCGAAGGCCCCCGACGACGCCCCGCCCCGCCCGTCGGTCACGGCGCCGCGGGGCGTTTCCCTTCAGGCGGTCTTTCCGCCGGAGGCCTGACCTGATCCGGGGTGAACAAGCCCTTGATCGTCTGTATCGGGCGCAAGGGGATCAACAAGAAATCCGGCACGTACCGAAGCTCGGTCACCGGTCTGCCCAAGGTCCCGCGGACGTCGTATTCCATGAGCTTGGTGAAGGGCGAGATCGCCAAGTTGAACACCGCCCCGAGCAAGGGCAGGTCGCGCAACGGTTCGGCGTGCAGCACCGCGGCGAGCCGCGTCTCGAAGTCGACCGTGCCGCCCATGCCCAAGCGCATCGACGGCGAACGGAACTCCAGGTCGCTCGTCCGCACGAGGCGGTCCGCGATGGTGAACGTTCCGGAACCGGAGCTGAACCGCGTCTGCCCGAGGCCCGGCGACAACGCGTCGAGCGCGCCGGAGACGCCGCCGAACAACGGCAGGTCCCACAGGAACCCGTCGCGCATCCGGGCCGCGGCGGTCCCGGTCCACGCGCCGTTCGTCCGCGTGTGGGCCTCGGTCACGGTGATCCGGCCCGTCACCAGACCTTCGATCCGGTTGGTCCTCGACACGATGTCCGACAGAAGGCTCCGGAGCTGGACGTCCGAGAACGCCGCGTCGAAGCGCAGCACGGCGTCCCCGACCGGCGCGCAGTCCGCGAAAAGATTTCCGGTCAACCGGCCGCCATGGAACCCGGAATCCAAGTTCGTGAGGATGACCGACTGTCCCTTCCACCAGACCGTCGCCGAGAGGTTCGTCGCCACGAGACGCCACCAGCGGACGCTCTCCGCGAGCGTCTCGAAACGGACGTCCGCCTCCTGCGGGTTGTCGCGGACCGGGATGGTCCCGTTCAGCACCACGTGCGGCGGCACCGCGAAGATGTACGGCTCCAGCACGCGGGCCGTCTTCGGGCCGATCGCGCGCGTCACGCGGCGCGGATCGAGCGTGGTGACCGTGTTGGTGAAGCGCAGCAGGCCCGCCGCGAGGTCGAGCGTCATCTCGCCGATATCGCCGCGACCGGCGCCTTGGCGGAGCTCGGCGCCGGAGACCCGGAGCCATCCGTTGGTGAATGCCACCTCGCGGGCCCGCAGCTCGTCCACCGCTTCTCCGCGGACCACGAAGTTGGTCAACGCCACCGAGGCGCGGACGACCGTCCGCTCCGGTTCCCGCCAACGCCCGGTGACTTCTCCGTCGATGAAAGGCGGCAACGTCAGCTGCAGGTTCGTCATCGCGCGGGCGGCGTTCGTCCCGAGCAGCGGCAACGCCGCGCGCGGATCGATGCTGCTGCGGATGCGGAACCGGTAGTCCTTGCTCGCCGACCGCTCGGTGAGGTCGAAATCGAGCCGTCCCTCCGGCCTCGCCGCCGTGGCGCCGACGACGTACCAGACGCCGTTCGTGTGCGCGAACGGTGCGACCGCCATCGTCCCGGTCACGCCGCGATAGCTGAAGTTCGTGGCGCGCGCGATGCCGGCGATGCGGAGCGTCGGCAACACGTCGCCTTTCCAGTCGGGCATCTGCCCGGTCCATACCGGCAATGCCACGCTCGCCTCGGCCTCGAGCTCGACCGGCCGCTCCGGCTGCCAACCGTAGTTCGCCAGCCACTTGTCCGTCGCCGGACCGAGCAGCGGTCCGATGCGGTGCAGGTCGAAGTCCGACCGCACCTTGGCGCGCGCGACGAGGTCGGCCGCGCCGACAGAGGCATCGGCGGCCAACCGCCCGCCATAGAGCCCCGCGTGCAGGCCGGATATTCTCAGGCCCTCTTCGCTCCAGGTGATCGCGGCTCCGGCTTCGGCCAACTCCAGCTTCGGCGAGACGACGTTGGTCACGGCGAGCCCGAGCCCGACGGCCCAGTCTTTCAGCAAGGCCAGCTGCGCCGGCAGCGGTACCGCGACCGCACGCCCGAGCCGCCGGGCCGTCCCGGACACCGTCGCTGCCGACACGCTGGCCCATCGCGACGCGGCCTGGTCGGCGCGCAAGCTCCAGGAGAACGACGACGGGACCCATTGGGTGGGCGGCCCGGCGAACGCATGGTCCGCGGTCACGTCCGCCACGAGCTCGCCGGCGGTGCCCCACTCGCTGTCGGCGCGACGGACGACCATCGTCAGGTCGCTGTGGAAGGTCCCCGGCGCGGCGGCACCCACCGCCAACGTCTTGCCATCCAGGCGCGCGGATTCCGCGCGGCCCCAGCGGGTGACCGGGCCGGCCAAGGCGAGGCCCCACGCCACACGGGACGGCAATGCGTTGGTCGCCGATCCATCGAGGTCGACGTCCAGCCGGAGCGCCCCGACCTCGGCCCAAGGCGTCTGCGCACCGGTCGCGTCCAGGCGCAGCGTGACCCGCATCGGTCCGTTCGTGCCGGGCGGCGGGCTCAATTCCGCTGAAAGTTCCACGCCCTCGAAGTTCCCGGACTCCGACTTGGCGCCGGCGGCGGTGAACCGGAGCCCCGCCGTCGACCGCGCCGGGTCGCGCAGATCCGTATGGAAGGCCAGGTCGAGCGCGGGCGGCCGCGTGAAGGTCGTCCTCTCCAGCGTGCGGCCGATGCGCAGCAGGGTCTGTTTCCACAGATCCGACCGGGTCTTGGGGTCGGATCTTCGCCGCAGCAGCGAGGCGTTGGTCACCGAGCCCGCGGCGCGGAAGGTGCCGCCGTGGCAGTCCCCTTCGAACTTCTCCAGCTCCCACAGCTCCTGCGAGACGAAGCGGATCCGCGCCTCGACGGCGTCGGCGCTGAAGACGAACGGCGCAGCGCCGGCAACGCCGACGACCGGGATGGAGAGCCTGCCACCGCGGAGGGTCACCGCGGTGATCGCGGGCACTTGGAACCCCAGCAGGTCCGACCATCGCAGCTGGAGCTGGAGCTGGTCGACGAAGACCTGTTCGCCGGCGGATCCGCGCGCACGGCCGAGGTTCACGTGCTCGACGACGATACCGCGCCCGAGACGCAGGCGCATGCGGCTGAACTCCAGCTCGGCGCCCCGCTCGCGCAACTGTTCGAGCAACGGACCCTTCACCAGGTCGGGCAGACCGATCTGGTTGACATACAGGAACGCGCAGAGGAACGCGCCGATCGCCAAAGCCGTCCCGCGTCCGCACCAACGGAGGGTGCGCCGGTAGAACCCGCGCCGGAGAAGGAAGAACCGGCGCGGATGCGGGACGTGGCTGGTGGCGGGCGCGGACAAGCGGTCAGGTCGTGCCGGGGTGCGTCGAGAGCGGAGCGATTCCGGACCCGCGACGGCGGACGGGGCGGTCGACGCGGAGATCACGCGTCCCGCACCACGATCCATGTCTCCTCGTCATCATGGCTCCGATGTCTTGGTCGTCCTCACCACGCGCTGAGGTCCCGCCGGATATCGCGGAAAAGCGGTCCGGGCACCTCGACGCGCAGCGGGGCGGCCTCCCCGTCGATATCCGCGAGAGCGATCGCGGCCGCGCCGAGATCGGACACGAAACGGAGCCGGAGCGTCTTCACGGCTCCTCCCGGCGCGAGCGTCAACGTGACCTCGTGCGCGAGCTCCGCGAAACTGGGCAATCGGGTGAACATCTGCTCGTCGCGGACCGCGAAACGGGTGGTCTGCATCTGGCCGAGACGGTGCAACGTCTCCTCGACAGCGGGGCTGAACGGGTTGCCCGCGGACCCGGCCGTCACCGCCCACTGCCCGTCGGCGCCGCGTTCCAGCGTCCGCGAGTTGCCCTTCTGCGAGACGACGACCTTCACCACGTTGGACGACGCGAAGCGCAGGTCGCGCAACTGCGCCGCCGTCTCCGGCAGTTGCAGCATGTCGGTCAGCCGCACCGTGTAGACGCCCGGCTCGTCGAGGCGACGGACGAAGATGTGCTCTTCTCCGGACCGCGCGCCGAACTGGAACTGGAACGGTGCGTTGGTGCCGCGCGAGAAACCGTAGCTCCGAAAAGGCTTCTCCAGCCCGTAGCGCCCGTAATCGGCCACGACATCATTGGGGAAATCCGTGATCATCGACGCCACGAGCTGCGAGAAGAAGAAGCCCATCAGTTCCGGATCGGCCGGGGTCTTGATCGGGGCGACGATGTTCCAGTGGGTGCCGGTGCGCTCGAGCACGGCCTTCTCCGCGCTGGTGGTGAACTCGATCCGGGTGGAATCGGCGAGCGACGGGAGCAACCGCCGGTCGCGGAAATCCGCCAACGGCCCGCGCAGCACGAACGCCGCCGCGGCCGGGACGAGCACGACGTTCGTCCGGGACATCCGGCGCACGTAGACGCCGCCGGGCATGTTCGTCGGGGACCTGCCGAACTGGAGGTGCGCGAGCGTGTCCGACCCGCGTCCCGCCACCAGCTCGGCCTCGGGCGGCTGCAAGCCGTAGAGCTCCGGGTCGGCGGCCGGCGCGTCGTCCACGAACTGCGCGACGCGGACGGTCCGGAGCGTGTGGAGGAGCGCGTCCAGGCGTTCTCCGTCGGCCCGGGCGGCGAGCGGCTTCACGAGACGCCAGGCGCCTGTCGCCGCGTCCTTCACCGCCTCGAAGGCGGTCTTGCCGCGCAGCTCCAGGCGGTCGGGAGCCGCGTCGCCCAGGTCGAACAGCCCGCGGTCGCGCCACGCGGCGGCCGTCTCCGGCAACACGCCGAGGAACTTCGCGTCCGCGGTGAACACGCCGTCGTCGCCGACACGCTGGAAATAGAACTGCCCGCCCAACGGCGCCAAGCCGCCAAGCTTGAGGATCACCGGGCCGGCGGAGGTCTCGAGCTTCAACGTGGTCGCCGAGGAATCGAGCCCGAAGGCCTTCACCGCGTCGGGACCGTTCGCCGCCACCTGCGCCGCGGTCAGCCAACCGGACGGCTGGAGCTTGCCGACCGCGACCGTGAACGCGTCGAGCGCGGTGCCTTGCGCCGCATAGGGCACCGGCAGCCGCATCGTCCAACCGCTCCCCGCCCGCTCCACGCGCACGACCTCGTTGCTGCGGATCAGCTCGATCGCGGAGACCTGGTCGGGCACGACCGGCGTGAACGACGTCGCCTGGCCGCCGTCGGCGGTGCGGACCGCGACGCTGCGACCGCGCGGACCGGTCAGCAGGAGATAGCCGCCGAGACCGAGCGCGGCGAGCACGAGCACCAAGGTGACACGCGGGTTCATGCGTTGGGTGACGACGGCGCGCCGGACCGGACCGGCCTCCGATGGCGGGTTCTCAGCGCGTGCTTTGCTTCCGGGTCCATCGGTCTGGGGTCGAGGTTCACGAACGGCGGCGGGCCCACACGATGACGCCGAGCAGCAGCACCGACCCGGGCAGGCCGGCGAGCAGGATCCACCGCAGCCGGGACAGCGTGCTCTCCGACAGGTTGAGCCGCCATTCGCGGAGCGGTTTCGGGCCGATCGCCAACGACTGGGGGCGATCCAGCAGCCAAGCGACGCACAGCGAGGCGAAGTCGCGGTTGCTGCCCTGGGCGAGCGTCTGGTTGCCGAAGAGGACCGAATCGCCGACGACGATCAGGCGGGTCGCGCCGCGGCCGGCGGCGACGCCGGACACGCCGCCGCGCTCGGCGGCGACCACGATCGGCACGGCGAGGTCCTTCCGGTCGCGTCCCGGCTCGAAGGCGGCGCTGCCGTTGCGGAAGCTCGAACGCGTGAGACCACGTTCGCTGGTGGACACCAGCACGTCGGCCTTCGGGGCTTCCGCCGGCAACGATCCGGGCGGCATCGGGCTGACGACCCGCGGCATCGGAAAATACAGGAACCCTTCGTCGCGGCGGATCGGCGTCATCAGCGGATGCGACCCGAAGCTCTGCGCGAGCGAGATCACGTCGAGCCCGGTGCGCACCAGGTCGCGGTCCCCCTCGCCGGCGAACATCGGAGGGCACGCGACGGACCAGCGGGCGAGCAGGTCTTCCAGCCCGGTCTTGGTCCCGACCGCGTAGGGATTGAGCGTGACCAGGAGACGGCCGCCACGCCGGAGGTACGCCTCGATGCGCGACAGCTCCGCCGGCAGGAACGGCGCCATCGGGCCGGCGATGACCAGCAGACGCGTTTCGGCGGGCAGGTCGTTGGTGGCGAGGTTCAGCTTCTCGAGTCGCAGGTTCTTCTCGCCGTTGAGCAGCCGCCCGAACTCCGCGTGCCCCATCTGGCCGTCCTCGCTGTCGAGCGCGTGCTCGCCGTGCCCGGTGAGGTACGCGGCGCGGACCTCCGTGGCGTCCATCAAGGCCGCGATCGCCGAGGTGAAACGCTGTTCGCCGGTGAAAGCCGAACGACGGATCTCGGTGTCCTGGCCCTCCATCCGCGCGCGCACATCGCCGTCGTTGTAGATCGAGAGCTCGCCGTCGGTGACGACCTGCGTGCGGCCGTTCGCCTCGAAGACGACGAGCTCGCCGGCCTTCGCGCCGAGCTTGTATTCGAGCTTCTTCAGCGTGGCGAGGCCGGGGTTGGTCTCGGGATCGATGGTCTGGACGGAGATGCGCGGCGAGCGGGCCCGGTATTCCCGCAGCAACACGTCGACGTGCGGGAACAACCCCGGCCGGGCCCGGAACAGGACCGTGACCTTCACGTCGTTGGTGAGCGCGGACAGCATCTGGACCGTGAGCGGCGAGAGCGGCGGCCGGTCGCCCGCCGCGAGGTCCAAGCGCCAGACCTTGCGGGTCGCGGCGAGGTAATTGGCCATGACCACGATGGCGAGCAGCGCAATGGTTGCGATCGCGACGCTCGCCGCGGTGCGGGACCGGCGACCCGGGACGAAGCTGGGAGGGTCGGCGTTCATCTCACTTCCACTTGCGGGACTCGACCACGCGGGTCGTGAGGAACAGGAACAGCACGGTGCCGCTCACGTAGAAGACCACGTGCCGCGAATCCACCACGCCGCGCGCGAAATCGCCCATGTGCCTCATCATCGAGATATGGTCGGCCACGCGGCCGAAGACATCGCCGTCGGCCGCCGCCGCTTCCGGTCGCAGGCTGACGACCCACAGCCCGACGCCCATCAGGAAGCTGAGCATCGCCGCGATGATCTGGCTGCGCGTGAGCGCCGAAGCGAGGCAGCCCATCGACAACAGGAGCGAACCCATCAGCGTCAGCCCGAGGAAGGCTCCGAAGGTCGCCCGCGGTTCCAGGAAGGCGGGCTCCTTCGTGACCTGGCGCAGCACCGCCAGCACCGCCAGCAGCGGCAACCACGTGAGCAGGAAGAACAGCAGCGCGCCGGTGAACTTGGCGAGCACGACCTGGAGGTCCCCGACGGGCGTCGTCATAAGCGCCTCGTACGTCCCCGTCGCCTTCTCGGCCGCGAAGCTGCGCATGGTGATCACCGGCGTGACCGGCAGCAGGATCAACCAGAAATAGGCGCTCTGGTAGAACATCTCCACCACCGGCCGGTCGTCGGCCCCTCCGTTCAGCTTGCCGATGATGTCGGTCAGCGAATAGCCGGTGAGCAGCAGCACGACGGCCACCACGACGAAACCCGTCAGCGAGTTGAACGCGCCGCCCAGTTCGCGGCGGACCAGAGCAAGGTAGACGTTCAAAGGAGACCTCCTCGGCGACGGACGCGCCCGCCACGGACCCTGCACCACGCATCACGAGGCCCCTGTGGGGCGCGCGATATGGGACGAGGCCAAGAATTGCCCGACTTCATGCGTCCTCCTTCCGGGCCTTGGTCAGGTGGACGAAAATATCCTCCAGCGAATGCTTGCTCCGGGTGAGCTCGCGCAGCGTCCAGCCGTTGGCCCTCACCAACTCGGACACCACGACGCGCAGGTCCTGGCCGTCCTTCGCGGTGAGCGCGAGCCGCGTGTACTCGCCTTCCGCCGCCGAGAGGTCCATCCGCTCGATCTCCGGCACATCGCAGAACACCTCGCGCACCGCCGCCGGCGTCGCCGCGATCTCGGCCACGACCTGGCCGTCCAGGCTCAGGTGGCGCTCCAGGTTCTGCGGCGTGTCCGCCGCGAGGATCCTCCCGCGGTTCATGATCAGCACCCGGGAGCAGGTCATCTCGACCTCGCTCAGGTTGTGCGTGGAGAGCAGGACCGTGTGCCGCTCGCCCAGCTGCTTGATCAAGGTGCGGACAGCGCGGATCTGGTGCGGATCGAGGCCGATGGTCGGCTCGTCCAAGATGATGAGGTCCGGCTCGTGCACCAACGCATCCGCGAGTCCGACGCGCTGGCGGAAGCCTTTCGAGAGCTGCCCGATGATGCGTCTCTGGACCTCCATCAAGCCGCACTGCTGGAGCACGGTGTCCACCCGTTCCCGGCTGCGCCGCCAGCCGAGGCCCTTCAGCCGCGCGCGGAACTTCAGGAACTCCCGCACCCGCATGTCGAGATGGATGGGGTTGTTCTCCGGCATGTAGCCGATCCGGCGCCGCACCTCGTCCGCCTGGTGGAAGACATCGAAACCCGCCACCCGCGCCGTGCCGCTCGTCGCCGGCATGAAGCTGGCGAGGATGCGCATCGTGGTCGATTTGCCGGCGCCGTTCGGCCCGAGGAACCCGACGACCTCTCCGCGACCGACCGAGAACGACAGGCCGTCCACGGCCGTGCGGCCAGGATAGCGTTTCGTGAGGTCGCGGACCTCGATCATCGGGACATCGTCCATTGGAACTGGGTCTGCAATCTTGCGGCTGATCGCGGAAGATGTCGAACCGGGAAACCATGGGAAAGTTGCAAGGCAGGGAGCGCGGACCAGGGAGCGGATGCCCCGACCGCATTTCGGCATTGCGTCGCGCGTCGCCTGTGAGTTCATCCGCGGCCGTGAAAGCGAAGCTCAAAACCATCAAAGGTTCCGTCGTCGCGCCGCTGGGTTTCCGGGCGTCCGGCGTCTTCTGCGACATCAAGCGCCTCGGCACCGGCAAGGGGTCCGACAAAGGCCAGAAGCGCGACCTCACGCTCATCGTGTCCGACGTCCCGTGCTCGGTCGCGGGCATGTTCACCACGAACCAGATCTGCGCCGCGCCGGTGAAGGTCTGCGTCTCCCGCGTCGCCAAGGGCATCGCCCAGGCCGTCGTCGTGAACTCCGGCAACGCCAACGCCTGCACCGGCAAGCAGGGCATGAAGGACGCCCTCGCGATGGTCCGCCTCACCGAGAAGGCGCTCGGCCTGAAGGACGGCTACGCGCTGGTCGGATCCACCGGCCGCATCGGCGTGGCCATGCCCTTCGACAACGTGAAGGCGGGCATCGCGGCCGCCGCGCCGCTGCTCGGCCGCTCGGTCGCGCACGCCGCGCATTCCGTCGAGGCCATCATGACCAGCGACACCCGGCCGAAGCAGGTCGCGGTCGAGCTCAAGCTCGGCGGCAAGACGGTCCGCATCGGCGGCATGTGCAAGGGCGCGGGCATGATCCAGCCGGGCATGAGCGCGACCGGCGCGCGGCCGGCCGCTCTGCCGGCGGGACTGCACGCGACGATGCTGGGCTTCGTCACCACCGACGCGGCGATATCGGCGAAGGCGCTGCAGGCCGCGTTGCGCGAGACGGTGGCGCACAGCTTCAACCGCATCACCGTGGACGGCGACATGAGCACGAACGACACCGTGCTGGTCCTCGCCAACGGCCTCGCCGACAACGCGAAGATCACCTCGGCCAAGCACGAGGATTTCGCGGCCTTCGCCGCGGCGCTCCAGCACGTCTGCCTCGAGCTCGCCAAGATGATCGTCCGCGACGGCGAGGGCGTCCACCGCGTGGTGACCGTCCGCGTGACCGGCGCGAGAACGGTCGCCGACGCCGACGCCGCGGCCCGGGCGGTGGCGAACAGCTCGCTGGTGAAGACGAGCTGGCACGGCGGCGACCCCAACTGGGGCCGCATCATCGACGCCATCGGCTACAGCGCGGCGACGGTCGTGGAGAGCAAGGTGGACATCGGCTACAGCGCGCCCGGCTCCAGCAAGATCCTGTGGAGCCTCAAGCGGGGCCAACCGACGAAGGCGACCTTCAAGCAGCTCTGCGCCGCGACCGCGCCGAAGGAGTTCGACCTCCATATCCGGCTCAACCTCGGCAAAGGCGAGGCGCTCATGTACGCCGCCGACCTCACCGAGCACTACGTCGAGTTCAACAAGGGCGACGTGACCGACCCGACGACGCTGGGAGGTTAGCCGAGGTCCACCGCCTCGTAGATGGCCGCGAGCGGCAGGCTGAACTTCAGCGAGTCCAACGCCAGCACGTCAGCCGGCGACTTGAGAACTTCCGGGGACCAGTTGTTGGCCCGGCGAAAGAGGATCACCTCGCGTTTCTCCTGCGAGACGAGAACGTATTCTTGGAGGGACTCGATCTGGATGTGGCTCCACAACTTTTCGCGCCGGTCGATCCGTTCGGTCGTCGGGGACAGCACCTCGATCAGGACCTGCGGATGACGCTTGAAGTAGCGGTCGGTGTCCCGCGGATCGCAGGTCACGAGCAGGTCGGGATAGTAGAAGACATCTTCCTCGCGCAGGCGCAGACGGAGTTTCATGTCGTTGACGAACGCCCGGCAGCGTCCACCGCGGAGATGGGCGTGCAGGGCCGCGAAAAGATTTCCCAAGATCAGCCCGTGCTCCTCGCTGCCGCCGGCCATCGCGTAGACCTCGCCGCCGATGTATTCGTGCCGGACATCGGTGAGTTCCTCGCCAGCCAAGTAGTCGTCCACACCGATTCCATCGGGGTCCAGCACAGCGCCCATGTGCGGACGTTACCGGAGCCGCCGCCCATGACAAGCCGCCCGCTTATGGCTGGACTTGCGTTCGCGCCCGGCAACAACTGGCCCCCATGACCCGCGACGAAGCCATCGCGAAGCTGGCCGGATTGGTCGGCCAAGACCTCCGTCCGCTGGCGGACACCTATCGGGTCACCGTCTGGAAGAACGGGAAAAAGAACAAAGGCTGGGCTGGCGACGTCGTCGAACGGTTCCTCGGGCTGCCGGCGAACCCGGTCCAAGGGCCGGACTTCGGCGATTGGGAGCTGAAAGTCGTCCCGCTGCGGAAGGTCGGTGGACGGTGGCAACCGAAGGAGACGATGGCAGTCACGATGATCGCCGCGGACAACGTCTTGGCGACGCCGTTCGAGCACAGCCATCTGCTCGACAAGCTGCGCAGCCTCGTGATCTGCGGCCGCGAATCCGAGAGCGAGAAGGATGACCATGCCGAGTTCGTGAAGGCCGCGGCTTTCGACCTCGGTGACGGCGCGCTGTTCCGTCAGGTGCAAGAGGACTACGAGACCATCCGCGCCCGGATCCGGGAGAGCGGCCTGAAGTCGCTCACCGGCTCGACCGGTCTGCTCGTGCAGGCGCGCACGAAAGGTCCCGGCCACGGGAGCACGACCAGGGCGTTCTACGCGAGGACCTCGCTGGTGGCTCGACTGTTGAGGCTCGAAAGCTGAACACTTTCCTCCGTGCAAGACCTCATCGCCAAGGCCGCCACGTTGTTGGAGGCGTTGCCCTACATCCAGAAGTTCGCCGGCACCACGTTCGTCGTGAAATACGGCGGTTCGTTCATGGATTCGCCCGATCCCGCGGTCCGCGACGGCGTCGCCCGCGACGTCGTCTTCCTCGAAGCCGTCGAGGTGAACCCGGTGGTCGTCCACGGCGGCGGCAAAGCCATCACCCGGGCGATGGAGGCGGCCGGATTGAAGGCGAGCTTCATCCAGGGCCAGCGCGTGACCGACGAGGCGACGGTCGCGGTCGTCGAGCAGGTGCTGTCGCGCGAGATCAACCCCGAGGTCGTGGCGACGATCAACCAGCTCGGCGGCGTGGCACAGGGTTTCGCCGGCTCGGACATCTTCACCTGTCGCAAGCTGTGGCTCACCGGTCCGGACGGCGCGAAGCTCGACATCGGGTTCGTCGGCGAGGTCACCGCGGTCGACACCGCGCCGCTGCTGGATTGCATCGCGCGCGGGTTCACGCCGGTGATCAGCCCCACGGCGCGGGGCGAGGACGGCAAGATCTACAACTGCAACGCCGACGTCGCGGCCGCGATGGCCGCCATCGCGCTGAAGGCGAAGCGGCTGGTCTTCATGAGCGACGTGCCCGGCCTGATGCGCGACCCCAAGGACCCGTCGACCGTGATCGCCCACCTCCAGTCCAGCGAAGTGCCGGGATTGAAGGCCGCGGGCATCGTGGACAAAGGCATGATCCCGAAGGTGGACAGCGCGGTCGCCGCGTTGAGGGCGGGAGTGGACAAGGTCTCGTTCGTCGACGGCCGGACACCGCACTCGGTCCTGCTCGAAATCTTCACCGATGCCGGCGTGGGAACGGAAGTCGTGCTGTGATCACGTCATCGGAAAAGGTCGTCATCCACACCGACGGCGGCTGCCAGGGGAACCCCGGTGTCGGCGCGTGGGCGTGGGTCATCGAGCACGGCGAGCAGATGTGGGAGCTGTCCGGCGGCGTGCCGGCGACGACCAACAACCGCATGGAGCTCCAAGCAGCCATCCAGGCGCTCAAGGCGCTGAACCAGCCTTGCAGCATCGAGTTCCACACCGATTCCAACTACCTCCGGCAAGGCATCACCACCTGGGTGGCCGGATGGAAGCGCAACGGATGGCGGACGACCGACAAGAAGCCGGTCAAGAACCAGGACCAATGGCAGGAGCTGGATGGGTTGGCGGCGAAGCACCGCATCACCTGGAAGTGGCTGAAAGGCCACGCGGGCCATGCGTTGAACGAGCGGTGCGACCGTCTCGCCGGCGACGCGATGGCGGACGTCCGGAAAAAGTTCTCGCCCGCCCAGCTCCGCGCGGCGCTCGCCGACTTCACGGTGGCCGACGGCAGAGGATAGGCCATGGTGCCGCGGTCACCGGAGGGGGCCTGCCGGCGTGCTGCCGTGCGTCCCGCCGGCAAAGGGCTCGCAGGGCGGATGCGCTCGGAGAGTTTCTGCGGGACGGGCTCCGGCAAGCCTCTGCCGGCAAGATGCCGGCAGCACGTTCCGCAGATTCATTTTGCATGCCGCGCCGCTTTTTGCGGCGATGCGTCCGCATCTGATGAGAGAACCGGTCCCCGCCCCGCCGCCCATCGTCCACAACCCGTTCGCGGAGGTCCGCGAGCTGTTCAACCGTTTCGTCGTGCCCAGCTACGGGCGCTTCGAGCTCGCGCTCAGCCACGGCGCGGGCAGCTACGTCTGGGATGTCGCCGGGAAGCGGTACCTCGACCTCGGCGGCGGGATCGCCGTCTGCGCGCTCGGGCACTCCGATCCCGAGATCACCGAGGCGCTCGTCGAACAGTCGCGCAAGCTCGTCCACGTCTCGAACCTCTACTTCCAGGAACCGCAGGGACGCCTCGCGCAACGGCTCGTCGGCCATCTCGCGCCCGGCAAGGTCTTTTTCTGCAATTCCGGCGCCGAGGCCAACGAAGGGTTGTACAAGCTCGCCCGGAAGTTCGGCCACGACGAGGGGCGCTTCGAGGTGATCACCGCGGCGGATTCGTTCCACGGCCGGACGCTCGCCGGCATCGCCGCCACCGGCCAAGAGAAGGTGAAGAAGGGCTTCGAGCCGATCATCCCGGGCTTCCGCCACGTGCCCTTCAACGATCTCGAGGCGATGCGCGAGGCATTGTCGCCGTCGACCGCGGCGATCCTCGTGGAAGGCATCCAAGGCGAAGGCGGTGTCACGCCCGCGACCGCCGGATACCTGCTCGGGCTGCGCCGGTTGTGCGACGAGAAGCGGATCCTGCTGCTGGTCGACGCCGTGCAGTGCGGGCATTTCCGCACCGGCCGGTTCCAGAGCTTCCAGCGGGTCCTCGAAGGGATCCCGGGCGCGGAGACTTTCCAGCCCGACGGCATCTCGATGGCGAAATCGCTCGGCGGCGGATTCCCGATCGCGGCGTTCTGGGTGCGCGAGGAAGCCCACGGCGTGAAGCTGTGCGACGCTCTCGGCGCGGGCACGCACGGGACCACGTTCGGCGGCACGCCGCTCGGCTGCGCGGTCGCGCTGAAGATCCTCGACGTGATCGAGCGGGACCGGTTGGCCGACCACGTCCGGACCACCGGCGACCTCCTGAAGGCGCGCATCACGAAGCTCTCGGAGGATCATCCCGGCGTCGTGAAGAGCGCGCGGGGTCTCGGCTTCATGCTCGGGATCGAGCTCCAGGACCGCTCCCGGATCCGTGCTTTCTCGGCCAGCGACAAACCGGCCAGCATCCAGTTCGTCAACCGGCTCCATGAGGCCGGCGTCCTCACCATCCCGAGCGGCAACCAGATCGTTCGGCTGCTGCCGGCCCTCAACCTGCCCCGCTCCCAAGCCGAAGAGGGCATGGACGTCATCGAGGAACTCGTGAAGTCGCTCGCATGAGGAGCCAAACCCGACCGGATGGAGGCAAGCACCCCGCCGGATAGCCCTCCACATCGACCCCGCATCAGGCAGCCCCCGACCGCCGACCGCGGCGCTCGGCTTCACGCTCGGCGACCCAAACAGGGCGAATTTGCGTTTGACCCAACCCAGCGTAACGTTAACCTCTCTATCTTCTGTAACACGCTTAAGATTATGTCCGAAACCGCTCCCGCCGCCGTCAAGAAGCCCAGCCGCAACGAAGAGCTGAAGACCGCCATCCCGACGCTCGCGGGCAATCTCGCCGCGACGTTGAACGATCCCGCGGCGCTCTGCTTCTCGGCCGACGACGAGCAGTTCATGAAGTTCCACGGCATCTACCAGCAGGACGACCGCGACCTGCGGAAGGCCGGCAAGCACTACATCTGGATGATCCGCGGGCGCATCCCCGGCGGTGTGCTCAGCTCCAAGCAGTACCTGGTCTACGACCGTCTCGCGACGACCTTCGGCAACCAGACGCTGCGCATCACCTCGCGCCAGAGCTTCCAGTTCCACGGCGTGGTGAAGTCGGGGCTCGGGCCGCTGATGAAGCAGCTGAACGAGGCGATGATGGACACGCTGGCCGCGTGCGGCGACGTGAACCGCAATGTCATGGCCCCGCCCGCGCCGGCCCGGAACGGGCTCCAGGCCGATGTGCTCGCCGACGCCCACCGTATCTCGCTGGCGCTGATGCCGAAGACCAAGGCGTACCACTCGATCTGGGTCGAAGGCGTCCAGCTCGACCTCAACGCGCCGGAGAACAAGGATTTCGTCGACCCGCTCTACGGTCAGACCTACCTGCCGCGGAAATTCAAGGTCGCGCTCGCCATCCAGCCGGTGAACGACGTCGACATCTTCACCAACTGCCTCGGCTACATCGCGATCGAGGAAGACGGCAAACTGACCGGCTACAACCTCACCGTCGGCGGCGGTCTCGGCCGCAGCCACGGCAACGAAGAGACCTATCCCCGCATCGCGGACGTCATCGGCTTCCTCACGCCGGACCAGCTCATCGAGATCTCGCAGAACGTGCTGAAGATCCATCGCGACTTCGGCGACCGCACGAACCGCAAGCACGCGCGCCTGAAGTACGTGCTCGAGGAGAAAGGGGCCGCGTGGTTCCGCCAAGAACTCGAGACCCGCCTCGGCCACCGGCTCGCGGACGCCAAGCCCTATCGCTTCGAGAAGCAGGGCGACCATTTCGGATGGGACACCGCCGCGGACGGCACCCGGTTCCTCGGCCTCTACGTCGAAGCGGGCCGCGTGAAGGACCAGGACGGCTACCGCCTGAAGGCCGCGCTCGTGGCCATCGCACAGCGTTTCGGTCCCGAGTTCCGGCTCACGCCGTCGCAGAACATCATCATCGCCCACATCGCCGCGGCCGACCAGGCCGCCGTCACGCAGGTCCTCGCCGACCACGGCATCCCGGTCGCCAGCCAGGCCACCGCGATCCGCCGCGCCTCCATGGCGTGCCCTTCGATGCCCACCTGCGGTCTCGGCCTCGCCGAGAGCGAGCGCTATCTGCCGACCTTGATGACCCATATCGAGGGCCTGTTGGCCGAAGTCGGTCTCGCCGACGAGGAGATCATCATCCGCATGACCGGTTGCCCGAACGGCTGCGCCCGGCCGTACATGGCGGAGATCGGCTTGGTCGGGAAAGGACCCGGCCGCTACCAGCTCTACCTCGGCGGCAACGAGGCCTGCACCCGCCTCAACCGGCTCTACAAGGATGTCGTCAAGGATCCCGAGCTCGTGGACGAACTGCGGCCGCTGCTGACCCGCTACGCAAAGGAACGTGTCGGCGGCGAACGTTTCGGCGATTGGGTGGCCCGCGCCGTCTGGACCACGACGACGGCCGCCACCAACTGATCCGGACAAAGAAAGAGGACCGGCCGATGCGGCCGGTCCTCGTCCTGTTCTTCCGATGCCGGGATCAACCGTTCAACGCCTCGTAGACCTTGCCGACCATCTTCGCGTCGGGCGAGAGGGTCTTGCTGCCCGGACGCCAGTTGGCCGGGCATGCCTCGGCAGGATGGTCGATGAGATAGGTGTTCGCCTCGACCTTCCGGAGCAGCTCCGCGGCGTTGCGGCCCACGTTGTAGAAGTTGACCTCCGACGACACGAGCACGCCGGACGGGTTGATGATGAAGGTGCCGCGCAAGGCGAGGCCGCTCTTCTCGTCGAGCACGCCGAGCGTCCGCGACAACGCGCCCGTCGGGTCCGCCGCCAACGTGTACTGCACCGCGGCCAGCAAGCGCTCCGAGTTGCGCCACGCGAGGTGGGCGTACTTCGTGTCGGTGGAGACGCCGGCGACGGTCGCGCCGAGCTTCGCGAGCGCGGCGTGCTGGTCGGCCAGGTCGGCCAGCTCGGTCGGGCAGACGAAGGTGAAGTCGGCCGGATAGAAGACGAGCACGGTCCACTTCCCGGCGGCCTTCTGCTCGGCGAGCGAAAGCTTGCCGAACTCGCCGGAAGCCGGCTCGTACGTCTCGAGGTCGAAGTCGGGCACCGCTTGGCCCACACGGATGGTGTTGGTTTCGTTCATGGTCTTGTTCGTGAGATCAGTTCGCCGGGCCCCCGCGATACGGGCACCCGTCGCAGCTTAACGCAACAGAACGAGGAGTTAAGCGCATTTCCGGCCGTCGGCAAATCGTCCTTCGGGCCGCATCGGCGCACGTCCGTCCGACCGCGCCGCGATTCTTGCCTCGACCTCCGGACCTCGACCCTCGTCGCTTTGCCATGACCCACGATCAGATCCTCCAAGCCAACGCCGAGCTGACGTCCCAGTCCGCGCTCGATGTCGTCCGATGGGCCATCGCCCGGGCCGGCGGCCGAGCCGTCATCTCCACCAACTTCCGCCCGTACGAAGCGGTCCTCCTGCACCTCGTCACCCAGGTCCAGCCGGACATCCCGGTGCTCTGGGTGGACCACGGCTACAACCGCCCGGCGACCTACCGGCACGCCGGACAGTTGCGCTCCCGGCTCAAGCTGGACATCCGGCCCTACCTGCCCCGCCTGACCGCGGCGCACTACGACGCGGTCCACGGCGGGATGCCGGAGCCGACGCCCGAGAACGAGGAGCGCATCAAGGCCTTCAGCACCGTGATGAAGCTGGAGCCGTTCCAGCGCGGGATGAAGGAACTCGCGCCGACCGTCTGGCTCACCGCGCTCCGGAAGGTGCAGAACCCGAACCGCGCCGGCCTCGACATCGTGTCGCCGGACGGGAACTTCAACTCGCTCAAGATCAGCCCCGTCTTCCACTGGTCCGACGCCCAGATGGATACCTACCTCAAGGAGCACGAGCTCCCGGACGAGTGGGACTACTTCGATCCCGCCAAAGCCGACGAGAAGCGCGAATGCGGCCTCCACGCGGCGTGGGGCGGCAAGGCGGTGGGGAAGGCCGAGGGGATCGGGTCTGGCATCTAGCGTCTGGGAGCGAGATGGGTGAGCCATTTGAAAACTCGGAAGCATGGAGATCAGCACGCGTGTTGACGAACCAAGTCTATGGCCTGTGCCGACGTGAGCCGTTGTCGAGAGACTTCGGGCTTCGCGACCCACTTCAGCGGGCCGCTATCTCCGTGATGAACAACGTCGCTGAAGGCAGGGAAAGCCTCCACCCGGCGGAGAAACGCCAAGCCTACAACTACGCCCGTCGCTCGTGCGGAGAGGTCCGCTCCATGGCATATGTCCTCCTCGACAACAAATTCGTGGTCCAGACCGAGCAAGAGCACCTGCTCTCCCTCTGCATCCAGACCGGCAAACTCATCAGCGGCCTGATCCGCTCCCTTGGCAACCTGAGCTGAGACCCGGCCCCCCGGACGCCAGACCCCAGACCCCAGACGCCAGACCCCAGACGCCAGACCCCTTTTCCATGTCTTCCTACCACCTCGACCATCTCCAGTATCTCGAGACCGAAGCCATCCACATCATGCGCGAGGTGGCGGCCGAGTTCGAACGGCCCGTCCTGCTGTTCTCCGGCGGCAAGGATTCCATCTGCCTGCTCCGGCTCGCTGAGAAGGCCTTCCGCCCGTCGGACCTGCCCATGCCGTTCCTCAACGTCGAGACCGGCCATGAGTTCCCCGAGCTCATCGAGTTCCGTGACCGCCGCGCCAAGGAGCTCGGAGCGAAGCTCATCGTCCGGACCGTCGACCAGGCCATCGCCGACGGCACCGCGATGCCCGCCCCCGGCGAGATCAGCCGCAACAAGCTACAGATCCCTGTGCTGCTCGGCGCCATCGAGGAGTTCCGGTTCGACTGCGCCATCGGCGGCGCTCGGCGCGACGAGGAGAAGGCCCGCGCCAAGGAGCGCTTCTTCAGCTTCCGCGACGGTTTCGGCCAGTGGGACCCGAAGAACCAGCGCCCTGAGATCTGGAACCTCTACAACGCCCGCGTGAACCCCGGCGAGAACATGCGCGTGTTCCCGCTCTCCAACTGGACCGAGATGGACGTCTGGGAATACATCAAGCAGGAGAAGCTCGAGGTCCCGGACATCTACTTCAGCCATACCCGCGAATGCTTCCGCCGCGGTGGACAATGGCTGCCCGTGCCGACCCCGCACACCGACGCCTCCCGGCCCGACCCGTACGAAGGCGCCCGGCCGCGACCGAACGAGAAACGCGCGACGATGGTCGTCCGCGTCCGCACCATCGCCGACATGATCAGCACCGGGATGATCGAGTCCCCCGCGACCAGCGTGGACGACATCATCGGCGAGGTCTCCGCCGCGCGCGTCACCGAACGCGGCACCCGCGCCGACGACAAGGCCAGCGAGGCCGCCATGGAGGACCGGAAGAAAGCCGGGTATTTCTAAAGCGAACCTTGGGTTGGATGGTTCCGATCGTGTCATACACTTCCGCCATATGAGCAACACACTCAGCATCCGCCTGCCCGAGGACCTCGCGGCTTGGCTGAAGGAGACGGCGGAATGCACGGGCCAGACCCAGGGCGAAGTCGTCCGCCCCCAGCTGACGAAGGCGCGCGCCGTCACGGGTGAAAAGCCTTGGATGGCGCTTGCCGGCAACGCGAAGGGGTTGCCCCGCGACCTGTCCACCCGTGAAGGCTTCGGCAAACGATGACCGCCATCGCCGACACCGGGTCCCTCGTGGCGATCCTGAACGCCCGCGATGAACACCACGCGTGGGCGGTCGGCCTGGCCCGGCAGATCTCCGAACCCTTGCTGACCTGCGAAGCGGTGCTGACCGAAGCGGCCTACCTGCTGAATGATTCGGCGTTGGTCACGGAGGCAAAGCCGCGATGGAAAATCGCAAGAGTGCGGGGTATTTCTAAACCGTGACCAGCAACTTCCAGCCCTTGGCAGACGAGCTGTTTTGGAAGCGCATCGAGCGCTCCCGTTCGCTTTCGCCCGAAGCACGAATGAAGGCAGGGCCGGAGTTGTTCGACTACGCCTGCTCCATCACGCTTGCCGGATTGCGGGAACAGATGCCGACGGCCACGGAAACCGAACTCCTCGCCGAACTCCGGCGTCGCCTCGCGCTGAAGCGGCAATTGGAAAGGGCAGCGGCATGATGGCCGCCACCGCCATCGTCACGCGCGTCATCGCCGCGCTGAACCAGACGGGCATCCCGCATATGCTGGTTGGTTCGTTCGCGCGGAACTACTACGCCGACCCGCGTTCGACGAAGGATGCGGACCTCGTTCTGGCCCTGCCGTCGGGCGCTTCATTGCGGCCGCTTATGGATGCGCTCGGCCCGGATTTCGCGCTGGACGCGCAGATGACATTCGAGACCAACACCGGCACCTTCCGCAGCACGCTCATCCATCAGGAGTCGAGTTTCATGGTCGAGCTGTTCCATCTGAGCAGCGACCCCTACGACCAAGAACGCTTCCGCCGCCGCCGGCACATCACCTACGAGAGACTGCCCACGGCGGTGCTGACCGCGGAAGATGTCATCGTCACCAAGCTGCGCTGGGCGCGCGGCAAAGACTTGGACGACGTGCGCGATGTCATCGCGTTGCAAGGCGAGGAGAAGCTGGATTGGGGGTATATTCAGAAGTGGACCTCGCAGCATGGTAGCCAAACCAAACTCGAAATCATCCGGGCCGGTCTCGCAGCCACGCGGATGCGCCTATGAGTGGACTTTGGAAACCGCTGGATCACGAAAAAAGCGCCCGTCGCGACAAGGTGCAGAAGCCTGACTACCGTGAGAGCTTTGCACTTCCTGCGGTTCAGAACCTACCTAGGTCGCCCTGGAGTAACCGGCTTATCCGCATCACGGCTGGTGGAGAAGTCGTAAGAACTCCAGTTTGGTATCGAGAACAAGCCAGAGAATGGAAGGAACAAATCAAAATGGAACTCCGACGAATTACAAATCGGCATCCCATTATTGTCCAACGCAAGAGGTTCGCTTTTAGGTGGACCGCAAATGAATTTGGTGTCGCCAATTCGCTTGCCTTCAATCAAGCGACAAAGTTTTTGGAGCCGTTCAGAAGGAAGCTTTCACACGAGGGGAGATGGTGGAGAGGCGTTTGTTCAGGGCCGAACTGCATCGAGAAAAGCAATTCGACCCGGAACAGCAATGCGAAGTCGAGTTGGTTGAACTGAAATTCGGCCTGAATGACGTCACTCAATTCCTACAATTCGCCGATGGGTTCAGAATCGAAGATGAGTTCTTTTCTCGGACTGATGCGCATAGCTTTTCCGCAACCGCTTGGAGCCGCCGTTGAGAAACTATGGGGCTACACATCGCAATACGGCCGGCATGTTCAGGAGGGGAAACCAGCCGACTTCAACGAAGCTGAAATGGTTGTGGGACTCGCCGGCACGTTGTCAGTGTATCTGCTTCGGAAGAGTCAGCCCACTTGCTGAGCACCGTTGAAAGCAAATTTCGATTTACCATGCCCCATTCTGCCAACCACCCCATCAGACTCCTCCGCTGTAACCCCTGCGGCCGCGTGGACGACGGCGGGTCCGCGCTCATCGGCCGGCGGGCTTGAGCTTCAGCGCATGGAACGGCTAGCTTCATCCCATGATCGAACCCGAGGACATCGTGGCGGGCGAATGGGCCGACTGGTATCGGCTCGCGCCGCTGGCGCGTCTCCGCGAGACGGAGAAGCTGTGGGCGCACTATCTCTTCATAGGAGGCTCTCTTGATCCCGAACCCGATACGCAAAGTCCTTTCCACGATGCAGGCGCAGCACGTCCGCGCCCTGCTGATGGGCGGCCAGGCCTGCGTGTTGTACGGCGCGGCCCAGTTTAGCCGCGATGTGGACCTCGCCATCCTCGCGGACGCCGAGAATCTTGGCCGCCTGCAGGCGGCCTTGGACGAGCTGAGGGCCGAGGTCGTGGAGGTACCTCCCTTCGAGGCCCGCCATCTGGAGCGCGGACACTCCGTCCATTTCCGTTGCCACCATCCCGAGGCGGCCGGCCTCCGCGTGGACGTGATGTCCAAGCTGCGCGGCGTGGATGCCTTCCCGGCGATCTGGGAGCGCCGGACCACGCTGGCCGACGAGACCGGCTGCCACTGGGAACTGCTCGCACTGCCCGACTTGGTCCAAGCCAAGAAAACCCAGCGCGACAAAGACTGGCCGATGGTCCGCGCTTTGGTGGAGGCGCACTATTTCTCCAACCGGACCGAGCCCTCGGCGGAGGCCGTCGAGTTCTGGCTCCGCGAGCTGCGCACGCCCGAACTGCTCCTGGAAGTCGCCGCGCGACACGCGGCTGCGGTCGTTCCGCTGGTTCCTGCGCGACACGCCATCGCCGCCGCACAGCGACAGGACTTGGGCGAAGTTGCCCGACAGTTGGCCGAGGAGGAGCGCAGCGAACGCTTGGCCGACACCGCCTATTGGAAGCCGCTGAAAACCGAGCTGGAGCAACTGCGCCGCCTTCGCCTAGGCGATGGCCCGGTCCGCCCCTTTTGATTCTTTCCACCCTCAACCACGCCCCATGTCCGCAAACCACCCCATAGAACTCCTCCGCTTCAACACCTGCGGCAGCGTGGACGACGGCAAGTCCACGCTCATCGGCCGGCTGCTGTACGACTCCAAGAACCTGATGGAGGACCAGCTCGAGGCGCTCGAGCGTTCCGCCGACATCACCGGCGGCGGCCAGATCAACCTCGCGAACCTCACCGACGGCCTGCGCGCCGAGCGCGAGCAGGGCATCACCATCGACGTCGCCTACCGGTACTTCGCCACTCCGCGGCGCAAGTTCATCGTCGCCGACACCCCGGGGCACGTGCAGTACACGCGCAACATGGTGACCGGCGCCTCGACCGCGAACCTCTCGATCGTCCTCGTCGACGCCCGCCAAGGCGTCATCGAGCAGTCGCGCCGCCACACCTATATCGCGTCGCTGCTGCGTATCCCGCATCTCGTCATCGCGGTGAACAAGATGGATCTCGTGGACTGGAGCCACGAACGCTTCCTCGAGATCCGGGACGACTTCGGATCGTTCCTCCCGCGGCTCGACATGAAGGACGTGAAGTTCATCCCCATGAGCGCGCTCAACGGCGACAACGTGGTGGATCCTTCCAAGCACACGCCCTGGTACGTCGGCCCCACGCTGCTCGGACATCTGGAGGACGTCCATATCGCCAGCGACTGGAACCTCTCCGGCTTCCGGCTGCCGGTGCAGTGGGTCAACCGCCCGAACACCCCGCGCGATCCCGCCCTGCATGATTTCCGCGGCCTGAGCGGCCAGATCGCCGGCGGCATCGTGAAGGTCGGCCAGAAGGTCATGGTCCTGCCCAGCGGCCTGAAGAGCACGGTGAAGGAGATCTGGACCTACTCCGGCAAGCTCCAGGAAGCCTTCTGTCCGCAATCGGTCACCCTCGTGCTCGCCGATGACCTCGACATCAGCCGCGGCGACATGGTCGTGGGCCTTGATTCGATGCCCGGTGTCGGCACGGACCTCCATGCGCGCGTCGCCTGGATGCACCCGCGTCCGCTCCAGCGCGGCAAGAAGTACCTGCTCAAGCACACCACGCAGACCGTGCAATCCGTCGTCACCGCGCTCGAGAACCGCATCGACATCCACACCTACGAACCGCAGCCGGAACCGGCGGAACTGGCGATGAACGACATCGGCGAGATCCGCCTGAAGGTGGCCAGGCCGTTGGTGTTCGACGGCTACGCGACGAACCGGCTGACCGGTTCCTTCGTCCTCATCGAGCCCGGCACCAACGCCACCGTCGCCGCCGGCATGCTCCAACCGCCGCTCGAAGCGGTGAGACCCGAGTACAACGACTTCGCGATCTGAGGCGGAAGCGCCGCCCGGGTCCCGCTCCGCCCCATGGGCCCGCCCGCCTTCGAATTGCCGCTCTGGTTCCACTTCGCCGCGACGTTCGTGTTCGCGGTGACCGGGGCCATCGCCGCCTTGCGCCGGAACCACGACGTCGTCGGGGTCTTCTGCCTCGCGCTCGTCACCGGGCTCGGCGGCGGGCTGTTGCGCGACGGATTGTTCCTCCAGACCGGGCCGCCGTTGCTGCTGATGGATTGGCGGTACGTCCCGACCGTCGCGGCCGCCTGCGCGTTCGGTCGGTGGTCCGGCCGGTTGCACGACCGCCTCGGTCTCGTCTTCGACGTGCTGGACGCGCTCGGGCTCGCGGCCTACGGGGTCATCGGCTCGCAACTCTCCTTGCAGGCCGGGCTCAGCGCCCCGGCCGCCGTGCTGGTCGGTGTGGTCAACGCCGCGGGCGGCGGGCTGCTGCGCGACATCATCGTGCGCGAGGAGCCGTTGATCTTCCGGGCCGGTCAGTTCTACGCGCTGGCGGCCGCCGCGGGCTGCACGGTGTTCGTCACCTTGGTGGCGAGGCTCGGCGTGTCGGCGCCGGTGGCGGGGACCTTGTCGGTCGCAGGCACGTTCCTGTTCCGCGTGGCCGCGATCCAGTACGACTGGCGGACCTCGCCGCTCCGGCGCGGGCGTTAGCAACGCCCGCGCGGAAGAGCGGGTCATCGGCGCCGCGGCCGGAGACAGGTCACGCCATCGCGCGGGCGATGCTGTTCCACCAGGCGTCGTGCAGCTCCGCGACCGGCGACGCGAACTCGCCCATAGGCGTCTTCACCGACAAGGTGTCGCCCTCGCCCTCGACTTTGCCGATGACCGCGGCGGGCACGCCGAGGATCCCGGCCTGCTTCACCACGCGACCGGCATCGGAGGCCGCGACGGAGATGACGATGCGGTTCTGCGTCTCGCCGAACAACAGCGCGTCGAAGCGCGGGGTCGAACCGGCGATCGCCGCCGTGAGATCGATGCTGGCGCCGAGGAACCGGAAGGTGTCCTTCGCGATCTGGTTGCTGAAGCAGCTCTCGGCGATGGCCACGGCCAGGCCGCCGTCGCTGCAATCATGCGCGCTCTTCACCACGCCTTCGCGGATCAAGCCGATCAAGGTCGTGTGCAGGACCTTCGCCGCCTCCAGGTCGACGCGCGGCGGAAGGCCGGTCTTGAGACCATGGACGGTCTTCAGGCAGGCGCTGCCGCCGAGACCTTGGAGCGGGTCCGCGGTGTCGACCGGCGCACCGAGCAGGATGATGGCGTCGCCCTCGGCCTTGAACCACTGGGTGGTGATGTGCTCCGCCTTGGCGATGAGGCCGACGACGGCGACGGTCGGCGTCGGGTCGATGGCCCCGAGCGCGCCGCGCTGGTTGTAGAGCGAGACATTGCCGCCGGTGACCGGGGCGTCGAACGCGCGACACCCTTCGGCAAGGCCGCGGACGGATTCCTGGAGCTGCCAGAAGATCTCCGGGTTGTGCGGGTTGCCGAAGTTGAGGTTGTCGGTCGAACCGAGCGGCAGCGCCCCGGTGCAGGCCAGGTTGCGGCAGGCCTCGGTGATGGCGGCTTTCCCGCCCTCGTACGGGTCGAGGTAGACGTAGCCGCCGTTGCAGTCGACGGTGAAGGCCACGAACTTCTCGGGCACAGGGCGGTCACCGACCTTCGCGGCGAGCGCGGCGCTCATCACGGGGAGCGAATCTCCCTTGATCCGGATGACGGCGGCGTCGCTGCCGGGGCACACGACCGAGCCGTCGCGGACCATGTGGTCGTACTGACGGTAGACCCAGTTCTTCGACGCGACGGTGTGGTTGGCGAGCAGGCGCTTGAGGTCGCCGGACGCGTCCTTCGTGTCGGCGACGCCATCGAGGCGGAACGCGCGGACAGCGGCCATGTAGGCGGCCTCCTTCGATTCGCGGAAATAGATGGGCGCCTCGTCGGCCAGCTTCTTGGCCGGCACATCCACGACCACTTGGCCGCCGTGGCGGACGACCATGCGACCGGTGTCGGTCACGACGCCGATCTCGGCCCACGGGAGGTCCCATTTGTCGAAGATGCGCTTCACGGCCTCCTCCTGGCCCTTGTGGACGACGATCAACATGCGCTCCTGGGATTCGGAGAGCATGATCTCGTAGCTGGTCATGTTCGGCGCGCGCTGCGGGACCTTGTCGAGCTCGATCTCGATGCCGGTGCCCGCGCGGGCCGCGGTCTCGCAGGTGGAGCAGGTGAGGCCGGCCGCGCCCATGTCCTGCATGCCGGCGACGACGCCGGTGGCGAGCAGCTCGAGGCAGGCCTCGCAGACGAGCTTCTCCATGAACGGGTCGCCCACCTGGACGGCGCCGCGCTGCTGCTCGGCGGATTCGTCGGTCAGGTCCTGCGAGGCGAAGGCCGCCCCGGCGAGGCCGTCCCGGCCGGTGGCGGGCCCGACGTAGAAGACGGGGTTGCCGATGCCGTGGGCGGCGCCGCGGGTTATCTGCTCATGTCGCAGCACCCCGAGCGCGAAGGCGTTCACCAGCGGGTTGCCTTCGTAGCTTTTGTCGAAGCCGACCTCGCCCGCGATCGTGGGGATGCCGAAGCAGTTCCCGTAATGCGCGATGCCGTTCACGACGCCGGAGAAGAGCCGGCGGACCTCGGGGTTCGACAGCTCGCCGAAGCGCAGCGAGTTCAGCGCCGCGACCGGCCGCGCGCCCATGGTGAAGATGTCGCGGATGATCCCGCCCACGCCCGTGGCGGCGCCCTGGAACGGCTCCACCGCGCTGGGATGGTTGTGCGACTCGATCTTGAAGGCGATGGCGATGCCGTCGCCGACGTCGATGATCCCCGCGTTCTCCTCGCCCGCGCCGACGAGGATGTCGGCGCCCTTCGTGGGGAACGTCTTCAGCACCGGCCGTGTGTTCTTGTAGGAGCAGTGCTCCGACCACATGACCGAGAAGATGCCCAGCTCGGTGTACGTCGGCACGCGGCCGAGGATCTCGAGGACTTTCTGATACTCGTCCGAAGTCAGGTTGTGCTTCGCGACGAGTTCCGGGGTGATCGCAGGTTCGCTCATCAAAAAATAGACCCGGCGCGCGGCCGGGACGTGTGGACCGACATTACGGGATCGGACCGCACCGACAAGCGTTTCGCTCAGGCACGTCGAGGACCCTGCGGAAGACGTGACGCGGACGGACGGCCCGCTATCGTACGCGCACGATGACCACGCCCACGCTCTTGATCGTCGACGACGAGAAGCCCACCCGCGAAGGCCTCCGCGCCGCCCTGGAGGACAAATTCGACGTCTACGTGGCCGAGGACGCGGCCACGGCGATGCAGCTGATGGAGAAGGAATCCTTCGACGTCCTGCTGACCGACCTGCGCATGGCCGGAGAGGACGGCCTCAAGCTCATCACCCTCGCCAAAGCCCGTCCCAAGCCGCCGGTGTGCATCCTCATGACGGCCTACGGCTCCGAGGACGTGGCGGTCGAGGCGATGAAGCGCGGGGCGGACGACTACATCGCGAAGGGCAAGCTGCAGATCGACGAGCTGGAGCTGCGCATCCAGCGCGCGCTGAAGCGCACCGCCCTCGAGGTCGAGAACACCCAGCTGCACAAGCGGCTCGACCAGAAGTTCGGCGTCCAGAACATCATCGGCGAGGCGCCGTCCATGAAGGAGGTCTTCGAGACCATCCAGGCCGTCGCGCCGGCGAAGACGACCGTGCTCATCACCGGCGAGAGCGGCACCGGCAAAGAGCTCGCGGCGAAGGCGATCCACCAGAACAGCCCCCGGGCCCGCGGCCCGCTGGTCACGGTGAACTGCGCGGCATTGCCGGCGACGCTCCTGGAATCCGAGTTGTTCGGCCACGAACGGGGTGCTTTCACCGGTGCGCACGAGCGCCGCATCGGGCGGATCGAGGAGGCGCAGGGCGGGACCCTGTTCTTGGACGAGATCGGTGAGATCGACGCCACGACGCAGGTGAAGCTGCTGCGCTTCCTCGGCGAGCGGACCTTCGAGCGCGTCGGCTCCAGCAAGACCCTCACCGCCGATGTGCGCCTGCTCTCGGCGACGAACAAGGACCTGCTCGCGCAGGTGAAGGCGGGGAAGTTCCGCGAAGACCTCTACTACCGGCTCGCGGTCGTGCCCATCCATCTGCCGCCGTTGCGCGACCGCGTGGTGGACATCCCGGCTCTATCCACGGCCTTCCTCAAGGAATTCGCGGCGGACAACGGCAAACCGGTCACGTCCTTCAGCACCGAGGCGATGGAGATGATGCTGGCCTACCTCTGGCCCGGCAACGTGCGCGAGCTCCGCGCCGCGGTGGAGCACGCCGTCGTGATGTGCCGCGGCGAGCAGGTGGCCGGGCGCGACCTCCCGGCGCCCGTGCGCACGCCGACCGTCGTCTCGAGCGAGCTGGAGACCCGGGAAAAGCTGGCGTCCGGACAGCTTTCGATGAAGGAAGGCGAGCGCCAGCTGCTCATCCACGCGCTCAAGGAATGCGATGGCAACCGCAGCGCGGCCGCACAGAAGCTCGGGATCAGCCGCCGCACGCTGCACCGACGCCTGCACGAGTTCCATCTCGAGGGTTTTTGAACGCTCCGGACACTCCTCGTGTCCCATCGCGCGGACGCCCCTGAAACACCCGCTTCCCATCGGGGCGTTTTCCTGCGCAGCTTTTGCCCCGATTTTCGATGACAAGCGACACACCCAGAGGAATCCAGACCTGGATCCATTACTTCGAGGAAGGTGCCGGGATCCTGTGGATCAAGGCCTTCTTGCTGACCGTCTGCGCGGCGGCGGCGATCGTGGCCTACCATTTCATGGAGGCGCGCAACTTCACGGCCCCGGAGGCCATGGACCAGGCCCAGCTCGGGCGGAACATCGCCGAGGGCCGGGGGTTCACGACCTGGTACATCCGGCCGTTGAGCATCCATCTGCTGCAGGACAAGGCCCGGGCCAAAGGCACCGACGTGAACGACGTGCTGCGGACCGCGCATCCGGACCTGGAGAACCCTCCGCTCTATCCGGTCCTGCTGGCGGGCCTGTTCAAGGCGCTGCCGATGAAGATCCGTTACGGCGTCGCCGTTGAGCCGGTCGGCCTGCATCGGTTGCCGCCGGAGATGGCGGTCGGCTGGTTGAACGTCGGGCTGTTCATCCTCGTCGTCGTGCAGGTCTATCGTCTGGGACGGCTCATCTTCGACCCGGCCGTCGCGTTCTTGGCGGCCGCGGTCACCGCCGGCACCGAACAGCTGTGGAGGTTCGCCTACTCCGGCCTTTCGACGATGCTGCTGATGGTGCTGGTCCTGGCCGTCGCGCATCTGCTCGTGGTGATCGAGCGCGGGGAGCGTGCCGAGGCACGGGCCGGTGGCCTGCGACAGGTCCTGCTCGCCCTGCTCGCCGGGCTGGTGCTCGGCGCGGCATGCCTCACGCGCTATCAGGCCGGACTGCTCCTGGTGCCGGCCATCCTGTTCCTCCTGCTTTTCACCGGCGGACGACGTGGGTCCACGTCCCTCGCCGCCGTGCTGGCCTTCACCCTCGTGGTGAGCCCGTGGCTCGTGCGCAACTGGAGCCTCTCCGGCCAACCGTTCGGGACCGCCGGCTACGCGTTGTTCGCGGGCACGGAGAGCTTCCCGGCCGACCGCTTGGAGCGTTCCTTCGACCCGAAGCTGGCCGCGATGCCCTTGACCGAGCCGGTGCGGAAGGGGGTCGGCAACGTCTTGTCCCAGCTGCAGGACGACCTGCCGCGGCTGGGCGGCGGATGGCTCTCGGCGTTCTTCCTCGTCGGGCTGCTGGTGCCGTTCCGCGACCCTTCGCTCGGGCGCCTCCGGTGGTTCGTGCTCGGGTCCTTGGCGATGCTGTTCTTCGCGCAAGCGGCGTGGACGACCTCGTTGTCCGAGATGGTGCCGGTGGTGAACTCGGAGAACCTGCTCGTGCTGGCGGTGCCGTTGGTCTTCCTCTTCGGCTCGGCGATGTTCATGATGTTGCTGGACCACATCGAGTTCCCCTTCCCGTTGCTGCGTTCGATGACCCATCTCGCGGCGATGGGCGTGTTCAGCCTTCCGCTGGTGATCGCCATGGCGGCTTCGGTGATCGCGCTCCCCGGCTGGTTCCCCCGCCGCCAGTATCCCTTGGCCGAGCCGTACCGGCCTTCGGTGATCCGGGAACTCAGCAACTACACGCCGGCCGGATCACTGATGGTCAGCGACATCCCGTGGGCGGTGGCATGGTACGGATACCGCGAATGCGTGCGCATCCCGCTGCGGGTGCAGGAGAGCTACAAGGAGGATTTCTTCGTGGTGCACGACTACCTCCGGCCGGTGCAGGCGGTGTACATCTCGCCGTTCACCGCGAACTCCCGGTGGCACTCCAGCTTCTGGGACGCGGACCACGCGTGGTTCAACTTCTTCCTCGACGTCTCGCTGCGGCAACGCCTCCCGGACGGTTTCCCTCTTCTGGCGGTGCATGGGCCCAGCTATGTGAGCGCCGGACATCTCTTCTGCGCCGAGAAACCCTGGTGGGTCCGCCCGGCCAACAGATGACCTGAGGAAGAACCGGGTTGCCGCGGGATGCCGGCGACGCTGCCGATGGTCGCTCCGGTGTGCAGAAACACAACCCGCACCGGATCCTGGCCGCCACATCCACGGCCGTCGCAGAAGAGGCCCCAAGAAATGGGTGTCCTCCGCAGGCCTGGACTTCATCTTCACCTCCGGCAACCCGGAGACCTTCCGGGTCGGTGGGAACCTCCTCACCGCCACCCAATGGGACAATAACGGGTTCTTCGCCGAGGCGGACGTCGCCTACGGCCAGAACAGGAGCCCATCGGTCGTCGGTGAGCGCCTCATCTCGACCCCGTCGACCACCGGTCCACGTTCAGCCCCGGCTTCGGTTATCATCTCGTCCGCCCGAAGACCTTGAGACCAAGGGCGAGGCCGGTCCGGACTACGTCATCGAGAAACTCCAAGGCATGCCCACCACGTCCGCGAGGCCCAAGGAAAAGGGCCGCCCAAAGGCGGCCCTTTCCATCGATCAGACAAGTGCGCCCGCTCCGGGGTCAACGCTCCGAGGTGCGGTACAGCACCCAGCGGATGTCCTGCTTGTCCGGCCCTCCGTTCAACGTCGGCCAAGCAGGGCTGGAATCAAGGTTCGGCGCCACCGCCCGGGTCTTTCCCAGCCACTTGTGGATCTCCGAATGGCCGTCCACGAACGAGAAACCGCCCGCGCCGTTATGATAGGACGCCGGCAGATCGCCCCAACCGGCGGGCACCGCGCCGAGGTTGTCGCTGGTCGGGTTGTAGCTGCCCGGATTGTTCAGATAATAGCCGTCGTTGATCGAGTTCGGATGCTCGTCGAGCATCACGAAGAGATCCGAAGGCCGCGTCACCGCGCTCTCCTTGAGATACTGGCGGAAGTCGACGTAACGGTTCCGGCCCTTGGATTCGGATGAACCGGGGTCGGCAGGCTGGTCGTATTGGCCGAAGCAGGCGTTCATCGCGAGGCTCCGGGTGCGCTTCGTGAAACCGCGGCTCCGCTGCGCCTTGCTGAGAAAACGGTCCGCCGGGCAGAGGTAGGCGCCGACCGAGTTGCCGACATAGGGAGCGTAAGGGCCCTTCGAGAGGTAGATCTTGTTGGTGACGTACTCCTCGGTGCCGGGGGTCATCACGTTGTTCACCCAGTTGCGGTAGCCGCGGGCCTCATCGGTCTTGCCACGGGTGATCGTCGCGGTGGTGGTGTCGATGCCGAAGTTGTTGACGACGTTGTCGTTGTTGTCGCCGTTGTAGAACTTCCACGCGAGCATGAGCTGCCGCGTGTTGTTCATGCACTGGATGCCCTGGGCCTTGGACTTCGCCTTGCCCAAGGCCGGCAAGAGCATGCCGGCCAGGATGGCGATGATGGCGATCACGACCAAAAGCTCGATCAGCGTGAAACCGGACAGGCGGCCGGACCGCGGCGGCCGTGTCGACGAAGACGGGGATGGGTTCATGGATGTGACAGGACGAGGGTAGATTGCGGGACGACGCATGGACGTGCGCGATGGAAAATGCAAGCGTGGCGTCATGGCCGATCGGACCTTCTCCGGATCGGATGACGCCGACGCTCCCCCGGCCTTTCATTTCTCCCAGGTCGGCTGGACATCGGGCCTTGGACCGGACTTCTGCCGCGGCGGCTTCCCGGCCCGCCGGCTCCGACCACCGACGGATCCGGCGCCGCATTCGACATTTCCCGCGGCGTCCCCATAGTCGGTGGCTGTGACCGGTTCCCAGAAACGACGCGTCCTCGTCGGCATGAGCGGCGGGGTGGATTCCTCCGCCACCGCGGCCCTGCTGCAGGCGGAGGGCTTCGACGTCGTGGGCGTCACTCTCAAGCTCTGGCCGCAGGACTGCGTCGACCGCGCCGAGGACAAGTGCTGTGGTCCGCAGGCGGTGATGGACGCGCGGAGCGTCTGCGCGAAACTCGGCGTGCCCTACTACCTCGTGGACGAGGCGGCGCTTTTCCAGCAGAAGGTGATCGGCTACTTCGCCGAGGAGTACAAGGCCGGACGGACGCCGAACCCGTGCGTGATGTGCAACCAGCACCTCAAGTTCGGCGTCCTGCTCGACCGCGCGCGCCAGCTTGGTTGCGACCTCATCGCCACCGGCCATTTCGCCCGGTCGCAGCACGACGAGGCCACCGGCCGCACCTTGCTGCTCAAGGGCCGCGACCCGCGGAAGGACCAGAGCTACTTCCTTTTCAGCCTGCGGCAGGACCAGTTGGCCCGGTCGCTCTTCCCGCTCGGCGAGAAGACCAAGGCCGACACCCGCGAGGTCGCCCGCGCCTGCTCGCTCCGCACGGCGGACAAGGAGGAGAGCATGGAGATCTGCTTCGTCCCGGACAACGACTACGGGAAGTTCCTCGAGCAGGCGAAGCTCGCCGAACGCCACCGCGGGGACATCGTCGACAGCGCCGGGAACAAGCTCGGTGAACATGACGGGATCGAGTTCTACACCATCGGCCAACGCCGCGGCCTCGGCGTCTCCGCTAAGGAACCGCTCTACGTGATCGAGCTCGACCCCGTGTCCAACCGGGTCGTGGTGGGTGACGAGTCGAAGCTCGATCGCGCCTCGTTCAAGGTCGCGAACTGCAACTGGATCCCGTGGGAGATGCCGCCGGCGTCGTTCGCGTGCTCCGCGAAGATCCGGTACAACCATCTGGGCGCCGCCGCGACCGTCACTCCGGGCCCCGACGGCACGGCCCAGGTGGAGCTCCACGCGCCGGCCCGCGCCGTCACGCCGGGCCAGGCCTGCGTCTTCTACGGCGGACCGGAAGGCGACGTCGTGTTCGGCGGCGGATGGATCACCCGCTGACGCGGCCCCCTGCCCGGAGCACGGCCGTTGCCGGCCGTGTCCCCGCAGTCCGCGACCCGCTCACTTCCGTCGCAACACTGCCACGTAGGCGCCGTCCACCTCCGCGATGACCGGATGCAGCTGCATCTCGCGGACCAGCTCGAAGGCCGGGGCCTCCTCGACGAAGCGCGCGACCACATCGTGGTTCTCCTCGGATTCGAGGCTGCAGGTGGAGTAGACCAACGTTCCACCCGGCTTCAGCGCTGGCGCGACCTGGCGGAGGATCGACGCCTGTTCCGCCGCCAGACGGGTGATCTCTTGTGGTGACAAACGCCAGCGCAGCTCGACCCGTCGGCGCAGGACGCCGGTGTTCGAGCACGGCGCGTCCACAAGGATCCGGTCGTAGGTCCGGCCGGGCGGAAGCGCGGCATCGGCATCGGCGACAGGCTCGACGCAGCTGACGCAGAGGCGGGCGCAGTTCTCGCGGACCAAGGCCAGCCGTCCGGCCGAGAGATCGTGCGCGACGATCCGCCCTCGGTTGCCCATGAGCTGGGCGATGAAGGTCGTCTTGCCACCGGGCGCCGCGCAGAAGTCGAGGATGGTCTCGCCCGGTAACGGCCCGAGCTCATGCACCGCCAGCAACGTGCTGGGGTCCTGGATGTAGAAGCCGCCTTGGCGGAAGCTCGGCAGCTCGGCCAGCGACGGATGCGCCCGCAACGGGAAGACCAGGTCCGGTCCCGTCCAATCGTAGGCGCGCAGGTCGTGCCCGACCTCCTCGACTCGCCAGCGTTCGCACAGCTGCGCGGCGCTCATGCACAACGTGTTGGCGCGGGCGAAGGTCCGCGGCGGCGTGTTGTCCCAGGCGAGCAGCTGCCGCAGCTCGTCGGCGTCCAGCACTGTCTTCCATCGCTCGACCAACCAAGCCGGATGCGACCAACCGGTGGCCGGATCGGTGGTCCGCAGGTCGTCGAGCGCCTTGGCGAGCGCCTCACCTTCCCGGAGACAGCCGCGCAGGACGGCGTTGATGAACCCGCTCTGCGAGACCATGCCGGCGTCGCGGGCGAGCTGGACCGTCTCGTTCACCGCGGCGAACTCCGGGATGCGGTCGAGCCAGAACAGCTGGTAGAGCCCGAGGCGAAGGAGCGTCTGGACGGACGCCTCCTGGGAACGGCCGTTGGTCTTGCGGGCCACGAGCCAGTCCAGAGCAGCCCGCCAGCGGGTCACCCCGAAGACGAGCTCCTGAGCCAAACGGCGGTCGTCCGGGTGCAGCGAGCCGAATCCGGGGTCGTGTTCGAGCCTGTTCTCGAGAAAATCGCCCGGTGCGTCGGCGGCCCACAACAGGCGGGCGGCAATTTGTCTTGGTGCGGAAACCATCGGGCAGGCATACTGACCGCCACTCACGAACGAGCCAGCATTTAGCAGATATGAAAGAGGAGATGGAGCAATTGGTGTCCGCCGGGAAAATCCAGCCGAAACACGTCACGCCGCTTGTGGCGCTCGTGGAGGCGGGATACTGCCAGCACAAGAGCTGGGGATTCGGGAAGATCAAGACGGTCGACGGCATCGCCGGCCGCTTGGTCGTCGATTTCCCCGGCAAGACCGGCCACACGCTGGACCTCGAGTTCGCGGCGGATTCGCTCAAGGCGATCCCCAAGAACCACATCCTCGCGCGAAAGCACGCCGACATGAAGGGCGTGCAGCAGATGGCCGCCCTCCACCACCTCGACGTGGTGAAGATGGTCGTCATGAGCTTCGGCGGGCGGGCGACCGTGGACCAGATCCAAGGCGTGCTCGTGCCCGACGTCATCCAGTCCGACTGGAAGAAGTGGTGGGAAGCGGCCCGCACCGAGCTGAAGAAGGACGGGCACTTCCAGGTGCCGCTCAAAAAGGCCGACCCGGTCATCTACCAAGCGCTGGAACAGCCGCTCGCGCAACGGTTGTCCGTCGAGTTCAAGGCCGCCAAGGGCCTGAAGGCCCGCGTCACCGTCGCCGGCGAGATGGTCAAGAGCATCGCCGACATGTCGGACGCCTCGGTGGCCGATGACGCCGTGACCACGTTGAACGCGGATATCGCGAGCCACGTGAACACGATGCAGCCGCTGGCGCTGGAGGGCATCTTCATGCGCGACGACCTGCGCACCGCCGCCGGCATCACGCCGATCGAGGGCGAGATCCCCGCCACCTCCGTCTGGTCGCAGGGACCGCGACTCAAGGACCTCTTCGAGGAGATCCCCGCCGCCAAGCACCGTCGCGTGCTGGAGTCCTTCAAGGCGTCCGTCCCCGACTGGGCCGTCCAGTTGGTGATGCTGTTCAACAACGTCCCGGCCAAGCTCGTCGGTGAATGCGCCAAGCTGCTCCTCCAGGAAGGCAAGGGCCAGCTGCTCAAGGACACGCTCACCCGGCTCATCAGCCAGCACGGCGCCAGCACCGAGCTGCTGCTCTGGTTCAGCAAGGAGCGTAACGACTACTTCGCCGAGCTGCTCACGCCGGAGGTCTTCCGCGCGATGCTCACGGCGATGGAGCGCGACCAGTTCAACGAGCGGAAGACCAACCGTCTCCGCGACAACATCCTCGCCGACCAGCAGCTCATCCCCGACCTCATCAAGTCGGCCGACCTCGAGGTCATCAAGGACATGACGCGGGCGCTGCAGCTCTCGCCCAGCTTCGACGACATGGACAAGCGGTCCCTGCTCGCCCGCATCGTGAAGCAATATCCGGCGATCCAGACGATGATCACCGGCGACCAGAAGAAGGAGGACAACGTGATCCTCGTCTCTTGGAGCAGCCTTGAGCGCCGCAAGGCCGAGTACGACGAGCTGGTCAGCAAGGCGATCCCTGCCAACGTCAAGGACATCGCCCTCGCCCGCAGCTACGGCGATCTCCGAGAGAACCACGAGTACAAGTCCGCGAAGGAGCAGCAGAAGGTCCTCCAGCGCCGCAAGGCCGAGCTCGAGCAGCAGATGGGCCGCGCCCGCGGCACGGATTTCTCCAGCCCGCGCACCGACGTCGTCGGCCCCGGCGTCGTGGTGACCATCACCGACATCGGCTCCGGCAAGCGCGAGATCTACGAGCTGCGCGGCGCTTGGGACGGCGAACCAGAGAAGAACATCCTCAGCTACCTCACCCCGCTGGCGCAGGCCCTGGTCAACAAGGCCGTCGGCACCGAAGTCGAGTTCACGAACGAAGGTGCCATCCGGAAGCTCCGGATCGAGGCCATCACCGTCCCGTCGGCCTGACGCCTGCCAGGTCCGTCATCGAGCTCCGCCGGCGGCCTGCCGGCGGAGTCCTGTCGGGGTCATGCCCGTGACCGAACGGAACGCCCGCGTGAACGCGCTGTGGTCGTAGAACCCGCAGGTCACCGCGACCTCGGCGACCGGTCGGTCCGTTTCGGTCAGCAGACGCGACGCCGCTGCGAGGCGCGTCTGCGAGATCAGCTGGCTCGGCGTGATGCGGAAGATCCGCTTGATCAACCGCGCGAAGCGCACCGGTGACAACCCCGCCCGCTTGGCCAACACCGCCGGTGACAGCGGTCCGCCGAACTCCGCTTCCAGATGCTCCAGCGTCCCGGCCAGACCGGCCGGGATGACCTCGCTGTCGCCGGGGGCCCTCAGGTCCCGCGAGATCCCCACGATCCCCACGACCGCGCCCGCGTCGTCGAGCAACGGCAGCTTCGTGGTGAGACACCAACCTTGGCGACGGCGCGGATACCAGTGCAGTTCCAGCCGGTCGCGGATCGGCCGACCGGTGCGCAGCACCTCGGCATCCTGCGCGGCGTAGCGTTCCGCGAGCTCGGACGGGAACACCTCGCGCACATGGCGACCGAGGAGCTCGCTCTTCTCGCTCAAGCCGCAACGCTCGACGAGGGAGCGGTTCACCGCGAGATAGCGCCCGGCGCGGTCCTTCACGAAGAACACCGCATCCGGCACATGCTCGAACAACTCGGCGAACGCCTCGGCGGCGGCGGAGCCCAAGAGCGGCGAAGAGGACGTCGGGCGGCTGGGCTTGGCGGTCACGCGGCCACCGTACGCCGCCGCGGCCGGATCGGCGACACGCCGCGCAGCCCGCGGACCACCGGTTTTCAGCCCGCACCAGCGATGGGGGCATACGATGCCGGGACCGGCTGTGGACGTCCCCATCGATGCGGCGCAAAGCGACGATCCCGGGCCGGCACAGACCCTTCCAGGATTCCTCTTGCCATCGTTTCTCGTCGTGGGCGCGGCCCCTTGGAAGGACGCCCGCAAAGGCGGTTCCTGAATAAACCGGAGGGCGGCCAGTCCGATCAGGCGTTGGTCAGCAAAGGAGACCGAAATATGAAAACCGCCGTTTTGGCCGCAGCCGTCGTCAGCATCGCCGCCGCATCCATCATCCCTGTCCATGCCGGTGACCGGGAATGGTCCACCGCAGGGAAGGTCCTCACCGGAGTCTTTGCCGCCGGCGTCATCGCCGAGGCGTTCCGTCCGCATTGCCCGCCGCCCGTCGTGTATGCCCACGCTCCCGTCGTGTATGCCCACGCTCCCGTCGTGTATGCCCCTGCCCCGGTCGTCTACGCTCCGGCCCCCGTGGTCTATGCCACCGCCCCGGTCGTCTACTACGCGGCGCCGGCGCGGCAGGTCGTGTACGTCGCTGCTCCGCCGGTCTGCTACGCGCCGGCCCCGTTCCATCGGCCGCGCCACATGCACGTCCACTTCGGCGGACGTTGGTGACCCCGGCGGTCCCGGCGCGACAGGACACTGCAAAGACAAAGCCCGCTGGCATCGACGCCAGCGGGCCTTTTCGCGGATGCGCCGGGGCGCATCGGTCTCCATCACTTCAGGAGTTCTTCGGCGATCTGGACGGCGTTGAGCGCGGCACCCTTCAGCAATTGGTCGCCGGCGACCCAGAAGCAGAGGCCGTTGTCCAAGGCGCAGTCGAGGCGGAGGCGTCCGACGGCGCAGTTGTAGCGGCCGGAGACGTCGAGAGGCATCGGGTAGGACTGGTTCGCGGGATCGTCCACGACATCGAGGCCGGGGGCCTTGGCGAGCACGGCGCGGGCGGCCTCGAGCGTCACCGGGCGCTCGAACTCCGCGCTCACCGCGACGGAGTGCGCGCGGAACACCGGCACGCGGACGCAGGTCACGGAGGCGCGGAACGTCGGATGGTGCATGATCCGGCGGCCTTCGTTCTCCATCTTCATCTCCTCCTTCGTGTAGCCGGTCGCGAGGAACGAATCGACCTGCGGCAGCACGTTGAAGGCGATCTGGTGCGGATAGACCTCCTTGGTCACCGGCCGGCCGGCGGCAAAATCCCGTACCTGGCGGTCCAGCTCCTCGACGGCCTTGGCGCCCGTGCCGGAGACCGCCTGGTAGCTCGACGCGAAGACGCGCCTCACGCCGAACGCCTGGTGCAGCGGGTACAGCGCCATCAAGGTGATCGCGGTGGTGCAGTTCGGGTTCGCAAGGATGCCCTTGTGCCGCTTCACGTCGGCGCCGTTGATCTCCGGCACCACGAGAGGCACGTCGGGATCCATGCGGAACGCGCTCGAGTTGTCCACCACGACGCAGCCCGCCGCCGCGGCGATGGGACCGAACTCCTTCGAGATCGAGCCGCCGGCGCTGAACAGGGCGATGTCGATCCCGCGGAACGAATCCGGGGTCAGCTCGGCGACGACGTGGTCGACGCCCTTGAACTTCATCGTCTTGCCCGCGGAACGGGCGGAGGCGAGCAACGTGAGCTTCCCGACCGGGAAACCGCGCTTCTCGAGCGTTTCGATCATCTCGACGCCGACGGCACCAGTGGCGCCGACGACGGCCACGTGCGGAGTATGATTCATAAAGGAGGCGGAGACTAGGAACCGCACCCCGACTGTCGAGGCGAAGTTTTCGGCCCGACAAGGACCCCGGGCCCGTCGGCCCGATCGGGCGGATGGCTATTTGCCGCGCGGCCGCCTAGTGTCTGCCCAAGCCGCCATGGACCTCCGCCCCATCTCTTTGTGCCTCCTCGCCGCGCTGTTCCTCACCGGGCCCGGCGCACGCGCCGAGGAGGTCCTCGGCCCGTCCGGCGATTGGCGCCTGCTCCCGGGACGCGCCGAAGCGCCGTCGGAGTGGCGTTCGCCGGGCTTCGACGATTCCACCTGGAGCGCCGGACCGGCGCCGTTCTTCTACGGGTTGCCGCTCGCGGGCACGGAGCTCAAGGACATGCGCGGCGTCTATCCGGGCGTGTACTTGCGCCGGACGTTCGTGGCCGGCTCGGTCGCCGATATCGGCAAGCTCACGCTGCGCGCGCTGGGGGATGACGGTTTCGTGGCCTGGATCAACGGCCGCGAGGTCGCGCGCCACAACATGCCCGACGGCGAGCCCGGCCACGCCACCCTCGCGAGCAGCCCGCTCGACGAACCGCCGACCGCCGAGGATTTTCCGGTCGCGCACCCTTGGACCGTCCTGGTCGAAGGCACCAACGTGCTGGCGGTGCTGGCGTCCAACGCATCGCTGGCCGGCAGCGACGACTTCGCCTTCGCCGCGACGCTCATCGCCGAGCGCGACCTGGATCCACCGGTCGTCGTGGCCCGCTTGCCGGTGGCCCGCGCGACGGTCGACGCCATCGACACCGCCGAGGTCGTCTTCAGCGAGGCCGTCGCGGGGATCGAGGCCGAGGACCTCTTGGTCAACGGCATCCCGGCCACCGCGATGGAGACCGTGGCGCCGGACCACTTCTTGTTCCGCTTCACGCAACCGGCCCCGGGCCTGGTGACCTTCACCTGGCGGGACGGCCACGGCATCACCGACGACACGGGCCGGGGCAACGCCTTCGCCGGGGACGCGTGGCGCATCACGCTCGACCCGAAGGCATCGCGCGCGGTGGTGACCCTCTCCGAGTTCATGGCCGACGACGACCGGACGCTGGTCGACGAGGACAACGACAGCTCGGATTGGATCGAGGTCCACAACGGCGGCGGTTCGACCGTGAAATTGCTCGGATGGTCCCTGACCGACGACGCGGCGGCGCCCGGGAAATGGCGCTTCCCCGACATCGCGCTGGCACCGGCCGCGCGCCTGGTCGTCTTCGCTTCGCAGAAGGACAAGACGAACATCACCGGCAGGCTGCACACCAACTTCAAGCTCTCCGCCAAAGGCGGCCATCTCGCCCTCGTGGCGCCGGACGGCCAGGTCGTCTCCGACTTCGGTCCCCGCTATCCGCCGCAGACGCGCGACGTGAGCTACGGCCGGGTGCCCGGTGCGGCGGACCGCACCGGCTTCTTCACCACGCCGACGCCGGGCGCGCCGAACAGCATCTCCGGCCAGGGCTTCGCGTCCGCTGTCGTCTTCTCGCGGGCGAGCGGGCCGTACACCACGTCGGCGACGGTGCGGCTCTCCGCGGAGGGCGCCGGGGCATCCGTCCGCTACACGCTCGACGGCACGCTGCCGGACGCTTCGTCGCCGTTGTACGATGGACCTCTCCATCTGGAGACCACGGTGCAGGTCCGCGCCCGGGCCTTCGCGCCGGGGCTGCTGCCCGGGCCGCCCCGCAGCGAGACCTATCTGAGGCTGAGCGATAGCCCGTTCCAGACGCCGACGTTCACCTCGGCGTTGCCGGTCCTGGTGATCTCGACCTTCGGCAAGCAGATCTCGCAGTCCGTCAACACCCCGGTGATGTTCGAGCTTTTCGAGCCGGTGGATGGTCTCACCTCGCTCGCTCGGGCGCCCACGTTCGCCACGCGCGGCGGCGCGAAGGTGCGCGGTTCGAGCACGGCGGGGATCACCAAGTCCAGCTGGGCGATCGAGTGGTGGGACGAGTTCAACCAGGACGTGGAGAAGAGCGTGCTCGGCATGCCGGCGGAATCCGAGTGGGTGCTCTACGCGCCGAACAACTTCGACCTCGTGCAGATCCACAACCCCTTCATGTACGAGCTGAGCCGCCAGATCGGCCGCTACGCGCCCCGGACGCGGTTCGTCGAGGTGTACCTGAACCGCGGCGGCACCCTCACCGCGGCGCAATGGTTCGGCACCTATGTGCTCGAGGAGAAGATCGGCATCGGCAAGCACCGCGTCGACATCGACAAGCTCCAGCCGGAGGACCGCGCCGCGCCGGAGGTCACCGGCGGATATTTGTTGAAGGTGGACCGCCTCGATCCCGGCGACAGCGGCTTCAACACCGGCGGCGACACGCTCGGCTACGTGGACCCCAAGGAGCCGGTGGTCGAGACCGCTCAGCGTGATCCGCAGGAGCAGTACATCCGCAACTATTTCCTCGCCTTCAACCGCGCGCTCACCGGCGTGAACTGGCGGAACCCGCAGACCGGCTACGCCGCGTACATCGACACCGGTTCGTGGATCGACCACCACCTGCTCAACGTGCTCTCCGCCAACCCGGATTGCCTCCGCCTCAGCACCTATCTGCACAAACCGCGCGGCGGCAAGATCACCTTCGGGCCGATCTGGGATTTCGACCGGACGCTCGGATCCACCGACGGTCGCGATGCGAATCCCCGCGCCTGGGGCGGCGGTGGTTCGGACTTCTTCTTCACCTACACCTGGTGGGGACGCCTCTTCCAGGACCCCGATTTCTACCAGCGCTACCTCGACCGCTACCAGGAGCTGCGCGATGGCGGGCCGTTCTCGACCGCCGACCTGCTCGCGCTCGTGGACCGGTTCGCCGACGAGGTCCGGCCCGCCGAGATCCGCGAAGGGAAACGTTGGCCGGCGAACCGTCCCCGCGGCGGGACCTACCAGGCCGAGGTCGTCCGGATGAAGAGCTGGCTCTCGAACCGCGTGGACTTCATCGACCGCCAGCTGGCCCAGCCGCCCGGGATCATCCCGGCGGGCGGCGTGGTCGTGGCCGGTTCGGTCGTCACGCTCACCGGACCTGCCGGCGCCCAGCTCTACTACACGCTCGACGGCAGCGATCCGCGCCGCGCGGGGTCCACGAACGTGCCGAGCGCATCCGCCAAGCTCTACTCCGGCCCGGTGGCGATCGGCGCCGACACCAGGCTGACGGTCCGGTCCTTCGACGCGACCAAGCGCCAGGTCGCGAGCGGCGGGCCGCGCATGAGTTCGCCGTGGTCGCGGCCCGTCACCGCGAGTTTCACGCTCCGGCCTTCGCCCATCGTGGTGAACGAGCTGATGTACCATCCGGCCCCGCCTCCCGCCGGCAGCCCGTATCCCTCGGGGAGCTTCGAGTTCATCGAGCTCGAGAACATCTCCGACCGTGTCGTCGACCTCGTCGGGAGCCGGTTCGTCCGCGGCGTCCAGTTCGTCTTCGCAGAGGGAGGCGCCATCACCCAGGTCGCACCCGGCGGACACGTGCTGCTGGTGCGGGATCCCGCGGCGTTCGCCAGCCGCTATCCCGGCGTCACCGGGGTCGCGGGCACGTACGACGGGGACCTCGCCGGCGACGGCGAACGCCTCACGATGCTCGGCCCGGTCGGTGAGACGTGGGCGGACTTCACCTACCATCCCTCACGCGATCCGCTCGCGGACGGGGCGGGCTTTTCGATCGTCGCGTCGTCCGGGACACCCGGCGCGACGTGGCGTCTCAGCGCGGCCCCGGGCGGATCCCCCGGCCGCGCCGATCCCGTGCCCGTGGTCGTGCCCGCGGTCCGCATCGATGAAGTCCTCGCCAATCCACGGGCCGGCGACAGCGATTTCGTCGAGCTCTCGGATCCTTCCGCGACTCCAGCGGACATCGGCGGCTGGTGGTTGAGCGACGACCTCCGCCTGCCCAAGCGCTGGCGCGTGCCCTCGGGCACGAAGATCCCGGCCGGCGGCGCCATCGTGCTGCGCAAGGACCAGCTCGGCGCATCGTTCGCGTTGCCCCGCACCGGCGGCGCGATCTGGATCTTCTCGGCGAGCGCGGAAGGCGACCTCACCGGCTGGCACCACGGCACGGAGTTCGGTGCCTCGGACAACGGTGTGAGCTTCGGCCGCGAGGTGCTCGGGGCGGAGGACGAACGCTTCCTCGCCCGTGTCTCGGCGACGCCCGGACGCCCGGACTCCGCGCCGCTCGTCGGCCCGTTGGTGTTCGACGAGATCCATTTCCGGCCGCCACCGACCGCCGCGGGCGCGGACGACACCACCGGCGAGTTCATCGACCTGAGGAACATCGGGCCGGCCCCGTTGTCGCTCGGCGACCCGGCGCGACCCCGGGACACCTGGCACGTGCGCGGCGGGATCGACCTGGATCTCCCGGCGAAGATCGTGGTGCCGATCGGCGGGCACGTGGTGCTGGTGGCGTTCGATCCGCGCGACGACATCGCGGCGCTCGGCCGCTTCCGCGCCCGCTACGGGCTCCCCGCGGATGCCGTCGTGGCCGGTCCATGGCACGGCGTGCTCAAAGATGCCGGCGAGAGCATCCGCCTGCTCAAACCCGGCGTGCCCGACCTCGGGACCACGCCGTACGTCCTCGTGGAAGAGGTCGGCTACTCCGCCTCCGCGCCGTGGCCGGCCGACACTTCGGGGAGCGGTCGTTCTCTGGTCCGCAGCGCGCGCGACCGGCTTGGCGCCCTGCCTGGAGCATGGACCAGCGTGTGGCCGACACCGGGTTCCGACGACTCCGACTTCGACGGACTGCCCGATGCCTGGGAATCCGCCAACGGCCTCGACCCGCTGCGCGCGACCGGGGCCGATGGCGGCGATGCCGATGCGGATGGCGATGGTCTGAGCAACCGGCAGGAGTTCCTGAACCGCACCGACCCCCGTGACCCGGGCGAAGCCCTGCGGATCGGGGTCCAGCTCGGTGACCTGGACGGGCCGCGGGCGCGCTTCGCCGCGCCGGCCGGCAGCGCGTTCGTGCTCCAGTCCAGCACGACGTTGGCCGACGGCTGGCAGACCGTGCAGACGATCACCGTCGGGCCCGAAGGGTTCGTCGATGTCGCGTTGCCCGTCGTGGACGAGGGCTACTACCGCGTCGTGCCGGCGCCCTGAACGGCGCGCACAACGGCGTCGACCACGAGGTCCGTCGTGATCCCCGCCATGCAACGGAGGTCGATCGGGCACTCGCGCAGGAAGCACGGCGCACACGGCGCCGCGGCCCGCAACAGTGGGTGCCGCGGATCGCCGGGGAGGCCGGGGCCGGTGAGCTCGGGCGACGTGCTGCCGAACGGCACGACCACCGGCGTCCCCACCGCGGCGGCGACATGCATCGGACCGGTGTCGTTGGTGATCACGACGCGGCACGCGGCGAGCGCGGCGCACAGCTCGCGGAGAGAAGTCCGGCCGGCGAGGACGCGGACCGGCGCCCGGCGTCCCGGACCCGGCACCTGGAGCGCGGCCGCGATCTCTTCGGCCAGCGGCACGTCGGCCTTGCCACCGAAGATGGCGAAACCGCAGCCGAGGCGAAGGTGCAATCCGCGCGCGGCCTCGACGAAGCGTTCCTTAGGCCAGCGTTTCGCCGGGCCGTACTCGGCGCCCGCGTTGAGGCCGATCCAGGTCGTGTCCGGGTCCAGACCGGAGCGCTCCCGCTCCGCGACCTGCTCCGCCGGCGTCACCTGGAGATGCGGCGCGACCGGTGCGACGTCGCCGCCGAGATGGCCCACGAGGCGGAGATAATGATGGATCTGGTGTGAAGAGGGAGGAGGGACCGGGGACCGTCCGGCGAGGCCGGCGACGAGCCGGGAGATCTCGGGGGCGCTGCGCTTCCGCATCGTGACCACTCCGGGCGCGGGCAGGACCCCGTCGGTCAACATCCAGTCGCGCCACGGCCACACGCCGCCGACCCGGCGCGGGATGCGCGCGAGCCAGGCCTCCAGTCCGGACCGGGGCGAATTCGGCAACAACAGCGCGAGGCCGGCCCGTTCGGCACGCAGCCGCCGCGCGACCGACCACACGCTCTCCTTGGCGGTGAAGGCCAGCACGCGGTCGACCGACGGATGACCGGGCCAGAGCCCGGCGAGCTTCTCGTGGGTGAGCAGCACGATCTCGGCATCCGGGAACCGTTCGCGCAACCTGCGCAGCGCGGGCGTGGTCATCACCGCGTCGCCGAGCCAGTTCACGCCGCGGACGACGATGCGGCGAGGGTCGCCTCCCGGTGGATGCGGTCGCGTCGTCGGCACGGTCATCCCTCCTCGTCGGACCGGGCCGTGGCCTTGGCGCCGGCGCGTTGCCAGCGGCTCGCGGGTTTCCAGCGGCGGTGGACCCAGAACCAGTTGGCCGGATCCCGCCGGACGCCGGCCTCGAGAGCCGCGTTGATGTCGCGCATCAATGCCTCGACGGTCCTCGGCACGCCGGCGGCGTCGCGGACCGGGATCACCGGACCCGCCTCGATCCGCCAGCGGGCGAGCCCGGTCCGGTAGCAGACCGCGGTGAAGACCGGGGCATCGTAGCGCAACGCGAAGACGGCGCAGGCCGGGTTGCACGAGCAATCTTGGCCGAGGAAGGGCAACCACAGGCCGCGGTCGCCGCCGTGCTGGTCGGTCAAGAGCGCGAGCATGGTATGGCCGGCGTTCATCGCCTTGCGGATCTGTTCGGCCTCGGTCCGCCGCTCGAAGAAACGGGTGCCGCTCCGTTCGCGCAGCCCGAGGAAGATCTGGTTCAACGCCGGTTGGCGCAGCGCGCGGTAGGTGGTCGCGATGGTCCACCCGGGCAACTGTTCCTTCGACCGGGCGTAGAGCTCGAAGTTGCCGAAGTGCCCGACCGCGGCGACGACGCTCGGGCTGTCGGCCGGGACGGCCTCGTGCAGCCCGACCCATTCGAGCCGCCCGGCGATGGCGGCGGCGGACATCGACGCGGTCTTGAGAGCGCAAAGGTAGTTCTCGCCGAGGCGCCGGAAGTTCTCCTTGGCGATGGCGTACCGTTCTCCGGCGGGCTTCTCGGCGCCGAACACGAGGTCGAGGTTCACGAGCGCGACCTTCCGGTGCCGGGCGTCGAGGAGGAAGGCGAGCGCCCCGCCCGCCCGCCCGATGCGCGCCACGAGATCCAGCGGCAAGGCCTGGACCATCGCGATGAACGCGCGGGCGAAGAGGACGAGGATCGCGTTCACTTGAAGCAGATGCGGCGGACGGCCTCGTCGAAGCCACCGGCGCCGGCAGTGATCTTGATCTCCACGCGCATGAACCAGATAGGCACGTCGCGGCGGTCGAGCTTCGGGAAGCGGACGGCGTCCTTCTGCGTGGTCACCACCATGTCGGCGCGACGTTTCTTGGCGCGGTTGATGGCGTCGAGCACCTCTTGCTGGCTGAAGCGGTGGTGGTCGGCGAAGCGTCGCGCGAGCACGATCTCGGCGCCGAGTTCCACGAGCTTCTGCTCGAAGCTCTCCGGCTGCGCGATGCCGCTGAAGCTGGCGACGCGCTTGCCCCGGAGCAGGTCGAGCCCGGCCCGCTCGCCGGTGAAGACATCCTCGAAATAGAGCGGATGATGGACGCACTCCACGATCTCGGCGCGCGGGTTGAGCCGCGCGAGACGGACGCGGAGGTCATCGGTCCGGCGGCTGCGCTCGGGCGTGCCGCGATCGACCTTGGTGAGGAAGACGACGCTGGCGCGGGAGAGATGCGAGGGCGGTTCGCGGAGCGTGCCGCGCGGGAGCAGATGCTCGTTGCCGAACGGTTGCTGGGCATCCACCAGCACGACATCGGTGCGGCGGCCGCGGAGCTTCCAGTACTGGAAGCCGTCGTCGAGCAGCAGCGTGTCGCAGCCGAAGCGCTCGACCGCGTAGCGGCCGGCCTTCACGCGGTCCTTGTCCACGAGGACGACGACGTCGCGGAGGTTCGACGCGAGCATGTAGGGCTCGTCCCCGGAGGTCTCGGAATCGAGCAGCAGCGAGCAGCCGTCGCTCACGACGCGGGGCGGCGTGGTGTCCTCGCGGAGCAGGATCTTGTCGAGCAATCGCTCGCGGAGCGGCTTGGGACGGGAGCGGTATCCGCGGGAGAGGATGGCGACCTTGCGTCCGGCGTCCTGCAGCGCGCGGGCGAACTTCTCCACGACGGGCGTCTTGCCGGTGCCGCCGACGGTGAGGTTTCCGATGGCGATGACCTGCACGCCGAGCGTGGAATCGCGGAGGATGCGCGCGTTGTAGAGCACGCGCCGGAGCTTCACCGCGACCCCGAACACGCGGCTGAGCAGGAGCAGCACGAAGCGGACGGCCGCGGCCTTCTTGCCGGGCCGTTGCTGGAAGATGACATCGAGCAGCCACGTCTCGGCCTGCTCGGAGAATTCTCGCCACGACTCGCGCACGGTCCGGCCACCTTGCCAAGCGGCGCCTCCCGGGCGGAAGACGGAACTGCGGCGGATCCCGGCGAGGCCGGGGCCCGCGGTCGTCTCACCAGCGGATCACGCGGACCGCCGTCCCCGCCGCCAACGTCGTGCGAGGCGGCACGTCGACCAACCCGTCGGCCGCCGCGAGCGATCCAAGCAGATGCGACGCCTGCGCTCCGCTGGCGCGGACCGTGCCATCCGCATCGGTCGCGACACGGACGAAATGCCGGCGTCCATCGGGGTTCGAGAGCGGTCCTTCCAACCTGCCCGGAGTCGAAGGCGGACCGGGGTCGGCGATGCCTTGCAGCCGGCGCAACGCCGGCAGCACGAGCAACACCGAGGTGACGAACGCCGACACCGGGTTGCCCGGCAGCCCGAAAAGGAACTTGCCCTCATGGAGACCGAAGAAAAACGGCTTCCCGGGCTTGAGCGCCAATCTCCAGAACTCGAGCCCGCCGCCGAGCGCGGTGAACTCCGCCTTCACCAGGTCGTGCTCGCCCACCGACGCGCCGCCCACGGTGACCACCACATCCGCCACCGCGAAGGCACCGGCCAAAGCGGACCGGAGCACCTCCGCGTCATCCGGCACGCACCGCGCCGCCACCGGGACACCGCCGGCGCGGCGGACCAGCGCGGCGAGCATGGCGGTGTTGCTCTCGTGGATCTCGCCCGGTCCGAGCGGTGCGCCGGGCGGACGGAGCTCGGACCCGTTCGCAAGGACCACGACACGCGGCGCGCGATGGACCGTCACCTCGGCGAACCCTGCTGCGCTGAGCAGAGCGATCTGCTGCGGCCCGAGCACCGTGCCGGCGGCGACGATCCGCGCGCCTCTCCGCACGTCCTCGCCCCGGAACCGGACGTCCTCCCACGGCTTCACGCCTTCACGGACGACCACGCGCATCGGGTCGGCAGGGTCGACGTCGACGTCTTCTTGCATCACCACGGCATCGGTTCCCACGGGCATGGGCGCGCCGGTGAAGACGCGGACGCATCCACCCGGGCCGACGATGCCCGCGAATCCGACGCCCGCAGCCGCCCGACCGACCACCCGGAGCGGCGCCGGGACGGTCGCGGTGTCCGCGGCGCGCACGGCGTAGCCGTCCATCGCCGAGTTGTCGAAGGGCGGCAGGTCCCGGGGGCTGGCGACGTCGGTTGCAGCGACGCGGCCATCGGCAGCGGCAACGGGCACGGGCTCGGCGGGGAGGGCGACGAGGGCGGAAAGCAGGCGCTCGCGGGCGGTCTCGAGGGCGAGCATCCCGGATCCTTCAGTCGACGCGCTTTTCCGCCTTGGCGGAGGAGGCGCGGGTCCAGAGCTTCAAGAGCATGGCGACACCGGCCCCGAGCAACGCGAAAAGCACGCTGAGCTGGAGCTGGAGGCCGATCCCCACCGCGGTCAGCGACACCGCGGACGTCCCGGTCACGAAGGCCACCCCGTAGAGCAGCCAGGATGCCTGCCTATGCTTGGGACCGAACGAGAGCAGATGGGAGGGCACATGGCTCGTGTCCGCGTGGAAGACCGATACGCCTCCTATGCGTGGCATCGGACGCGAGTGGACCTTGCGCTTGTCCGGCAGGTCCATGGCTCCGCACCTCCGCGCCGTCCAAGCGGCGAACGGCGTGAGCCAGAACAGCCTGAAGGCCGACACGGACAGCATGACGAGATAGGTCTTGTAGCTCATCCGAGCCGGGTTGGTCCCCGGAGGCGGGCGAAGAGCGAGCGATACCGTTGCACCATCATCGCGGAGGCGAACTTCTCCCGGGCACGCCGTCGTCTTGCTTCACCCAACCGAGGACGCAGAAAGAGGTCGCCCAGAAGGCACCGGAGCGCAAGCGCGAGCGCAGCGCTTTCACCGGGCGGCACGGTCAGGCCGGTCACGCCGTCCGCGCAGACCCAAGGCACGCCCGACCGCCGCGCCCGGGCGGGTAGAATTTCCCGAGCCCCAGCACCCTCATGGCAGGCCCTCCGCCATGGCCTCGATGACCACGCGGCCGAACGGGTCCGGCTTGGTCGAGCAGTGGAGCCGCACGTCGAGCTGCGACGACGTCGCCGCGATATCCGCCTGGAAAGCGACGCAATGGACGCGCCCCTCGAGGCCGTGGTGGCGCACGGCATCGTGGAGCGACGCCTCGAACGGCCCGTCCTCGTTGAACGCGCGACCGATGACGGCGAACCGGCCCGGCCGGCCTTGGCGCGCCCATTTGGCGGCGATGCGGATGAACAGGTCCTGCCCCTTCCACGGCGTCACCCGGACGACGAGCCCGAACAACGGCTCTCCCGGGCCGAGCCGGAGCGGGTCACGCAGCAGCGTCGAGCCCGACCGGCCGTAGCGGTCGAGCGGGATGCCGTTGTGGACGGTCGTGGTCCGCCCTGCCGGGTTGCCTTCCGCGATCAGGGCAGCCCGGCCGAAACCGGAAACGGATGCAAGCCGGGTCGCGAGCTGCTTGGCCTTCGCCGAGAACATCCGGCGCACCGGCCACGAAAAGAAATCGGCGGACACGATGTCGTTACCCACCCGATGCTCGGCCGGCCGGCGGCCACGGCCCCGGCGACGAAGTGGTCCTTGTTGGTGCAGGACAGCAGGAGATCGGGCCGCACCGCGGTCGCGATCCCTCGGAGACGGCCGGTCGCGTTCTGGAGTTCCCGCCTGCCGCGGAACTTGGCCATCGGGCTGAAGCCGCGCCCGACCACGCGCAACTCGTTCAACGCCGGCGCCAAACCGAACGGGTGGCGCGGCACGCCGAGCTTCGCGAGCGCCGCTTCCAACGGGCTGCCGGGCGCACAGGCGACATGGACGTCCCATCCCTCCCGTGCCGCCGGCAGGGCGAGGAGCTCCAGCAGGTCGACCTCGGCCCCGCCCAGCAGCTTGCTATTCGTGGTCCACGAATAGGATGCGAGGGCGTTCCCTGCTCATCCGCGGACGGATGGCAGCGAAGGCCGGCGGTAAAAGGCAAAAGGCGTCGGGAAAACTCGCGAAGCTCGAGGACCCGCGACGACCCGGGCTTTTGTGTCCGTCGGTTTGCCCTTAGGGTACGGCCATGGCTGGCAAGTTCTACGCCGAGGGCGAGACGCGGGCGGCGAGGGTCGAGGACCTGTTCGCCGCGGTCGCGCCGCGCTATGACCTCATCAACGACCTCCAGAGCTTCGGCCTGCACCGCGTGTGGAAGCGGCGCCTCGTCCGGCTCGCCTCCGTCCGCCCCGGTGAACACGCGCTCGATGTCTGCTGCGGCACCGGCGACGTGACCTTCGCGCTCGCCCGGGAAGACGCCGAAGCCACCGGCTTCGATTTCAGCGCCCCGATGCTCGATGTCGCCCGACGTCGTGCCGCGGCGCTCCTCGGTTCCTTCCGTGCCGCGCCGCGCTTCATCCAGGGCGACGCGCTCTGCTTGCCGTTCGCGGACGCGAGCTTCGACATCGTGACCATCAGCTACGGGTTGAGGAACTTGGCGGACATCGACCGCGGCCTGCGCGAGTTGACGCGCGTGCTCCGCCCGGGCGGCCGGCTGCTGGTGCTCGATTTCGGCAAACCCGGGCTCCTCGTGTGGCGAAGGCTCTACTTCACTTATCTGCGCTGGTGCGTGCCGGTGTTCGGCCGCCTCTTCTGCGGCGACGCGGACACCCATGGCTACATCCTCGATTCATTGCAGAAGTATCCCGCCCAACGCGGCGTGGACGCGAAGCTGCGCGGGCTCGGCTACGAAGCGACC